>Ga0209577_10000043_pt1 | contig 103031 bp, 102 predicted proteins | sample GraSoiAngelo_109_FD_185874 | JGI IMG/M metagenome (GOLD analysis project Ga0209577, IMG submission 185874) | Grasslands soil microbial communities from the Angelo Coastal Reserve, California, USA - 14_0903_12_20cm (SPAdes) (version 2) | ecosystem: Environmental > Terrestrial > Soil >... | reverse complement strand
GCCAAGGCGAGCGGTATCCCCGGCAAGCCGGCGCCGGAGCCGGCGTCCGCGACGCGTGCTCCGGCCGGCAACGACAGATGGGGCAGCACGGCAAGTGAATCGAGCAGGTGATGGCTCACCATGCCGAGCGGGTCGCGAATCGCAGTCAAGTTGTAAATGCGGTTCCATTTGGCGAGCAGCCACAGGTACTGCAGCAGTTGCTCGCGCGCACTCGCCGAAAGCCCGAGCGCCAATTGTTCTAAGCCGCGCTCGAGCGCGCTGTGCGGCGTCATGCCGTTTTCTTGGACGGCCCAAAGCCTCTCTTCAAATGCACGAGCAACAGCGAAATCGCCGCCGGCGTGATTCCCGAAACGCGCGACGCTTGTCCGATGGTCTCGGGCCGGTAACGATTGAGCTTCTGCTGCACTTCTACCGACAAGCCGGTTATGCGGCGGTAATCGAGATCAGCCGGCAAAGCGAGCGTTTCGAATTCGCGCCGCCGTGCCACCTCCTCGCGTTGGCGCTCGATGTAGCCCTGGTACTTGACCTGAATCTCGAGCTGCTCGGCGACCTCCGGCGCGGCTTGCGCGTCGGCCACCAGATCGGTGTAGCGCACACCTGGCTGCTTGAGAAGCTCTATGGCACGCCGTTTTTCCCGAGTGCCAGCGCTTACCATCAAACCACCCAAGCGCTCCTTTTCGTGCGCGATCGCATCGCGCTTGCGGTTGAATGCGGCCCAGCGCCGGTCATCGACCAAGCCAAGGCGGCGCCCCGTTTCCGAAAGGCGCAAGTCCGCGTTGTCCTCCCGAAGCTGAAGGCGGTACTCGGCTCGGCTGGTAAACATCCGGTAGGGTTCGGAGACGCCGCGCGTAACGAGATCGTCGACCAGCACGCCAAGATAGGCTTCATCGCGCTGCGGATACCAGGGGGCCTCGTCTCTCGCGAGGAGCGCCGCATTCAATCCGGCGAGAAGCCCTTGGACTGCGGCCTCCTCGTACCCCGTGGTGCCGTTGATCTGGCCGGCGAAGAACAGGCCGCGAAGCGACTTCGTCTCGAGCGAGGCGTGGAGGTTGCGTGGATCGAAATAGTCGTACTCGATGGCGTATCCCGGCCGCACGATGTGAGCGTGCTCCAGCCCGCGGATCGAGTGCACCAGGTCGAGTTGAACGTCGAACGGCAAGCTCGTGGAGATGCCGTTCGGGTAGAGCTCGTTCGTCGACAGGCTCTCCGGCTCGATGAAAATCTGGTGGCTCGACTTGCCGGCGAAGCGGTGCACCTTGTCCTCGATGGATGGGCAGTAGCGTGGACCGACGCCCTGGATCACGCCGGTAAACATGGGCGAGCGATCGAGGGCCCCCCGGATGATTTCGTGTGTGCGCTCATTGGTGTGCGTGATCCAGCACGGCAACTGGCGGGGATGCATGCTGCGCGCGCCGATGAAGGAAAACACGGGTTCGGGCGAATCACCGGGCTGTACTTCCATGACCGAAAGGTCAACCGTGCGCCGGTCAAGCCGCGGTGGCGTGCCGGTTTTCAAGCGCCCGACCGGCAGCTTGAGCTCGCGCAGCCGGGCCGCGAGCGTCGCCGCCGCCGGCTCGCCGGCGCGGCCGGCGGTGTGGTTCGTCAGTCCGACATGAATCAGGCCGGCGAGAAAGGTGCCTGCGGTGAGCACCACCGTGCGCGAGCGGAACTGCACGCCGAGTTGCGTGGCGACGCCTACCACGCGCTCGCCTTCAACGAGCACATCGTCCACCGCCTGCTGGAAGATCATCAGATTCGACTGGTTTTCGAGCCGCCGACGTATCGCCTGCCGATAGAGCACCCGGTCGGCTTGCGCGCGGGTTGCGCGCACGGCCGGACCTTTGGATGCATTCAGCGTGCGGAACTGGATGCCAGCCTCATCGGTAGCCAGTGCCATGGCGCCACCGAGCGCGTCGATCTCCTTGACGAGGTGTCCCTTGCCGATGCCACCGATCGAGGGGTTGCAGGACATCTGCCCGAGCGTCTCGATGCTATGGGTGAGAAGCAGCGTGCGGCGTCCCATGCGCGCCGCAGCAAGCGCTGCCTCAGTGCCGGCGTGACCGCCGCCGACCACGATGACGTCGAACTCCGCCGGAAATTTCATGGGATGCGGCATTTTACGCGACGCGGTATGCCCGCGGCATATACCAAGTTGGTTTCACGTGGAACATCATCTGTGTTGCAGTGCAGCAAATACGCATGGTCTCGATGAACGCGTACGCCAGGCTTTTCGCGGACCGCTCAGTGCGCTACCTGTACTCGGCGTCGGTTGTAGGTCGTCTGCCCATCGGCATGTGCGGCTTGGCGATCCTGCTTTTGGTGCAGGCCGCCCGCGGCTCATTCAGCACCGCTGGGGCAACCACCGGATGCTACGTTGCCGGACTCGCCCTCATGGCGCCCGCACTCGGGAGGTTCATCGACCGGCACGGGCCATGGAGCGCGCTGCTCTTTTGTTCGTTTTTCTTTCCTGCTTCGCTCGCCGCGCTGATTGCCGCCGTGCTTACGGGCGCGTCTGCGTTGGTCGTATTTGCCTGTGCTGCGGCTGCGGGCGCAACCTTTCCACCGATCACGGTATGCATGCGTACGTTTCTGCGACAGCGCTTTGCCGATGAAGCGGCTCTTACTACCGCGTACTCGATCGACTCGGTGCTGATCGAGGTGATGTTCATCGCCGGTCCGATGCTGGTGGCATTGCTCGTCGCCATGGCATCGCCGGCGATCGCCGTGGCGTGCGCAGCCGCCTGCGGCTTCATCGGCGTGCAGCTCTTTCTGCGATCAGCGCCCCTGCGTCAATGGCGCATAGAGCAGCGCACGGCGAGCATCCTCCTCGGCCCGCTCGCCGAGCGGCGTTTCATCGCCTTGGTGATGATCGTCGCGTGCTACGCAATCGCCTTCGGACTGACGGAGATCGGCGTTGCCGCTTATGCCGCCGAGGCCAACCGGCCGGCGCTCGCCGGCGTTTTCCTCGGCGTGATGAGCGCCGGTAGCGCGTTTGGTGGGCTGGCCTATGGCAGCCGGCACTGGCGCAGGCCGCTTGCACGCCAGTTCAGCGTGACGCTCGCGGTGATGGGCCTGGGGCTGCTGCCGCTCGCACTGCCCTGGCAGATTGCTGCATTTGCAGTGTTTTCGACCTTGGGCGGCATAGTGATGGCGCCCGCGCTCATCATCCAATCAATGCTGGTCGCGAAGACGGCGCGTCCCGAGCACGCGACCGAAGCTTTCACGTGGTCGACGAGTGCGCTGCTCGCCGGCGTAGGCGTGGGAATGGCGCTTGGCGGAGCGCTCGTCGAGTACTGGCGCTCGCCGGCGGCGTTCTGTGCGGGCGCAGCGGCAGCGATCGCGGCCGCCGGTGGCGCCTACCTCCTGCGAGAAAACTAAGCGGCGAGCCGTTCGTGCATGCGCCCGCGGCGCGCGTCGAGCGCCGAAGGCGCGTGCGCGCCAAGCTTTTCAAACAGCTCGTCGTGGGATTTGAGCTCGTCCTGCCAGGCTGATAAGTCGATGCGGCTCAGCTCGGCGTATTGCGCCGACGTCAGCTTGGTTTCCAGGCCGTGCCAGTTGAGATCCTCGAAGCGCGGCATGATGCCAAGCGGCGTCTCGACGCCGCGCGCGCGCGCTTGGCAGCGCTCGACGATCCACTGCAGCACGCGCATGTTCTCGCCGAAACCGGGCCAGATGAAGCGCCCTTGAGCGTCGCGTCGGAACCAATTGACCCTGAAGATGCGCGGCGGCTGCTTTGCCGCACGTCCCATCTTGAGCCAGTGGGCGAAGTAGTCACCCATGTTGTAGCCGCAAAAGGCGAGCATCGCCATCGGATCACGACGCACCACGCCGACCTTGCCGGTGATGGCGGCGGTCGTCTCCGAGCCGAGCGTGGCAGCCATGTACACGCCATCTTCCCAAGTCGGCGCCTCGACCACGAGCGGCACTGTCGATGAGCGCCGGCCGCCGAAGACGAACGCCGCGATCGGCACGCCTTGCGGGTCTTCCCACTTGGCGTCGAGCGATGGGCATTGCGCCGCCGGCACCGTGAACCGCGCGTTCGGGTGTGCCGCGAGGCGACCCTTCTTGCCGTCTTCCGGGGTCCATGGCCGGCCCTGCCAATCGGTAAGCTCAGCCGGCGGCTCGCTCGTCATTCCTTCCCACCAGACGTCGCCTTGCGGCGTGAGCGCCACGTTGGTGAAGATGACGTTCTCGCGCAGCATCTTCATGGCGTTCGGATTGGTGTGCTCGGAAGTGCCCGGCGCCACGCCGAAAAGTCCGTACTCGGGATTGATGGCGCGAAGGCGTCCGTCGGGGCCCGGCTTGATCCAGGCGATGTCTTCGCCGACCGTCGTGACCTTCCATCCCTTGAACGCCGGCGGCGGGATCAGCATGGCGAGGTTCGTCTTGCCGCAGGCCGATGGGAAAGCGGCTGCGATATAGCTCTTCTCGCCCGAAGGTGCCTCGACGCCGAGGATCAGCATGTGCTCCGCGAGCCAGCCTTCGTCGCGCGCCATCACCGAGGCGATGCGCAGCGCGAGGCATTTCTTCCCGAGAAGCGCGTTGCCGCCGTAGCCCGAGCCAAAGGACCAGATCTCCCGCGTCTCGGGGAAATGCACGATCCACTTCTCTTTCTCGTTGCAGGGCCAGGCGACATCCGCTTCACCAGGCTCGAGTGGCGCGCCGACCGAGTGCACGCACGGCACGAACTTGCCTTGTTCGCCGAGCCAGTCGACCACCGCGCGACCCATGCGCGTCATGACGCGCATGCTCACGGCGACGTACGCCGAATCGGTGACTTCGACGCCGATTTGCGCGATCGGCGAGCCGATGGGCCCCATGGAGAAAGGCACGACATACATCGTGCGTCCGCGCATGCAGCCGTCGAACAGACGCTCGAGTTTGCGGCGCATTTCGCCCGGGTCGACCCAATTGTTGGTCGGTCCCGCCTCCTCCTCCGACCGACTGCAGATGAAGGTGCGCTCTTCCATCCGCGCGACATCGCTCGGATGCGAACGCGCAAGGAATGATTTCGGCCGCAGCGCCGCGTTGAGTCGGACGAACGTGCCTTTGGCGACCAGTTCCTCGCAGAGCCGCTCGTATTCGGCCTGGGAGCCGTCGCACCAGACGAGGTTCGTCGGTTGGGTGCGGCTGGCAAGTTCGGCCACCCACTGCTGCAAGCCTTGATGGCGGACCCACTCAGGCGCGGTAGACGCAGCGTTCATACGGGCTTACTCCAGAAAGTCAAAGGCCCAGCGGAGCTGGGCCGGTGCGCTAGCGGTTCGTTCAGGCGGCGGATTCTAGCACCCGGGGCGCCGAGGGCGCTTTGGCGCGCACCTCCGCCGTTCGGACAATGCGTCTAATTTCAAATAGTTGGTTCGTCGAAAGGCGTTACTTGCCGATGCAGAAGCGGCCGAAGATCTCGCCAAGCAGATCGTCGCTCGTGAACTCGCCAGTGATCGTCCCGAGCGCATTGTGCGCAAGACGCAACTCTTCGGCGAAGAGCTCCCACGTTTCCTGCTCCTCGGCCGCGGCCGACAGATGTGAGCTCGCCGTCGCGAGCGCTCGCACGTGCCGCTCGCGCGCGAGAAAGACCGATTCTCCGGTCGCCGACCATCCGGCCGTGCGCACGATGGCTTGGCGGAGCTCGGCGAGGCCCTGCCCGGTCCTCGCCGATACAGCGAGTGCAGCGGCGGGCGCGCGGAAGTCCGGACGCAGATCGACTTTGTTGTACACGTCAAGACGCGCAACCTGAGGTGCGATGGGCTCGGTGATGCGCTCGTGGGATCCCGCTTCATGAACCACGATGACGATGTCGGCGTGCCCGAGCTCCTGTTGCGTACGCGCCATCCCGAGGCGCTCGATCTCGTCCTCCGAGTTGCGCAAGCCCGCCGTGTCGACGAGAAGGAGCGGCACGCCGTCGATCTGGACCGGCTCGCGCAATGCATCGCGCGTCGTGCCGGGGACCGGCGTGACGATCGCGCGCTCCTCGCCCGCGAGCCGGTTGAGCAGGCTCGATTTGCCGACGTTCGGCCGGCCGACGAGCACCACATGGACGCCGCTTCGGAGCAGGCTTCCTTGCCGGCTGCGTGCCAGCACCTCATCGACCGCAGTGCGCAGTGCCTGCAAGCGCTCGGCCGTGTCGTGGCGGTGAACGACATCGAGCTCCTCCTCGGGAAAGTCGAGCTGCGCTTCGGTAAGGGCGCGCAGCTCCACCATTCTGGCCTGCAGCGCCTCGATCGCAGCGGAAAACTCACCGCTGAGCGATCGCAGTGCGCTACGCGCGGCCTCGCGGCTGGCGGCATCAATCAGGTCCGCCACCGCCTCGGCCTGCGCAAGATCGATCCTGCCTTCGAGGAAAGCGCGCCGGGTGAACTCGCCAGGCTCGGCGAGCTGCGCTCCCGCGTCCAGGCAAGCGGCGAGCAGCGTGCCCATCACCACCGGGCCGCCATGGCCCTGAAGCTCGAGCACGTCTTCCCCGGTGTAGGAACCCGGCGCCGGGAAAAAGAGCGCCAAGCCCTCATCGATCGGCTCGCCTTGTGCGTCGGCAAAGCGTGCGAATTCGGCCTGCCGGGGTGCCGGAAGGCGGCCGAGCACGCTTTGCGCGATCTCGCGTGCGCGGGGACCCGAGATGCGCACGATGCCGATGCCACCGCGGCCGGCGGGGGTAGCAACAGCGGCGATCGTCTCGCGGACTACCTCATCGCTTGGCATGGGCAGGCTTGTCGCGATTGAACATGCGCTGGATCTGCCACTGCTGCAGGATGGAAAGGATGTTGTTGACCAGCCAGTAGAGCACGAGGCCCGCGGGGAAGAAGAAAAAGAAAATGCTGAAGAAGTACGGCATGAACTGCATCACCTTGGCCTGCACCGGATCGGGTGGCGTCGGGTTCATGCGCGTCTGCAGCACCATCGTGGCGCTCATCAGGATGGGCAGCACGAAGTACGGGTCGAGCGCGGCGAGATCCTTGATCCACAGGATGAAAGGCGCATGGCGCAGCTCGATCGCCGCGAGCAGCACCCAGTAGAGGGCGATGAACACCGGAATCTGCACCACGATCGGAAAACAGCCGCCCAGCGGGTTGATCTTCTCCGTCTTGTAGAGCTCCATCATCGCCTGGTTCATCTTCTGCCGGTCGTTCGCGTACATCTCGCGGATCTTGGTGAGCCGCGGCGTGATCAGCTTCATCCTCGCCATCGACTTGTAGCTTGTGGCTGAGAGCGGAAAGAAAATCAGCTTGATGAGCACCGTGAGAAGGATGATGGCGACGCCCCAGTTGCCGGTGAGCGCGTGAAGCTTCTCCAGTAGCCAGAAGAGCGGCCAGGCGATGATGGCAAGCCAGCCGTAATCGACCACCAAGTCGAGCCCGGGCGCGGCGGCCTCCAGGCGGCGTTTTTCCTGCGGGCCGGCATAAAGCGGCACGTCGACAGTCGCGTCCGCTCCGGGCGCGACGCTTACCGGCACGAGCAAGCGGCCCGCGTAGCTCCCGTCCTGGCGCTTCTCGAGGAGATAGTCGCGCGTGAGCCCTTGCGGCGCGAGCCAGGCAGAGACGAAGTAATGCTGCACGAGCGCGAGCCAGCCGTCCTGCGCCTGCTTCACGTAATCGGCCTTGCCCTTGTCGATATCGGCGGGATGGACCTTCTGGTACTTGTGCTCTTCGCTGTAAATCGCGAATCCCGTAAAGCTTTGGGCGCCGAAAGTCTCGGCGACGGAATTGCGCTGGCCCTCCGGTTTGCCGTCGTGGGTAAGCTGGAAGTAGGCGTATGTTGCAACCGGATTGCGGCTGCCGTTGCGCACGCGCATCGCTACATCGATGACGTAGCTATTGCGCCTGAAGGTGTAGATCTTCTCGACCTCCAGGCCATCCTTGCCCATGGTCCGTAGCTGCAGCTGCAGGCTGTCTGCGCTCGCAGCGAGCGTGCGCGGCCCGGGTTGCGCGCGCCACAGGCTGCGATGGTTCGCTCCTCCTTCGCCGGTGAGCCCGCTTTGCGCCTCGTACTGATGCGCCGGGCTGATGAGGACGAAATTCTTGTCAGGGTCGTTGGAGTCCTTGTGCCGCAGGAGCTCGAGGCGCTTGAGCGTCCCGCCGAGGGTGTCGATCTCGGCAACCACGAGGTCCGTGGTGATGACGATGCTCTCGCCCTTCTGCGCTGCGGTCGCGGGCGTACCGATGGCGCCCTGGCTCGGGGCAGGCGCGGCGGCGGCCGGTTTCGACGCCACGGGCTGCTCCGCATGCGCGGGCGGCTTGGGGCTGTGCTCACGCTGCCAAGCTTCCCAAAGCATGAGAACGGAGAAGCCGAAAATGAACAGCAGAATGAGGCGCTGCGTATCCATGCTCAAGGCACCGGGTCGTAGCCGCCGGGGTGCCATGGCCCGCAGCGACAAAGCCGCCGCAGGATGAGCCCGCCGCCGCGCCAGGCGCCGTGGCGCTCGAGCGCCTGCTCAGCATATTCGGAGCAGCTGGGGTAGAAGCGGCAGGCCGTAGGCAAAACCGGACGCACCCACCAGCGGTAGGTGCGCACCAAAGCTCGCAGCGCCCGTGTGATCACGCCGCGAGGCGCCGCAGCAGCTCGCGCAAATCCCTGATCATGCTCGGCGAGGCGCGTACTCCGTAGGGTGGCCGGATCAGGAGCTCGAGGCTCCGTAGGTTTTCCTGCTCGAGTCGGAAAGCTTCGCGGATACATCGCTTGATGCGGTTACGCTCGACGGCGGCGGCGGCGTGCCGGCGCGAGATCAGAATCCCCAGGCGCGGCGGGCGTGCGCTGCGGTGCCCAACATAAAACGTATAGCCGCCCAGGCTTCGCCGCTCGCCTTCACGCAACAATTGCTCGAACTGCGCCTTGCGGCGCAGCCGGCGAGTTGCATCGAGCCCGAAACGCTTGCCTGCCGCTGCTACAACCGCTACAGCCCGATGCGCCGGCGCCCGCGCGCGCGCCGGTTGCGCAACACCGCGCGTCCGCCGCGCGTGCGGCTGCGCACGAGGAAGCCGTGGCGGCGTGCGCGGCGCGTCTTGGACGGTTGGTAAGTGCGTTTCATGGACTGCCCAGAATGCGAAAGGGGCGGTATTAGAGCGTGCTGCCGAACGCGTTGTCAAATCGAAAAAAGCTGCGCCGCGCGCTGTGGATAACCGGTCGCGGCCAAGGTAAAATTCAGACTCGCTTTAGGCCAACTAAAAGATGCAAAATCTCTGGGACGCCTGCCTGCGTCGTCTTGAGCAGGAGCTGCCCGCGCAACAGTTCAATACCTGGATTCGGCCCTTGGCGCCCGAGTCCGGCGCATCCGAAGACGCGCTGATTCTCACCGCACCGAACCGCTTCGTTCTGGAGCTCGTGCGCGAGCGCTTCGCGGCGCGCATCGAACGCCTGGTGGCCGAAACGAGCGGCCGCGAACTGGGCTTGCGCCTGGTGCTTGCCCGCAGCGGGGAACCGAGCCTGCGTCCTGCCGCCCCCGCGGCGCGCGCCGCGCCAGAAGCCATCGTGCAGGAGCGCTCGCGCCTCAACCGCGGCTTTTCCTTCGACAGCTTCGTGACCGGGAAGGCAAATCAGCTTGCGCGCGCCGCGGCGATCCAGGTGGCCGAGAATCCCGGCATCTCGTACAACCCGCTGTTCGTCTACGGCGGGGTGGGGCTCGGCAAGACGCATCTCGTCCAAGCGATCGGCAATCAGCTCGCTGCCCGGCGGCCGCAGGCGCGCATCCGCTACATCCATGCCGAACAGTACGTCACCGACGTGGTGCGCGCTTACCAACAGAAGTCCTTCGACGAGTTCAAGCGCTACTACCATTCGCTCGACCTGCTGCTGATCGATGACATCCAGTTCTTCTCGAACAAAGGACGCACACAAGAGGAGTTCTTCTACGCCTTCAACGCACTCGTGGAGGCGCATAAGCAGATTGTCATCACCTGCGATACGTATCCGAAGGAAATCGCGGGCATGGAGGAGCGGCTCATCTCCCGCTTCGGCTGGGGATTGACGGTTGCCATCGAGCCACCGGAGCTCGAGATGCGGGTGGCGATCGTGCTGAAGAAGGCGGAAGCCGAAGCGGTGAGCCTATCCGAGGAGATCGCCTTCTTCATCGCCAAGCACATCCGCTCGAACGTGCGGGAGCTCGAAGGCGCGCTCAAGAAGGTATTGGCGTTCGCGCGCTTCACGGGGCGGGAGCTTTCGCTCGAGCTCGCGAAAGAGGCGCTGCGTGACATCCTGAACCTGAACAGCCGCCAGGTCAGCGTCGAAGGCATCCAGAAGACCGTGGCCGAGTACTTCAAGATCAAGATCTCGGACATGCACTCGAAGAAGCGCAGCCGCAACCTCGCGCGGCCGCGCCAGGTCGCCATGGCCCTGGCGAAGGACCTGACGCAGATGAGCCTGCCCGAGATCGGCGAGGCCTTCGGCAACCGCGACCACACCACCGTGCTGCACGCCTGCCGGACCATCGCCAGCCTGCGAAGCCGCGACAGCTCTCTGAACCGCGATTATCTGCTGCTCGAACAGGTGCTCAAGGGTTGATGCGATGGAACAAGCTGTGTACGAAGCGCGTGCAATTTGTGAATAAGTTGGACGGCGTGCATCACGGCCGCAAACTGTCCCCAGCGCCTCTTCGCAGTTCCACAGCTTCTCCCCGCTTCGCGCGCCAGGCAAGCGGCTGGCGGCAAAGCGCTTTTGCGCCTTCTCCCGTGGCTGCGGCGGCCTTATTAGCTACTACTAATTAGGTAGAAGAATGATTAAAGCAAAGCGAGACGAGCTCCTGGCACCGCTTGCCGCGGTTAGCGGAATCATCGAGCGGCGCCATACGCTGCCGATACTGTCGAACGTGCTCATCGATGGCACGGCGGAAACGCTCGTCTTCCTCGCGACCGATATCGAGATCCAGATCACCGCGCGCAGCGGCCTCGCCGGCTCGCGCGAGGCTCGCGCGCTGACCGTAGGCGCTCGCAAGCTGCTCGACATCCTGCGCGCACTGCCGGAAGACGCGGAAGTGAGCTTGCAGCCGCAGGACAAGCGCCTCCTTGTAAGAGCAGGTCGCAGCCGCTTTAGCCTGCAGACACTGCCCGCGGAGGACTTCCCGCGCCTTGCCAAGGCGGCGGGGGAGCCGGCGAGCTTCACACTGCCGCAAAAGCTCCTGCGCCGGCAACTCGGACTCGTGCACTACGCCATGGCGCAGCAGGACATCCGTTATTACCTTAATGGCCTGCTGATGGTGGTCGACAGTGGTGAGCTCCGCTTGGTCGCTACCGACGGGCACCGCCTCGCGTTCAGCTCGGTCGAGCTGCCGGCGAGCCTGCCGCGCCACGAGGCCATCGTGCCGCGCAAGACCGTGCTCGAGCTCACCAAGCTCCTGGCCGACAGCGACGACGAGGTGCGCATCGAACTGTCCACTACGCAAGCCACATTCAGCTTTGGGGCCATCGATCTCGTGTCGAAGCTGGTCGATGGCAAGTTCCCGGATTACACGCGTGTCATACCGGCGCAGCACAAGAATCGGCTGCGCACCCAGCGCGAGCCGTTGCGCCAGGCACTGCAGCGGGCGGCGATCCTGTCGAACGAGAAATTCCGCGGCGTACGCTGGGTGCTCGCCGACGGCAGCCTGAAGATCGTGTCCTCCAACGCCGATCAGGAGGAGGCGCAGGAAGAGCTCGAGGTGAGCTATAGCGGCGATGCGCTCGACATCGGTTTCAATGTCAATTATCTGCTCGATGTGCTGAACAACGTGCCTGGCGCCGAGCTGGAATGCGCCTTCGGCGACGCCGCCTCCAGCGCGCTCATCAGCTATGCGAGCGAACAGGGCTTCAAGTACGTCGTCATGCCGATGAGGATCTAGTTTGGCGGCCAATCCCGACGACTACGGCTCGGACGCGATCAAGGTCCTCAAAGGCCTCGAGGCGGTCCGCAAGCGCCCCGGCATGTACATCGGAGACACTTCCGATGGCACGGGCCTGCACCACATGGTGTTCGAGGTGGTGGACAACGCGGTCGACGAGGCGCTCGCCGGGTTCTGCGACGAGATCACGGTCACCGTGCATACCGACAATTCCGTCTCCGTCCTCGATAACGGGCGCGGCATCCCGACCGGCATCAAGGCTGACGACGAGGCGCAGCGCTCGGCCGCCGAGATCGTCATGACGGAGCTGCACGCCGGCGGCAAGTTCGATTCGAACAGCTACAAGGTCTCCGGCGGGCTGCACGGCGTCGGCGTGTCGGTGGTGAATGCGCTCTCGGAGTGGCTGCGCCTGACGATCTGGCGCGACGGCCACGTGCACCAGATGGAGTTTCGCGGCGGAGAGCCGGTCGCGCCGCTCAAGATGACCGGCATCAGCGAGCGCCGCGGCACCGAAGTGCATTTCCTTGCCTCGAAGGATATGTTCGGCACCGTCGACTACCACTACGACATCCTCGCCCGGCGGCTGCGCGAGCTTTCCTTCCTCAACAACGGCGTGCGCATCGTGCTCATCGACCAGCGCACCGGCAAGGAGGAGAACTTCGCCTTCTCCGGCGGCGTGCAGGGCTTCGTCGAGTACATGAATCGGGCGAAGAACGTCCTGCAGCCCTCGGTCTTCCTCGGCCGCGGCATCAAAGAGGGCATCACGGTCGAAGTGGCGATGCAGTGGAACGACTCCTACCAGGAATCGGTGCTCTGCTTTACCAACAACATTCCCCAAAAGGACGGCGGCACGCACCTGACGGGCTTGCGCGCGGCGTTGACTCGCGTGCTGAACAAGTACATCGAGGAAAACGAGCTCGCAAAGAGGGCGAAGGTCGAGACGACCGGCGACGACATGCGCGAGGGCCTCGCCTGCGTGCTGTCGGTGAAGGTGCCGGAGCCCAAGTTCTCGTCGCAAACGAAGGAAAAGCTCGTCTCCTCCGAAGTGCGGCCGGTGGTCGAGGAAATCGTTGCCGAGAAGCTGCGCGAATTCCTGGATGAGCATCCGGTCGATGCCCGCACCATTACCGTGAAGATCGTAGAAGCCGCCGCGGCACGCGAGGCGGCGCGCAAGGCGCGCGAGATGACGCGCCGCAAAGGCGTGCTCGATTCCATGGGCCTGCCGGGCAAGCTCGCCGATTGCCAGGAGCGCGACCCGGCGAAGTGCGAGCTCTATCTGGTCGAGGGCGATTCCGCAGGCGGCTCCGCCAAGCAGGGCCGCGACCGGCGCTTCCAGGCGATCCTGCCGCTCAAGGGCAAGATCCTGAACGTCGAGCGCGCGCGCTTCGACAAGCTGCTCTCCTCAGCCGAAATCGCGACGCTCATCACCGCACTAGGCTGCGGCATCGGCAAGGAGGAGTACAACCCCGAGAAGCTGCGCTACCACCGCATCATCATCATGACGGACGCCGATGTGGATGGCTCGCATATCCGTACCCTGTTGCTCACGTTTTTCTACCGGCAGATGCCCGAGCTCGTCGAGCGCGGCCACATCTACATCGCGCAGCCGCCGCTCTACAGGGCGAAACTGGGCAAGGAAGAGCGCTATCTCAAGGACGAGCACGAGCTGAACGAGTTCATGCTCAAACAGGCGCTCGTCGATGCCGCGCTTCATCCGCGCGCGGGCGCGGAACCGATTGCAGGCGACGCGCTCGCCCAGCTCGCGAAATCGTATCTGCTCTCGGAGGCGGTGATGCAACGCGTGTCGCGGCTGATCGACCGCGAGGCGCTACAGGCGATCCTGCGCGGAGTGCAGATCGAGCTCAGCCGGCGCGATACGGCGGAAGCCTCCGCCGAGGCGCTGGAGGCGGCGATTGGCGGCGAGGGCATCGCTGTCGCGCCGCACTTTGATCAGAAGACCGATCGCTACCAGGTGCGAATCGAGCGCACGCGCCACGGCAACGTGCGCATGAGCACCATCGACACGGAGTTCGTCCATTCCGGCGACTACGCCCAAATCCGGCAGACGGCGCAGATGCTCGCCGGCCTGATCGGCGATGGCGCCTATGTGCAGCGCGGCGACAAGCGCCAGCCGGTGCGCGACTTCCCCGAAGCGATGCGCTGGCTTCTCGGCGAGGTCGAGAAGTCGATGACGCTGCAGCGCTACAAGGGCCTGGGCGAAATGAACCCGGAGCAGCTCTGGGAGACGACGATGAACGTCGAGGCACGGCGGCTCCTGAAGGTGCAGATCGAAGACGGCATCGCTGCCGACGAAATCTTCACCAAGCTGATGGGCGACGAGGTCGAGCCGCGCCGTGCATTCATCGAATTGAACGCGCTCGGCGTGCGCAACCTGGACGTCTAGGCGGCGCGGCGGCGCTTTTTCGCCTCGTCGGGCTTGTCCTTGGCGGCGCGCGCCTGGAACTCGAAGCCGATCTTGCCGTCGGGCGTCTTCACCAGAAACGCCTTGAAGCGCCGTCCCTTCTTCGACACGAAGCCGGTCAGCAGATCGGTGCGGCCGGTGGCGAGCAGCTTCTTCATCTGCTCGCGCTCCACGGGCTGCTGAAGGATGACGCGGCCCGAACGGAAATCGCACGTGCGGTCCGCGCCGAACGCCTTTTCGCAGGTGTAGGTGATGCCATGCTCGAAGACGCGCGCGCCACACTTCGGGCAGCGGCCGAGCGGCTCCTGGCCGCTGAAATCAGGCGCCGCTTCGGCGTCGCCGCGGTCCTGCCCAAAGTCGAACTCGGGACGCAGATCCTCGGTTAGGCGCACGAGCGCGCTGAACGGCCGGCCCTGTTTGCTGCGAAACCCGGTCAGCGGCCCGACGACCCGCTTGCTGATGAGCTCGGCCACCTCCTCGGGGGACCACTCGCGCCCGGAGGTGACCTTCCAGATCGCGAAATCGCATTTTTGGCACTGGAACTTGCGGTAATTTTCCTGCACCACGCCGCCGCACTTGGGGCACGGCGCCGTCACGGTCGCGTAGACGACGTCAGGGATCTCGCCATGCTTGATCACGGCGACCATCTTGCGCACGAGCTCGTTGATCTGCTTCATGAACTCGTCGCGCGTAAGCTTGCCGGCCTCGATCAGCTTGAGCTTGTGTTCCCACTCGCCGGTGAGCTCCGGCGAGGCGAGCTCGACAAGATGGAGCATGTGCAGCGCGAAGAGTAGCGAGAACGCCTTCGGCGTGGGTACGAGCTCGCGCCCCTCGCGGTTGACATACTCCTCCCGGATCAAGCCTTCGATGGTGGCCGCGCGCGTCGCCGGCGTGCCGAGTCCTTTCGCTTCCATCGCCGCGCGCATATCGTCGTCCTCCACCAGCTTGCCGGCGCCCTCCATGGCCGAGAGCAGCGTCGCTTCGGTGTAGCGCGGCGGCGGCTTGGTCTGGTTCGCCTTTTCCTCGACCTGCAACACGCTCACCTTCTCATTGGCGGAGATCGCGGGCAGGTTCTGCGCCGCTTCGCCCGAAGCGCGTCCGTAGATGGCGAGCCAGCCGGGGCTTTGCAGTACCCGCCCCTCGGTCTTGAATTGATGCTCGTCTACGCGCGTGATGCGGGTCGTCTGTAGATATTCGGCTGCGGGGAAAAATACGGCGAGAAAACGCCGTACCACCATGTCGTAGAGCTTCTGCTCCGCCTCGTTCAGGTGTTTGGGCGCCTGGACCGTCGGGATGATGGCGAAGTGATCCGAAATCTTGCTGTTGTCGAAAATGCGCTTGTTCGGTCGCACCCAGCCTTGCTTCAGAATCTGCTGCGCGAAGGGCGAGAACGCGCTCTGGGCGCGAAGCGCCGCAAGCGTTTCCTGCGCGGTATCGAGATAGTCCTCGGGCAGCGCGCGCGAGTCGGTGCGCGGGTACGTTAGCGCCTTATGTCGCTCGTAGAGCGCTTGCGCCAGCGAGAGGGTCATGCGCGCCGGGAAGCCGAAGCGCGCATTCGCCTCGCGCTGCAGGCTGGTGAGGTCGAATAGCAGCGGCGAGAGCTGCGTCGCCGCCTTCGTCTCCTCGCTGGCAATGCCTTTCTTGCCGCGGCATGCTCGCACCACGGCCGCTGCCTGCTCGGCGCTCCAGAGGCGCTCAGGCCTGAGCTCGCTATCGTCCTGCTTCTTGAACGCCGGGTCGAACCAGCGGCCCTCGTACTCGCCGGCCTTGGCGCTGAAGCGCGCGTGCACTTCCCAGTAGTCGCGCGGCGTGAAGGCGCGGATTTTGTCTTCGCGCTCCACCAGGATGGCGAGGGTGGGGGTTTGCACTCGGCCGACCGTGGTGAGATAGAAGCCGCCCTCCTTGGAATTGAAGGCAGTCATGGCACGCGTGCCGTTGATGCCGACCAGCCAGTCCGCTTCCGAGCGGCTCTTCGCCGCGTCGGCGAGCGGCAGCAACTCGCGGTCCGGGCGCAGCTTCGAGAAGCCCTCGCGGATCGCCTGCGGCGTCATCGATTGCAGCCACAGGCGCTCGATCGGCTTTTTGATCCGCGCGTGCTGCACGATGTAGCGGAAGATGAGCTCGCCCTCGCGCCCGGCGTCGCAGGCGTTGACGAGCGACGTTACGTCCTTGCGCTTCATCAGGCGCAGCAGCAGATTCAGCCGCTGCTCGCTTTTCTCGAGCGGCGCTAGTTCGAAGCGCGGCGGGATGACCGGAAGATGCTTGAATGACCACTTGCCGCGCTTGACCTCGTACTCCTCCGGCACCGCCAGTTCGAGCAGATGCCCGACGGCCGACGACAGCACGTAGCGCTCGCTCTCGTAGTAGTCGCCTTTGCGCGCGAAGCCGCCTAGCGCGCGCGCAACGTCGCCCGCCACCGACGGCTTCTCTGCAATGATGAGTTTCTTGGTCATGCCGGCGAAAGGCCGCAGATCATAAGTGCAAAGCAGCGGCCGCTTCAACCACCGCCGCGGTATGCGCTTGCTACGCGCGCGTGCGCGCGCGTAGCATCAGTTGGGCAGCCGAGTGTGCGCCGCGCTGAATAGATCCTCGGCGAGCAGCTGGCTGGTGGGGGTCTGCTGGTTCCACAGCACCATCAGCACGATGAGCTTGAGCTGATTGAGCGACAGCGCGGCGCCGGAAGCGGCAAGCGAGCGCTCGAGCACGAGCTCGCGCGTCTCCGGCGTCAGCATGCCGGACTGCTCGAGAGTGATCAGGAAGCCGCGGCATTCGGCATCGAGCTTTGCCAGTTCGCGCGGCGCAAAGGCCCGGAAGCTGGTGCGCGCATTGGGCAGTGCGCGGGGGGCGCCGCGCGGCGCGCTCAGCACGCCCGCCAGCCAGTGCAGCGCCTCGCTGATGTCCGAGTCCTCAAAGCCGGCTGCCGCGAGCTTGCGCACCACGCGCTCGCGATCATCGGCGAGCTCGGCCTGCTGACAGTTCTCGAAGAGGTAAGCCAAGATGTCGTACATGGGCACTCCTTTCTTTTAACGCGGGGACGCGCCAGGCGTTTACCCGCGGTGCGCCTTCTCCAGGCGCTGGTAAAGCCCTCCCGGCAGCACGGTTACCCGGCCATCTAGCTCCAAGCGCAGCAGCTGCGAGCTGACCTCCTCCGGCGATAGTCCCGAGCGTGCGCAAAGCGAATCCACGTCCACCGGATCATGTCCCATGACGGCGAGCAGGCCGGTATCGGCGCCCGGCACGCTCACAAGCGTGCTGGCGCGAGCGGTTGGCTGAAAGCCCGCCAACTCGGCAAGCACATCATCGGCGGATTCAACGAGCTTTGCCCCAGACTTGATGAGGGCATGGCAACCCTTCGACAGCGGCGAGTGGATCGATCCTGGAATGGCGAATACGTCGCGCCCCTGATCAGCAGCGCTGCGCGCCGTGATGAGAGAGCCTGAAGCGATTGCCGCCTCGACGATCAGGCAACCGCGTGCAAGTCCGCTGATCAGGCGGTTGCGGCGCGGAAAGTTGTGCGCGATGGCCGGTGTGCCGAGGGCAAATTCGGAAACTAGCAGGCCGCGGCGAGCGATCTCGCTCGCCAATTCGGCGTTGCGGCTCGGATACACCACATCGACACCCGTGCCGAGCACCGCAATCGTGGAGCCCGCGCCGGAGAGCCCGCCTCGGTGCGCAGCCGCATCGATGCCTAGCGCGAGCCCTGAGACGATTGTGAGACCGGCAGCGCTCAGCGCTTGGGCGAAGTGCGCGGCGTTGCTTTCGCCCTGGGCCGAAGCGTTGCGGCTGCCGACGATGGCGAGTGCCGGGCGCTGCAGCAGCTCGACGCGCCCGTGGGCATAAAGCACCGCCGGCGGATCGGCGATCTCGAGGAGCGAGCGCGGATAGCTTTCGTCCGCGAGGGTAATGACGAAGTGCTCTTCAGCGCCGGCCCAGTCGCGCGCCCGGGCGACAGCGTCGCGCACGCGCGCAGATCCGAGCGCTTCGAGAGTCTCGGGCGCGAGGAACGAAGCGAGCTCCGCGCGACTGCGCGCGAGCACGTCGCGCGGCAGCCCGAATTTGCCCAGCAGATTGCGAAGCGTGGAAGCACCGAGCCCCGGAGTGAGGGAGAGTTGCAGCCATCCCGCAAGCTCCGCATCGGGCCTCATGCCGCAGGCGCGCCTCGGCTGCTAAGGCGTTTGCACGACATCGAGCGGACTCACCGGCCGCGTGATGTTCATTACCAGAGCATAGGACACGCGGTTGAAGACGCGGAAGACAAACGCGAGCCCTGCGCGCTCGTCAGGCAGTTTGATTGTGCCCCGGGGCCGCGATACATCGCGCACTGTGCCGCCAAGCGAGTAGAGCGCGAGCACATGGCCCACTTCCAGACCGTCGCGCGCCCCCTTGTTGATGCTGATGATCGACCGCGGGCCGGCTTCGCCGACTTTGCCGAGGCTGCCGTAGATGCCGATCACCCGGCCGTGGATTTTGCTCTCCGGAGCGCGCGGCGCGTAGCTAATCGGCTGCGGCCGGCCGGCGGCGACGAGCTTGTCGCCGGCGCCCACCTCCTGCGCCACGCTCGTGAGCACGACCGTCGCCGGCTCGCCACCGTGCTCAAGTCGCGCCGTGCCGAGGTAAATCGCCTCGTAAGCGAGCGTCTGATTGTTGTCCGGATCGACCAACGGCACGCCGCGGCGATACACGTACCAGCTCTCTTCCTGCGAGCCGCCGATGCCGCGCACGTAAGCGCTGTTGCCCGCCGCGAGGATCACCCGGTCGGCTTGCGTGCCGACGATCGTGGGCGCCTTGTCGAGGCCATCGGGCTCGATGATGAGCGGCCTCGTCAGGAACGGCTCGATGACGGAGGAGGGAATGCTGGGAATCTCCTCCTTCGCGAGCGACTCGACGCGCACGCGCGGCCCGAGCTTCACTGCGCCGGAGGGCGTGCGTGCCTGCGCCGGAGCGCCCGTAGGGGCGCCGGTGGGCTCGCCGCCGATACTCAGCCGACCGCGGGCGCGATCGAGCACGATCACGTATCCCGGGTAGATCAGATGGGGATTGCGGATCTCGTCCTTGTTCAGTCCCCAGAGCTCCGGCCAGCGCCACGGCGAATCGGTGTAACGCTGCGCGATCGACCATAAAGTGTCACCGGGAACTACCACGTAACGGTCCGGAGCATCAGGTCGCAGCGTGAGCGGCGCGCTCGGGGCCTGTGCCAAAGTGGCCGCCGAGATCGCGAAGAAAGCGAGTGCTGTGATAGACTTACGCAATTGCTGGACCATGGTGACCCCGCCTCGTTGTTTTTTGTGGCTCGTGGATCGGCCTTTTTTCCAATAGCTTATATGGCGCCTGAGATTCTCCATATAGTCTATTCAATTTGCAAATAAATTCGGCTTCAGATGGCGATCTTGAACATCCTCCGATACCCAGATGCACGGCTGCATAAGCTGGCTGCCGCGGTCACCGTATTCGATGCGGGCCTGAAGAAGCTGGTGGCCGACATGACCGAGACGATGTATGCCGCGCCCGGCATCGGGCTTGCGGCCACCCAGGTCGACGTGCATAAACGGGTGATCGTGGTCGATGTCTCGGAGCGCCGGGACTCGCTCGTTGTGCTCGTCAACCCCGAAATCGTCGAAGCGACTGGCGAGTCGGACATCGAAGAAGGCTGCCTCTCGCTGCCAGGGATCTACGAGCTCGTACCGCGAGCCGAGCGGGTGAAAGTGCGTGCCCATGACCAGAACGGCAATGCCTTCACCCTCGAGGCGCAGGGCCTGCTCGCCGTGTGCATCCAGCACGAGATGGATCATCTGAAGGGCAAGGTCTTCGTCGAACATCTGTCGCAGCTCAAGCAGCAGCGCATCCGCGCAAAGCTCGCCAAGCAGCTGCGCAAGTCCGCCTGACGCGTTCCTGCGCCTAATCTTCGCGGGAACTCCCGCCTTCGCGGAGCGCTGCCTCGCCCGGCTGCTGGAAGCCGGCCACAGCATCGTCCTCGTGCTTACCCAGCCCGACCGTCCCGCCGGCCGCGGCCTGCGGTCGACCTCGAGCGCCGTGAAGAGCCTGGCGCTGGAGCGCGGCCTGCAAGTGCTGCAACCGCAGAATCTGCGCGCGGACGCGCTCGTCGAGGAGCTGCGCGCCGGGCGCGCCGATGCCGTGATCGTCGTCGCTTATGGCTTGCTCCTGCCGCCGCCCGTGCTGCGAGTCGCCCGCTATGGCGCCATCAACGTCCACGCATCGCTGCTGCCACGCTGGCGCGGCGCCGCGCCGATTCAGCGCGCGCTGCTCGGCGGCGACGCCGAGACCGGCGTGTCGATCATGCACCTGGACGAGGGACTCGATACCGGGCCGGTGTTCACGCAGCGGCGGCTCGCCATAGGCGCGGATGACGATTTCGGCACGCTGCACGACCGGCTCGCGGCGCTCGGCGCCGATGCCCTGATCGAAACACTGGCGGACATCGCCGCCGGCCGCGCCAGGTCAACGCCCCAGCCGCAAGCCGGCGCGACGTATGCGCCCAAGATCGAAAAAACGGAAACGCGCTTGAACTGGCAGCGCCCGGCCGTCGAGCTCGAACGCGCGGTACGCGCCTTTCGGCCAGCGCCCGGCGCGCTTGCACAGCTGGCCGGACAGCCGATCAAGGTGTGGCGCTCGCGCGTGGTCGCCGGCGCCGGCGCGCCGGGAAGCGTCCTGCGCTCAGATGGCAAGTTGCATATCGCTTGCGCCTGCGGTGCTCTGGCGCTCGAAGAGCTGCAACCGGCGGGCGGCCGCCGCATGGCCAGCGCTGAATTTCTGCGCGGCCGGCGCCTTGCGGCGGGCGCCAGGTTCGAATGACGCATGGCGCGACCCTCGCGACTGAGCTTGCGCAGGCGGCCCGCGTCGTGGGCGAAGTTGCTCGCGGCAAGAGCCTTACCGACGAGTTCGAGCGCCTAGGGGCGCAAACAACGCGCGGCTCGCGCGCCGCCCTGATCGACCTCACCCACGCCACGCTGCGCCGCTACGGCCGCGTGCAAGCCATCGTGCAGGCGCTCTCGCGCCGCGGGCCGCCGGATGCGCTCGTGCAAGCCTTGCTTTGGTGCGCGCTGTACGCGCTCGAGTCCCGCCGTTATGGCGAACACACGGCGGTGGACCAGGCGGTGAAGGCCTGCACGCTGCTTGAACGTTGGGCGGCAAAGGGCTACGTCAATGCACTGCTGCGCGGATTCCTGCGCGAGCGCAGCGCAATCGAGGCACGGCTCGAGCGCGACGCGGTGGCCAAGCATCAGCATCCACAGTGGTGGCTGGAACTTGTGCGCTCGGCCTATCCCGACGCCTGGCCGGCGATCCTCGCGGCGGGTAACAGCCATCCGCCGATGTGCCTGCGGGTGAATCGCCGGCGGGCGGACGTTGCGGCCTATGAGGCCGAGCTCGCTGAGCAAGGCATCCGTGCGCGCCGCTGCGGCGCGGAGGCGCTTTTGCTCGAACGGCCGCTGCCGGTAGAACGGTTGCCCGGGTTCGCGGCGGGGCGCGTTTCGGTCCAGGATCTGGGTGCGCAGCGCGCCGCCCATCTGCTCGACCTGCAGCCCGGCCAGCGCGTGCTTGACGCATGCGCGGCGCCCGGCGGCAAGAGCGCGCACCTGTTGGAGCTCGCCGACGTGGCGCTCAGCGCGCTCGATATCGACGAGCGCCGAGCTCGCCGAATTGCGCCCAATCTCGAGCGTCTCGGACTGCGCGCAGAGATCCTCATCGGCGATGCCTGCGCGCCCGAGCAATGGTGGGACGCACGCGCATACGAGCGGATCCTGGCCGATGTGCCGTGCTCGGCCTCCGGCGTCGTGCGGCGCCATCCCGACGTGAAATGGCTGCGCCGCGCAAGCGACATCGCGCTCTTCGCCGAGCGCCAGCGCGCCATTCTGGCCGCGCTTTGGCGACTGCTCGCCCCGGGTGGTAAATTGCTGTATGCCACCTGCTCGGTGTTCCCGCAGGAAAATGAAGAGCTCGTCGCGGCGTTCATCGCCGGCGAGCCGATGGCGCGGCGCTTGGCGCTGCCCGACGGTTCGAGCGCCCAATGGCTGCCCCAAGCGCAGCACGACGGATTTTTCTACGCGTTGATCGAAAAACAAGTCTGACATGAGCGCGATGCGCGGCATCGCACTGTGTGCCGGATTGGTCGCCTTACTGCTACTGCCGCCCGCCCGGGCCAGCGAAATCGACGTGCGCGATGCGCAGCTGCGCGCCGCCGAAGAAGGCCTGATGCTCGATGCCGACTTCGACTTCGAGCTGACGCCGCGCTTGGCGGAGGTGGTGGCGGGCGGCGTGCCCTTGTATTTTCGCGTTGACTTCGAGCTTACGCGCCGGCGCTGGTACTGGTTCGACGAGACGGCGGCCTCGAAGCGGCTGCAGCTGCGGCTGTCCTATCACGCGCTGTCGCGGCAATACCGGTTGTCGACCGGGCTTCTGCAGCAGAGCTTTGCTACGCTGGAGGAGGCGCTGAACGTGCTCAAGCACCTTCGCAACTGGCTCGTCGCGGACCGCACGGTGACCTTTTCCGACGCCGACTACGAGGCCGCCGTGCGCATGCGCCTCGACAGCACGCTACTGCCCAAGCCCTTCCAGGTGAGCGCGCTCACCAGCCGCGAGCTGCAGCTCGAATCGCATTGGAAGCGCTTCATCGTGCGTTCGCCACGGCAGGTGCCCGCGCCGGTGGAGAGCCGCGAGCCGCGCGAGGAGGCACGGTGAAGCTCGTGCTGATCCTCGGCAGCGGCATCGCGGCGGTGGGCTTGTTCTTGCTCGCCACGGCGAGCAGCGACACCACCTTCTTCGCGCAGCAGTATCCGCTGCTCCTCGCGCTCAATGCCGCCTTCGCCGCCATGTTCGCCGCCTTGGTGATTTATCAGCTCGGCGTCATGGCACGACGCTATCGGGCGCGCGTTTTCGGCACCCGCCTTACGCTGCGGCTCTTCCTGCGCTTCGCCGCGCTCGCCGTGCTGCCAGGCCTTATCGTCTACGCCGTGTCGGTGCAGTTCCTGACGCGCTCGATCGAGTCGTGGTTCGATGTCAAGGTCGACGCGGCGCTCGAGGGCGGGATCAACCTCGGCCAGCAGGTGATCGACCAGATGCTGCTCGATTTGCAGACCAAGGCGCGCACCATGGCGCTCGACCTCGCCGATATTCCCGCCACGCAGCTCGTGACGAATCTCGAGCGCCTGCGGCTGCAAGCCGGCGTGCAGGAGGCGCTGGTGATCAACGCCAAGGGTCGGCTGCTCGCCGCGTCGAGCGACGACATGGCGAAGCTCGTCCCGGAGCTGCCGAGCGCGGCGCTACTTCGCCAAGCTCGGCTACAACGCGGCCAGACGGCCATCGACGCCGCCCCCGGCCGCGCGCTTGCCCTGCGCGCGATCGTCCCGCTCGAGCCGCTCGCGCTCGCCGCCGAACCGAGGTTTTTGCAGCTGCGCTCCGCCGTGCCGCCGACGCTCGCGCGTAACGCCGAGGCGGTGGAAGCGGCGTATCGCGACTATCGCCAGCTCGCGCTTTCGCGCGAGGGGCTCAAGCGCATCTACGTGGTGACGCTCAGCTTTGCGCTTCTCATGGCCCTGTCCGTCGGCATCGCGGTCGCCGTAACGCAGTCAAAACTTCTCGCCGAACCGCTCGCTACGCTTGCCCAAGCGATGCAGGCGGTCACGCGCGGCGACTTCTCGCGGCCCGCGCCGGTCACGAGCCGAGACGAGCTCGGCGTGCTGACCGAATCGTTCAATTCGATGACCCGCCAGCTCGAGGAGGCGCGCCGCGTCGTCGAGGCGAATCGCGCGGCGCTGGAAGCAGCCAAATCGCGCCTGGAGAACATCCTCGCCAACCTGTCCGCCGGCGTGCTGGTCTTTGACCAGGATCTCAGCCTGTCGATCTCCAACCGCGGCGCGGCCGCCATCCTCGGCGCCGAGCTCGAAGAATTCGCCCAGCTCATGCGCCAGCATTTTCGCGAGCAGGGCGACAAGCCCTGGCAGCTCGAGCTCAACCTCAAGGCCACCGGCAAGACGGTGCACGCGCGCGCCGCGCGCCTGCCGCAGGCCACCGACGGCGGCTACGTCGTGGTGTTCGACGACATCACCCAGCTCATCAACGCGCAGCGCGCCATCGCCTGGGCGGAAGTGGCGCGGCGCCTGGCGCACGAGATCAAGAATCCGCTCACCCCGATTCAGCTCTCGGCCGAGCGGCTGGAGATGAAGCTCGCCGAGCGGCTCTCGCGCGAGGATGCCGAGGCGCTGCGCCGCTCGACCGGCACCATCGTGAACCAGGTGGCGGCGCTGAAGGCGATGGTCGACGACTTCCGCGATTACGCGCGGCTGCCCGCGCCGGAGCTCGCGCGCCTCGACCTAAACGCGCTGGTGAGCGAGGTGCTCGCGCTGTACGAGACCTCGCAGGTTCCGATCACCAAGCGGCTCGCGCCGGAGCTGCCCGCAGTGTGGGCGGATGCGGCGCAGATCCGCCAGGTGATCCACAACCTGGTTCAGAATGCGCAGGATGCGCTCGAGAATGTGCGCGCCGCCGGCCGTTCACCGTCGATCGAAGTGCGCACCGAGCTCGACGGCGACCGCGTGCGCCTGGCGGTGTCCGATAACGGCGGCGGCTTTCCGGAGGAGCTGATCGCGCGCATCTTCGAGCCGTATGTCACCACCAAGCCGCGCGGCACGGGCCTTGGCCTCGCCATCGTGAAGAAGATCATCGACGAGCACCACGGCAGCGTCGCGATCGAGAACCGCGAGCCGCGCGGCGCGTCGGTCACCGTGCTGCTGCCGCTCGCGAAGGCCGCCTGAGCCATGGCGCAGATCCTGGTCGTCGACGACGAGGTGGGCATCCGCGAGCTTCTCTCCGAGATCCTGGAGGACGAGGGTCACCAGGTGGCGCTCGCCGAAAGCGCGGCGGACGCGCGGCGCGTGCGCGAGCGCGGCCGGCCCGATCTCGTGCTGCTCGATATTTGGATGCCCGATACCGACGGCATTACGCTGCTCAAGGAATGGGCGGCGAGCGGCCAGCTCAACATGCCGGTGGTCATGATGTCGGGGCACGCGACCATTGAGACAGCCGTCGAGGCGACACGCATCGGCGCGCTCGACTTCCTCGAGAAGCCGATCGCCCTGCAACGCCTGCTCGCGACGGTGAAGCGCGCGCTGCGCCATCCGGAGTCGGTGCCCGCGCCCCAGCTCACGCTGAGCGCGCTCGGGCGCTCTGCGGCGCTTGCGGATGCGAAGAAGCGCCTGGCGCAGCTCGCGCAGGTGGCGGCACCCCTCATGCTGCGCGGCGAACGCGGCATGCGGGCGGAACTCTTCGCCCGCCTGCTCGTGCCGGCAGGCGCGCCGTTCGTCGAGGGCGCGCAAATGCTCGACGAAGCGCCCTCGGAGCTCCTCGGCAAGGCGGCGGGCGGGGTGCTGTTCCTGCCCGACTTGAGCCGCCTTGAGCGCGCCGAGCAGCGCCACCTCGAATTCCTGCTGCCGCGTGCCGACAAGCACAAGGCGCGGCTGGTGTCGTTCTCGCCGGTGGATGTGCGCGCCCTGGTGGACAAGCACGAGTTCGATCCCGATCTTTGCATGCGGCTCGCCGAGCTCACGCTCAAGCTTCCCGCGGTGCGCGAATTCGCCGAGGACGTGCCCGACCTCGCCTCGCTCATGCTCGCGCAGCTCATCGAGGCGCGCTTGTGCCCACCGCGACGGCTGGCGATCGCGGCGCTCAATGCGCTGCGCCACCATTCATGGCCGGGAAACCTGGCGGAGCTCGAGAGCGTGGTGAAGGACCTCGCGTTCACGTCGCTCGACGAGGAAATCGAGCTGCCCGACGTCGAGCGAGCGCTCGCTGCCCGCGGCTCGCCGGGCGCGCTTCCTGAGGTGACGCTCGATCGTCCGTATCGCGAGGCGCGCGAAGCTTTCGAGCGCGTCTACTTCGAGAACCTGCTTGTGCGCGAGCACGGCAGCATGTCGCGCGTCGCCGAGCGCTCGGGGCTCGAGCGCACCCATCTCTATCGCAAGCTCAAGGCGCTCGGCCTGCCCGTGGGGCGGCGCGAGGAATAGTCAGGCCCGCTTCTTCGCTTTTTTCACGCGATGCGGCCGCTTCTTGCCGTAGCTGGCGCGATAGATCTTGCCGCGGCGCGTGCGCTTGTCTCCCTTTCCCATGCGCCGATTATAGCGACGCGCCGAGCGTCGCCGCCTGAGGTTCGTACGCGAGGTTCGGCGCGAGCCACCGTTCGGCCTCGGCGAGCGTCTTGCCGCTGCGCCGCGCGTAGTCCTCGACCTGATCGCGGCCGATCTTGCCGACGGCGAAGTAGCTCGCCTGCGGGTGCGACAGATAAAAGCCGGCGACCGACGACGCGGGCAGCATGGCGAACGATTCGGTAAGCCTCATCCCGGCATGGCGCTCCGCTTCCAAGAGCCGGAACAGGCCCGCCTTCGCCGTGTGGTCGGGGCAGGCCGGATAGCCCGGCGCGGGCCGTACGCCGCGATAGGCCTCGCCGATCAGCTCCTCGCTCGTCAATTTTTCAGCCGCCGCATAGCCCCAGAATTCGCGCCGCACGCGCTCGTGCAATCGCTCGGCGAACGCTTCGGCGAGGCGATCGGCGAGCACCTTGAGCATGATGGCGTTGTAATCGTCGTGCGCGGCCTCGAAGCGCCGCACCCGCTCCTCCAGACGATCGGTGCATACGGCGAACGCGCCGACCCAGTCGGCCACGCCGCTCGCCTTGGGCGCCACGAAGTCGGCGAGGCATAGATTCGCTCGACCCTGCGGCTTTTGGTTCTGCTGGCGCAGGTTGTGCCAGGTCGCGAGCCGCGTGCGGTGGGTCTCATCGGCGTAGAGCTCGATGTCGTCGGCCTCCACCTGCGCCGCCGGGTAGAGGCCCGCGACGCCGTTCGCCTCGATCCAACGTTCATCCACGATGCGGCCGAGCATGGCACGCGCTTCGGCGAAGAGCTTGCGCGCTTCGGCGCCTACGACGGGGTCTTCCAGGATGCGCGGATAGGGACCCGAGAGCTCCCACGCCTGGAAGAAAGGCGACCAGTCGATGTATGGCACCAGCTCCGCCAGCGGGTAGCGGCGTAGCGCAATCACGCCCAGCCGCTGCGGCTTCGGCGGCGAGTAGGCCGCCCAATCGGTCTTGAGGCCAAGCCGGCGCGCCTGCGCCAACGGATGCAATGGACCCGGCCCGCTCTTCTGGCCGTGCTGCAGGCGAATCTTCTCGTAGTCGGCGCGCACCTGCGCTACGTACGCGTCGCGTGAATCGGCGAGCAATCCCTGTACCGCCGGTACGCTGCGCGAGGCGTCGGGGACGTACAGCACCGGACCCGAATAGTTCGGTGCGATCTTCACCGCCGTGTGCGCGCGCGAGGTGGTGGCGCCGCCGATGAGCAGCGGCAGGCGCAGTCCCTGCCGCTCCATCTCGCGCGCTACGTGCGCCATCTCCTCGAGCGACGGCGTGATCAGGCCCGACAGGCCGATGGCGTCGGCCTTTTCGCGCTGCGCGGTGTCGAGAATGGTCTGCGCTGGCACCATGACGCCGAGGTTGAGCACCTCGTAGTTGTTGCACTGGAGCACCACGGCGACGATGTTCTTGCCAATATCGTGCACGTCGCCCTTCACCGTAGCGAGCACGATGCGGCCTTTGGCCCGGCTGGCGTCGCCGGCTTGCGCTTTTTCGGCCTCGATATAGGGCACGAGGTGCGCCACCGCCTGCTTCATCACCCTTGCCGACTTGACGACCTGCGGCAGAAACATCTTGCCGGCGCCGAACAAGTCGCCGACGACGTTCATGCCGTCCATCAGCGGACCTTCGATCACCTGGATCGGCCGCGGGTATTTCAAGCGCGCCTCTTCAGTGTCGGCGATGATGTGCGTCGACACGCCGTTGATGAGCGCGTGCGCCAGGCGCTCCGCCACGCTGCCCGCACGCCAGGCGTCCTCCTTGCCGGGCTGCTTGGCCGCTGTCTTCACGCGGCCGGCGAATTCAATCAGCCGCTCGGTGGCGTCGGCCCGCCGGTTGAAGATGACATCCTCCGCGCGCTCGCGCAGCTCCGGGTCGAGCTCCTCGTAGACGCCCAGCTGGCCGGCGTTGACGATGCCCATCGACATGCCGGCCTTGACGGCGTGGTACAGAAACGCGGTGTGCATCGCTTCGCGCACCGCGTCGTTGCCGCGGAAAGAGAACGACAGGTTCGAAACGCCCCCCGAGACCTTGGCCTGCGGCAGCTGCGCGCGGATCCAGCGCACCGCTTCGAGGTATTCAATGCCGTAGCGCGCATGCTCGTCCAGCCCCGTCGCAATGGCGAAGATGTTCGGATCGAAGATGATGTCCTCGGCCGGGTAGCCCATGCCGGTGAGCAGCCGGTAGGCGCGCTCGGCAACGGCGACGCGCCGCTCGAGCGTGTCGGCCTGGCCCTGCTCGTCGAACGCCATGACGACCACCGCCGCGCCGTAGCGGCGGCAGAGCCGCGCCTGGCGCAGGAACTCGGCCTCGCCTTCCTTGAGGGAGATGGAGTTGACGATCGCCTTGCCCTGCACGCATTTCAGCCCCGCCTCGATCACGCTCCAGCGCGAGCTGTCGATCATCAGCGGCACGCGCGCGATATCGGGCTCCGCGGCGAGCAGGCTCAGGAAGGTGCGCATCGCCTTTTCCGAATCGAGCATCGCCTCGTCCATGTTGACGTCGACGATTTGCGCGCCGTTCTCCACTTGCTGGCGTGCGACCACCAGCGCACCGGCGTAATCGCCGGCGAGCACCAGCCGCGCAAAGGCGCGCGATCCTGTGACGTTGGTGCGCTCGCCGACGTTGACGAAGAGCGAGCGCTCGTCGATGTTGAGCGGCTCGAGGCCCGCTAGCCGCAGCGCCGGCGGCCGCGCCGCCGGCTCGCGCGGGGGGACGCCGACGAGCGCCTGCGCCATGGCGGCAATGTGCTCGGGCGTCGTGCCGCAGCAGCCGCCCGCGATGTTGATCCAGCCGGCTCGCGCCCACTCGCCGATTTGGCGCGCCATTGATTCGGGCGTGTCGTCGTATTCGCCGAAGGCATTGGGCAGTCCGGCGTTCGGATGGCAGGAGGTGAACACCTCGGCGAGCCCGGCCAGCTCTTCGACGTAGGGTCGCAGCTCCTTCGCCCCGAGCGCGCAGTTGAGTCCCACGGCGAGCGCGCGGGAATGCCGCATCGAGTTGTAGAACGCCTCGGCGGTCTGGCCGGAAAGCGTGCGTCCCGAGGCGTCGGTGATCGTGCCGGAGACGATGACGGGCAGCCGCACGCCGCGGCGCTCGAAAGCCTGCTCAATGGCAAAGAGCGCCGCCTTGGCATTGAGCGTATCGAACACCGTTTCCAGGAGGAGCAGGTCGACGCCGCCCTCGAGCAGCCCGTCGAGCGCTTCGTCGTAGGCCGCGACGAGCTCATCGAAGCTGATCGCGCGAAAGCCCGGATCGTTGACATCGGGCGAGATCGATGCGGTCTTGTTGGTCGGCCCGAGCACGCCAGCCACGAAACGCGCCCCCTCAGGCGCCTTGGCCTGCCATTCGCGCACGGCGTCGCGCGCGAGCTCGGCGGCGGCGCGGTTGAGCTCGCGTGCAAGCGACTGCATGCCGTAGTCGGCAAGCGCCACCGCAGTCGAGTTGAAGGTGTTGGTCTCGATGATGTCGGCGCCCGCCTGCAGGTATTGAGCATGGATGTCGCGCACGAGCCGCGGCTGCGTGAGCGAAAGCAGATCGTTATGGCCACGCAGCTCGCGTGGCCAGTCCCGAAAGCGCGCGCCGCGGTAATCCTCTTCGGCGAGCCGCGCGCGCTGGATCATCGTGCCCATCGCGCCGTCGAGCAGCACGATGCGCTGTCGTAGCAGCGCTTCTAGGCTCGCAGCGGATGACGGGTTCGGCACGGACGCTCCAACAAAAAAAGCCCGTTCAGCTTTGCGCGAAACGGGCCTCTTCGACGCGTCTCTTTAGCGGCATTTGTAACGCGCCCGCAAGCTGAACATCAAATCGGCGCGGTAGTGGGAGTCTGCCCACAGCGCTGTGGCGTGTCAATCGGCCCGTATAATCCGCGGCGCCCATGGGTGGCGCCGAATTTCAGTCGATCGTCGGACGCTTTGCCTGCCAGGTGCACTGGGGGGATTGCGATCCGGCGGGCATGATCTTTTACCCGACCTACTTTCGGTGGATTGATGCAGCGAGCTGGGCGCTGTTCGAGACAGCGGGCTACTCACCGCAGTGGATGAAGCGCGAGCACATCGCCATGCCCCTCGTCTCGGCGCAATGTGAGTTCCTCGCCCCCGCCGTTCACGGCGACCGCTGCGAGGTGCGCTCGCGCATCGGGCGCTTCGGCGGCAAGTCATTCACCGTCGAGCACGACATCGTGCGCAGCGACGGAACGCCTTTGGCAAAGGCGCAAGAAACGCGAGTCTGGGGCCGCTTCGTCGGCGGACCGGGCACGCCGCTCAAGGGCGAGACGATTCCGGAGGAGGTCAAGGCGCGTTTCCGCGCGCCTTCGCCCACTCGCTGAGCACGCGCTCGGTCATCTCAGCGGCCGAGCCGTAGTTCGTCCGCGGCTCGAACAGCGCCGCCGCATCGGCGCTGCCGAGCTGGCGCATCGCTTCCTTGTCGGCGCGCAGTACTTCGAGCAGATGGCGGCCCTCGCGCAGCGCCTGCGCGCAGAGTCGGTCCGCCACCGGTCGCGATAAGCGCAGCGCGAGCGCCTCGGAGAGGACGAGCCCCCTGCTGCGCTCGATATTGGCGCGCATCGCCGCCTCGTTGACTTGCAGCTCGCGCACGGCTTCGAGCATGGCGCCAAGCGCGCTCGCCGTCGCGCCCGTCAGCTCGCGCAGGGTCAACCACTGGCTCTGCCACTGCCCGAGGCCGCGCTCGTGCTCGCCTTCGAGCTCGCCGAGCAACGTGGCCGCCAGGCCTGGCGCGCGGCGCGCCGCTTCGAGGGCGAGCATCGAAAGAGCTGGATTGCGCTTGTGCGGCATGCTGGAGGAAGCACCGCGGCCGCCAGCCGCCGGCTCGGCGAGCTCGCCCACCTCCGCCTGCATGAGGAGCGCGATATCGCGCCCGATCTTCGCGCTCAGGCCAACGAGGATGGCCGCTTCGGCGCCGAAGCGGGCGAGCGCGTCACGCGCGCTGTGCCAGGTCACGCGCCGCTGCAGGCCGAGCTCGCGCGCGAGCGCATCGGCCACCGCGCCGCCGCGCTGGCCGAACGCGGAAAGCGTACCGCTTGCCCCGCCGAACTGCAGCACGCACGCATCGGCCGCGGCGGCTTGGAAACGAGGCAGCGCGCGAGCGAGCGGCGAAAGCCACATCGCTGCCTTCCAGCCGAACGGAATCGGCGCGGCCGGCTGGAGCAGCGTGCGCGCGAGCATGGCCGTCGCGCCATGGCGGCGCGCGAGCTCGGCCAGCGCATCGCCGAGCGCGCGAGCGAGCTCAGCGATCCGTGCACTCGCTTCCCCGAGGCAGAGCGCGCTGGCGGTGTCGGCGACGTCCTGGCTGGTCGCGCCGAAGTGCACATAGCGGGCGGCCTGCGGCGAAGTGGCGCTCACCTGGTCGGTAAGCGCCTTGACGAACGGGATTGCCAATGTGCCCGCCTGGCGCGCAGCGCGCGCGAGCGCTGCAGTGTCGAACCTCGCGCGCTGGCATACCTCGCCGATCGCTTCAGCGTGCGCGGGATCGAGGAATCCGCAAGCGGCGCCTGAGCGCGCGAGCGCCGCTTCGAAGCGCGCCATGGCGCCGAGCAGGCTTTCGTCGCTCAGCGCCGCCGCGCAGCGCTCATCGGCAAAGATGAGCTCGAGGCTCAGAAGTCGAAGAACACCGTTTCACCCTTGCCCTGGAGAATGATGTTCCACTCGAGCGCGCCCTCGCCGACCTGGCGGCCAATCAGCGTGGCGCGGCGCTCCGCGGGCACGAGAGCGAGCACCGGGTCGGTGGCGTTTGCCGGATCGCCCGGAAAATACATGCGCGTCATGAGCTGCTTCAGCAGGCCGCGCATGAAGATCGTGACGCTGAGATGCGGCGCCTGAAAGCTCTCGCCCGGTCCGGGCACGCGGCCGGGCTTGATGGTGCTGAAGCGGAACGCGCCTTCATCATCGGTGAGCGACCGGCCGTAGCCGCGGAACGCCGGCTCGAGCGGCTTCGCCTGCTTGTCCTCCGGGCTGGCGTAGCGGCCGTGGCTGTTCGCCTGCCAGATCTCGAGCGCCGCATCGTTCACCGGTCTGCCATCGCTATCGACGATGCGGCCGCGGATGGTGACGCGCTCGCCCGCCACACCGCGCGGCGCGAGCTCCTCGATCTGCATCCATTCGAGCCCGATGCGCAGGTATGGTCCGATGGTTTGCGACGTGCTTGCGCGCAGGCTCATCGCACGTTCTCCGTCGGCATTTGCTCGCGGCCGCGCAGGACGATATCGAAGCGGTAGGCGAGCGCATATTCCGGGATGGTGTTTTCCCAGTCGAATATCGAGATCAGGCGGTTGCGCGCGCTTTCGTCGGCGACGCAGGTGAACATCGGGTCGTAGTCGAGCAGCGGATCGCCGGGGAAATACATCTGCGTCACCAGCCGCTGCACGATGCCCTGGCCGAAGAGCGAGAAATGGATGTGTGCCGGCCGCCAGGCGTTGTAGTGGTTGCGCCACGGGTATTCGCCGGGACGGATGGTCATGAACCGGTAACGACCGTCCTTATCGGTGAGGAAGCGTCCCGCCCCGGTGAAGTTCGGATCGAGCGGCGCATCATGCTGGTCGACGCGGTGGTTATAGCGGCCGGCGGCGTTCGCCTGCCAGATCTCGACCAGGATGTTCGGTACCGGCCGGCTGTTTTCATCGAGCACCCGGCCGCTCACCACGATGCGCTCGCCCACCGGCTCGCCCTTGTGCTGCTTGGTGAGGTCGCTGTCGCCGGGCTTCACCTCGTCGTAGCCGAACACCGGCGCCGTGACCTCCGAGAGCGTGTGCGGCAGCACGACGAGCGGCTGTGTAGGCGCCCGCTTCACCGTCGAGGCGTACTTGGGGAAGAGGTATTCCGGCTGCGTGTCCCAGTAGGGTCGCCGGTACGGCGTCACGCTCGGCATGCTGCTACTCCGCGTCGGGTTGCTTGGACGGCTGCGCGCGGTCGAACGCTTCCAGCTTCATGCAGGCTTCGAACACGCGCATCGTGGTCGGGTAAGGCGCCAGGTCGCAGTCATAGCGCTTGGCATTGAAAATCTGCGGCACGAGGCAGCAGTCGGCGAGGGACGGCGCATCACCGTGCGAGAACTTGCCGGTGCCTGGCCGGGCAAGCTCGGCCTCGAGCTTCGCCAGCCCGTCGGCGACCCAGTGCCGGTACCAGGCATTGATGCCCTCTTCGCTCTGCCCGAGCACGCGCTTGAGATGCTGCAGCACGCGCAGGTTGTTGAGCGGATGGATCTCGCAAGCGATGAGGTAGGCGATCGAGCGCACGCGTGAGCGCTCGAAGGCGTCGCTCGGCACGAGGCGCGGCGCCGGATAACGCTCGTCCAGCCATTCGATGATCGCGAGCGACTGGGCCAGGCGCTTGCCGTCGTCGAGCTCGAGCGTGGGCACCAACCCTTGAGGATTCACGCGCGCGTAGTCGGGCTTGCGGTGTTCGCCTTTCGCGAGGTGGACGAACACCGGCTCATAGGCAATGCGCTTGAGGTTGAGCGCGATGCGCACCCGGAATGCCGCCGAGCTGCGGAAGTACGTGTAGAGCTTCACAGCGGCGCGACGATTTTCACCCGCAGCTCGGCGACGCCATCGATGCCCGCGTGCAGCTCGTCGCCCGGCTTCACCGGTCCCACACCGGCCGGCGTGCCGGTGAAGATGAGATCGCCCGGCTCGAGCGCGTAGTGCTCCGACAGATAGGCGATCTGTTCTGGCACCGACCAGATCATGTCGGCAAGATCGGCGCGCTGGCGCTGCTTGCCGTTGACGTTGAGCCAAATCGGCCCGCGCGAGGGATGGCCGATCTTCGCCGCGGGGACGAGCTCGCTGCAGGGCGCGGATTCGTCGAAGTTCTTGCCGAAGTCCCAGGGCCGTCCGTGGTCCTTGCCCCACTGCTGCAGATCGCGGCGCGTCATGTCCAGGCCGACCGCGTAGCCAAAGATGAAATCGTTGGCGCGGCGCACGTCGATGCGCCGGCCGCCCTTGCCGAGCGCGACAACGAGCTCGGTCTCGTAGTGGTAGTTCGCAGTCTTCGCCGGGTAATGTACTTCGCCGCCGCGCGCGATGAGCGCGTGCTCGCTCTTCAGGAAGAAAAACGGTTGCTCGCGGCCGTCGCCGCCCATCTCCTTCTGATGCTCGGCGTAGTTGCGCCCGACGCAGAAAATGCGGCGTACCGGAAACTGATCGGCACTCGCCTTGACCGGCAGCGCAGGCGGGGTCCACAGGGGAATTGCGTAGGCCATCAGGTTCCTCGAAAACCCGCAATTCTATTCCGTGTACGATGCCGCCGAATCGCTTGCCAGCCCGACACGCAAAGCGCGCGCGCACAGAGCTGCGGCACGGCATCCTCACGCAGCTCCTCGGCTACCGGCTGCGCCTGGCGCAGCAGGCGGTGTTTCGCGACTTCGCGGCGAGCGTCGGCGAGCTGTCGCCCGGGCGCGCGGGCATCGTGCTCTTGGTCGAAGCGAATCCCGGCGTCACCCAGGGGACGCTCGCCGAGGCGGTGCGGCTCGATCGCTCGACCATGGTGGGCGTCATCGATTCGCTAGAAGAGCGCGGCTTCGTCGAGCGGCGCCGCGGGCGCGACCGGCGCACCAACGCCCTGTGGCTGACGCGTCCCGGCCGGGTGCTCGCGCTCAAGCTACGCCAGCGTATCGAGCGGCACGAGCGGCGCGTGTCCGCGTGTCTCAGTGACGAGGAACGCGTCCAGCTGCTTGCGCTGCTGGCGAAGCTCGCCCAATAAAAAAGGGCGCACAAGGCGCCCTTTTTCGGCCCCTCTTGCGGCTACATGCGATAGGCCGCCTCGCCGTGTGCCGCGGTATCGAGTCCTTCGCGCTCGTCTTCCTCGGTGACGCGCAGCCCGATCGTGATATCGACCAGCTTGTAGGCAATGGCCGCCACGATGCCCGACCAGAGGAACGTCACGACGACCGCCTTCGCCTGGATCCAGAGCTGCCCAGTGATCGAATAGTCGGCGGCGCTGGTCAGCGTCCCGGTGAACCAGTCGACTGGGAAGCTCGGGCCGCCGAGGCTCGGCGCGTTGAACACGCCCGTCAGCAGCGCGCCCAGAATGCCGCCTACAGCGTGTACGCCGAAGACATCAAGCGAATCATCCGCGCCGAGCATGCGCTTGATGCCGTTCACGCCCCACAGGCACACGAAGCCGGCGGCAAAGCCGATCACGAACGCCCCGGGGATACCTACGTTGCCCGCCGCCGGGGTGATCGCCACCAGGCCCGCCACCGCGCCCGAGGCCGCGCCCAGCATGGAAGGCTTGCCTTTGAACATCGCTTCGCCGGCTATCCAGGCGAGCACCGCGCACGCCGTCGCGAGGTAAGTGTTGATGAACGCGAGGGCCGCGCTGCCGTTCGCTTCGAGCGCCGAGCCGGCGTTGAAACCAAACCAGCCGGTCCACAGCAATGCCGCGCCGATCATGGTGAGCGTCAGATTATGCGGTGGCATCGCTTCCTTGCCGTAACCGATGCGCTTACCGATGAGATAGGCGCCGACCAGGCCGGCCACTCCGGAGTTGATGTGGACGACGGTGCCGCCCGCGAAGTCGAGCGCGCCCATCTGCCACAGCCATCCGGCTTTCGCATTGATCTCGTCGACGACCTTCGCGGACGTATAAGCGTCGGGCCCGGCCCAGTACCACACCATGTGTGCGACCGGCGCATAGCTGAACGTGAACCAGAGCACGATGAACGCCAGCACGGCCGAGAATTTGGCGCGTTCCGCGATCGCTCCCAGGATCAGGCAGCAAGTGATAGCGGCGAAGGTCGCTTGGAAGGCGACGTAGACAAGCTCCGGTAGAACGACGCCCTTGGAGAAGGTCGCCGCCGTCGCATCGGTTGCCCCCTTGAGGAACAGCCGATCGAAGCCGCCGAAGAACCTGTTGCCCTCGGTGAAGGCGAGGCTGTAGCCATATATGCACCACAGCACCGTCACCAGCGAGAAGACCACGAACACCTGCATCAGCATGGAGAGCGCGTTCTTCGAGCGCACCATGCCGCCGTAGAAGAGCGCGAGCGCCGGCACGCTCATCATCAGCACGAGCGCGGTGGAGGTGAGCATCCACGCCACGTCGCCTTTATTGGGCGTTGGTGCGGGCGTGGCGGCCGGCTTCGCTTCTTCCTTCTTCGCTTCCGCGGCGGGCTTGTCGGGCGTGGCGGCGGGCTTGTCTTGCGCGAGCGTCACGCCCGCAAACGCGAGCGACAGAACAAGCGCGAGGAATGCACAGAGTTTTTTCATCACCTTCTCCTTAAAGCGCCGCCGCATCGGTCTCGCCGGTGCGGATGCGGATGACCTTCTCAAGATCGAACACGAAGATCTTGCCGTCGCCGATCTTGCCGGTGTTCGCGGATTTCTCGATCGCCTCGATCGCCTGCTCGAGCATGTCGGATTTGATGGCCGCCTCGATCTTCACCTTGGGTAGGAAGTCGACCACGTATTCCGCGCCGCGATAGAGCTCGGTGTGCCCTTTCTGCCGACCGAAGCCCTTCACTTCAGTCACCGTAATGCCTTGCACGCCGATCGCCGAGAGCGCTTCGCGCACTTCGTCGAGCTTGAAGGGCTTGATGATTGCCGTTACGAGTTTCATGCGGGTCTCCAGTGGGCGGCGGTGCACGCCGCCCGGTTGGCCTCAGAACGTTTTTCCGACGGAAAGCACGATCGTCGTCTTGCCGGCGTCGTAAGTGCTGCCGTTCACTTTTGCGAAGCTGTACGCCTCGCCTGAACCGCCCTTGGCGTTGGTCGCAACGAGGGCTGCGCCGAAGATCCATCCACTAAGGTCCTTGGTAACGCCCAATTTGTAATCGGTGTAGTTGGCTTCGCTGAAGTTGTGGACCTTCAAGCGGCCGATATGGCCCACCGCGCCCCACCCGCCGCCAAAGTCATAGTTCGCCGAGAGGTCGACGTAGTTGGTGCCTTTCGTGTCCGGCACCATGAAGTAATCGCTAAACGCGTGGAACCACTTCAACGAGAGCCATTTCCAACTGCCGCCGATGTAGCCCTCGAAGTTGTGGACCTTGCCTGAATTCGTAGCCGTGGTGTGTGGGTTGGTAAGGAACGAGGACTCACTACCTGGGTAGTAGTAGTAGATAGCACCCACGTCGAGGCCAAAGTCGCCGAAGGCCTTTTTGTAGCCGCCATAGAAGTCCATCTCCAGGTTGCCCCCGGGGTAGCCGGCGGCGGACGAAACGTTGGAGTTCCAGTTCCCGAGGTAAAGCCCGCTGGCGTGCGCATAGTCGAAGCCGCCCTGTATGGCGGGGTAGCCGAGCGTTTGCGAGATGCCGCGGAACCGGTAGTCACTAACGAGGGTCATGTTCCCGGTCACCGGCGAGGGCGCCGGGGCGGCTTGCTGAGCGCTGGCAATGCTCGCGGCTGATGCCGAGGCGGCGAGCGCCAGTGGGACAACGAACTTGCGCATTTGATGCTCTCCCTGAAGGTGGATAAGAAATGCCACCCCGGCGTTAGCATCTCCTATGCCACTGCATTTCTTCCCGAAGGATCAGCAGCTTGCTGAAAACGAGGGGTGTGCGCGCCCCTTGCCGGTGCGCTCGCACCGGCTGCTGCTCGGCGATGGTGCGCCTGGCAGTGCTAAGGTTCGCGCGATGAACGAAAAGCGGTTCTTTGACGACTTGAGCGAGCGCATCAACGAAGCGCTGCGCAATTCGCCGGCGCAGGACATCGAGAAAAACCTGCGCGCGTTGCTGGCGAGCTGGTTCGATCGCATGGATCTCGTCATGCGTGAGGACTTCGAGGTGCAAAAAAAGCTGCTGGAGGTGGCACTTGCGCGCGTCGCAGCGCTCGAGGCGCGCCTCGAGGAGCTGGAGCGTCGCTCCGGGGGCAACGCCGCGCGGTAAACGGCAAGCCGCCCAATACGTTGCTCGCCTTGGGGAAATGGGCGGGCCATGACAGTCGCAACGGTAGCGAGCCGCGCGCTCGCGGGTATCGACGCGCCCGAGGTCACTGTCGAAGTGCACCTCGGGCCGGGGCTGCCATCGTTCCACATCGTCGGCTTGCCGGACGCCGAAGTGCGCGAAGCGCGCGACCGCGTGCGGGCCGCGCTGAACCATACGCACTTCGAATTTCCGGCGCGCCGCATTACGGTGAATCTCGCCCCCGCGGAGTTGCCGAAGGACTCGAGCCGCTTCGATCTGCCGATCGCGCTCGGTATCCTGGCGGCGAACGGCCAGCTCGCGCCCGAGTCGCTGCAGGGACAGGAGTTCGCCGGCGAGCTCTCGCTCACCGGTGAATTGAGGCCGGTGCGCGGCGCGCTCGCCATGGCGCTGTCAGCGCGCGCGGCGGGTCGTGCCTTTGTGCTGCCCGAAGGCAACGCGCCCCAGGCCGCGCTTGCTCAGGGCGCGCGCATCTTGCCGGCGCGCTCGCTACTCGAAGTCGTCGGGCACCTCGCCGACGAGGCGCGCCTTGCGCAGTACTCGTCCACGACGCCGGTCGTGCGGCCGGCCTACCCCGACTTTAGCGATGTGAAGGGGCAGCAGCACGTCAAGCGCGCGCTGGAGGTGGCGGCCGCCGGTGGCCACAGCGTGCTTATGATCGGGCCGCCGGGCACCGGCAAGTCGATGCTCGCGGCGCGCTTTCCCGGCATCCTGCCGCCGCTCTCGGAAGACGAGTCGCTCCAGGTCGCGGCGGTCCATTCCGTGTCGACAAACGGCTTCCAAGCGACGCGTTGGGGCGAGCGGCCGTTCCGCTCGCCGCACCACAGCGCCTCGGCGGCGGCAATGGTGGGCGGCGGCAACCTGCCACGGCCCGGCGAGATATCGCTCGCGCATCACGGCGTGCTTTTTCTCGACGAGCTGCCCGAGTTTGACCGCGACGTGCTGGAAGCGCTGCGCGAGCCGATCGAAACCGGACGGGTGGCGATTTCGCGTGCCGCCCGGCAAGTCCAGTTCCCGGCGCGTTTCCAGCTCATCGCGGCGATGAACCCCTGCCCTTGCGGGCATTGCGGTGATCGCAGCGGCCGCTGCCGTTGCACGCCCGAGCGCATCGCGCGCTACCGCGGGCGGATTTCCGGTCCGCTCGCCGACCGCATCGACATCAAGCTCGAGGTCCCTGCGCCGCGCGAAGCCGAGCTCACCGCGGCGGGACCGAGCGAGTGCAGCGCCCACATCGCGGCGCGCGTGGCACGCGCGCACGAAGCGCAGCTTGCGCGACAAGGCAAACCGAACGCCCTCCTCGGCACGCGCGACATCGATCGGCACTGCGCCACCGGACGCGAGGGCGGTGAATTGCTCCGCCACGCGCTCGCGCGGCTGCTGCTTTCTGCCCGCGCGTACCACCGCGTCCTGCGGGTCGCACGTTCGATCGCCGATCTCGCCGGGGCGAGCGCAGTCGGCGCCGAACACGTCGCCGAGGCGATACAGTACCGGCGGCTCGATGCTAGCTTCTAGCTGCGATGGCTATTTATGCGGTGGGCGACGTCCAGGGCTGTTTCAACGAGCTGCAGGCGCTACTCGCCAAGCTCAACTTCGGCGAGCGAGACCGCCTGTGGTTCGTCGGCGACTTGGTAAATCGCGGGCCCCGGTCGCTTGAGGTGCTGCGCTTCGTGCGCGCGCTCGGCGAACGCGCGGTGGTCGTGCTCGGCAACCATGATCTGCACCTCGTCACCCAACACGAAGGCTTCGAGCGCCCGAGGCCGGACGACACATTCCAGGATGTGCTCGCTGCTCCCGATCGGGTGGAGCTCGTCGACTGGCTGCGCCAGCGACCGCTGATGCACGCGGCCGAAGGCTACGTCATGGTGCATGCTGGCCTGCTGCCGCAATGGAGCATCGCTCGCGCAATGGAACTCGCCCGGGAAGTCGAGCGCGCGCTCGCCTCGCCCGATTACCGGGAATTCCTGGCCAATATGTATGGCAGCGAGCCCACTCGATGGAGCGACGCGCTCACCGGCTGGGACCGCCTGCGCGTCATCGTCAACGCGATGACACGACTGCGCTTTTGCACGCCCGAGGGCAAGATGGACTTTCGCGCGAAAGGCGCCAAGCCGCCGAGCGGCTATCGCCCGTGGTTCGCGCTGCGGCCGAGCGATGAGCCGCCGATTGTTTGCGGACACTGGTCGGCGCTTGGCCTGAAGTTGACAGCGCGCCTCGCCGCGCTCGATAGTGGCTGCGTCTGGGGCGGCAGCCTCACTGCGCTGCGGCTCGAGGATCGCAGCATCCACCAAGTGCCCTGCCGACGCCGCTCGAGCGGAGGAGACTCATGAGCAATTGCGTGTTCTGCCGCATCGTCGCCAAGGAAATTCCGGCTGCCGTCGTGTACGAGGATGAGCGCACCATCGCGTTCATGGATGCGGGACAAGTCAATCCCGGCCACGTGCTCGTCGCCGCCAAGGCACACGTGGAGAACCTCTATGAACTCGATGACGCACAGGCAGGCGCCCTGCTGGTCAGCGCAGCGCGCGTCGCACGCGCGATTCGCGCCGCCTTCCGGCCGCAGGGGCTATCGGTCTACCAGGCGAACGGCAAAGCGGCATGGCAGACGGTGTTTCACTACCACATGCACCTGCTGCCGCGCCATGAGGGCGACGGCATGATGCTCAGCTGGCCGGCGAAGAATCCGCCGCGCGAGACGCTGGCCGAATACGCAGCGGCGATCCGCCGCGAATTCAGTTAGGCGTAACGCGCGTTACGCCGCCGGAGCTCAGCAGGCGCACGCGCTGACCTGGCGTGAACGGCTGATCGGCTTCCTGCACGATGGCTCGCATCTCGCCGCTATCGAGCCGCACGGTGATTTCGAGCGCGTCATGGGTCGTGGCCTTACTCTCGAGCGCGTTGCCCGCAACGCCGCCGGCCACGGCGCCCAGCACACCCGCGACGCTCGAGCCCGCGCCATGCCCCACTTGGCTGCCGCTGATGCCGCCCACCGCGCCGCCCGCCGCGGCGCCGAGGCCCGATTGGCTGCCTTCCAGCGTCACCTTGCGTACGGAATCAACGGTGGCCATGCGCACCGTCTGTTCGCGTCCGGCTTCGTGCTTGCTGTAGACGTTCGCCGATTCGTGCGTGATGCAGCCGCCCAGCGCTGCGGCGAGCGCGACTAGCATGATGCTTGTCTTCATCGTTATCCCTTCCACGGGGAGTAGCCAAAGGCGCGGCGAAACCGTGCCTCGATCTCCTCGCGCGAAGACGCATGATTTTGTGCGCCGCGTTGCGCGACTTTGATCGCTCCCATCAACGCCGCTAGTTTACCCGCGCTCGGCCAGTCCCAGCCGTGGGCAATGCCATACAGCAGCCCTGCGCGGTAAGCATCTCCGCAACCGGTCGGATCGACGACCGCCTCTGCCTCAACGCACGGAATATCGTGCCGTTTACCGCCGGCGATGATCACCGAGCCTTTCGCGCCCTGCGTGTAAACGAGCGCCTGCACACCTCGCGCGAGCTGTTCGAGCTTGCGGCCGGTGCGCTCCTCGAGCAGCTTGCCTTCATAGTCGTTCACCGCCACGTAGCGCGCGACCTTCAGAAATGCGTCCAGCTCTTGCGCCGAGAACATGGGCAGCCCCTGTCCGGGGTCGAACATCATGTCGATGCCATGCTCCGCGCACTCACGCGCATGCTGCAGCATGCCTTCCTTGCCGTCGGGCGCGATGATCGCAAGGCGCGCGCTAAGCTCGCCCGTGATGTGATTTTCGTGCGCGAAGTTCATCGCTCCCGGATGGAACGCGGTGATCTGGTTGTCGTCGAGATCCGTGGTGATGAAAGCCTGTGCGGTGAACTGCCCCGGAATCGGCTTTAGCAGCGTGGTGCTGATGCCTAGGCGCCGCAGCCGCTCGATATACGGACCGCTATCCTCGCCCACGGTCGCCATTACCATCGGGGCCTCGCCCAAGAGCTGCAGGTTGTACGCGATGTTTCCCGCGGTGCCGCCGAACTCGCGCCGCATCTGCGGCGTGAGAAAGCAGACGTTGAGGATGTGCAGCTGGTCCGCGAGCAGATGGTTGCGGAAGCGATCCGGGAACACCATGATCGTGTCGTAGGCAATCGAGCCGGTGACGAGGGTGCTCATAGCGGATAGAAAAGGTAGAGCCGATAACCGATGGCGCGGGTGCGGCTGGTATCGAGATACACGCGCAGCGCGGCTTCGCTGCCGCCCGAGATGCCCTGGCCGATGAGCTCGGCGCTGCGCGGCGCCTCGAGATAATCGCGCGGCGCAAGCACGCGCCGCAGCACCGGGCGATCGTTCTCGTCGGTCAGCGTGAGCTCGAGCGCCGGATAGTCCTGCGCAAAGCGCGCCCGGTTGCGGATCGACGCCGTGAGGAGGATGAGCCCGTCGCGGCGCGTATCGGCCTGTAGCTCCGAGGCATCGATGCTCATGAGCTCGGGATGCCGTGGCAGCGGTACGTCGCAGCCTAACGGCTGGCAGAGCGCGACAAGGGCCTCACGTGCCGCCGGGTTCCAAGCAGCGAGCTCGGCGCGAAAGCGGTAGGCGAACTGGGCCGCCAGCGCGAGCACGCCGAGCAGCGCGGCGAGCGCCCATAGCCATGTCGCGCGCCGCGAGCGCGGCTCGGGCGCAAGAAAATCAGGCCGGTGCGCCGCGTCCGAGGGCGCCGCGGATGGCGGCGCCTGGCGGCCGGGATCAAACAGCCCGAGCTGCGGCGATGGCTCGAGCGCAATGCGGCCGTCGCCCTCTTCCACCAGCGCAGCCACGCCGTTGAATACGTCGCCGCACTTGCCGCAGCGCACGGTTCCGGAGTGGGCCGCAAGCTGCGAACTCTGCACGCGAAAGGCCGTGCCGCAGATCGGGCAGCGCGTGACGAGGCTCATCGCCGGATCCCCGAGAGTAAAACCCACTCGTCTTCGCGGGCCGTCACGCTCACATCGAACATCGGGGCATAAGCGCGCTGCACCTCCTCGGCCTGCGAAGCGAGTAGACCGCTGAGCGCAATGCCCGCGCCCTGCTTCCCGTGCCCTGCAAGGCGCGGCGCGAGCTCGATGAGCGGCCGCGCAAGGATATTCGCCACGACGAGATCATAGCGGTCTGGCGGCAGCGCCTCCGGCGCATAGGCATGTAGCGCGACGGCGTTGGCGTGCGCGTTATCGCGTGCGACATCGATCGCGACCGGATCGTTGTCTACCGCATCGATGCGCGCCGCGCCGAGCTTTGCGGCCGCAATGGCGAGGATTCCCGAGCCGCAGCCGTAATCAAGGACGGCTTCCCCGCCGTGCACGACGCGCTCCAGATAGGCGAGTACCAGCCGGGTACTGGCATGGCTTCCCGTGCCGAAGGCGCGGCCGGGATCGAGCCGCACGCAGGCACAATCGGCCGGGGCCACGTGCCAGCTCGCGCCAAGCCATAGGCGCCCAACGCGCAGCGGCGCGAAATGCGCCTGGCTGCGGCGCACCCAGTCGCTTTCTTCGACCGCGCCCAAGGTGTACTGCGGCGCGATGCGCGCGCCGCAACGCTCGAGTGCCTTTTGGAGCGCACGCCCCGGGTCGGCGCTTGCCGCGAAGATCGCGCTCACCACCGCTTGCGGGTCGTCCAGGGCTTCGATGCTCACCGATTGCGCGCCATGCTCCAGCAGCGCGTCACTCAACGCGTCAGCCGACTCCTGTGGGACATGGACTCGCAGCGCGAGCAACGACATCACTTCTTCTTGGTCTGCTGCTGCGCGAGCTTCTGCTCGAGATAGTGGATCGAGACAGCGCCGCGCAGCACACGGGTGTCGCTCAGGAGCTCGCGGTGGAGCGCGATATTGGTCTGGATGCCCTCGACGACCATTTCGGAAAGCGCGATCCGCATACGCGCGATCGCCTGTTCGCGGTTGGCGCCGTAGGCGATCAGCTTTCCGACCATCGAGTCGTAATACGGCGGCACGCTATAGCCCTGATACACATGCGAATCGACGCGGATGCCGGGCCCGCCGGGCGGGTGGTAGGACGTGATCTTTCCCGGCGAGGGGGTAAAGCGGTAAGGATCCTCGGCGTTGATGCGGCACTCGATCGCATGGCCGCGCAGCACGATGTCCTTCTGGCGAAAGCGCAGCTTCTCCCCGGCGGCCACGCGGATCTGCTCCTGCACCAGATCCACCCCGCTGATCATCTCGGTCACCGGGTGCTCGACCTGGATGCGCGTGTTCATCTCGATGAAGTAGAACTCGCCATCCTCGAACAGGAACTCGAATGTCCCGGCGCCGCGATAGCCGATCTTGCGGCAGGCGTCGACGCAGCGCTCGCCGACCCGATCACGCAGCTTGGATGGCAGCTCTGGCGCCGGCGCCTCTTCCATCACTTTTTGATGGCGGCGCTGCAATGAGCAGTCACGCTCGCCCAAGTGAATCGCGTTCTTGTGCGCGTCGGCGAGCACCTGGATCTCGATGTGCCGCGGGCGCTCGAGATACTTCTCCAGGTAGATGACCGGATTGGCAAAAGCCGCTTGGGCTTCGGCTCGGGTCATGTTCACGGCGTTAAGGAGCGCCGCCTCGGTGTGCACGACCCGCATGCCGCGGCCGCCGCCACCGCCCGCCGCCTTGATGATGACCGGATAGCCGACCTTGCGCGCGATGCGCACGACTTCCTTACCGTCCTCGGGCAAGGCGCCGTCCGATCCGGGCACCGTCGGCACCCCGGCTTTCGCCATCGCCTGCTTGGCGCTCACCTTGTCACCCATCAGGCGGATGTTCTCCGGCCGCGGCCCAATGAACACGAAGCCCGAGCGTTCCACCTTCTCGGCAAAGTCCGCGTTCTCGGCGAGAAAGCCGTAGCCGGGGTGAATCGCCTCGGCGTCCGTGACTTCGGCGGCACTGATGATGGCCGGGATGTTCAGGTAGCTCGATGCCGCCGGCGGCGGTCCGATGCATACCGACTCGTCGGCCAGCTTGACATACTTGGCCTCGGTATCGGCTTCCGAGTGCACCACCACCGTACGGATCCCCATCTCGCGGCAGGCGCGCTGAATGCGAAGCGCGATCTCGCCCCGGTTGGCGATCAAGATCTTTTCGAACACTAGGCGAGGATGAAAAGCGGCTGGCCGTATTCGACCGGCTGGCCGTTCTCAACGAGGATCGCCTTCACGGTGCCGGAGGCATCGGCCTCGATCTCGTTCATGAGCTTCATTGCCTCGATGATGCAGATCGTGTCCCCCTCCTTCACCGCTTGGCCGACCTCGACGAAAACCTTCGCGTCCGGCGATGGCGAGCGGTAGAACGTTCCAACCATCGGCGCTTTGACGACGTGGCCTTCCTGCGTCGGCTCCGCCTCGCTCGCGGGCGCGGGCGCGGCCCCTCCCGCCGGGCGAGCCTCGGCCGTGGGCGCCGGGGCGGCAGGCGGCGCCGCCATGACGACCCCGCCCTTTACGATCTTCACCTTCTCCTCGCCTTCAGTGATCTCGAGCTCGGCGATGCCCGACTCCTGCACGAGGTCGATCAGCTTCTTCAGCTTGCGTAGATCCATCAGCGGGGCACTTGCCGGCAGTTAGCGAGTTTTATAGATATTTCGCGGCAGAAGCGGCGAATTCTAGCGTAGCGAACGACGCAGGCCCGGCGGCGGGTTCGAGATGCATCGTCAGCCGAGGGCGCGAAAACAGCCGTCACAGGGCCCGCGCGATGATAGCCGAAGATGGCGGCTTTTTACCGTACTTTGCTAGCCTGTTCGCTTCTTAAGAGAGCGCTCACTTCTGCGGCGCCAGCGCGTTCCAGGACTCGCCCGGCCATAGAGGTCTTCAGGGCTAGGCGCTCGACCCGCGGATCGAACACGGACAGGCGCAAGGGCACGCTATCCCATAAGAGCGTGATCACGCTGACGGCATGCGCCCTATCGCCTGAATAGCGGCGCGCCTCATGGGTGGCGAAAGGAACGCCGCGGTCCAGCAGGAAGATTTCCACGTCCTTTGGGCTGTCGGGGAAGAGCTGTAGGTCGATCTCCGCGTAGGGGCCGGCGGTGCCCTTGAGGACCGGACCGGTCAGATACGGATGAAAGCGCTCGAGCGCGCGCATCGCGTCCAGCGCGACACGTCGCAACTGCTCGATCAGGCGAGCGTGTTCGTCCGCATGGTAAAGCGCGCGGTAGGCGCGCAGCTCCGCTTCGATTTCGTCGTTGCGGGGAAGCGCTTGCGTTTCGAGCGCGCCCAGCTGGCGCGCGGCCTTGCGCTTGGCGAGCGCGAAATCGTCGACGCCGTCCTCCGCCATGATGCGCGCGGCGGCGGCGGCGATGCGCGTTCGCATGGCCGTCTGGCGATTGCTTTTGCGGGCCATGGCTGCCGTCCAATCATAGGTCATCCACTAGAATCGGCTGCTCCCCGTCATGGCCAAGCACCTGCACATCCTCGGTATTTGCGGCACTTTCATGGGCGGCATTGCCGCCATCGCGAGCGCCGCCGGCTACCGTGTGACCGGCTGCGACGCTAACGTCTACCCGCCGATGAGCGAGCAGCTTGCCGGGCTCGGCATCAAGCTGATCGAGGGCTTCGGCGAGGAGCAGGTCGCACTGCGGCCTGACCTTTGGCTGATCGGCAATGTGGTCACGCGGGGTAACCCGCTCATGGAGGCGATCCTCGACCGGGGCGAGCAGTATGTCTCGGGGCCCCAGTGGCTCGCACAGCATGTGCTCGCCGGGCGCCATGTGCTCGCCGTGGCCGGCACCCATGGCAAAACCACGGTTTCGGCCATGCTGGCCTGGATCCTCGAGTGCGCCGGGCGATCGCCCGGGTTTCTGATTGGCGGCGTTCCGCTCGATTTTCCGGCCTCGGCTCGCCATACCGGCGGCCCGCTCTTCGTAATCGAAGCGGACGAATACGACACCGCATTCTTCGACAAGCGCTCGAAGTTCGTTCACTACGGCGCTCGCACAGCGATCCTGAACAACTTGGAGTTCGATCATGCCGACATCTTCGACGATCTTGCCGCGATCGAGCGGCAATTTCACCACTTCGTGCGCACCGTCCCGCGCACCGGTCTACTCATCGTAAATGATGCTGATGAAGCTTTGGAGCGAGTGCTAGCTAAGGGGACTTGGACCCCGGTCGAGCGCTTGGGCGTGGCAGACGGTTGGGAGGCGGCGGCACCCGCAGCGGACGGCAGCTTTGAAGTGCGGCTGTCCGGTGAAGCACAAGGCCGTCTCAGGTGGCGCATGCTCGGTGCGCACAACCGGATGAACGCGCTCGCTGCTATCGCGGCGGCGAGGCACGTGGGGGTCACGCCAGCGCAGGCCATGGAGGCGCTAGGGCGCTTTTCGGGGGTGCGGCGGCGGCTGCAACTGCGCGGCCAGTCCGGTGGCGTCAACGTCTACGACGATTTCGCTCACCACCCGACCGCGATCCGGGTGACGTTGCAAGGGTTGCGCGAACGGGTAGGGCAGGGCCGCATCCTCGCCGTGCTGGAACCTCGGTCCAACACCATGAAGCGCGGTGTCATGAAGGATGCGCTTGTGGCCAGCCTCGCCCTTGCCGACCGCGTTTATGTCTATAACGCGGCGCTCGGCTGGGATGCGGCGAGCGTGTTCGCGCCGCTTGGCAGCCGGGCCCGATGCCTCGATGACCTTGATACGTTGGTACGGGCGATCGCCGCAGACGCGCGCCCGGGCGACAGCGTGCTCATCATGTCCAATGGCGGCTTCGGCGGCATCCAGACGAAGCTCCTCGAGCGCCTGCAAAGCGCCGCCGCGGCTTGATCGTTTACCTCCACGGATTCAATTCCTCGCCGCAATCGCACAAGGCGCAGCTGCTGCAGCAATATATGACGGAGCGCGGTCTCGACCGGGAATTCATCTGCCCCGCGCTGCCGCCTTCGCCGCGTGATGCCGTGCGGCTGATAAGGAACGCAATAGGCGAGGAACCGGCTTGCTATGTCGGGTCGTCATTGGGCGGCTTTTACGCCACTTACCTGGTAGAGACGCAGGGCGGAAAGGCGGTGCTGATCAATCCGGCGATCGAGCCGCATGTCGGACTAAGCGCTTACCTCGGGCCGCAGAAGAACCTCTATACCGGCGAGTCCTATGTGCTCACGAGTTCCCACCTCGCTCAATGGCGCGAGCTCTACGTGCCGCGGGTTACGCCGCAGCGTTATCTGCTCCTCGTAGAAACGGGCGACGAGGTGCTGGATTACCGCCGCGCCGTAGAACGCTACGCCGGCGCTGCACAGCGTGTGATCGCGGGCGGCGATCACAGCCTGCGCAGCTTTCCTGAACACCTGGCGGAAATCCTGCGCTTCGCAGGTTATTGACGTGCACCTGTTGTACGAGGAGGAAGGCGAACTGAAGGTCGGCACCGTGCTCGCCCAGGCGCCGGCGTCTTTCCAGGTCGAAAGCCCCCATGGCCGGCGCAGCAAGGTGAAGGTGGGTAATGTGCTGCTCAGCTTCGAGCAGCCCGCGGCCGGCGAGCTGTTGGCGCAAGGCGAGCGCCTTGCGGAAACGCTCGACGTACAGTTCCTCTGGGAATGCACGGCCGGCCGCGAGTTCGACTTCCGCAGCCTCGCCCGCGATTACGTCGGTCGCGAGCCCAACGCCGTCGAGGCTACCGGCATCCTCCTCAAGCTGTACGGCGCACCGATGTACTTCTACCGGCGCGGAAAAGGCGCTTTCCAGGCCGCGCCGGAGGAGACGCTCAAGCTCGCGCTTGCCGGCCTGGAGAAAAAGCGCCGCCTGCAGGCGCAAGTCGCGGCTTGGGCGCAGGAGCTCGCGCGGTTCAAATGTCCGCCGGAGATCGCCGCGCTCAAGGACGAGCTGCTATATGCCCCGGATCGCAACAAGCCGGAGACGCACGCTCTTGAGCGCGCCTGCCGCGAGACCGGTTTGACAGGCGCCCGGCTCTTTGAGCGCTGCGGCCTGCTTGGCGACACGCATGACTATCACCTGAAGCGCTTCCTGCACGAATTCTTTCCCCGTGGTGCCGCCTTCGCCCCGCACCCGCTGCCCTTGGCAGCCGAGGACCTGCCGCTCGCGCCGAGCGTCGCTTTCAGCCTGGATGAGCTTGGTACTACGGAGATCGACGATGCCTTCTCGGTGAGCCGCTTGCCGGAGGGCGAACTGCGCGTCGGCGTGCACATCGCGGCGCCCGGCCTTGGCATCGCACCCGGCTCGCCGCTCGACGCCCTCGCGCGCGAACGCCTGTCGACGGCGTATATGCCGGGGCGCAAATACACCATGCTGCCGGAGGATGTGGTCGCGCGCTTTTCGCTCGACCACGGCGCCGCGCAGCCTGCCGTATCGCTGTACTTCGACGTGTCGGCTGAAGGCCTGCCGAAAGCCCTCCACAGCCGCCTCGAGCGCGTGCGCATAAGCGCGAATCTTCGTCATGCCGAGTACGACGTCCTGAATGACGCGTTCGACCAGCGGCACACCAGCGGGCTCGCGTACGAAGAGGAGCTGCGGACACTCTGGCGCGTCGCGGCTGCACTGGAGAAACAGCGCGGCCGGCCGAGCGCGGGACTCGCGCCGCTCGACTTCAATTTCTTCATCGACGGCGAGCGTGTGCGTATCGTCCAGCGCAAGCGCGGGGCACCGCTCGACAAGCTCGTCTCCGAGCTCATGATCCTCGTGAACTCGAGCTGGGGCGAGCTCCTCGCCGAGCGCGACATCGCGGCGATTTACCGCGTGCAGTCGACCGGCAAGGTACGACTATCGGTCCACGCCGAGCCGCACGAGGGCCTGGGCGTGCGCTGCTACGCTTGGATGAGCTCGCCGCTGCGTCGTTATGTCGATCTCGTGAATCAGTGGCAGCTGATGGCCGCGCTGCAGGGGCGCCGGCCGCCGTACACGCGAAGCTCCGAAGCGCTGCTCTCGGCAATGCGTTCCTTCGAGCTCACCTCGGCGCGCTACGACGAGCACCAGCGGGCGATGGAGACGTATTGGAGCCTGCGCTGGTTGCTGCAGGAGAAGGTGCATGAGATCGACGCTGTCGTGCTGCGCGAAAATCTGGTCCGGCTTGAGGGCCTGCCGCTCTACCTGCGCGTGCCCTCGCTGCCGGAAACCGTTGTCCCGCCGGCGCGCGTGCGCCTCGCGGTGCGCGAGGTGGATCTCCTCGAGCGCACGCTCGATTGCGTCTATCGTCAAACATTGCCGGGCGGCGCGGCGCTTGCCGAAGCGGCTGCGGATCCGGGCGAAAAAGCCTAAACTATGAAGGGCTTGTCCAACTGAAATAAGAAGGCACATGAGATTGTTGTGGATCCGGGGCGGCAACGATCGGGTGCTCGCCATGGCGCTCGGCACCTCGATCGTGCTGCATGCCGCGGTCCTCAGCCTGCACTTCAAATTGCCCGACGCATTGCGCGCACAGGGCGCCGATCAGCGTCTCGAGGTCGTGCTGGTCAACGCCAAGAGCCACGAGCGACCGGCGCGCGCCGAGGTGCTGGCGCAAGCGAATCTGGATCGCGGCGGTACGGTGGACGAGGAGCGCCGCGCGCGCTCGCCGCTGCCGGTGACCAATCCGCCGCAGCCCGGACGCGACCTGGCCGCGACCGAGCGGCGTGTTCGCGAGCTGGAAGCGCGGCAGCAGGAGCTTCTCGCGCTCGCGCGGGCGGCCGAAAGCGGGCGGGCGCAGCCGCGGCCGCATGCTGCGCCGGCAGAAGACATCGCGCCGCAGCCGAGCGGGCGGGATCTCGCCGATCTGGCGCTTGCCGCGATGCGCCTGCAGGCGCAGATCGACAGGCAGATCGACGACTACCAGAAGCGCCCGCGCAAGAAATTCATCGGCGCCAACGCCGCGGAATATCGCTTTGCGCAGTACGAGGAGGACTGGCGCGCCAAAGTCGAGCGCATCGGAACGCTGAACTATCCCGCGGAGGCGCGCGGCAAGCTCTATGGCACCCTGCGGCTCACGGTCACGATCCGGGCGGACGGCAGCGTCGATTCTGTCGAGCTCGACCGCTCCTCCGGGCTCAAGGTGCTCGACGCCGCCGCTTTCAAGATCGTGCGCATGGCGGGGCCCTTCGCCGTGTTCCCGCCCGCCATCCGGCGAGACACGGATCTCCTCGTCATCACGCGCACCTGGTTCTTCGGCCAGGGCGACAAGCTCTGGACCGAGTGACTGGCGCGCCGTGACCAAGCGTGCGGGGTAGGCGCCAGGGCGCGCTGCGCGCGCTCGTCATCGCGTGGAAGGCCTTCAGCTACACGCTGAGCGCTCTGGTCCTCGCTTTCGTCGTCTCGCAGCTCTGGTTCTACGGCCATATCGTCTACTGGAGGCGCTTCCCGCCGGCAAACACCGCGTTCATGGAGCGCAGCCTCGAGGCGCTCCAGGCGAAGGACCCGCAGGCGCGCCTCAGGCACCAATGGGTGCCGTATGAGCGCATTTCGGCGAACCTGAAGCGCGCCGTGGTCGCTGCCGAAGATGCGCGCTTTCTCGACCACGAAGGTTTCGACTGGGAGATGATCCAGAAGGCGATCGCGCGCAACGAGGAGCGCGGCCGCATTGTCGCCGGCGCTTCGACCATCAGCCAGCAGCTCGCCAAGAACCTGTTCCTTTCGGCCGAGCGCTCCTGGTTGCGCAAAGGCGAGGAGGCGCTCATCACGTGGATGCTGGAGGACGCGCTGTCGAAGCGCCGCATCCTCGAGCTTTATCTCAACTATGCGGAGTGGGGCGAGGGCGTGTTCGGTGCAGAGGCGGCGGCACGCTATCACTTCGGCGTGCCGGCGGCTGCGCTTACTGCGGAGCAGGCGGCCTGGCTCGCCGTCATCCTGCCGACGCCGCACCGCTATGAGCGCGGCCGCCTGACCCCTTACCTTGCCGCGCGCCTCTCCACCATCCTTGCTCGCATGGGAGCGGTGCAGATCCCCTGATACGCTTCGCGCATGGCCGAAGCGCTCGCGCGGCTCGAAGTCGACGACCTGCAGCAAAGCCTGCGTGAAATCCAGGTGCTGCTCGCAAAGCCGGAGCGCAGCAGCGCGCTCCGCGCTAGGCTCGATGCACTGCACGCGGCGGACATCGCCTACATCCTCGAGGCGCTGCCGCTCGAGGAGCGGCTCGCCGTGTGGAACCTCGTCAAGGCCGATCGCGACGGCGAGATCCTGCTCGAGGTGTCCGAGGCGGTGCGCGAGTCGCTCATCGCGAGCATGGACTCCGCCGAGCTCGTCGCTGCCGCCGAGACGCTGCAGGCCGATGAGCTCGCCGATATCGCCGCCGACCTGCCGCCGGCGGTCATGGAGGACGTGGTGCAGTCGCTGCCGGCGCAAGAGCGCGAGCGGCTGCGTGCGGCGCTCTCCTACCCCGAGGGCTCGGTCGGCTCGCTCATGGATTTCGACCACGTGGCGGTGCGCGAGGATGTGACCCTGGAAGCGGCAACGCGCTTCCTGCGGCGGCTCGACGAGCTGCCCGACCACACCGACCAGCTCTTCGTCGTCGACCGCGTCCAGCGCCTGAAGGGCAGCCTGCCGCTCGCACGCCTCATCGTGTCCGATCTGCACCTCGGGGTGGCAGGCGTCATGGTTCGCGACAGCATGAAGTTCTATGCGCAGGACTCCGCTGAGGATGCGGCGAGCGCCTTCGAGCGCTACGACCTCGTCTCCGCGCCCGTGGTCGATGCGAACGACACGCTGATTGGCCGGCTGACCGTCAACGCGCTCGTCGACTACATTCGCCAGCGCAACGCCGAATCGCGTCTCGCCGAAGCGGGACTGCGCGAGGAAGAGGACGTCTTCGCCCCGGTGCTCGAGAGCTTCAAGAACCGCTGGGCCTGGCTCGCCATCAACCTCGTCACCGCGTTCATCGCCTCGCGCGTGATCGGGCTCTTCGAGGGCTCGATCGAGCGACTGGTCGCGCTCGCCGCCCTGATGCCGATCGTCGCCGGGGTCGGCGGCAATTCCGGCAACCAGACAATCACCATGATCGTACGGGCGCTCGCTCTCGGGCAGATTCAGGGCGGCTACTGGAGGGCGCTCCTCAGGAAGGAGATCGGGCTGGCGCTGCTGAACGGCGTCGTCTGGGGTTGCCTGCTCGGCGCCGTCGCCTACACCCTCTATGGCAACGTCGCGCTCGGCGGCGTCATGGCGCTCGCCATGGTGCTCACGCTGGTGCTCGCCGCCGTCATGGGCGTCGCCATCCCATGGTTGCGATCGCGTTTCGGTCGCGACCCGGCCGTCGGCTCCTCCGTGCTCATCACCGCCTGCACCGACTCCGGCGGCTTCTTCATTTTCCTGGGCCTGGCGACGCTGTTCCTGGTGTGAGCGCCGCGGCGAGGCGGCGTGCGGTCGCGACCTGGGACTTGAGCGTGTAATCGAAGAGCGCCACGCGCTGCGCGAACACCTCGCCGAAATGGCTCGCCGCATCGGCCGGCGACAGACTGAGCCAGGCGTCGGCCTCACCCGCTTGCGCGACGAGCTCCATGTTCTGGCGCCGCGCGAGGCGCATCATCGCCGCGTTCTCGATGAGGCAATGCATGAAAAGCGCCTTCACGCCCCAGTTGCGTGCGCGGATATGCGCACGTGCCAGCAGCGCGCCGCCGATGCCCCGCCCGCGATGGGCCTCGAGCACGGAGACGCCGAGCTCGGCATGGCCATCACCGCGCGCTACATGCGCCACGCCGAGGAGCTCGAGTCCTTCGTCAAACACGCCAAACACCGCGTGGTGCTCGAAATCGATGCGCTCGACGTATGCGCGCACCGCATGGTCGCTGAGCGGCGCGCCGAAACGCAGCCGGCGATCGTGCGATCCGAGCGCGCGAAAGTGTTGCTTGAGCGCCGAACGCTCGGCGCGCGAAAGCTCCCCGATGGGTACGTGCATCTTCGTACCCGTTGGACCGGATACGGCAGGCGAAGTTTGTTTCGCTCAGCGAAGCTGGCTGAAAGCGGCGCCTGCCGCCGCGACCGTCGCCTCGATTTCCGCCTCGCCGTGCGCGGCAGATACGAAACCCGTTTCATACGCCGACGGCGCGAGATAAATGCCTGCATCGAGCATCGCGTGGAAGAAGCGAGTGAAACGCTCGCGGTCGCACTGCATCACGTCGGCGTAGCTTTGCGGCGGTGTGGCGCGGAAATACACGCCGAACATGCTGCCGATCGACTGCGCGCAAAACGCTACGCTCGCCTTGCGCGCCTCCACCGTCAGGCCCTCGGCGAGCGAGCGCGTGGTTGCCTCGATGCGCTCCAGGAGCCGCGGCTGCGCCACAAGCTGCAGCGTCGCGAGGCCCGCCGCTACGGCGAGCGGATTTCCTGAAAGCGTGCCCGCCTGGTAAACGGGCCCCAGTGGCGCGAGCTTTTCCATGATCTCGCGCCGGCCGCCAACAGCGGCGAGCGGCAGGCCGCCGCCGATGACCTTGCCGAGCGTGGTGAGATCCGGTCGTATGCCGTAGCGCGCCTGCGCGCCGCCGAGCGCGACGCGAAAACCGGTCATGACCTCATCGAATATGAGCACCGCGCCACATCGAGTGCACTGCTCGCGCAGCGCTTCGAGGAAGCCCGCAGCGGGCAGTACCAGGTTCATGTTGCCGGCAACCGGCTCGACGATAAGGCCCGCGATTTGCGCCCCCTGACGCTCGAACGCGCCGCGCACGGCGTCGACATCGTTGTAGGCGAGGACCAGGGTGTGCGCCGCCGTCTCCGCCGGTACACCGGCCGAGCTCGGATGGCCGAACGTAAGCGCGCCGGAGCCCGCCTTGACGAGTAGCGCGTCGGCATGCCCGTGGTAGCAGCCTTCGAACTTGACGATGACATTGCGTCCGGTGAAGCCGCGCGCGAGGCGAATCGCGGTCATGGTCGCCTCCGTGCCCGAGGAGACAAGGCGCACGCGCTCGATCGAAGGCACGAGCTCGCAGAGTCGCTCCGCAAGGAGCGTCTCCTCGGCGGTGGGTGCGCCGTAGGAAAGCGCTCGCGCCGCGGCTGCCTCGACCGCGGCCACCACCGCGGGGTGCGTGTGGCCGAGCAACATCGGCCCCCATGAACCGACGTAGTCGATGTAGCGGCGGCCTTCCGCATCCCACAGATGCGCGCCGGCTGCGCGCTCGAAGAAGCGCGGCGTGCCGCCGACGGCGCGAAAGGCACGCACCGGGGAATTCACGCCGCCGGGGATGACGCGCTGCGCGCGCTCATACAGCGTTTCATTCTTCATGCGAAGAGCTTGCCATAGGCGCGCGCTCGCGCGCAGATGTCTGGCGCGTCGAAGAGATCCGAGATCACGGCGAGGAGATCGGCGCCGGCGGCGATGAGCTGCGGCGCGTTCTCCAGCGTGATGCCGCCGATCGCGGCGAGCGGCACGCCGAGCGGCCTTGCGTCGCGAAAGAGCTCGAGCGGCGCGCGCACCGCCGCGGGCTTGGTGGGCGAGGCGAATACGGCGCCGAAAGCGAGGTAATCGGCGCCTGCCCGCACGGCGGCGCGCGCACGCTCGAGCTGGTTATAGCAGGAGGCGCCCAATATGCGACCAGCGAGACGCCTGCGCGCGCTACGCAGGTCACCGTCCTCGCGCCCAAGGTGCGCGCCCGCGGCGTCGAGCTCGAGCGCAAGCTCCACATCGTCGTTGACGATCACCGGTACGCCATAGTCGCGCGCCATGCGCACGACCGCAGCAGCTTGCGCGCGATCGCGGCTCTTACTTCGGTATTGGAGCAGCGCGATGCCGCCTTCGAGCGCAAGCCGCACCTTGCGCTCGAGATCGCTCGCCTGCGGAGTGATCGCGTAGAGCCCGCGCAGCTTCATCGTCCGTAGAAGCGATTGGGGAGCCACTGCCCGCCGCCCGCGGCGAAACCAGCCGCGAGCGCCTGCCATGTGAAGCGCTGCGCCTCGCCTACCGCCTGCGCCGGCTCGAGGCCGTGCGCGAGATACGCGGCAATCGCCGAGGCGAGCGTGCAGCCCGAGCCGTGGTAGTTCTGCGGCAGTCGCGGCCAGCGGTCCTCGCGCACCACGCCGCTTTCATCGTAGAGCGTATTCACTACCTCGGCGCCCTCTTCGTGTGTACCGGTGATGAGCACGTATTCGCAGCCGTGATCGGCGAGCGCCCGTCCGCAGGCGGCGAGATCGCGCTTGCCGGCAAGCCGCCGCGCCTCGATGCTGTTTGGCGTCAGCACCGTCGTGCGCGGCAGAATCGATTCGCACAGCGCTTCGATCGTGTCTTCATCGGCGAGGCGATCGCCGCGTCCGCTCGCGAGCACCGGATCGACCACGAATGCAGCCTCGGCATGCGCCGCGACGATCTCGCTCGCGGCGCGCACATTGGCCGCCGAGCCGAGCACGCCCGCCTTGAACGCGGCGACCGCGATGTCGTCGAGCACGCGGCGCGCCTGCTCCGTGATCCAGGCCGGCTCTAGCGCCAGCATGCGCGCGATGCCACTCGTGTCCTGCGCCGTGAGCGCCGTCAGGACCGAGAGCGGATGGCAGCCGAGCGCCGCGAGCGTGAGCAGATCCGCCTGCAGGCCCGCGCCACCCGTGGGATCGGATGCAGCGAACGTAAGGACCATCGGCGGCGCCGGCGGCGCGGACATCGACATGAGTTAATATCCGACCCCTTCTATGACCGAAAATCAAGTCGCATACAAGACGTGGATGTGTCTCATCTGCGGCTTCGTCTACGATGAGGCTGCCGGTCTGCCGGACGAAGGCCTCGCGCCGGGCACGCGCTGGGAAGACGTGCCGATGAACTGGACCTGCCCGGAATGCGGCGCGCGCAAGGAAGACTTCGAAATGGTGGAGATCTGATGCGGTAAAATGCGCCGCACGGGCGCATGTCCTCGATCAACCTGACGCATCACTTCCTGATCGCCATGCCGAACATGGCCGATCCGCACTTCGCGAGGACGCTCACTTACATCTGCGAGCACAACGACCAGGGCGCGCTCGGCCTGGTGGTGAATCGGCCGATCGACCTGACGCTCTCGTCGCTTTTCGAGCGGCTCTCGCTGCAGCTCTCCGACAGCGCGTTTTCCGATGCGCCGATCTACTACGGCGGCCCGGTGCAGACCGATCGCGGCTTCGTGCTGCACGCGCCGGTGGGCAACTGGCAGTCGACGCTGCCGGTACGCCAAGTGATCGGCCTCACCACGTCGAAAGACATCCTGGAAGCCGTCGGGCGCGGGCAAGGCCCCAAGCGCATGCTCGTCACGCTCGGCTACGCCGGCTGGTCGCCCGGGCAACTCGAGCAGGAGCTCTCGCAGAATGCCTGGCTCACCGTCGAAGCGAAGGATGCGATCCTCTTCGACATCCCGGCAGAGGAGCGCCTGTCCAAGGCGATGGAGCTTCTCGGTCTCGACTACGCGAGGCTGCAGGACGAAGCGGGACATGCCTGAGGACCGCGGCGCCACCGTCCTCGCCTTCGATTTCGGTTTAAAGCGCATTGGGGTAGCGGTCGGCGAGCCCGAGCTCGGCACAGCGCATCCGCTCGCCACGATCAGCGCTCCGGGCTTCGACGCCATTTCCAAGCTGATCACCGAGTGGCGACCGTCGCAGCTTGTCGTCGGCCTGCCGCTCGCCGCCAATGGCGAGCATCCGCTGGCAAAGCGCGTCGAGCGCTTCGCGCGGCAGCTCGAAGGCCGCTTTCACCTGCCCGTGGCCCGGGTCGACGAGCGCTTCAGCTCGGTGGAGGCGCAGAGCCGGCTGCGCGGCGTGAAGCGAAAGCGCGTCGACGCCGTCGCCGCACAGCTTCTGCTCGAGCAATACTTCCATGAAGCTGCCTGACGCCGAGCAGCTCTGCGAGCAGCTCGCCGCTGAGCTGCGCCCGCGTCTTACGCCGAGCTCGGCGATGATCGGCCTCTATACCGGCGGGGCCTGGCTCGCCGAGCGGCTGCACGCGCTCCTTGGCCTTGCGACGCCGCTCGGCCTGATGGACATCGCCTTCTACCGCGACGACTATCACGCCCAGGGGCTGCACCACGATCCGAAGCGCACCAAGATTGCGTTCGACGTCAACGGGCGCGAGCTGCTGCTCGTCGACGATGTGCTCTACACCGGCCGCACGGTGCGCGCCGCCATGAACGAGCTCTTCGATTACGGGCGGCCGGCGAGCATCGCGCTCGTGGTGCTCGCCGATCGCGGCGGCCGCGAGCTGCCGATCTGCGCCCAGTACTGCGGCGCGCGCCTCGACGTGCCCTCGGGCATGCGCCTTCGCCTCAAGCGCGAAGCGAACGGCAAGCTCGCGCTCGCGCTGGAGCCAAGCCGTGCAGCGTAACCCGCAGCTCAACGCCCAGGGCGAGCTGCAGCATCTGCTCTCCATCGAGGGCCTGCCGCGCGAAATCCTGGGCCAGATCCTCGATACCGCCGAATCGTTCGTCGGCGTCACCGAGCGGGAAGTGAAGAAAGTGCCGCTGCTGCGCGGCAAGAGCGTCTTCAACCTGTTTTTCGAACCTTCCACCCGCACGCGCACCACCTTCGAGATCGCGGCGAAGCGGCTCTCGGCCGATGTCATCAATCTCAATATCGCGCTCTCGTCCCAGACCAAAGGCGAGTCGCTCCTCGACACGGTGGCCAATCTCTCGGCCATGCAGGCCGACATCTTCGTCGTGCGCCATGCGTCCTCGGGTGCACCGTTCCTCATCGCGCGGCACGTGAAGCCGCACGAGCACGTGGTGAACGCCGGCGACGGGCGGCATGCACATCCCACCCAGGGCCTGCTCGACCTCTACACCATCCGCCACTACAAGAAGGATTTTTCGCGCCTCACGGTGGCGATCATCGGCGACGTGCTGCATTCGCGCGTCGCGCGCTCGCTGATCCAAGGGCTCACCACCCTGGGTGCGCCGCAAGTGAGGGTGATCGCCCCGCAGACGCTGCTGCCGAGCGGAGTCGAAGCGCTCGGCGTCAAGGTGTTCCACGACATGCGCGCCGGGCTGCGCGACTGCGACGTGGTGGTGATGCTGCGGCTGCAGAACGAGCGCATGAAAGGCGCCATGCTGCCCTCCGCGCAGGAATACTTCAAGAACTACGGCCTCACGGCCGAAAAGCTGGCTCTCGCGCGCGAGGATGCCATCGTCATGCACCCGGGGCCGATGAACCGCGGCGTCGAGATCGACTCCTCGGTCGCCGACGGCCCCCACTCGGTGATCCTGCCGCAGGTGACCTTCGGCATCGCGGTGCGCATGGCCGTCATGAGCATCGTGGCGGGCTAGGCATGCGGCTCGCGATCAAGAATGCGCGCATCATCGATCCGGCGAGCGGCCGCGACGGCGTGGGCGATCTTCATGTCGCCGACGGCAAGATCAGCGAAGAGCATGCGCGGCCCGATCGGGTGATCGACGCCAAGGGGCTCGTCGCCGCACCCGGCTTCATCGACCTCTCGGCGCGGCTGCGCGAGCCGGGATTCGAATACAAGGCGACGCTCGAATCGGAGCTGGAAGCGGCGCTTGCGGGCGGCGTGACGAGCCTCGCCTGTCCGCCCGACACCGACCCGCCGCTCGATGAGCCGGGACTCGTCGACATGCTGCGCCGGCGCGCCAAGGCCCTCTCGCGCGCACGTGTCTACCCGCTCGGCGCGCTCACCGTGAAGCTCGAAGGCGAGCGGCTCACCGAGATGGCGCAGCTCGCCGAGGCGGGCTGCGTCGCGTTCTCGCAGGCGAACGCTCCGCTTGCCAATACGCAGGTCCTCTGGCGCGCGCTGCAGTACGCCGCCACTTTCGGCTTCCCCGTGTGGCTGCGGCCGCAGGACGCGTGGCTCGCGAAGGACGGCGTCGCGCACGAGGGCGAGCTCGCCACGCGGCTCGGCCTTCCCGGCATCCCGCCCTTCGCCGAGACCATCGCGCTCGCGACAATGCTCGAGCTCGTGCGCGCCACCGGTGCGCGCGTGCACTTTTGCCGGCTCTCCACGGCGGGCGCAGTAGAGCTGATGCGCGCCGCCAGGCGCGAGGGCCTGCCCGTGAGCTGCGACGTGGCGATTCATCACCTGCATCTCTGCGACATGGATCTCGGCTACTTCGACTCGAACTGCCGCCTCGAGCCGCCGCTGCGCAGCGCGCGCGACCGCGACGCGCTCGCCCGGGGACTGGAAGAGCAGATCATCGACTGTGCGTGCTCGGACCACACGCCGATCGACGACGACGGCAAGCATCTGCCGTTCGCCGAAGCCGAGCCGGGGGCGACAGGGCTCGAGTTGCTCCTGCCGCTCACGCTCAAATGGGGCGAAGCGCGCAAGCTGCCGCTCGCCAAGACGCTCGCGCGCATCACCTGCAATGCGGCGCAGGTGCTCGGCGTCAGCTCGGGGCGCCTTACGGCGGGCGCGCCCGCCGACGTGGCGATCTTCGATCCCAAGGCGCCGCTGCGCGTCGTGCCCGAAATGCTGAAGAGCCAGGGCAAGCACACGCCCTTTGCCGGCCACGAGCTCGCCGGGCGCGTGCGCTACACGCTGGTCGCCGGCAACGTCGTGTACGAGGCATGAGGCGGCTCGCCGCCGCCCTGGCGATCGCACTCGCCGCCTGCAGCTCGTCGAAGAAGGGCGGCTACTACAAGGACGACGGCCCCGGGGCCAATCCGCCGTCGAACCTCGCCTCCGTTCCCGACGCCAGGCCACGCACGGAACCGCTGCACCGCTTTGCCAACCGGCCCTACGAGGTGTTCGGCAAGAAGTACGTGCCGCTCGCATCGGTGCAGCCGTTTCACCAGCGCGGCATGGCGAGCTGGTATGGCAAGCGCTTCCACGGGCAGAAGACGGCGAGCGGCGAGAGCTACGACATGTACGCCATGAGCGCCGCGCATCCGACGCTGCCGATCCCGAGCTATGCGCGCATCACGAGCTTGCGCACCGGCCAGCAGGTGGTCGTACGCATCAACGATCGCGGGCCGTTCCACGCCAATCGCGTGATCGATCTTTCGTACGCCGCCGCTTATCGGCTCGGGCTCATCGGCACGGGCAGCGGCGAAGTCGAGATCGAGGCGATCGTGCCGGGCGCGCGCGAGCGCTTATAATCCGCGCCTTTTCGGATTGACGATGCTGATGGTCCGCTTCATTTTCTTGCTTGCTCTCTTCATCAGCGCTCAAGCCCATGCCGCGGCGCCGCCGACGCCGAGCGTCATGGGCAAGGCGTGGATCGTCGGCGACCTGACGAGCGGCCAGGTGCTCGTCGCGCAGGGCGCGGATGAGCGCTTCGAGCCGGCCTCGCTCACCAAGCTGATGACGGCCTATCTCGTGTTCGCGGCGCTGCGCGACAAGAAGCTCACGCTCGAGCAGCAGGTGCCGGTGTCGGTGCGCGCCTGGCGCGCGCCGGGCTCGCGCATGTTCATCGAGCCGCGCCGCCCGGTCACGGTGGAGGAGCTCATCAAGGGCATGGAAATACAGTCGGGCAACGATGCCTGCATTGCGCTCGCCGAGGCGGTCGCCGGCTCGGAGGACGTGTTCGTGCAGCTGATGAACCGTGAGGCGCAGCGTCTCGGGATGAAGAACACGCGTTTCGTCAACGCCACCGGATTGCCCGACGCCCAGCACTACAGCACGGCGCGCGATCTCTATACGCTCGCCGCAGCGCTGATCCGGGATTTTCCGGACGACTATGCGCGCTACTACGCGATCAAGGAATACCGGTACAACAACATCACGCAGCCCAACCGCAATCGTCTGCTGTGGCTCGACCCGACGGCCGACGGCGTGAAGACCGGCCATACCGAAGCGGCAGGCTTCTGTCTGATCGCCTCGGCAAAGCGCGGGCCGCGGCGCCTGCTTTCCGTGCTGCTCGGCTCGACCTCGGAGGCGACGCGGGCGCAGGAGTCGCTGAAGCTCCTTAACTGGGGCTACCAGTTCTACGACGCGGTGAAGCTCTTCGGCAAAGGCGAGGTCGTGCGCACGCTGGACGTGTGGAAGGGGGCATCGCGTACGCTCAAGGCGGGCGCGACGGCTGACGTTTACGTTACCGTGCCCAAGGGTGAGGCGGGCAAGCTGAAGGCCGACACGGTCTCGCAGCAGCCGCTGCTCGCGCCGGTGGCGCAGGGCGAGCGGGTCGGGACGCTACGTGTGTCGCTCGAGGGAAAGCCCGTTGCCGAGTATCCGCTCGTGGCGCTCGAGGCCGTCGGTCCCGCGGGCCTCATCGGCCGTGCCTGGGATACACTCAGGTTGTGGATCAAGTAGCAACCGTTTTTCTGAACGGGGCATTCCTGCCCCTCTCGGAGGCAAAGGTCCCGGTCCTCGACCGCGGCTTCATTTTCGGCGACGGTGTCTACGAGGTCGTGCCAGTGTATTCGAAGGTGCCCTTCCGGCTGGAGGAGCACCTCGCACGCCTCGAGCGCAGCCTCGCCGCCGTCGGCATCCGCAATCCATACACCCGCGAGCAATGGCGCGGCTACATCGGTGCTCTCGTCGAGCGCCAGCCGTTCGAGGACCAGGCGGTGTACTTCCAGGTGACGCGCGGCGTAGCGAAGCGCGACCACGCCTTCCCGAAGCACGCCGAGCCCACGGTGTTCATAATGTCCAATCCGCTCGTGCCGCCGCCAAGCGCGCAGGTGGAGAGCGGCGCCGCGGCTATTACGGCGCACGACAACCGCTGGCTGCGTTGCGACATCAAATCCATCTCGCTTATCGGCAACGTGCTCTTGCGGCAGCTCTCGGCTGAAGCGGACGCAGTGGAAACGATCCTCTTTCGCGATGGCAAGCTCACCGAGGCCTCGGCCTCCAATGTGTTCATCGTCAAGGGCGGCGTGATCCAGTCACCGCCGAAAAACGAGCTCATCCTGCCGGGCATTACCTACGATGTGATCGTCGAGCTGGCGCGCGCCCATGCCCTGCCGCTCGAGTTTCGCGAAATCACGCAAGCCGAGGTGCGCGGCGCCGATGAGCTCTGGGTCAGCTCCTCGTCGAAAGAGGTGCTCGCCATCGTGCAGCTCGACGGCCGGCCGGTCGGCGACGCCCGGCCGGGACCGGTTTTCCGACGCATGTATCGCCTCTACCAGGACTTCAAGCACCAGGTCATGCGCGCCGGGCGCCGGGAGCGCGTCTCCGCCTGAAGGTTCGCCGCTGATGCCTGTGGTTCCCGATCCTTCGCCGCTGGCATTTCCCTGCGACTTTCCGATCAAGGTGATGGGACGCAAGCAGCCCGGCTTCGCGCAGGCAGTCACCGACATCGTGCTCAAGCACGCCCCTGACTTCGATGTTGCCTCCGTTGGCATGCGGCCGAGCCGGCAGGGCCGCTATCTCAGCGTGACCTGCGTGGTGCGCGCGACTTCGCGGGAGCAGCTCGACGCGCTCTACCAGGAGCTCTGCGACCACCCCGCCGTGGTGATGGTCCTGTGACCGTCGTCGACGACATCGTCGTGCGGCGCCTGGGGCGCGTCGACTATCTGCGGACGCTCGAAGCGATGCGCGGTTTCACTCGCAGCCGCGATGAGGCGACGGCCGATGAGCTGTGGCTGCTCGAGCATCCACCGGTCTACACGCTGGGCCAAGGCGCCGCGCCGGTGCGCGTCGCGAATCGCATCCCGGTGATCGCGGCCGACCGCGGCGGCGAAATCACCTACCACGGTCCGGGCCAGGTGGTGCTCTACACGCTCGTCGATCTCGGCCGCCGCGGCATCAAGGTGCGCGAGTTCGTGCGCCTGCTCGAGCAGGTGGTGATCGACCTCATCGGCGGCCGTGCCGCGCGCCGGCCCGGCGCGCCGGGAGTCTATGTGGAGGGGGCCAAGGTGGCGGCGCTCGGCATACGGGTAATGCGGGGCAGGGCATACCATGGGCTCGCGCTCAACGTTGACATGGACCTCACTCCCTTCTCGGCGATCGACCCCTGCGGCTATCCCGGCCTCGCCGTCACGCAAACCCGCGACCTCGGCATGCCCGGAACGCCCGCCGAAGTCGGCGAGCGGCTCGCAGGCCTCCTGATCGACGCTCTCGAGCATGCGTGAAGCCGGCGTAAAGGAAAAGGGCCAGGCGAAGACCATTCGCATCGTGCCGCGCGGCGCGCCGCTTGCGAAGCCGGCGTGGATTCGCGTGCGCGCGCCGAGCCCGAATTCGCGCTTCTATGAGATCAAGGACATCCTGCGGCGCCAGCGGTTGCACACCGTGTGCGAGGAAGCCTCCTGTCCGAACATCGGCGAGTGCTTCGGCAAAGGCACCGCGACCTTCATGATCCTGGGCGACATCTGCACGCGGCGCTGCCCGTTCTGCGACGTGGCGCACGGCCGGCCGCTCGCGCCCGACGCGGATGAGCCGCGCCACCTCGCCGAGACGATTGCTGCCTTGCGCCTCAACTATGTGGTGATCACGAGCGTCGATCGCGACGACCTGCGCGACGGCGGCGCGCAGCACTTTGTCGACTGCATCCACGCCGTGCGCGCGGCGAGCCCGCGCACCACGATCGAAGTACTGGTGCCCGATTTCCGCGGGCGGCTGGAGCGCGCGCTGGAAATCCTCACCGCCGCGCCGCCCGACGTCATGAACCACAACCTGGAAACCGTGCCTCGCCTATATAGGCAGGCCCGCCCGGGCGGCGATTACCGGCACTCTCTCGCGCTGCTCCAGCGCTTCAAGCAGGCGCATCCGGCAGTGCCGACCAAGTCGGGGTTGATGGTGGGCCTCGGCGAGACGGACGAGGAAATCATCGCCGTGATGCGCGACCTGCGCGCGCACGACGTCGACATGCTCACCATCGGTCAATACCTGCAGCCGTCGCCGCACCACCTGCCGGTGGAGCGCTATGTCGAGCCCGCGGTGTTTCAGCTATTCGAGGCGCAGGCCGCCGAGCTCGGCTTCCGGCATGCGGCGATCGGCCCGCTGGTGCGCTCCTCCTACCACGCCGATCAGCAGGCGCACGAGGCGGGCGTCGCCTGACGCGCGCGCTTCTCGCGGCATGCCTCATAAGCTGGTCCGTCGGATCTGCTGCCCAGCTTGAAGCGATCTCCCGGCAGGACGCCGCCGCCGCGCTGAAGGCCGCGCTGGAGAAGGGTAGCCTCGCCGCCGTGGCGAACCTGGGCCGCGTCGACGGTTTCCTCGGCAATCCGCAGGTCAAGATCCCGCTGCCCGAATCGACGCAGCGGGCCGAGCGCACCATGCGCCGCCTCGGCATGGGCAAGTACGCCGACGAGCTCATCGTGACCATGAACCGCGCAGCCGAGTCGGCGGTGCCGGAGGCGAAGGTACTCTTCGTCCAATCGGTGAAAAACATGACCGTACAGGACGCGAAGCGCATCATCACCGGGGGCGATACGGCCGGCACCGATTACTTCCGTCGCACGACGCGCGATCAGTTGCATAAGCGTTTCCTGCCGATCGTCGAGAAAGCCACCGCGCGGCTACAGCTTGCGCAGAGATACGAGCTATTCGCCGACAAGGCCGTAGCGGTCGGCATGCTGAAGAAAGAAGACGCCGACCTCGACGAATACGTAACGCAGAAGGCGCTCGAGGGGCTGTACTTCATGGTCGCGGAGGAGGAAAAGAAAATCCGCAAGGACCCGATCGGCACCGGCTCCAGCATCATCCGCAAGGTTTTCGGCGCGATGCTCTAGTGCGCCTGGTCCCAATTGTCGGCGACGCCGACATCGACGACGAGCGGTACATCCAACTCGTGCACGGCCTGCATGAGCTCGCGCACGCGCTCCCTGACTGTGTCCACTTCGGCGTCCGGGACCTCGAGCACCAGCTCGTCGTGTACCTGCATGATGAGCTTCGCGCGCGAGCCGGATTCCTCGAGCCAGCCGTGCACGGCGATCATCGCCAGCTTGATGAGATCGGCCGCCGTGCCCTGCATCGGCGCATTGATGGCCGCGCGCTCCGCCGCCTGGCGTCGCACCGGCGCACCGCTCCGTAGCTCCGGCAGCCACAGGCGCCGTCCGAACACCGTCTCCACGTAGCCCAGTTCTCGCGCGCGGCGCCGCGTCTCGTCCATGTAGCGCTTGGCGCCCGGATAGCGCGCGAAGTAGCGCTCGATATAGGTCTGGGCGGTGCCGCGGTCGATGCCGAGATTCTGCGCCACGCCGAACGACGACATGCCGTAGATCAGCCCGAAGTTGATCACCTTGGCGATGCGGCGCTGATCGGAATCGACGTCGGTAAGCGGCACGCCGAATACCTCGCCGGCGGTCGCGCGATGCACGTCCTCGCCGTCGCGGAAGGCGCGGCGCAGGTTCTCGTCGCCGGAGAGGTGCGCCATGATGCGCAGCTCGATCTGCGAGTAATCCGCCGACATGAGCTTTGCACCGGGCGGCGCGATGAAGCAGGCGCGGATGCGCCTCCCGGCCGGCGTGCGGATCGGGATGTTCTGCAGGTTGGGCTCGTTGGACGCGAGGCGCCCGGTCACGGCGGTGGTCTGCGAATAGGTGGTGTGCACGCGCCCGGTGGCCGGGTTGATGCTCTTCGGCAGCTTGTCGGTATACGTGGATTTCAGCTTGGAGAGCGCGCGATGCTCGAGGATGAGCCGCGGCAGCGGATGGTCGAGCGCGAGCTCCGCCAGTGAATCCTCATCGGTCGAGGGCTGTCCCGAGGGCGTCTTCTTCTTCACCGGGAGTTTCTGGCGCTCGAACAGAATCTCCTGAATCTGCTTCGGCGACCCGAGATTGAACGGCTGCCCGGCGGCATCGTAGGCTTTCTGCTCGAACGCCAGGATTTCCTTGCCGAGCTCCTGGCTCTGCGCCTCGAGCTTTGGCCGGTCGATCAGCACGCCGTGGCGCTCCATCGCCAGCAGGACCGGCACGAGCGGCAGCTCGATGCGCTCGTAGACGAACGCAAGCTTCTCGTCCGCCGCAATGCGCGGTTGCAGGATGTCGTGCAGCGCCAGGATGCAGTCGGCCTGCTGCCCGGCGTAGTCGGTAGCCCTCGAGACGTCGACGGCCGAAAAGGCGATACGCGAGACGCCCTTGCCCGTCACCTCGTCCCACGTTAGCGTCGTCCAGCCGCAATGGCGCTGCGCGAGCGCAGCGAGTTCATGGCGCTCGTGCACTTCTAGCACGTAGGACTCGATGATGGTGTCGTGCACGCAACCGGCGAGCTGGACGCCGTGGTTGGCGAGCAGGTGCGAGTCGAGCTTCGCGTCCTCGGCGACCTTGCGGCAGTCTGCGCGCTCGAGCCAGGGCTTCAGCAGCGCGAGCGCTGTGTCCATCGGCACCTGCGCTGGCGCCGCGGCATATTGGTGCGCGAGCGGCAAGTACACCGCTTCGTCGCCGAACGCGAGCGCCATGCCGACGAGCCGTGCGCGCAGCGGATCCTCCGCCGAGCCGAGGCAGGCGAGACCGACGAGCGGCACCGCTTCGATCTTGAGCACGACCTCGCGCAGCTCATCCTCGGTAAGAATTGTGCGATAGCGGCGTTTCTTTACCGCCTCCGCGGGCGCCGACGCCGGAGCGAGCGGGGCGTCCTCGACTTCTTTCAGCCACGTCTTGAAGCCGAAGCGCTCGTACTGCGCGCGCTGGCGCGCGGGGTCGCGCTTGCCGTCGGTGAGCTGCTCCAGGCTTATAGGCAACGGCACATCGCGCTTCACCGTGAGGAGCTCGCGCGCCTTCGGCAGCCAGTCCTTCACCTTGCGCAGGTTCTCGCCGGCGAGCCCGCTGATCTCGTCGGCGTGCGCGATGACCCCCTCGAGCGAGCCGTACTGCACGATCCATTTGCAGGCGGTCTTCGGCCCGACCTTGTCGACGCCGGGGATGTTATCGATCTGATCGCCGATCAGCGCGAGGTAATCGACGATTCTCTCCGGCGGCACGCCGAACTTGGCCTGCACGCCGGCAACGTCGAGCTTCTCGTTGGACATCGTGTTGATCCAGAGCGTGCGCTCGTCGACGAGCTGCGTAAGATCCTTGTCGCCGGTGGAGATGACGGTGCGCCAGCCGCGTGCTCTCGCCTGCTCGACCAGCGTGGCGATGACGTCGTCGGCTTCGACGCCGTCGATCGAAAGCAGCGGCCAGCCGAGCGCCTTGATCGCGTCATGCAGCGGCTCGACCTGGCGCGAGAGATCGTCCGGCATCGCCGTGCGTGTCGCCTTGTACTCGGCATAGAGATCGTCGCGGAAGGTCCTGCCCTTCGCATCGAAGACGCAGGCGCGCGCCTGCGCCTTGTAGTCGGCGGCGAGCTTGCGCAGCATGTTGAGCACGCCGTAGATCGCGCCGGTGGGCTCGCCGGTTTTCGGGCTGCGCAGCTCGGGCAGCGCGTGATAGGCGCGATACAGGTACGACGAGCCGTCGACCAGCAACAGCGTATTTTGCGGACTCTCTTCTGGCACGATGACGAGGGCGAGACTGCTGAAGGCGCGGCGCACGAGGCGAGATTGCCGCGCGCAAGCGTGGAAGCCGTTCGGCATTATAAAATGCGCCGATGCGCCGAATGGCGGTGTTCATCTTCATGTGCGCCGCCGGCGCGGCGCTTGCGCAGGACAAGCTCCAGGATTTTCCCGAGCCCCCACCGCCGCCGCCGATGCCCGAGGCGGATGAGCCGGCCGTGCGCATCCCGGTGCCCGAGCAGGCCAAGGTGGAGGAAGTCCGCGATGGCGGGCGCGTGGTGATGCTCAAGGTGACGCCGCCGGGCGGGCAGCCGTACTACCTCATCGACACTACCGGCAACGGCAACTGGATGCGCCGCGATGCACTCGACGACGGCGTGCGCGTGCCGATGTGGCCGATCTACACCTTCGAATAGTTTGTCGGTCTACACGCCCGTTTCGCAAGCCGAGCTCGCGGCGTGGCTCGCCAACTACTCGGTGGGCCGGCTGGAAGACTGCGAGCCGATCGAGGCGGGCATCGAGAACACCAACTACTTCGTCACCACGGCGCAGGGCCGCTATGTGCTCACGCTGTTCGAGCGCCTGCCCGCGCAGGAGCTGCCCTTCTATCTCGGGCTGATGGCGCACCTCGCGCGCCATGGCATCCCGGCGCCGGCGCCGATCGCCGACCTCGCCGACCAATACCTCGGGCGGCTGAACGGCAAGCCGGCGGCGCTCGTTACGCGGCTCCCCGGCCGCTCGCACGAGCGTCCCGGCGCGGCGGAATGCGCCGAGCTCGGCGCGCTGCTCGCGCGCATGCATCTCGCCGCGCGCTCTTATTCCGCGTATCTCGAAAATCCACGCGGGCCGAAGTGGTGGCGCCTGGCCGCGAACGAGGTGCGTGCCTTTCTCAATCCTGGGGAGCGCGAGCTGCTCGACTCGGAGCTCGCCTTCCACGCGACGCAGCGCTTTCCCGACCTGCCGCGCGGACCGGTGCATGGCGACCTCTTTCGCGACAACGCGCTCTTCGACGAGGCGGGCCGCATCTCCGGCGTGATCGATTTCTACTTCGCCGGCGTCGATTGCCTGCTCTACGACGTCGCCGTCTGCGCGAACGATTGGTGCCTCGCCGATGTCGCTGACGACCCGTCGCTCGAGCCCGAGCGCATGGCGGCGTTGCTTGGCGCGTACCAGGCGGCGCGGCCCTGGACGCCGCTTGAGCGCGCGGCGTGGCCGGTGATGCTGCGCGCGGCCGCGCTGCGCTTCTGGCTCTCGCGATTGCACGATTTTCATCTGCCACGCCCCGGCATGCTGGTGCACGCGCACGATCCGAAGCACTTTCGTCGCATCCTCGAATGCAGGCGCGCATCGTAGAGACGGCGCGCGGCGCGCGCTGGCTCGCCGAGGGCTGGCGCCTGTTTCGCGCCGCGCCGCTCGGCTGGCTCGCGGCGGTGTTCGGCTACTGGCTGCTGATGACGCTCGTCTCGCTCGTGCCGTTCGTCGGGGTGGCCGCCGCGGCGCTGCTGGTGCCGGCGTTCTCCGTCGGCTTCATGGCGCTCGCGCGCGCCGCGGGACACAGGGCGCCGCTCGACATGGCGCTGCTCTTCGACGGCTTCCGGCACGAGCCGCGCGCGCAATTCGCGCTCGGCGCGATTTACCTCGCGTGCCTCGGCTTGCTGCTCGCCGCGAGCACGCTCGCCGACAATGGCGCGCTCGCGCGCTGGATGCTGTCCGGGCAGCGCCCCGCCGACGAGGTGCTGGAGTCCGAGGAGTTCATGACCGCGCTCGCCGCGGCCGGCGCGCTCTACCTGCCGGTGATGCTCGGGTTCTGGTTCGCGCCGCCGCTCGCCTCCTGGCACGCGACCGGGGCGACGAAGGCGCTGTTCTTCAGCTTTGCCGCTTCGATGATGAACTGGCGCGCGTTCCTCGCCTATGGCGCGGTGATGGCGGTGGTGACAGTGCTCGTGCCTTTCCTCATCGTCTCGGCGTTCGCGCTCGCCGGCGCGGCTGCGCCGCCCGCCGCCGCGCTCATCTTCCCGCTCGCCATCGTCATGCTGCCCACGCTTTTCGCGAGCTTCTACGCGAGCTATCGCGACGTGTTTGGGTATGATGCCGCGCCATGAAGCTTGCCGAGCTCTCGGAAAGCGCCTCGCCGGAATTCACCGACGCCGAAAGCTGCAAGCGCTGGCTCGAGCACGTGCCGCTCGCCAACGTCGGCGCCGCGCAGCGCGAGCTCGCGACGCAGCTCGCGGAATTCAACCGCTTTCCCGCCGCCGCGGCGCAGCGCCTCGCCGTGATGGAAGCCTTGCGCGAGGCGGTGAGCTTCGTGCAGATCGAGCAGGCACGGCGCTTCTCGAACCGCGCGCTGCCGATGAGCGAGGCCGAGAGCGGGGCGTTCACTGCGACGATCGGGCTGTGGGACGAGATGCGCGCGGGCTACGAGCGCTGCCTGGACGCCGCGCTCAATCGCGATGCCGGCATGCGAGCGCAGTCGGCGCTGATCTGCCAGCGCCTGCTCTCCTACATCGGCATGCGCATGTTCCATCACTACCGCGCGTACCGGCAGGTTTCGCCGGGCGACTGGCATGCGCTGCACGCCGCCTATGCCGCCGCCGAGAAGCTCGATGTCGCCGAGGACACGATCAAGGATTTCCTGAATCGCGACATCCAGGACACCTCGCCCCGCGTAGCGTATGTACGCGCCGTGCTGACCGGCATGTGCTCGCCGAACGAGCTCGCCCAGCGCCAGCTCACTTTCGTCGCCTATCTACTCGAGCGCTGGGCATCGAAGCTCGAGGTGCTGGCGAAGCCGGTCGACGAGGGCGAGGGCGTGCCAGCGCTCGTCGCCGACCTCGAAAGTGACGCCTGCCCCGAGCGCGGGGCGCCCGAGGGTGCGCGCGAGCCCCGGTACCTCGACGCGCGCAAGCTCGCCAAGAGCTTGCGCAATCGCGTGGCGCTGCTGCGCAAGGGCGAGTCCCCGGCCAAGCTCGCGCTTGGCGAGGACTGCGTGCAGCCGTCATGCGAGCAGCTGCTGGTGCATCTTTACCGCCACTGGTGCGCGGCGAAGCCGCCGCGCGCGCCGGAGCGGCACGCGGGCAGCGCGGCCGCCCAACTGTGTAGCGAGCTGCCCGCGATCCATCACTACATCTCGGGCGGCGCGTTCGAGACGCCGGGCGAGGGCGAGCTCACCCAGAAGCAGCGCGAGGAGATCGCCACCTTCGGTCGCGTCAGCACGCGCGCGCAGGATGACTACAGCGGCCAGCACGGCTTCGTCATCGAGCAGTGGCAGATCGAAGACCAGAGCGCGCAGGGGCTGCGCCTGGTGCGGCCCGCAGTGCAGGGCGGCAAGCGCCTCGCGCACGGGCAGCTCGTTGGCATGCGTCCTGCCGACGGCACGCAGTTTATGCTCGCGCAGGTGCGCTGGCTGATGGCGGCGGACAACGGCGATCTGCATGCGGGCGTGAAGCTGATCCCCGGGCTGCCGAGCGCGCTCGCCGTGCGTCCAACGGGGCTCAACGTGCAGCAGGAAAGCTGGGCCCCGGCGCTCGCACTGGGCGCTGTGCCGGCGCTGAACTCGCCCGCTTCGCTGGTGCTGGCGTCCGGCTTGTACAAGCCGAAGCGGGTGATCGAGCTCCACGCCGAAAAAGCGTCACGGGTGCGGCTCACCGAGGTGCTTGAGCGCGGCGCCGACTTCGAGCGCGTGGCATATGAGCCGGTGCCGTGAGCGAGCGCCTCCCGACCTTGATCACGCTGCACCAGAAGTCACGCGTGCTGGAAATCGCCTTTGCCGAGGGCAGGAGCTTCCGGCTGCCCTATGAGTATTTGCGCGTGTACTCGCCCTCGGCGGAGGTGAAGGGCCACGGCCCCGGGCAGGAAGTACTGCAAACTGGCAAGCGCAACGTGGAGATCCGCTCGCTCGAGCCCGTCGGTTCGTACGCCGTGCAGCCGGTCTTCTCCGACGGCCACAGCACGGGGATCTATTCCTGGGACTATCTCTACGAGCTCGGCGAGAACCAGGAGAAACTCTGGGCGCAATATCTCGCCAAACTGGCTGAGGCGGGCGCCTCGCGCGACTAGGGCCATGGCAAAGGACGTCGATTTCGGCTTTCGCAAGGTAGGTGAGGCGGAGAAGGCAGGCCGCGTCGCCGAGGTGTTCGATCGCGTGGCTGAGCGCTACGACCTGATGAACGACCTCATGTCGCTCGGCCTGCACCGCTACTGGAAAGCGTTCGCCATCGCCTGCGCGCGGCCGCGCCGCGGCGAGCGGCTGCTCGATGTCGCGGCCGGCAGCGGTGATCTCGCCGCGGCGCTCGCCGCTCGCGTCGCGCCGGAGGGCGAGGTGTGGGCGACCGATGTCAACCGCAAGATGCTCGAGCGCGGTCGCGACCGCCTGCTAAACAGCGGGACCCTCACGCCGGCGGTGCAATGCGATGCCGAGCACTTGCCGTTCCCGGCCGGCTACTTCGACTGCGTGACGGTGGGCTTCGGCCTGCGCAACATGACTCACAAAGAGCAGGCGCTGGCCGAGATGGCGCGCGTGCTCAAGCCCGGCGGGCGCCTTGTCGTGCTCGAGTTCTCGCACGTCTGGGCGCCGCTCAAACCGCTCTACGATCTGTACTCCTTCAGAGTGCTGCCGTGGCTCGGCGAGCGTGTGGTCGGCACGGGCGAGCCTTATCGCTATCTCGCCGAATCGATCCGCATGCACCCGGACCAGGACGCCCTGAAGAGCATGCTCGAGGCGAGCGGCTTCGGCGCGGTGGAGGTCTACAACTTGGCGGCCGGTGTCGTGGCCGTGCATCGTGCCGTGCGATTTTGATAGCATGGATGATCGGAGGACCGATTATGCGTAAGTGGTTACTTGGCCTTTGCCTCATATCTTTCGGCGCAGTGCTCGTTGCGACCGATGCTGATGCGCGGCGCCTCGGTGGCGGTCGCTCGATGGGCGCGCAGCGCAGCGTGACGGCACCACCCGCTTCGACGCCGGCAAAGCCGGCGCAGCAACAGCAGGCGGCGCCGCAACAGCAGCCGAGCCGCTGGGGCGCCCTTGGCGGCATCCTCGGCGGCCTCGCCTTGGGCGGCCTGCTCGGCTATCTCTTCGGCGGCAGCGGCCTGCTTGGTTTCCTGCTGCTCGCGGCGCTCGCCGTGGCGATCGTGCTCGGCGTTCGCGCTCTTGCCGCGCGGCGCGCGGAACGGCCGCGTCCGGTGCAGTTCGCCGATACCGGCAACGAGACGATGGCGGCGCCGCCGCCCCCGCAGCCGGCAAGCGTTGCTGCGACTTCCGCGTCGCGCGCGCCCGCGGGCTTCGATACCGCCGGTTTCCTGCGCACGGCGAAGATGAACTTCATCAAGCTGCAGTTGGCCAATGACGCCGCCCGCCTCGACGAAATCCGCGAATTCACCACCCGCGAGATGTTCGAGGAGCTGCGCCGCGACCTTCCAGGCGGCGCGCAGCAGACCGACGTCCTTGCGCTGAATGCCGATCTCCTCGAGGTCGCGAGCGAGAAGGGCGAGCATTGGGCGAGCGTGCGCTTTTCCGGCATGGTGCGCGAGACGCCGGATACGGAGGCGGTGGGCTTCGAAGAAGTATGGAACCTCGTGAAGCCCGCCGACGGCTCGAGCGGCTGGCTCCTCGCCGGCATCCAGCAGATGCATTGAGCGACGCCACTTCCCCGGCAAAGGCCACCCCCGCGGTGGCCTTTTGCTTTCTGCTCAACCAGCTTCTCGATCGCGAGCGCTGGGCGCGCGCGCGGCTTGCGTCCTTCGCCGGAGAAGCGCTGGAGCTGCGCCTTGCGTTTCTGCCGCCGCTGCGCGTTCAGGTCGGCGCCGAGGGTCGCATCGAGCCCGGCGGGCCGCAGCCGGGCGCGCTGATCACGCTCTCGGGCATCATCGGCTCGGGACCGTTCGCCGACGAACTGCGTTATCTCGCGCGCCACCTGCGCCCGGATGTGGAAGAAGAACTCTCGCGCTTCCTCGGCGATGTGGCCGCGCAGCGCATCGGCGACGGCATGCGCGCCATCGCGCGCTGGCCGCGCGATGCCGCCGTGCGCGCCGGCGAGGCGCTCGCCGACTACGTCGTCGACGAGCGCCGCATGCTCGTGCGCCGTGCCGAGCTAGCGCAGCTTGCGACGGACATCGGGCGGCTGGGCAACGCGCTCGCGGCGCTCGAACAGCGGATCGCGCGCCTTGATTAGGCTCGCGCGGCTCGTGCGCATCTTCGCCATCGCGGTGAGCTATGGCCTGCACGAGTTCATGCCGCGCGTGCCCGGCGACTTCGTGCTGCGCCTCATCGCCGGGCGCCGGCCCGAGCCACGCGGCCAGCGGCTGCGCGAGGCGTTCGAGCGCCTCGGGCCGATCTTCGTCAAGTTCGGCCAGGTGCTCTCCACGCGCCGCGACCTGCTGCCGCCCGACATCGCCGATGAGCTCGCGAAGCTCCAGGATCGCGTGCCGCCATTCGATCCGGAGCTCGCCTTTGCCGAGATCCAGCGCAGCCTCGGCAGGCCGCTCGGCGAGCTTTTCGCCACGCTCGAGCGCACGCCCGTGGCGAGCGCTTCGATCGCGCAGGTGCATCTTGGCGTGTTGAAGGACGGGCGCGAAGTCGCGGTCAAGGTCCTGCGGCCCGCCGTCGAGCGCGAGGTGGCAAAGGATCTCGCGCTGCTCGAGACGGCCGCGGCGCTCGTCGAGCGCCTCTCGCCGGAGGGCCGCCGCTTGAAGCCGCGCCAGGTGGTAGCCGAATTCGCGCATCACCTCGACGAGGAGCTCGACCTGATGCGCGAGGCGGCCAACGCGAGCCAGCTGCGGCGCAATTTCGAATTCTCGCCGCTCCTTGCCGTGCCCGAAGTGCACTGGGACCTTTGCTCCGAGCGCGTCATGACCATGGAGCGCATGCACGGCGTGCCGGTCTCGCACGTCGCGGTGCTGAAGGAGCGCGGCATCGACCTCAAGGCGCTCGCCCGCGCCGGCGTGGAGATCTGCTTCACCCAGGTCTTCCGCGACGGCTTTTTCCACGCCGATATGCACCCCGGCAACATCCTGGTGGCCGTGGAAGGCGAGCACCGCGGCCGCTATGTCGCGCTCGACTTCGGCATCATGGGCACGCTTACCGACGTGGACAAGAATTACCTCGCGCAGAACTTCCTCGCCTTCTTCAACCGCGATTACCGGCGCGTGGCGCAGGCGCACCTTGACGCGGGCTGGGTGCCGGGCGGCACGCGTATCGACCAGTTCGAGGCGGCAATCCGCGCGGTGTGCGAGCCGGTGTTCGCGCGGCCGCTGAAGGAAATCTATTTCGGCCGGCTGCTGCTGCGGCTCTTCCAGACTTCGCGCCGTTTCAACGTCGAGATCCAGCCGCAGCTCGTCATGCTGCAAAAGACGCTGCTCAATATCGAGGGGCTCGGGCGCCAGCTCGATCCGGATCTCGACCTGTGGACCACGGCAAAGCCCTTCCTCGAGCGCTGGATGAGCGAGCAGGTCGGCTGGCGCGGCTTCGTGCGCACGCTGCGGCGCGAGGCGCCGTACTGGGCGAGCACGCTGCCGCAACTGCCGCGCCTTATGCATCGGGCGCTTGCCGAAGACCGCCTCGGTGCTCTTCGTTCCGCGGTAGAGCGCCTCACGGCCGAGCAGAGGCGGCGCAATCGGCTGCTCGCCGCGCTGCTCGTCGTCGCCCTGGCCGCACTGATCCTGCTTGGCATCGGACTCCTCCAAGCCTGAGTTCTGGGATACGCGGTACCGCGACGGCGGGCCGGTGCTCGCGGGTAAGGAGCGTTGGCAGGTGTGGAAGCGGCGGCTATGATGGCGCGCGCATGCTGATCGCCTCGGTGGTTCTTTACCTGCTGGTCACCATCGCGATCGGTCTGTGGGCTGCACGACGCGTGCATAACGCGAAGGACTACGTCGTCGCCGGCCGCAGCCTGCCCCTCTATATGAACACGGCCACCGTGTTCGCCACCTGGTTCGGCGCCGAGAGCGTGCTCTCCGTCTCGGTGGAATTTTCCAAGAGCGGGCTCGGCGGCATCATCGCCGATCCGTTCGGCTCGTCGATGTGCCTGGTGATCGTGGCGCTGCTCTTCGCCCGCGCGTTCTACCGCATGGATCTCCTCACCATCGGCGACTTCTATCGAAAGCGCTATGGCAAGACGATGGAGCTCGGCACGAGCGTGATCATCGCCATCTCGTACCTGGGCTGGACCGCGGCGCAGCTCACCGCGCTCGGGCTCGTGTTCTCGACCCTCACCGGCGGCGCCATCTCGCTTTCCACCGGCATCGTCATCAGCGGCGTCGTGGTGCTCGCCTATACGATCTGGGGCGGCATGTGGTCCGTGGCGATGACGGACCTCTTCCAGTCGGTGATGATCATCGTCGGCCTGGCGCTCGTCGCCTGGGTAGTGGGCGACATGGCGGGCGGCGTGGGAAGGGTGGTCGCTGCTGCCGCCGACAGCGGCAAGTTCCAGTTCTGGCCGACCGGCGGAACGAAGGAATGGTTCGCGTTCACCACCGCCTTTTTAACGCTCGCGATCGGCTCGATTCCGCAGCAGGACATCTTCCAGCGCGTCACCTCGGCGCGCAACGAGCGCATCGCCATCGCCGGCAGCCTGCTCGGCGGCCTGGTGTATTTCTGCTTCGTCTTCGTGCCGATCTACATCGTGGTGGCCGGGCTGCTGGTCGATCCGGGCCTCGGCACGCTGCTTTCGGCGCAGGATGCCCGCGACATGCAGCGTATCCTGCCCAACTTCATCCTCGAGCACACGCCGATGTGGATCAAGGTGCTCTTCTTCGGCGCGCTCCTTTCGGCCATCCTCTCCACCGCGAGCGGCGCGATCATCGCGCCGACCTCGCTCTGCACCGAAAACATCATCCGCCCGCTTTATCCGCGGATGGGTGATCGGCAATTCCTGCTCACGCTGCGCCTGGTGCTGGTGTGCTTTACGGCTGCGGCGCTCATCTTCGCGCTCAACTCCAAGCAGACCATGTACGACATGGTGCAAAACGCCTACACCGTGACGCTGGTCGCCGCGCTCGTGCCGCTTGCGGCAGGCATCTTCTGGAAGCGCGCGAACAACGCGGGCGCCATCGTTTCCTCGCTCGCCGGGCTCGCCGGCTGGCTCATCGCGGCGTTGGCCGCTCCGGACGCTACCGTGCCGCCGCCGCTCATCGGGCTCGGCTGCTCGGCTGCGGGCATGGTGGCGGGCTCGCTCGTGCCGCGGCCGCTCGCGCAGGCTCATCACCACGGCGCGCGACGCTGACCACGCCGCCGAGGGCGCGAGCGCCCTGCCGCTCGCGCGCATCGCCTTTGCCCTCTACGTGCTGCTCGTCGTCTACGCTTCGCTCTATCCGCTCGAAGGCTGGCACGACCACGGCTTATCGCCGTTCGCCTATTTGAGCTCGCCCTGGCCGCGCAACGTCATGGGCCTCGACGTCGCGCTCAACATCCTGGGCTACATGCCCTTCGGCTTCCTGTGCGTGGCTGCGCTTCATCCGCGCATGCGAGCGCTCGGGGCCTTCGCCGTCGCGCTGGCGGGCGCCGCGGTGCTCTCGCTCTCGCTCGAGGCGGCGCAGAGCTATCTGCCCACTCGCGTGGCGGCGAACGTCGACGTCCTTTGCAACGTCGCCGGCGCGGCTTGCGGCGCCGCGCTCGCCGTGCTGGCGGCGCCCGCGGTCCTTGGAGGTCCGCTCGAGCGGCTGCGCAGCGCCGCCTTCCTTGACGGTGCCGACATCGACTTCGGGCTGGCGCTGCTTGCGCTGTGGCTCTTCACGCAGTTAAACCCGGCGACGCTGCTCTTCGCGGCCGGCGACCTTCGCGACTGGCTCACGCCCGGCATCGGACGCGCGCGGGCGCCGCAGTTCTTCGTCGGCATCGAGGCGTTCATCGCGGCGGCCAACGTGGTGAGCGTGTCGCTGCTCCTCTCGGCGCTCGCCCGGCCCGGGCAGCCGGTGCGCACGATGTTCCTTGCCTTGGTGCTCGCCGCCGTCGGCGTGAAGACAGCCGCCGTCGCCATCCTGATGCACGCGGAAAACGTGCTCGTGTGGCTGACTCCCGGCGCCCAGTTCGGCCTCGCGACCGGCATCCTGGTCGCGCTCGCGGCGCTCGCCCTGCCGCGCGTCGCGCGCCTCGCGGCTGCCGCCGTGCTGCTCATGGCGGCCACGGTGCTCGTGAACCTGGCGCCTCCCAACCCCTATCTCGCCGCGTCGCTCAAGCTCTGGCAACAGGGGCATTTCCTCAACTTCAACGGCGTCACGCGCCTCGTGAGCGCGCTCTGGGCCTATGTCGCGCTTGGCTATCTGATGCTGCTCGCCGCGCGGCGGCGCGAGCCGCTCGGCTAAAATCGCGTATGTCCCATTACGCAAGACACGTCTTTTTCTGCTGCAACCAGCGCGACGGCGGGCGCGTGTGCTGCAACGACAAGGGCGCAAGCGAACTGCGCGACTACGCCAAGCGCCGCGTTAAAGAGCTCGGCCTCGCCGGGCCGGGCAAGATCCGCATCAACCAGGCCGGTTGCCTCGATCGCTGCGAGGAAGGCCCGTGCGTCGTCGTTTATCCGGAGGCGGTCTGGTATACGTACGTCGACCGTGCTGATGTCGACGAGATCATCGAGGAGCACCTGCAACACGGCCGCATCGTCGAGCGCCTGCGCATGTGAGGGCCAGCACCCGCCGGGAATTCATCGCCGGCCCGGTCGGCCGCATCGAGTGCGCTGTCGACGACCCTGAGGGGCCGGCCAAGGGCGTCGCCCTCATCGCCCATCCACACCCGCTCTACGGCGGCACGCTCGACAACAAGGTCGTGCAGACGCTCGCGCGCGCCTTCGTCGAGCTCGGCTACGAGGCCTGGCGAGCGAATTTTCGCGGTGTCGGCGCGACCGAGGGCACGCACGACGAAGGCCGCGGCGAGCTAGAAGACCTGGCGGCGATCGTCGCCCATCTCAAGCCTGAACACCTTGCGCTCGCCGGCTTTTCATTCGGCGCGGGCGTGCAAGTGCTGCTCGCACAGCGCGTGAAGGCGGAAAAGCTGGTGCTCATCGGCGTCGCCGTCACGCGCTTCGAGCTGCCGCCAGTCGCGCCGGGGACGCTCGTGATCCATGGCGAGCACGACGAGACCGTGCCGCTTGCCGCGGTGCTCGACTGGGCGCGGCCGCAGGATCTGCCGGTCGTGCTGGTGCCCGGGGCGGACCACTTCTTTCATCGCAAGCTGCATATCCTGCGGGGGCTCGTCCGCGCCCACTGCGCATGAGCGTCTTGCGCGCCGTTGGGCTGCGCAAGCGCTACGGCACGCTGGAAGTCGTGAGCGGCGTCGATCTCGACGTCGCGCCGGGCGAGTGCTTCGGGCTCCTCGGTCCGAACGGCGCCGGCAAGACCACGACGCTGCGCCTCTGCCTCGGCCTCACCTATCCGGATGCCGGCGACATCGAGCTCCTCGGCGAGCCCGTGCCTGCCCATGCGCGCGAAGCGCGGCAGCGCGTAGGCGTGGTGCCGCAGTTCGACAACCTCGATCCTGATTTCACCGTTGCGGAGAACCTGCGGGTCTATGGGCGCTATTTCGGCATGGCGCGTCCCGCGGTCGCCGCAAAAGTACCGGCGCTCCTTGATTTCGCCGGGCTCACGGGGCGCGAAGCGGCGCGCATCAACACGCTCTCGGGCGGCATGAAGCGGCGCCTCACGCTAGCGCGCGCGCTCATCAACGACCCCCAGCTCCTCATCATGGACGAGCCCACCACCGGCCTCGATCCGCAGGCGCGCCATCTCATCTGGGAGCGGCTGCGCCGGCTCACGCAGGAAGGCAAGACGCTCATCCTCACCACGCACTTCATGGAGGAGGCAGAGCGCCTTTGCCATCGCCTCGCGATCATGGATCGCGGGCGCCTCATCGCGAGCGGCTCGCCGCGCGCGCTCATTGCCCAGCACATCGAGCCGCACGTGGTCGAAGTGCACGGCAACGGCTTCGACGCCTGGCTCGAGCGCGCGCGCCGGCTCGCCCCGCGCGTCGAGCGCGCCGGCGACACGGTGTTCGTCTACGCCGCGGACGCGGCGCCGGTGCTCGCCGACCTGCACGCGCGGCCGGAGCTTAGCTACCTCCATCGCCCGGCAAGCCTCGAAGATGTGTTCCTCAAGCTCACCGGCCGCGACCTGAGAGACTGATGCGCTGGATCGCGGTCTGGCGGCGCAATTTCCTCGTCTGGCGCAAGCTCGTCATCGCCTCGGTGCTGTCGAACCTCGCCGACCCCCTCATCCTGCTCTTCGGCCTCGGCTACGGCCTCGGCGCGCTGCTGCCCTCGGTCGAAGGCATGTCCTACATCGCCTTCTTCGCCGCGGGGACGCTCTGCTCCGCGACGATGTTCACGGCCTCCTTCGAGTCCATGTTTTCGGGCTTCTCGCGCATGCATGGGCAGAAGACTTGGGACGCGATCCTGTACGCGCCGCTCACCATCGACGACATCGTCGCCGGCGAGATCGTGTGGGCGGCGAGCAAGGCGTGGCTCTCGGGCGCGACCATCCTCGCCGTGGCAGCGGTGTTTGGCCTCGCGGCATCGCCGATCGTGGTGCTTACGCTGCCCGTCGCGTTCCTGGTCGGCCTCGCCTTCGCCGCATGCGGGCTCATCATGACGGTGCTCGCGAAGAACTGGGACTTCTTCAGCTTCTACATGACCCTCATCATGACGCCGATGACGATGGTCTCCGGCGTTTTCTTCCCCGCCGAGCAGCTGCCGCGGCCCGTGTTGGCGGTCGCGCAGGCGCTGCCGCTCTACCACGGCGTGGAGCTCGTGCGCCCGCTGGTGGCGGGAAGATGGCCGGCGCAGGTGCTCGTGCACCTCGCCGTGCTGCTGGCGTATGCTGCCGCCGGCTACGCCATCGCCATCATGTTTGCGCGCCGTCGCTTCACTGCCTGATGCTCTGGGTCAAGTCGCTGCATATCATCTTCATGGTGACGTGGTTCGCCGGGCTGTTCTATCTGCCGCGGCTCTATGTCTATCACGCGATGACGAACGACTTCGCCTCCCGCGAGCGCTTCAAGGTGATGGAGCGCAAGCTCTACTGGGGAATCATGACGCCGGGCGGGGTGCTCACGCTCGTCTTCGGCGCCTGGCTGTGGCTCGGGTGGTTCCGCGGCGCGGGCGGCTGGCTGCACGCGAAGCTCGCGCTCGGCGCGCTGCTCATCGGGTACCACCTGTGGTGCGGCCGGCTGCTGCGCGACTTTGCCGCCGATCGCAACACCCGGAGCCACCTGTGGCTGCGCTGGTTCAACGAGTTCCCGGTGCTCGTTCTCGTCGCCGCGGTGCTGGTCGTTGTCTTCAAGCCCGACTGAGCAGTTCTTTGCGAGCTGTCCGCGCGGGCTCGAGGCGTTGCTCGTGCGCGAGCTGGCCGAACTGCAGATCAGCGCTAGCGCTGTGCCGGGCGGCGTCGCCTTCTCGGGCGGCTGGGACGCCTGCTATCGCGCCAACCTCTGGTCGCGCATCGCGTCGCGCGTCCTGTGGCGCATCACGGAGTTCGGCTACCGCAACGAGCACGACCTCTATGCGGCCGTGCGCGCCATCGACTGGCCGCGCTACTTCCGCGTCGAGCGCACGCTGCGCGTCAATGTCACGGCGCAGCGCAGCCCGCTGAAGAGCCTGGAGTTCGCCACGCTGCGCATCAAGGATGCGGTATGCGACCGTTTCCGCGAGGTGCTGGGCAAGCGCCCGAGCGTCGAGCGCGCAAACCCCGATGTGCGCGTGCACGCATTCCTGGAGGCCGAGCGGGCTACGCTGTATCTCGACACATCGGGCGAGCCACTCTTCAAGCGCGGCTGGAGGACCGGCGCCGCCGAAGCGCCGCTACGCGAGAACCTCGCCGCCGGCATCGTCGCGCTGAGCGGCTGGACGCCGGAGGAGCCGCTCATGGATCCGATGTGCGGCGCGGGCACGCTGCTTATCGAGGCCGCGGCCCTGGCGCGGAGCCGCCCGCCCGGCGCGAAGCGCAGCTTCGGCTTCGAGCGGCTGGCGCCTTTCGACACTGCGCTATGGGAGCGCATCAAGCGCGAGCCCCTGGGCGAGGAGCGCGTGCCGCAACTCTATGGCAGCGATAACGACGCAAGAGCGCTCGCGGCGGCGCGGCGCAACCTTGCCGAGGCGGGGGTGGAGCGCTGGGTAAAGGTCGAGCAGGCCGATGTGCTGGAGCGCGGTGCGCCGGCGGCGGCGGGGGTCATGGTCATGAATCCGCCGTACGGTGAGCGCATGGGAAGCCCCGAAGAGCTCGCGCGCTTCTATCCGCGGCTGGGCGATGCGCTGAAGCAGCGCTTCGCGGGTTGGCGCTGCTACATTTTCACCGCAGATCTGCGGCTGCCGAAGCTCATCCGCCTCGAGCCCTCGCGGCGCACGCCGCTTTGGAATGGCGCGCTCGAGTGCCGGCTCTACGAGTTCAACATCGTCTCAGGCAGCCACCGCCGGTGAGTGCACGTGCTCGGGCCGCACGCCGATGCCGACGATTCGCGCCGGAATCCGACGCAGGAACGAAAAGCGCGCGAGCAGGTTCAGCACCAGCGGCGGCCGTTCGCTATCGGCTTTCGCGGCGAGCACGCGGCTCAGGATCCGGTCCTGCACGAGTACCTGAAATCGCTGCGTCACGCGCGTCGGGAAATTGCGGCGCTCCTGGACCGCTTTCAACCTCGCGGTGGAGAAGTCGCCGCGCCATAGCACGTTCGCGGCGGCCACCGCGTCCTGGACGGCGAGATTGATGCCCACGCCGCCGACCGGCGACATGGCATGCGCGGCGTCGCCGATGCAAAGCAGACCTTCGCGGTACCACCTGCGCAGCCGGTTCACCTGCACGGTCAGAAGCTTCACCTGGTCCCAGCTTGCGATCTCGCGCATGCGCTCGGCGGCAAAGGGCATGGCTCGCGCAACCGCGGCCCGGAATGCGTCCAGGCCGCGCAACTTCACTTCGTCGAGCGCGCCTTTGCCGATCACGAAAGCGCATTGCCAGTACTCGCCGCGGTCGAGCATCACCACGATGCTGCCGCGGCCGAAGCGCACCATGGTCTGCGCCTCGTCGCCGGCCCGGCGCGACAGGCGAAACCATAGGACGTCGATCGGCGCGCCGAGGTCGAGCACTTCCAGGCCGGCGGCGGCGCGCAGCGTGGAATGGCGCCCGTCTGCCGCGACCACGAGATCCGCTGCGAGCGGGCCGCTGTGCGTGTTCACCCCGGTGACGCGGCCGCCCTCCAGCACGAGCCCGGTCGCCTCGGTCTGCAGGCGAAGCTCGAAGCCACGATAGGCGCGCGCGTGCTGCGCGAGGAAGTCGAGGAAATCCCATTGCGGGATCATCGCGATGAACGGATAGCGCGTACCGAGGCCGTGCAAATCGACGATGGGAAACTCCCGGTCGCCGTAGCGCGCGGCGAGATTGGGCACCTTGGTATGCGGCAGCCGCAGGAACGCCTCGGCGAGTCCCAGCTCGTGCAGCACCTGCAGCGTCGAGGGATGGATGGTGTCGCCGCGGAAGTCACGCAGGAAATCCGCGTGCTTCTCGAGCACCGTGACGCGCAGGCCGGCACGCGCGAGCAGCAGACCCAGCATCATCCCTGCCGGCCCGCCGCCGGCGATCAGCACCCGCTTCTGCACACCGCAGTCTAGCGCCGGCCGAGGTAATCCCACGCCGGGTTGCCGCCGGTAACGCGAGGCCCGTAGGCGTATCTGAGGCGCGGCACGCGCGTGCCCGCCTTATGCAGCGCGAGCGGTTCTTCGCAGGTCGCGTCCGCCGGGTTCCAATGCAGGCCCAACTTGGCCATCAGGTTGAGCGCATCGAAGGGCGCCTTCACTTTCACGTCGTTGTCGAAATAGACGTAAACGTCGCGGCCGCCGCGGTCCCAGTTGCGGATGCGCCGCGCCCAGCTGGCGAGAGCCCGCTCGGAGTAGCCGCTCGTGTAGATCTTGATGTCGCCATGCAGGCGCACGTATACGAAGTCGGCGGTGACGTGGAACATCTTCGGCCACTTGCCCGCGGTATCGGCGACCACCAGTCCGATGCCGTGCTTGCGCAGCAGGCGCACGAACTCGGCGGTCATGAAGCTCGGGTGCCGGATCTCGACGGCATGGCGGAGCCTGCGGTTCGCATCGATCGCCAGGCGCGAGCGGCCGATCATGCGCGCATCGCGGCGCCGGGCAAGCGCGAGCGCCTGCTCGGTGCTGCGCGGCAGCAGCCGGAAGAAGGCGTCGAGGCGCTCGGGCTTGAAGCGGAACATCGGCGGAAACTGCCAGAGGAAGGGGCCGAGCTTCTCGCGCAGGTTGAGGATGCCGGAGGCGAAGAAATTGGCGAGCGGCTTCTCGATCTTGGAAAGGCGAAGCATGTGCGTGATGTAGCGCGAGCCCTTCACCGCGAAGAGGAAGCCCTGCGGCGTCTCGTCGTACCACTGCTCGTAGTATTCCGGGCGCTGCAGCGAGTAGAACGAGCCGTTGATCTCGACCGTGGGGAAGTGCCGGCCGCAGAACTCGAGCTCACGGCGCTGCGGCAGGCCCTCGGGGTAGAACACCTCGCGCCATGGGCCGTAGCGCCACCCGGAAATGCCGATCCGCACCATGGAAAATAAGTCAGCGAGCTAGGCGAACTTGAGCCGTTTCCAGGCGTCGAGCTGCTGCACGCGCGCGAGCGCCGGGTGATCGGTGAGATCGAGTGACAGCGGCATCAGCGAGACATAGCCCTGCTCGATCGCCCAGCGGTCGGTGCCTTCCTCGGTCGCCTCCACGGGCACCACGGTGAACCAGTAATAGGTGCGGCCCATGGGATCCTTCACCGGCACGATGCGGCCGTCGTAGTGGCGCAGCGACTGCCGCGTCCAGCGCGTGCCGCGCGGCGCGCGGGCCGGGAAGTTGACGTTCACGAGGCAAAGGTCGGGGATCGCGAGCAGCATCTCGAGCACCGAGCCGACCCAGGGCTTGAGGAGCTCGAAAGCGGGCTGCTCCTTTTCGGTCGCCGGTGCGCTGAGCGCGATGCCGCGCAGCCCGAGGAGCGCCGCCTGCTTCGCGCCCGCGAGGGTGCCCGAGTGCCACACCGCGTTGCCGAGATTCGTGCCGATGTTGATGCCGGAAAGCACCACGTCGACCTTCTCCCACAGCGTCGTGCCAAGCATCACGCAGTCGCCCGGCGTGCCGTTCACGCGATAGGCGTCGAGGCCGGGAAGCGGCGTGCGCTTGTAGCTCACCGGCCGCGAAGCGGTGATCGAATGGCTGGCGGATGACATCTCCACGTCAGGGGCGACGACGCGCACTTCGCCGAAGGCGGAGGCGACCTGCGCCAAGGCGGCTATGCCCGGGCTATAGACGCCGTCGTCGTTGGTGATGAGGATGCGCATTTGCCCTGACGCAGCAATTACCGTGCGCATCACGCTCATCCACAATCCAACGGCCGGCCGCCAGAGCGCCGGGGAAGCAGCGCGGCTTTGCGGCTTGCTCGCCGAGCGCGGCCACAAGGTACGCTACCGTTCGGCGAAGGACAGTCATTGGAAGCGCGCGCTCAAGAAGCCGGCCGACCTGGTGGTGGTGGCCGGCGGCGATGGCACCGTGGCGCGCATCACCCGGCGCATGGTGGGACGGGGTGTCCCGCTGACGGTGCTGCCGACCGGTACGGCAAACAACATCGCGCGCACGCTCGGCCTGGTCGAGCGGCCATTCGAGGAGTTGGTGCGTAGCTGGGAGAACCCGCGGCGCGTGCGGCTCGACGTCGGCGTCGCCGCCGGGCCCTGGGGCGAGCGCTATTTCGTCGAAGGCGTCGGCGCGGGCCTTTTCGCCATGCTGCTCGCCCAGCCCGAGAGCGAGAAGATGAAGGGGCGCGCGGCAGCGGTCGAGAGCGGGTTACGCCGGCTGCGCGACCAGGCAGCGCGCTGCGAGCCGGTAGAGGTGGCGGCCACGCTCGATGGCAAGGACGTCTCGGGGCGCTACGTGCTCATCGAAGCGGTCAACCTGCGCTACGTCGGGCCGAATTTGCACCTCGCTCCAGACAGCGAGCCCGGGGACGGCCAGTTCGACGTCGTGATGGTCAGCGAAGAGGAAAGGGAGCGGCTGGTTCGCTATCTGGACGAATGGCAGGAGAACCGCGAGCGCCTCGCGCTGCTGCCGACGCGGCGCGGCAAGCGCCTAGAGATCGAGTGGACGGGCTTCGCGCTGCACATCGACGACAAGCTGCGGCCGAAGGCCAAGCTGAAGCCCGAGAAGATGGCCGGCCTGGTCGAGGCGCGCATCGGCGACGCAGGGGTCGAGTTCCTGGTGCCGGCATAGAAACAAAAAAGGCCGCTCGCGCGGCCTTCCTGGAGTGCCTCGGCTCTAGACGATGTTGAGGTGCTCGATGCCTTTGCTCAGGTCCTTGTCCTTCGCCATCTTGCTGTTGAGCTTGATGTTGAGGCGCACCTCGTTGGTGGAGTCGGCGAAGCGCAGCGCGTCTTCGTAGCTGATGCGCCCGGCCTCGAAGAGGTCGAACAGCGCCTGGTCGAAGGTCTGCATGCCCAGTTCGCGCGACTTCTTCATGATCTCCTTGATCTCGTGGATCTCGCCCTTGAAGATGAGGTCCGAGATCAGCGGCGAGTTGAGCATCACCTCGACCGCGGCCACGCGACCTTTGCCTTCGCGGTTGGGGATCAGGCGCTGTGAGATCACACCCTTGAGGTTGAGCGACAGGTCCATGAGCAGCTGCTGGCGTCGCGCCTCGGGAAAGAAGTTGATGATGCGGTCCATCGCCTGGTTGGAGTTGTTGGCGTGCAGCGTGCCGAGGCACAGGTGGCCGGTCTCGGCGAAGGCGATGGCGTGCTCCATCACCTCCATGTCGCGGATCTCGCCGATCAGGATCACGTCGGGCGCCTGGCGCAGCGTGTTCTTGAGCGCCGCGTGCCAGGACTCGGTGTCGACGCCGACCTCGCGCTGCGTGATGATGCACTTCCTGTGCGGATGCACGTACTCGACCGGGTCCTCGATCGTGACGATGTGGCCGTGCGAATTCTCGTTGCGATAGCCGATCATCGCGGCGAGCGAGGTCGACTTGCCGGAGCCGGTGCCGCCGACGAACAGCACCATTCCGCGCTTGGTCATCGCCACGTCTTTCAGCACCGGCGGCAGCCGCAGGTCCTCGAAGTTGGGAATCGTCGTCGTGATCACGCGCAGCACGGCGCCGACCTGGCCCTGCTGCACGAAGCAGTTCACGCGGAACCGGCCGATGCCCTGCGGCGCGATGGCGAAGTTGCACTCCTTGCTCGCCTCGAATTCGGCCGCCTGCTTGTCGTTCATGATCGCGCGCACGAGCAGCGCCGTGTGCTGGCCGGTCAGCGCGGTCTGCGACACGGGCGTCATCTTGCTGTCAATCTTCATCGCCGGCGGGAAACCCACGGTGAGGAAGAGGTCCGAGCCCCGCTTGGCGATCAGCGCGCGCAGCAGGTCGTAGATGAACTTGGTGGCTTGTTCGCGTTCCATGTGTTTACCCCGCGAAATTGTCCTTGTTGGCGGCCTTGCTGCGGGCCTCGGCCATGGCGATGACGTTGCGCTGCACCAGCTCCTGCAGGTTCTGGTCGAGGGTCTGCATGCCGATCTGGCGCCCGGTCTGGATCGCCGAGTACATCTGCGCGATCTTGTTCTCGCGGATGAGATTTCGGATGGCGGGGGTGCCGATCATGATCTCGTGCGCCGCGACCCGTCCGGAGCCGTCCTTGGTTTTCAGCAGGGTCTGCGAGATCACCGCACGAATCGACTCCGAAAGCATCGCGCGAACCATCTCCTTCTCGGCCGCCGGGAACACGTCGACGATGCGGTCGATGGTCTTGGCCGCCGACGAGGTGTGCAGCGTGCCGAACACGAGGTGGCCAGTCTCCGCGCCGGAGAGCGCGAGGCGGATGGTCTCCAGGTCGCGCATCTCGCCCACCAGGATCACGTCCGGGTCTTCACGCAGCGCGCTCCTCAGCGCGTTGGCGAAGGACAGCGTATGCGGTCCCACCTCGCGCTGGTTGATCAGGCATTTCTTCGACTCGTGCACGAACTCGATCGGGTCCTCGATGGTGAGGATGTGGCCGTGCTCGTTCTCGTTGATGTGGTTGACCATCGCCGCGAGCGTGGTGCTCTTGCCCGAGCCGGTCGGCCCGGTGACCAGCACGATGCCGCGCGGCTGGTCGGAGATGTCGGCGAAGATCTTCGGGCACTTCAGCTCTTCGAGCGACATGATCTTGGAGGGGATGGTGCGCATCACCGCGGCGGCGCCGCGCTGCTGCACGAAGGCGTTGACCCGGAAGCGCGCCAGGTTCGGCACCGCGAACGAGAAGTCGCACTCCAGGTTTTCCTCGTAGAACTTGCGCTGCCCGTCGTTCATGATGTCGTAGATCATCGCGTGCACGTCCTTGTGCTCCATCGGCGGCACGTTGATCCTGCGCACGTCGCCATGCACGCGGATCATCGGCGGGAGCCCCGAGGACAGATGGAGGTCGGAGGCCTTGTTCTTCACCACGAAGGCGAGCAGCTCAGTGAGATCCATTACAATCCTCCCGGACGCGGTGCGAAGTTTTTTTCTTCGCTGGTTCAAGCCATTATGGCAACAATTGCGGAGAACCTGCAAGTTGTGAGAGCGCGCATCGGTCGGGCGGCGCAGGCCGCCGGTCGCGATGCGCGCGCAGTGACTTTGTTGGCGGTTTCCAAGACGCATCCCGCATCGCGCATCATGGAGGCGCACGCCGCAGGGCAGCATGCGTTCGGCGAGAACTACGTCCAGGAAGCGCTGGAAAAGATGCATGCGCTTCCCGCGCTCGAGTGGCACCTGATCGGTCCGCTCCAGAGCAACAAGACGCGCCTTGCGGCCGAGCGCTTCCAGTGGATCCAGACCATCGACCGCGAAAAAATTGCACGCCGCCTCTCCGAGCAGCGCCCGAGCGAGCTGCCGGCGTTGAACGTGCTGATCCAAGTGAATGTTTCCGGCGAGCGCACCAAAAGCGGCGTCGCAGCCGCCGAAGTCAAAACGCTCGCGCGCACGATTGCGCCGCTGCCGCGGCTGCGCCTGCGCGGCCTGATGGCGATCCCTGAGCCTGGCGCCGAGCGCAGCCGCTATGGCGAAGTGCGCGCGGTGTTCCAGGAGCTCGCCCGCGAGTTCGACGTCGATACGCTGTCGATGGGCATGTCCGACGATCTCGAGCTGGCGATTGCCGAAGGCGCCACGATGGTGCGCATAGGCACGGCCATCTTCGGTGCGCGCCGCCGGGAAGAGCGCGCGGCGTGAGCATCGCCTTCCTCGGCGGCGGCAACATGGCGAACGCGCTGATCGGCGGCCTCATTGCGCGCGGTTTTCCGCCCGGCGATATCGCGGTGATCGAGATCAGCCCGGCAGCGCGCAGCCGCATCGCTGCTGCGCACGGCGTGCGCGTCAGCACGGCGCCGGACGCTGCCAGCGGCAAGGCCGATACGTTCGTGCTCGCGGTCAAGCCGCAGGATGCGCGCGCAGCGCTCGCTTCGCTCGCCGCGTCGGTACACGGCAAGCTGGTGATCAGCATCGCCGCCGGCTTGCCCCTTGCCGCGCTCTCGCGCTGGCTGGGCGGTCATCGGAGCCTCGTGCGCTGCATGCCCAATACGCCCGCGCTCGTCGGCGCGGGCATTGCCGGGCTTTACGCGCTGCCCGAGGTGACGGTCGCCGAGCGCGAGCGCGCGCAACGCGTGCTCGGCGCGGTGGGCGAGGTGGTGTGGCTCTCCGACGAGCGCCTGCTCGACACCGTCACTGCGGTCTCGGGCAGCGGGCCCGCCTACGTGTTCTGGCTCATCGAGCAGCTCGCGGGTTTTGCCGAGCGCGCGGGCATCGGCAAAGCCGAGGCGCTCAGGCTCGCGACGCACACCGTGCTCGGCTCCGCGAAGCTCGCCGCCCAAAGCGGCGAGCCGCCGGCGGAGCTCCGCGCGCGTGTGACGTCGAAGGGCGGAACTACCGAGGCGGCGCTGCGCGTCTTCGGCGAGGAGAAGCTCGCCGAACGCTTCGCCCGCGCGCTGGCGGCAGCCACCAAACGCGGCGGCGAGCTCGGCGACGAGCTGGCGAGGGACTGAGATGTTCGTGCAAATCGCCACGCTGCTCATCGACACGGTGGTCGCGTTCCTCGTCTTCCTGCTGCTCGCACGCTTTCACTTCCAGTGGCTGCGCGTGCCATTTCGCAATCCGATGGGCGAGTTCTTGCTCGCCGTGACCAACTGGGTCGTGATGCCGGCGAGGCGGGTGATACCGGGCCTAGCCGGCCTCGACCTGGCGACGCTCATCCTCGCGTGGGCGTTCCAGGCGCTCGGCCTCTGGGCGCAGGCGGCGATCGTCGGCGCCGAGCCGGGCGCGCTGGCGGTTGCGGCAGTCGCTGCCGTGGACCTCCTGCGCTACAGCCTGTACATCCTGGTGTTCGCGGTGTTCGTGCAGGTCGCCATCTCGTGGATCAACCCCGATGCGCCGCTCGGGCCGCTTTTCGACATGGTGACGCGCCCGTTCCTGCGGCCGCTTAGGCGCTACGTGCCGCCGGTGGGCCGGGTGGATCTGTCGCCGCTCGTGCTGCTCCTCGTGCTCTACATACTGCTCATCCCGATCGCGCACCTGCGCGTCGCGGCGGCCGGCCTGTGATTCTCGAGCTGCATGTGCAGCCCGGGGCGGCGCGCTCGGAGTTCGCGGGCGAGCACGGCGGGCGCTTGAAGCTGCGACTCGCTGCGCCGCCGGTGGAGGGCAAGGCGAACGCGGCGCTGGTCGAGTTCCTCGCCGGCTATTTCAACGTCCCGAAGCGCAACGTGCGCATCGCCGCCGGCCACAAATCTCGCCGCAAGCGCGTCGTCATCGAAGGTGCGCAATGGAAGACCAAGAACGCAGCCTGAGGAACATCGCGACGGCGGTCTATGCCTTGCAGGCGGCGGGATTCCTGTTCGGCATCACTTGGCTCGTCGCCGTGATCGTCGATTACGTGAAACGCGACGACGCGCGCGGCTCATGGCTCGAATCGCACTTCAGCTGGCAGATCCGCACCTTCTGGTGGGGACTGCTCTGGGGCGTGATCGGCGGGGTGCTGCTCCTCGTGCTGGTGGGCTATCTCGTGCTCGTGGCGAACGCGGCGTGGATCATCTACCGCATCGTCAAGGGCTGGCTGCGGCTCGCGGAGCGGCGCGAGGTGTCCTAGCAAACCGGATCTCCTCCGGGTAGGGGAACACATCTTCCTGCTCGCCCGAGCGCACGATGTCCTGCTTGGCGCGCCAGAACGCGGGGTCGAGGAGATCGCGGTGGTACTCGTAGAAGAGCTCCCGGGCGCGCGGCTCCGAGACGAGGAAGTGGTCGAATTGCTCCGGGAAGACGTCGTGCTCGCCCACGCGCCAGTAGGGCTCGGCTGAGAGCTCCTCCTCGTAGCTGCGCGCCGCTGGGATGCGCAGGAAGTGCACGTCCGTGATCGGCTGGATCTCGTCGTAGTCGTAGAACACCACGCGGTCGTGCCGCGTGACGCCGAAGTTCTTGAGCAGCATGTCGCCGGGGAAGATGCCGGCGCCGGCGAGCTCCTTGATCGCCTGGCCATACTCGCGCAGCGCGCTACGCAGCGACTCCTCATCCCCGGCGCGCTTGCAGTCATCGACGTACAGGTTGAGCGGCTCCATGCGCCGCTCGATATAGACGTGCCCGATCACGATCTCCTCGCCGTCGAACTCGATGAGCGAGGCGCACTCGGCCTTCAGCTCCTCGAGCAGCTCGGGTTCGAAACGGGAGAGCGGCAGCGCCACGCGCGAATACTCAAGCGTGTCGGCCATGCGCCCGACGCGGTCGTGCAGCTTCACCATCAGGTACTTCTCCATCACTGTTTCGCGGTCGATCTCCTTCGGCGGCGCGAAGCGGTCGCGGATCAACTTGAAGACGTACGGGAAGGAGGGCAGCGTGAAGACCAGCATCACCATGCCCTTGATGCCCGGCGCGGCGGCGAAGCGATCGGTGGAATGCTTGAGGTGGTAGTGCAGGTCGCGGTAGAAGAGCGTCTTGCCCTGCTTCGCCAGTCCCACCGCCATGTACAACTCGGCGCGCGGCTTCTTGGGCATCAGCCAGCGCAGGAATGAGATGAACGCCGCGGGCGCTTCCATGTCGACGAAGAAATAGGCGCGCGCGAACGAGAAAAGGACGAGCAGCTGGTCCTCGCCCATGAGCAGCGTATCGGCGTAGAGCTCGCCGCGCCCGTTCTGCAGGATCGGCACCGCGAAGGGCACCTCGTGGTGGCCGTTGATGATGCGCCCGACGACGTAGGCGCCCTTGTTGCGGAAAAACAGCGAGCGCAGCACCTGTACCTGCAGGTCGGGGTGCGCGCGCGCCGGCCGCGGAAAGTGCTGGCGCAGCGCGTGCACGACGTTGCGCAGGTCGCGCCGCGGGTTCTCCCACGGGTTCTTCAGGGCGAAGCTGTTAGCGATGTCGAGCAGCGTCTGGCGCAGGCCGCCGACCAGCGGGTAGCAGCAGGCGTAAGAAGGCGTGTCGCCCTCGAGGTGTTCGGTCGCTACCGCCGGCCGCCAGAAGATGAACTCATTGTGATAGTGGCGGCGGTGCAACACCGCGCACGCCACCGAGTTGTAGAAGGTCTCGGCACACTCGGGCTGTCGGTGCTCGTGCAGCAGGCCGATGTACGCCAGCTTGATCGCCGGCCACAGCGCCTCGTCGACCTCGGCTTCGGGGAAACGGTCGAGCAGGGCGCGCACCGCTTCCTCGACGCGCAGGTCGTACATCTGGATGCGCCCGCGCGCGAGGCTGCGCATCTCGGCCCAGTCGGCGAGCTCGTAGAGCTCCTTCGCCTTGATCGCCGCCGCGCGGAACAGGCGATAGTGCTTGTCGAAGCCCGCGAGAATGCAGCGCGCGACGTCCTGCGGCAGGCTCGAGCGTCGCTCGTGCAGCGGGACGACTTGCGCCGCGCTCGTCACACCGCGGCGAGCTTCGCCTTCTTCTTGTCGTCGAAGAACTGCTCGTCCTCGGTGGAGCCGTGCAGCGCCGTGGTCGAGGCGGCGCCGCCGGTGACGACCTGCGTGATCTCGTCGAAGTAGCTCGTGCCGACCTCGCGCTGGTGCTTCACCGCGGTGAAGCCCTTCTCGGCGGCGGCGAACTCCTTCTGCTGCAGCTCGACGAACGCGCTCATCCCGCTTCTCGCATAGCCGTGCGCCAGCTCGAACATCGAGTAGTTGAGCGAATGGAAGCCAGCGAGCGTGATGAACTGGAACTTGTAGCCCATGGCGCCCAGCTCGCGCTGGAACTTGGCGATGGTGGCGTCGTCGAGGTTGCGCTTCCAATTGAAGGACGGCGAGCAGTTGTAGGCCAGCATCTTGCCCGGGTGGGCCTTCTGCACCGCTTCGGCGAACTGGCGCGCGAAGTCGAGATCCGGTCTTCCGGTCTCGCACCACACCATGTCGGCATAGGTCGCATAGGCGATGCCGCGCGAAATGGCCTGCTCGAGGCCGTTGCGAACCCGGTAAAAGCCCTCGGCGGTGCGCTCACCGCTGATGAACGGCTTGTCGTTCTCGTCGACGTCAGAAGTGAGCAGATTCGCCGCTTCCGCATCGGTGCGCGCGAGAAGCACGGTGGGCACACCCGCCACGTCGGCCGCGAGCCGCGCGGCGACGAGCTTCTGCACCGCCTCCTGCGTCGGCACCAGTACCTTGCCGCCCATGTGGCCGCACTTCTTCACCGAAGCGAGCTGGTCCTCGAAGTGCACGCCCGCGGCACCGGCGTCGATCATCGCGCGCATCAGCTCGTAGGCGTTGAGCACGCCGCCGAAGCCGGCCTCGGCGTCGGCGACGATCGGCGCAAAATAGTCGACCTCGCCTTTGCCTTCCATCCACTGGATTTGATCGGCGCGCGCGAGCGCGTTATTGATCCGGCGCACGACGGTGGGCACGGAGGAAACGGCGTAGAGCGACTGGTCGGGATACATCTGCAGCGAATCGTTCGCGTCCGCCGCGACCTGCCAGCCGGAGAGGTAGATCGCGCTCACGCCCGCTTTCACCTGCTGCACCGCCTGGTTGCCGGTGAGCGCGCCGAGCGAGTTGACGTAGGGCCGCTCGTGCATCAGGCGCCAGAGCTTTTCCGCGCCGCCTTTCGCCAGCGTGTGCTCCACCAACAGGCTGCCGCGCAGCCGCACAACATCGGCGGCGCCATAGCCGCGCCTGACTGCCTTCCAGCGCGGATTCTCGTTCCAGTCTTTTTCGAGGGCTGCGATTTGTTTTTCTCGCTGATTCACGTGAGCTCCAAGGGAGGTGTCGGTACGAGAAGTGTGCGCGGCGCCCATGGCGCGCAGCAACACGCCATGTGGCCTATTTCTCCGTTACAAAAACAAGGCGTTACATGGGCTTAGCTGACCCCCGTTTCATGATGCGGGAGCCGCTTTCAAAATTTGCTGCGTAGCGGAAACGCTAGGTCTGAACGAGCTTGCGGTAGTGGTGGATGCTCATGAGGATGCCCGCGCCGATGAAGAGCGTGAGCAGCGCCGTGCCGCCATAGGAGAGGAAAGGCAGCGGCACACCCACCACCGGGAGGATGCCGGACACCATGCCCATGTTGACGAACGCATAGGTGAAGAACATGAGCGAGATGGTGCCGGCGAGAAGCCGCGCGAACACCGTCGCGGCGTTGGCGGCGATCACGAGCCCCCGACCAACCAGCAGCGCGTAGAGCACGAGCAGCACCACGTTGCCAATCAGCCCGAACTCTTCCGAGAACACGGCGAAGATGAAGTCGGTGTGCCGCTCGGGAATGAATTCGAGGTGCGCCTGGGTGCCGTTGAGCCAGCCCTTGCCCCAAAGCCCGCCCGAGCCCACGGCGATGGTGGACTGGATGATGTGGTAGCCAGCGCCGAGCGGGTCGGTTGTCGGATCGAGAAGCGTCAGCACGCGCTTACGCTGGTAGTCGTGCAGAAAGCCCCAGACGATCGGCAGCGCGGCGAGGCCGATGCCGGTGAGGGTTCCGAGCACGCGCCAGCTCAAGCCCGCGAAGAAGATGACGTAGAAGCCGGCGGCGCCGACGAGCGCGGCCGTGCCGAGATCGGGCTGCCGCGCAATGAGGGCAAGCGGCACGATGAGAAGCAGCGCGCCCACTGCGAAGTTGCGCAGCTTCAACGCCGTCTCGTGCTTGTGGAAGTACCAGGCGAGCATCAGCGGCAGCGCGAGCTTCATCATCTCGGAGGGCTGAAAGCGCGTGACGCCGACGTGCAGCCAGCGCCGGGCGCCGTTCACCACGTCGCCAAAGAGCGCCACCCCAATGAGGAAGGCGAGGCCGATGACGTACGCCGGCACCGCGAAGCGCATCATGGTCTGCGGCGCCACCTGGGCGACGAGCCACATGGCGCCGATCGCGACGGCGAGGTTCATGACCTGGCTCACGACGCGCGCCGGTTGCTCGTAGCTTGCCGAGAAAAGGGCGAGCAGCCCGAGCATCGAGAGCGCGAGCATCAGCACGAGCAGCGTGCTGTCGATGCCTTCGGCAAGACGCAGGCCGATGCGGCGTAGCGGCAGGCGCGCGAGTTCCATCAGTCGCTCTCGTCCTCCTCGCCGCTGGCGGCTTCGTCTTCCGGCGTGGGCTGATCCATGCCCGCCGGGACCTTGCCCAGCATGAAGTAGTCGAGCACCGTGCGCGCGAGCGGCGCCGCGGCGCGAGCACCGAAGCCGCCGTTCTCCACCACGATGGCGAGCGCGATGCGTGGGTTTTCGAGCGGCGCGAAGGCGATGAAAAGCGAATGGTCGCGGTGGCGCTCGGCGACCTTGGCTTCCTCATACTTCTCGTTCTGCTTGATGGCGATGACCTGCGCGGTGCCGGTCTTGCCGCCGGCGCTGTAGGTGGCGCCGGCGAAGGCGCGCTGCGCCGTGCCTTCCTTGTTCACGCCGGCCATGGAGCGCTTGATGAACTCGACGTTGTCGCGCCGCAGCGCGATGCTGTGCAGGACCTCGGATGGCACGTCGCGGCGCTCGAGCGTGCGCGGATTGTCGATGTGCGCGATGAGGCGCGGCTTGTACATGGTGCCGCCGGTGGCGAGCATCGCCATCGCCTGCGCGAGCTGCAGCGGCGTGTACGAGTGATAGCCCTGGCCGATGCCGATCGAGATCGTCTCGCCGGGAAACCACTTCTGCTGCGCGGGCTGCTTGAAGCGCTTTATCTTCCACTCAGGCGAAGGCAGCACGCCGGCGAATTCCCCGGCGAGGTCGATGCCGCTCTTCGAGCCGAAGCCGAACGGCCCGAGGAAGCGTGCGATCGCGTCGATGCCCATGTCGTTCGCCAGGTGGTAGTAGTACGTGTCGCAGGACTCGACGATCGACTTGTACAAGTCGACCACGCCATGGCCGCCCTTCTTGTCGTCGCGGAAGCGCCGGCCGCCGAAATCGAAGAATCCGGGATCGAAGATGCTGCTCGAGGGCCTGCGCTTGCCGGTCTCGAGAGCAGCGAGCGCGAGATAGGGCTTGATGGTCGAGCCAGGCGGGTAGAGGCCGGAAATGGCGCGGTTGTTGAGCGGCTTGTCCGGCGAGCCGTTGAGCTCCGCCCAGTACTGCGGGTCGATGCCGTCGACGAAGAGATTCGGATCGAAACCGGGCTTGGAGACGAGCGCGAGCACGCCGCCGCTCGCGGGATCGATGGCGACGAGCGCGCCGCGCCGCTCGCCGAAGGCGATCTCGGCGACCTGCTGCAGCCGCATGTCCAGTTCCAGGGTCAGGTTATTGCCGGCTTGCGAGGGCGTGCGGGAGAGCGTGCGGATGCCGCGCCCGGCGGCGTCGATCTCGACCTGCTCGAAGCCGGTGTTGCCGTGCAGCTCCGCCTCATACGTTGCCTCGACGCCGCCCTTGCCGATGTAGTCCGTGCCGCGGTAGTTCGCGGCGACGCCCTCGTCCTCGAGCTTCTGCTGGTCCTGCTGGTTGATGCGTCCCATGTAGCCGGTGACGTGCGAGGCGACGTCGCCAAAAGGATACTGGCGGAAGAGCCGCGCCTTGATCTCCACGCCCTCGAAGCGGTAGCGGTTGGCCGCGAACTTCGCGGCTTCCTCGTCCGACAGGCGGTTCTTGACCGGCAGGCTCTCGGCGTTGCGCGTCTCGGCGAGCAGCTTCCTGAAGCGCGCGCGGTCGCGCGCGGTGATGTCGACGTATTCGGTGAGCTCGTCGATCGTGCGCTCGATGTTCTTCACCCGGGCGGGGTAGATCTCGAGCGTGTAGCCCGAATAGTTGCGCGCGATCACCACGCCGTTGCGATCGACGATCAGGCCGCGGTTCGGCGTGACCGGCACGATCGAGATGCGGTTGTCTTCCGCCTTTGCCTGGTAGACATCGTGCTGCAGCACCTGCAGCCAGAGGAAGCGCGCCCCGAGCAGCGCGAACGCGGCGATCACCACCACCCCCGCGATGCCCACGCGCAGCTGGAACTGCTGCAGCTCCTGCTCGGAATTGCGGATCTCGCTGCCGCGCATCTAGATCGCCTGCTCGCTCGGCCGCCTCCGCTGCGGGAGGAGCAGCAGCCACGTCACCACCGGCCAGAGCGCCGCGCCGAGCAGCGGGCTGACGAACATCGGCCAGCCGGGGAAGGGATCGCCGGCGGCGAGGCGCACGAACAGCACCGCCGTCTGCGCGACGAGCAGGATGAGCGCCACGTGCAGTGACTGCAGCATCGGACCAAACCACAGGATACGGCGCGAAAGCCATACGGCGAGAAACGCGAGCAGCGAATAGGCGAGCGCGTGCTGGCCGAGGAGCACGCCGTTGCCGGCATCGGCGAGCAGTCCGAGCGTCCAGGCCACGCCGAGGCCGACGAGGCGCGGCTGACGCACGCACCAGAAGGCGAGCACCAGCGCCACGAAGTCGGGCACGAGCCGCAGGTCGCGCCAGGGCAGGAAATTCAGGAACAGCGCCGCTGCGAACGAGCCGATGATGGTGCTCATGCGCGCCGGCAGCAGGATCTGGGAGCTACTGGGAATCATCCGCCTGCCTTTCCTTGACTCTGGCACGGCGCGACTTGTCGCTGCGCCGCTCCTTGCCTGCCTGCACCTCGTCGGGGCGCGGCGGCCGCAGCACGTCGCTCGTCAGCACGAGCACGTAGCGGCCGCGATCGATGCCCGCGGCCGGCTTGCACACGACACGCGCGAAGCTGTGCTCGATATCGCGCTCCACGCTCGTCACCGTCGCCACGGCGAGGCCGGCCGGGTAGACGCCGTCGATACCCGAGGTGACGAGCTGATCGCCGGTGCGCACTTCGGCGTTCGCCGGCATGTAGCGCAGCTCGAGCGTGCCGGCATTGCCGCCGCCGAAGGCGACGGCGCGCAGGCCATTGCGCATCACTTGCACCGGAATCGCCTGGTCGGGATTGGTGAGCAGCGTCACCTCGGAGACGAGCGGGTGCACGCGCGTCACCTGGCCCACCACGCCCGTCTCATCGGTGACCGGGCTCCCGGGCCGGATGCCTTGCACCGAGCCGCGATCGATGAAGAGCTTGTGCGCGTACGGATCGCGGCTGAGGTAGAGCACTTCCGCCGGCGTCGCCTGCACCGGCAGCCTTTCCGCCGCGCCGATCTGCCGGCGCAGCTCCGCCGCCTCGGCCTCGGCGGCGCGGTAGCGTTGCGCGTCCTGCGCGTTCGCCGCCGCGCGCTCGCGCAGGCGCTCGTTCTCCCCCATCAGGCTCGCCTGCGTCGAGAAGTATTCGCCGACGCGCATGGCGACATCGATCGGCGCAGTGGCGGCGCGCTGCAGCGGGTATGCCGCCAGCGCGAGCCAGCTACGCAGACCTTCCACGTAGCGAAAACGGGCGTCGATGACCAGCAGGGCGAGCGAGAGCGAGGCAAAAAAGAAAAAGCGGACGAGAGGCGCCGGTCCGCGCTTGAAGAATGGCGGGGGGGTATGGTCCACCCCCTACACTCTAATCGTTGGTGAAGATCGGGCCGAAGTGCTCCATCTTCTCGAGCGCCTTGCCCGAGCCGCGCACGACGCAGGTGAGCGGGTCGTCGGCGACGATCACCGGCAGCCCCGTCTCCTCCATCAGCAGCCGGTCGAGGTCGCGCAGCAGCGCGCCGCCGCCGGTGAGCACCATGCCTTTCTCGGCGATGTCGGCGCCGAGCTCCGGCGGCGTCTGCTCGAGCGCCGACTTCACCGCCGAGACGATCTGGTTCAGCGGCTCGGTCAGCGCCTCCAGGATCTCGTTGGACGAGATCGTGAAGCTGCGCGGGATGCCCTCGGCGAGGTTGCGGCCCTTCACTTCCATCTCGCGCACTTCCGAGCCCGGGAACGCGGAGCCGATCTCCTTCTTGATCAACTCCGCGGTGGTCTCGCCGATCAGCATGCCGTAGTTGCGGCGGATGTAGTTGATGATCGCCTCGTCGAACTTGTCGCCGCCGACGCGCACCGAGCCCGAGTACACCATGCCGCCGAGCGAGATCACGCCGACTTCCGTCGTGCCGCCGCCGATGTCGACCACCATCGAGCCGGTTGCGTCCGCCACCGGCAGGTCCGCGCCGATCGCCGCGGCCATCGGCTCTTCAATCAAATAAACCTGTCCGGCGCCCGCGCCGATCGCCGATTCCCGGATCGCGCGGCGCTCGACCTGCGTCGAGCCACAGGGCACGCAGATGATGATGCGTGGGCTGGGCGAGAAGAGCTTGTTGTCGTGCACTTTCTTGATGAACTGCTTGAGCATCTGCTCGGTGACCGTGAAGTCGGCGATCACCCCGTCCTTCATCGGGCGGATGGCGATGATGTTGCCCGGCGTCTTGCCGAGCATCTGCTTCGCTTCCTTGCCGACGGCCTGAATCGTTTTTTTCCCGTTCGGACCGGCTTCCTGTCGGATCGCGACGACGGACGGTTCATCGAGCACGATGCCCTTGCCGCGGACGTAGATGAGGGTGTTGGCCGTGCCGAGGTCGATGGCAAGGTCGTTGGAGAAGTAGCTGCGCAGGAATCCGAGCATGGCCAAGGGTGAACCTTATGAGTTTCCGCTTTTTCGTTTACTAAATCGGGCCTTAGCCTCCGCGCCAAGGTCCCGGGAAATGGCCGCTATGATACGCTAACGACGCTACGGGCGATAAGGCAATTGTCCCCGAGCTTCCCTGGTCCGAAGGAAATGTCGCTTACCCCCGACGACGTGCGACGCCTTGCGCGTCTCGCTCGCATCGCCATCGAGCCTGCCGATGAGGCGGCGGTGCTCGAGCGGCTGAATCGCGTGCTCGGCTTGATCGAAGAGATGCGCGCGGTCGACACGCGCGGCATCGAGCCGATGGCGCACGCCGTCGATACGGCACAGCGGCTGCGGCCCGACGAGGCGCGCGAGATCGATCAGCGCGCGCTTTATCAATCGGTCGCCCCGGCGGTCGAAGAGGGCCTCTACCTCGTGCCGAAAGTGATCGAGTAGCGTGCTCAACGCCACGCTCGGCGAGCTCTCGCGCGCGCTCGCGGCCAAGCAGGTTTCCTCGGTCGAGCTGACGCGCCTGTGCCTCGAGCGTATCGCACGCCTCGACCGCAAGCTGAACAGCTTCATCAGCGTCGGCGAGGAGGTGGCGCTCGCGGCCGCGCGACAGGCGGACGAGCGGCGTGCGCGCGGCGATGCCGGCCCGCTCACCGGCATTCCGCTCGCCCACAAGGACATCTTCTGCACCCGCAGCCTGCGCACGACCTGCGGCTCGCGCATGCTTGCGGACTACGTCAGCCCCTACGACGCCCATGTCGTGGAGCAGCTCGCCCGGGCGGGCATGGCGCTCCTCGGCAAATGCAACATGGACGAGTTCGCCATGGGTTCCTCAAGCGAAGCGTCGCACTTCGGCGCAGTGCGCAACCCGTGGGACAAGCGCCTCGTGCCGGGCGGCTCCTCCGGCGGCTCGGCTGCCGCGGTCGCAGCGCGGCTCGTGCCCGCGGCGACCGGCACCGACACCGGCGGCTCGGTGCGCCAGCCCGCTGCCATGTGCGGCGTCTCGGGCCTGAAGCCCACCTACGGCGTGGTGTCGCGCTACGGCATCGTCGCGTTCGCCTCCTCGCTCGACCAGGCCGGCCCGCTCGCGAAGAGCGCTGCCGATCTCGCGCTTCTCATGAGCGCGATGGCCGGGTTCGATGCGCGCGACTCGACCAGCCTCAACCGGCCCAAAGAGGACTACGCGCGCTCCCTGGACATCGATCTGCGCGGCCTGCGCTTGGGGCTCCCGCGCGAGTACTTCGGCGAGGGCATCTATGCCGGCGTACGCGCGGCGGTGGAGGAGGCGGTGCGCTGGTACGAATCGCGCGGCGCGCGCCGGGTCGAGCTCGAGCTGCCGAATGCCCGTCTCGGCGTGCCGGTGTACTACGTGATCGCGCCGGCGGAGGCATCGTCCAATCTCGCGCGCTTCGACGGCGTGCGCTACGGCCACCGCGCCGCCCGGTACCGCGATCTCATCGACATGTATTGCCGCACGCGCGCCGAAGGCTTCGGCGCCGAGGTCAAGCGCCGCATCCTGGTGGGCACCTACGTGCTCTCGCACGGCTACTACGATGCCTATTACGTCCAGGCGCAGAAAGTGCGGCGGCTGATCGCGGGCGATTTCGCCCAGGCCTTCGAGCGCTGCGATGTCATCATGGGGCCGACGTCGCCCACGACGGCTTTCCCGATCGGCGCCAAAGTCGACGACCCGGTGCAGATGTACTTGGACGACATCTTTACCGTCTCCGCGCCGCTCGCGGGGCTTCCCGCGCTCTCGATCCCTTGCGGCTTCGATGCCGCCGGCCTGCCGGTCGGGCTGCAGCTCACCGGCAATTATTTTTCCGAAGCGCGGCTCCTCGGCATCGCCCACCGCTACCAGCAGGCGACCGACTGGCATCTGCGCGTACCGCGCGAGACGCCGCTATGAGGCTCGCCGCGCTCGCTCTTCTCTTGCCGCTCGCCGCGGCGGCGCAAAGCGAGACGCGCGAGCTCGTCGGCCAGCTGGGCAGCCGGCCCACCTTGCTCGTCCTCAACGCGAGCCGCACGCCCGAGGGCGCCTGGCAGCTCGCGGGCGAGTACATCGTGCTCCCCACGCTGCAGCGGCGCTTCGTCGACGGCGAGTCGAGCCCCGAGATCGGCGTCACGACGCTGCGCGAAGGCACGACCGCGATCCTCTTCGGCCGGCCGCCGACCGCGGAATTGCGCGGCACCTGGCGCAGCGGTGTCTTCAAGGGCGCGCGCTACGCGCCGGGCGGCCAGGAGCGCGAGCGCTTCGAGTTCAGCGAGCAGTTCCCGGACCTGGACGCCTACAGCGCCGCGGTGCATTGCGACGCTCAGGAGTCGCAGTACAAGTCCACGCTCAGCTACAGCATCGACGGCGGCAAGCTGCAGTCCTTCGAGTGGCGCTCGAGCGTCGCGCCGAGCGGGCATAGCTGCACTATCGCCCACGTGCAGCAGCAGCCCTTGAAGGGCGGCCTGCGCTTTGGCGCCGGCCGCTGCAACGTGACGCTACGGGAGCTCGGGGACTACGTGCGCGTCGCGGCGCAGAACTGCAGCGAGCAGTGCGGCTCGCAGGCCTATCTCGAGCCGCTCCTCATCGACCGGCGCGGCCATTGCCGCCTGCTGCGCGGCGAGGCGCGCTAGCCGTGAGCTGGGAAGTCGTCGTCGGCATCGAGACCCACGCGCAGCTCAGCACGCGCAGCAAGATCTTCTCTGCCGCCGCTACCGCGTTCGGCGCCCCGCCCAACACCCAGGCCTCCACCGTGGACATCGCGCTGCCCGGTGTGCTGCCGGTGCTCAATCGCGCCGCCGTCGAGCACGCGATCCGCTTCGGGCTTGCCGTCGGCGCGACGATCAATCGGCGCTCGATATTCGCGCGCAAGAACTACTTCTATCCCGACCTGCCGAAGGGCT
>Ga0209577_10000042_pt1 | contig 103599 bp, 78 predicted proteins | sample GraSoiAngelo_109_FD_185874 | JGI IMG/M metagenome (GOLD analysis project Ga0209577, IMG submission 185874) | Grasslands soil microbial communities from the Angelo Coastal Reserve, California, USA - 14_0903_12_20cm (SPAdes) (version 2) | ecosystem: Environmental > Terrestrial > Soil >... | reverse complement strand
CAAATTTTACCTGCAGGGAGTTGTAGTTCGACGTCGTCGGCCTAAACAAAAACATCGTATTTCCGCTCCGCCCGAACCGATTGCACAGTGGCCTGGTGCTGTTGCCCTGAACACAATTGTTGGCCTGAATGCTCCCGTCTGGATTCAGGGATGGAGCGGTTGCGGCGTTCAAGTCGTATGCCACCGGGATTTTCACGCCGTGATTGCCCACGTAGGCTAAGTCGAGTACGAAATTCCAGGGCAGGGCGTGCTGCATTGCGAAGTTCCAAGATTCCACGTACGGCTGCTGAAACTGCTTGTCCACAACCGTGTACGTCTCGCTGGAATTCGGCGTAACCGTCCCGCCGGGCGATATCGCTATGGGAGTTGGCGGGGGGAACCCGGTAGCCATGGTTGCCACTTGCCCGTTCAGAACCGGCAAAGCAAAGCTGTTAGCTTGCTTGAAATCCTGGTTCTGCCGGATGGGGAAGTTGAAGGCGTACTGGTTATTGGTAAAGGGCTCGTAGCTTATGCCGAAACCGCCGCGGAACACAGTTTTTTCTCTTAGCCGGTAAGCCAGCCCGAAGCGCGGAGCGAAGTACTTGTAATAGGTTTTGCGCCCCAAGTTAATGGGATTCCCACCAATCCCGGCAATCACCAGCACATTGTTGATGGGATCATAGTTCGAATAGCCTCCACTATGGCTGGGAGTCGGAGGCAAGTACAGCTCCCACCTCAAACCTCCTGTGACCGTCAGCTTGCTGCTCGCGTGCCAAGCATCCTGGCCATAGAAGAAAGCCTCCGTTTCGCGCCAGGAACCGGAAACAATGGAGACGTCGCGGCCGACTTCCGTGGGCCGGTCGATGAGGAATGCTGCGAAATTGTTGGCAATGCCTGTGGGCAGACTTTTGCAGCCTTTCGGGGACCCTGCAGGACAATTATTGAGGGCCGTAGTCCCCGTGCCAAAGTCGAACCGGCCGCGTGGTGAGAAGGTTTGAGCCTGTACCAGATCGTCGCGCAACCGGCGGATATCAGCGCCCCACTTGATAACGTGGTTGCCGTGGATCTTCGTCAAGTTGCTCACGAAATTGATATTGGTCTCACCGCGGTCCCAGGGCAGCGAAGCGGAATATCCAACCAGCGGGTTAGGAGGCTCCCCGTTGATTCCCAAGATGCGGATTCCCGTGAGGCCACTGGTGAAGTCACTCAGGTTGACGCCAGGGATGCCGAGAGCGTCGGAAGCCTTGGAACCAAAGTCCGCATTGTGGGCGAGATTGCGATAGTGGCCGATCCCAGCCCGCGTCTCGAGCAGCAGGGTGGGAGAAAAAATATGTGTCTCATTCAGGGCGCCACTCTGCTCGTGTTGCACGCCTGTACCTTGGAAGGCGCCGTTCGCAGGACCGCCCGCCAAGCCGAAGATCGGTTGTTGAAACACGTTCTGCACGGCCCGACTGTAGCGGAAAGCCAGGCGATCACTGGCGCTCCAGTTGTGATCGAGTTTGACGTCGAAAGAATTCGGGGTTTTGCGCAGTTGCGTGTTCTGCTCGTAATTGTTGGTAACGCCCTGCAGGTTTGCATGGGGCACCAGCGCCAGGATCTTTTGCGAAATGGGATCAATGTTGCAGATCACGTTTAAAACGCCATTACAGGAGAACTGCTGCCGGCCCGTACCGTCAGGGTTCCCCGTGTTCGGATCGTAGATGTTGGTGCCGCCTGCCGCCGGCGACAGCCTGAGATCTCCGCTGCGGAAAGCATCGGTAGGAACGGTAACCCGATTGTACTGTCCGCGGATGTCGCTGATGCGAAGGAAGTCAAAGAAGAAGAATGTCTTCCCCTTGAGAATGGGGCCGCCGATCGTGGCCCCATAGTAGTTATAGGTCGAGCCGGGGAACGGCTTTGGGGGTCTGTTGAAGTAGCTGCGTGCTGCAAAGGCGCTTACACGGTTGTACTCATAAGCCGATCCGTGGAACTGGTTGGTGCCAGACTTGAGGGTTACATTGGTCACCGCACCCCCGGCCCGCCCGAACTCCGCATCGTAGTTGCTTGTGGTTACATCAACCGTCTGGATGGCTTCGGCAGGCGGCACATAGATTTGCAGCAGGCCGGTCCGCTCGTCGTCGTTGACGCCTTCAATCATCAATTGGTTGTATTCACGCGATTGGCCATTCACCTCGGTCGAAAGCGTGTCTTGGGCATTGAAGAATTCCGAGTGATCGCGGTGCGGGCGCACGGTACCGGGAATCAAGGCCATGAGGCCCTGGAAATTACGATTGGCGCCGCCTACAGGCAGTTCCTGTACCTGGACCGTCTCGATCTTGTCGCCGACATCGGAGCGATCGGTCTTGAGAGCGGGAGGCGCTGCGGTTATTTCGACAGTCTCGTTTACCGCCCCGGGTTGCAGCGCGAGGTCAACTCGAACCGTGCTGTTCACCGCAACCTCGACGTTCGGTCGAACCTCTTTCTTAAAACCTGGCATTTCCGCGGTGACGGAATAGGTGCCGGGCGGTAGGTTCGGAAATGTGTAATTGCCGCTTGAATTCGTGGTTGTCACCCGGCCTATTCCTGTAGAGGTCTCTTGGATGGAGACTGTAGCGCCGCCAATCATGGCGCCCGAGGAATCGGTGATATTGCCTACCAGGGTCGCATTCACAGCTTGTGCGTGCCCATTGGGTTTTGCGAAAACAATCAGAAAGGCAGTGGCAATTAGAACTGCACAAGCTCTCGCCCGGGTGGACATTTTGCACCTCACAACCCGATCTGTATTAGGACTGGCTTCCTAATCTAGAAGGGAAATCGGTCCTCACTTCCCACAACGGATAGCAATCGATATGATCGTCCGGTCTCCTCAACCCTTCGCCTAATCACTAGGATTTGGGGCGGCCATCAACCCTGCCGGGTGCCGAGGGAGGCTTGATTCCGCGAAGTTGGGTGAGAAGTCACAACCTCGCGGGGCGCACGATACGCTGACGATCTGTCCGTGTACATACAGTGATTCATGTATCAAGATAGAAAATTACGCGTGTATCGGAAAAACGTCGGCTCCGAGGATCAAATTTGTGCTTTCCTGTAGGGGCTTCGGATCGTGGTCCGCGCGTTCAACGGGACGGGTCTTGGCGCGTATAAGCGGAGTGTAGCAGTGAATGAACGGCTGGTTGTCGGAAGGGAATCTACAGACGGTTATTTAGGGCCGGACGAGATCTACGAGATTGTCGCTGAATCGGTGGAGTCGGTCGCGCTCGGCGGCAAGCGGGTACTGGTGATCATCCCCGACGGCACTCGCACGATGCCCATGCCGCTGATGTTTGAGATCTTGCAGAAGCTACTCCGGCCGCGCGTAAAGAAGCTGGATTACCTGGTAGCTTTGGGGACGCATCCGCTGATGTCGGACGCGCAGCTGAGCAAGCTGATCGGGCGCACCGTGGTGGATGGCAGGGTTGGCGATACCCACATTTTCAATCACCACTGGGAAGACCGAGCAACGTTTCTAACCTTGGGTACTATTGCCGCCGCCGAGATCTCCAGGTTAACCCATGGGCTGATGTCCAGGGACGTGCCTGTCACACTGAACCGGTTGATAGTCGAATATGACCACCTCATCATCTGCGGGCCGGTTTTTCCCCATGAGGTGGTAGGTTTTTCTGGGGGGAATAAGTACTTCTTCCCCGGTATTGGCGGAGCGGAGATCATCGATTTCACTCACTGGCTAGGCGCGGTAATCACAAACTACGACGTTATTGGCGCAGGGTACACCCCCGTTCGCGCCGTAATTGACCGTGCCGCGAGCCTTGTTCCTCGGCCGACTTCGTGTTTCGCGCTGGTGGTAACTAAGGAGGGAACCGCCGGGTTGTTCTTCGGAGCGCCGGAGGACGCATGGAAAGCAGCCTCTGCTGTTTCCGCCAAGAAGCATATTGTTTGGCTCGACAAGCCGTTTCGCCGCGTGCTGTCGGTTCTGCCTGAACTATATGACGATCTCTGGACGGGTGCCAAAGGGATGTACAAGCTGGAGCCGGCCCTGGCGGACGGAGGGGAAATCGTTATTTACAACCCCGCAATGACCGAGATCAGCTACACACATGGGAAGCTGATCGATGAGGTTGGCTATCACTGCCGCGATTACTTCCTCAAGCAATGGCACCGATTCAAGCATTACCCCGGTGGTGTGCTGGCGCATTCCACGCACGTCAAGGGACTGGGCGTGTACGACGAGAAGACCGGAATCGAGTCGCCCCGGATCCAGGTGACGCTTGCTACAGGCATATCGGAAGAACGTTGCCGGAGGGTCAATCTTGGGTATCTAAATTCGGCGGTGGTCAACCTCGATGATTGGCGAGGCCGCGAGAGTCAGGGAGTCGTCCTGATCCCGAGGGCGGGGGAGACCCTGTACCGTCTGAAGCAGCCCAGCGCCGCGCGAGCTTCTTAGCGGAAGCTATTTGGCTAGCCCCGCGGCCGAAAAACTTAATGGCCGAAAAACTTAATTGACAACCGAGCGGAACGGTGACAGGCTTGGAGCCGGGAATTCATCTATTGCAACGATGTTGCAATAGGCAAAACATGAAAATAGCACGAACAACATCCGGAAAATACGTAGTGGATGCCGTTTCGAAGGCTCTCGACATTCTCGAGGCATTTCAAGCTCCCGAAGGGCTGACGTTGAATGCGGTGAGCCGGCAGGTAGGGCTTAATAAGAGCCGCACGTTCAGGCTCCTTCACACACTTGCTGAACGTGGATACGTAGAGCGAAGCGCTGACGGTAGTTGTTATCGGCTGGGTACCAAGATTGTGGAGCGGGCGACCCACGTGCGCCGCGATATCAGGGACGTCGCTCGTCCTTTAATGATAGGACTGCGCGAACGTTTCAATGAGATGGTAAACCTGAGTGTTCTCGATGGAGAACACGTTCTTTACCTCCACATCCTGGAGAGTACGCGTCCGTTCCGAATGAGCGCGACGGTCGGGTGCCGAATGACGTCACATAAGACCTCGATGGGTAAAGCGATGCTTGCTTTTCACCTTGCTGACGATGCGCGGTCTCCATATTTCTTCCACCTGGCCAAGCTGCCGCGCAGTTCGCGGCAGAGGATGCGCAAAGAACTCGAGCGAGTACGACAGATTGGATACGCGATGGATAACGAAGAGAATGAACCCGGTGTGGCGTGCATCGGCGCCCCGATCTTCGACGAAACACAACCCATTGGTGCAATGAGCGTATCTGGACCTGTGCATCGAATTCTGCAGAACAAGACAAAGATTGCCGAGGCGCTAATGGCCGCCTGCAAACAAGTTTCGAGAAATCTTGGACACGCCTCCGAGACGGACAGCTTACCGCAGCGGCAATCTATGAGTGCAAAAGCGTAGCTCTTCCCCAGTCCTATGCGCCTGCTCTCATAGGAGCCAGAAAGCGGTTTATGGCCGAGATGGTTAACGAAGTCAGTGTCCCGAACATTCCGATCGAACCGCCCGCGCCAGTTCCGGCGGCAGGACACTGCCGCTGGGTGGTCTGCGGTCTGCTCTTCTTCGCGGCTACGGTCAATTATATCGACCGGCAGGTAATTGGCCTGCTGAAGCCCACGCTCCAAGCGGAACTCCACTGGAACGAGATCGATTACAGCAACATCGTTTTTGCCTTCCAGGTAGCTTATGCGGCCGGGCTGTTGCTCGTCGGGCGAGTCATGGATTGGTTGGGAACGCGCCGGGGATTTTCCCTGTCGGTATTTTTGTGGAGCCTGGCGGCCATGGCCCACGCTCTTGTCCGAAGCGTCTTCGGCTTCGGTGCCGCGCGGTTTGCCCTGGGGTGGGGTGAATCGGGCAGCTTTCCGGCCTCGATCAAAGCCGTGGCCGAATGGTTTCCGAAGAAAGAGAGAGCCTTGGCCACGGGCATCTTCAACTCGGGAACGAATCTTGGCGCAATTGTAGCGCCGCTCGTAGTGCCGTGGCTAACCCTCAAGTATGGGTGGCCGGCGGCGTTTGTTGCAACTGGAGCAATCGGACTGGTGTGGATCGTTCTTTGGCTGGCCGTCTACCGCACGCCTGAAAAGCACACGACAGTTACCGCTGCGGAACTGGCCTATATCCGAAGCGATCCCGGCGAATCCGCGGTGCCGATCAAGGGGAGGCAGCTGATTCGACATCGTCAGATGTGGGCATTCGCCATAGGCAAGTTTCTGACCGATCCGGTCTGGTGGCTGTACTTGTTCTGGCTCCCCGATTTCTTGTATCGCAATCATCACGTGAACCTGCAGGGAATGATTCTGCCATTGATCGTGATCTATAACGCGGCCACGGTGGGGAGCGTAGCCGGCGGATGGCTTTCGTCGGCACTCATACGTCGCGGATGGAGCGTGAACAAGGGCCGGAAAACCGCGATGCTGGTGTGCGCGCTTTGCGTGGTTCCCATTGTCCTGGCGTCGAGAGTTTCAGGACTGTGGCCAGCCGTGGCGCTGATCGGTCTGGCCACCGCCGCCCACCAGGGATGGTCGGCAAACATTTTTACCACGGCTTCGGATATGTTTCCGCGGCGAGCGATCGGATCGGTTGTGGGCTTCGGTGGCATGGCCGGTGCCGTAGGTGGAATGTTGATCGCGAAGGTAGTGGGATACCTCCTCGAATGGACGGGTTCTTATTTCCTGGTGTTCTTAATGTCGGGGTCGGCATATCTCATCGCACTGCTCTCGATCCATGTTCTCGCGCCAAAGCTGAGCCCTGTTGAATTCGAGGCAGCGTGATCGAGCCGCAGGGAGCAAGGCAAATGAGGGATGCCGGCTAGCCTCCCTCCCTGCCTGGGAAGAAACCGGAACGCAGCGATGCTGAAAATCCGCTCCAAGGCTGAGTGCAAGTGGGACCTGATCAGCTTGGGCGAAGTCATGCTACGGCTCGATCCTGGCGACGATCGTATTCATACCGCGCGCTCATTTCGCGCGTGGGAGGGCGGTGGCGAGTACAACGTCGCTCGCGGCCTGAGGCGCTGCTTCGGGATGGAGACAGCAATCGTGACTGCGTTTGCCGATAATTCTGTCGGCAGACTCGTTCAAGATCTGATTTACCAGGGGGGAGTGGACCAGTCGCATGTGAGGTGGGTGCCTTACGACGGGGTTGGGCGAAGTGTCCGCAACGGACTGAATTTTACAGAGCGAGGTTTCGGTGTTCGCCCTGCTCTCGGTTGCTCGGATCGCGGGCACACTGCCGTTTCACAACTGAAGACAGGGGACGTCGATTGGAACACGATTTTCGACCAGGAAGGCGCCCGCTGGTTTCACACCGGCGGAATTTTTGCGGCGCTATCTGAAACGACGCCGCTCGTGGCCCAAGAAGCTATGGCAGCCGCGAAGCAGAGCGGCACGGTTATTTCTTACGATCTCAATTACCGCGAATCGCTATGGAAGGGCTCCGGTGGCAAGAAGCGGGCGCAGGAAGTTAACCGGGACTTGGCGTCATACGTGGACGTGATGATCGGAAATGAGGAGGACTTCACAGCCGCGCTCGGTTTCGCAGTCGAGGGGGTGGACGAGAACCTGTCCAATCTCGACCCGGATAACTTCCGTCGCATGATTCAAACGGTGGTGGCGGCGTTCCCGAATCTTCAGGTGGTGGCGACCACGCTGCGAAATGTGAAGTCCGCTACAGTAAACGATTGGAGTGCGCTGTGCTTTTGCGATGGAAAGCTGTACCAGGCGGCCAGGCGGGAGAATCTGGCAATCTTCGACCGCATTGGCGGAGGCGATTCATTCGCGTCGGGTCTCATCTATGGATTTCTTACGGGCCGGGAGCCGCAATGGGCTGTGGAATGCGGTGCCGCACATGGCGCTCTGGCCATGACCACCCCGGGCGACACCTCCATGGCCACGCTGTCGGAAGTGGAAAAGGTGATGAAAGGAATCAGCGCAAGGGTTGCGCGATAACGTGGAGGAAAATCGTTGCCCTATGAGTACGAGCACAATTGCCCTGCCTTCCATCGATAAGATGGTTTTCCGCAAGACTAATAGCCGCCTGGGAAGGGTGGTTTCCGTTACGCCCGAGAACAGCACTAACAAACACCTTTGCTACGGGCGCATCATTCTCAATGCCAAGCACAACTCGGTTTCCTTTGCTAATCAGGATCATGAGGCTGGGTTCATTGTGCTCTCAGGTGCCGCGCGGGTTGAGACAGCGGGACAAGGTATCGATTTGAACCAATATGACGCTTTGTACGTCCCGCGGGATTCGAGCATCAAGGTTTCTGCGAATAGGTCGGTCGATATCGCAGAGTTCTCGGCCGGAGTTTCGTACCGATACCCATTGCAAATTGTTCGCTTTGAGGAACTGAAGAAGGATCCGGGATTGTATTTCAGCGCGGGAACAGGAACCGGCGCAGCGCGCCAGCTACACATGTCGTTGGCCAAGAACATTACTGCCGGACGAATCGTAGCCGGATTTACATTCTCCGATCCCGGCAATTGGACCAGTTGGCCTCCCCATGAGCACGCGAAAATGCTGGAAGAGATGTACGTGTATTTCAATATGCCAGATCCCGCGTTCGGTATTCAGCTCGTATATAACGACACTGAATATCCCGAATTGGTGACGGTGGTACGGGAGGGCGATGCGGTCCTGATGCCGAGCGGCTACCATCCGAATGTTGCCGTGCCCGGACACCGAATCTGCTTCCTCTGGGCGATGGCTGCACATCGCGAAGTCGAGGACCGCCAGTTTGGCGTGGTGAACGTGCAGCCTGGCTTTGACAAGGGGAGTACCGGTCTGGAGTCGGGACGCGCTCAGAAATAGTTTGTTGAAACCCGAGAAGATGATTCTCGACAGCTTCAGGCTGGATGGAAAAAACGCGCTGGTTACCGGTTCTCAATCGGGACTGGGATCAGGCATCGCACGCGCGCTAGCGGAAGCGGGCGCGAACGTTGGAATTCACGGGCTCAACACGAAGGACTGCGGAATCTGCAGCGAGATTGCTCGACTCGGCCGGAAGACGTTCTTCCAGGCCGGGGATGTCGCCGATGCGAAGATGTGCGAGGGGCTAATTCAGCGCACTATTGACGAGTTTGGCTCCGTCGACATTCTCATTAACAATGCCGGGGTGATCCGTCGGGCACCAGCCGCGGAATTTCCACCGGGTTACTGGGATGAGGTCATTGCCGTGAATCTCACCTCGGTTTTCCGGTTGGCGCAGCTCGCGGGAGGCCACATGCTGAAAAGGGGCTGCGGAAAGGTTGTCAATATCGCATCGCTATTGTCGTTTCAAGGAGGAGTGTTTGTGCCCTCGTATGCGGCAGCGAAATCCGGGGTAGCCGGCCTGACCCGTGCTCTGGCCAACGAGTGGGCGTCCAAGGGTATTAACGTCAACGCCATTGCACCAGGCTACATGATAACGGCCAATACCGAGGCGCTTCGCCAGGACCCTACAAGATCGCGGCAGATTCTTGAGCGAATCCCGGCGGGGCGATGGGGAGACCCTTCGGATTTGGCGGGGGCTGCCGTTTTTCTCAGCTCTGCAGCCAGCAACTACGTCAACGGTCACATACTGGTAGTAGACGGCGGATGGATGGGACGATGAACACTGCAAAAATCGGCAAAGCGGGGGTGGCCAGCGAGTGGCGCAAGCCACGGAATTCAGGCCGGAGTAAGCCACGACTATGGCGGTATCGCTTGCCCTTCGATGTAGCGTTTGATCACGTCGAGCGGTGCGCCGCCACAGGATGCGGCCAGGTAAGAAGGCGACGACAGTACATTCTTCCGGTAGTTGGCGATAGGAGGCAACTGGCGTCCTAGAAGGTAGCTCGAAGCGCCCTTTAAGGAGTTCACCAGCGATGAGACAGTTGCAATTTCTCAACAGCCTCGCGGTCGAGGATACAGCAGCGGTATTTGGTTACCAAGACCAGATGAATATGCATTCGAAACACGCGGTGTCTACCGTGCCGAAGGTCCTTGCTTTTGTCCATACACCAGATCATCATGCCCGCATGGAACGTCGGCAAGCGTTCCGATTCGAGTTGATGCCTAACGGCGAACCGCAACGGCGGATGAGCCGTTTGGCGGGTTGTGCCCGTTACGTCTACAACCAGGCGTTGGCGCTCAAGCAAGAGCGATACGAGAAGAAAGAGAAGCTCACCCGCTTCCAACTGGACAAGCTGCTGGTAGAGAAGGGCATAGGGGATTCCCTCCGAGAGTCGGACCCGAGGTGTATCAAACTAGACCAAGTCAACCGCCGCATTCAGTTGCCCAAGCTGGGTTGGGTGCGTTATCGCAACAGCCGTGAGGTGCTGGGGGAGATTCCGAGTGCCACGGTCAGCTTATCGGCTGGCCAATGGTTCGTCAGTATCAGCACGCGGCGCGAAGTCGAGCCGCCGGTGCATCCTTCCAGATCGTCGGTCGGTCTGGATTGGGGAGTGGCTCGTTTCTATACCCTGTCCGACGGTGAGTACCAAGACCAGTTGCAGCCGCTTAAACGGTTCTTGCCGAAGCTGGCGAAACTCGAACGACGGCTAGCTGGTAAGAAAAAGTTCTCCGGCAACTGGAAGAAGGCGAAAGCCAAAATCACCAAGTTGCACAGCAAGATTACCCATATCAGAAAGGACTTCGTACATAAGGCTTCGAACGACATCAGCAAAAACCACGCCGTCGTGTTTGTCGAAGACCTTCCAGGAAAGAATATGTCTACGTCCGCCCAGGGCACGAAGGCAAAGCCGGGGAAGGGGGTTCGCCAGAAGTCGGGACTCAACCGTTCTATTCTGGACGCAAGCCGGTTCGAGTTGCGCCGCCAGCTGGCGTACAAGACGCAGTGGAACGGCGTTCTTCTCGTACCCGTGCCGCCCCAGAACACCAGCCGCAGGTGTCCTCGGTGCCGGCACACCTCAACGGAGAACCGCCAGACGCAAGCCAAGTTCGTGTGCGTCAAGTGCGGCTTCTCAGCCCCTGCGGATTGGGTTGCTGCTATCAACATCAAAGAGGCGGGACTCGCCTCGTTAGCCTGTTCGTCGTCTTGGCATGCTCGAAGTGCGTCGTGTCAGGAACCCACCGAGGACATGGTATGCGCGAGCGTATAGAGCCGGTAGGAATCCCCTCCCTTCACCGAGGGGAGGAGGTCAAAAAACAGCAAGTTCGGGAACGCATCCTGAGCGTGGGCGTCATTCCGGTTATCCGTGCGACGTCGGCGCGGCACGCCATGGCGGGAATTGAGGCAATTTGCGAAGGTGGAATTCCGATCGCCGAAATCACGATGACGGTTCCCGGGGCGATATCGCTCATCGAAGAGGTCGCGAAGAGAATGGGACCGTCGGTACTGGTCGGTGCCGGCACTGTGCTTGACGCGTCCACAGCCCGCCAGTGTGCCGATGCGGGGGCTCAATTCCTGGTGAGCCCAGGGTTTGACCTGGCAACGGTAGAATTCGCCCGAGGCAAAGAGGTTTTGATGATGGCTGGAGCCCTTACTCCCACCGAAGTGATGGCGGTCTGGAAGTCAGGAGCGGACTTCGTCAAGGTCTTTCCTTGTGGTGAGGTGGGCGGGGCGAAGTACATTCGCGCGCTTCGCGGGCCATTCCCGCAAATCCCCATGGTTCCGACCGGGGGAGTCAGCCTGAAAACCGCCGCCGAATTTATTCGGGCGGGGGCGAGCGCTCTCGGAGTTGGGGGCGAACTGGTGTCAGCAGCCGCCCTGGAGTCCGGCGATGCCCGGACGATCAGCGACAATGCTCGGGCATTTGTGGCTGCCGTGCAAGAAGCCAGGACGAGTTGATTTCCACCGCTTGGGCTAACGTTGTACCCGCAACAAGACGACGCTGTGACCGGGGATGGTTGTGGAGTAAATGGCTGTTGAAGAAGTGAAATCTCGATGAGTCCAGAGGTCGCGAAGTCTTAATTGCTGAGAATGGGTGTATATTCCAAGCTTGGCCCAGTTGACACTGATGTCCGAATCTTTAGCTGAGCGGTTGAATAATCCGACCGCTTTCGCTCCCCCGTCGAGGTCACGAACCCAGATCTCCTGCTCTCCCGACTGCCAGACACGCCTGGCCTGCTGACCGAGTTTGTCCTGATCGATGGCGATGACGTCCTGGTTGGTAAGAATGTCGTGGATCGCGGGATCCATGTGACGAAGATCGTTTCCAGCCAGGAGAGGGGCGGCAAGCAACGACCAGAGGCTCAGATGAGTTTTGTACTCCGTCTCGGTCATGCCACCATTGCCGACTTCGAGCATGTCCGGATCGTTCCAATGACCGGGCTGTGCCCATGGCGCAAGATCGCTTTGTGCAAAGCCGATACGGGTCATCGAATCCCATGAGTCGCGAATATCACCGGTAGAGCGCCAGAGATTACCGCCGACCTGGGCGCCCCACTTCCAGACATCGTTGCGGCCGTATTGGCAGAGGCTATAAACGACGGGCCGACCGCTCGCTGACAGAGCATCACCCATCTTCTGATAAACCGCCTGCATTTCTTCGTCGGTATAGAGATTGCGCGCACCGCACCAGTCGTACTTCAGGTAATCGATGCCCCAGGCGGCGAACGTACGGGCGTCTTGCTCTTCGTGGCCGTAACTACCTTCATAACCGGCGCATGTGTTAGGACCGGGAGAGGAGTAAATGCCAAGCTTCAGGCTCCTGCTGTGAACGTAATCGGCAAGGGCCTTCATGCTGGGGAACTTCTGGTTGGAGGTGATGTTCCCTTTGGCGTCTCGCTGACCTTCCCAGGTGTCATCAATGTTGATGTACGAATAACCGGCGTCTCTCATGCCGCTGCTTACCATGGCGTCGGCGATTTGGCGGACTACCTCATCGCTCACCTTATTCTTAAAGTTGTTCCAACTATTCCAGCCCATAGGCGGTGTTTTCGCCAGGCCGTTGTCAGGGACTCTGTGAAGGGCGGGGAGAGGAAGCCGGGAGGGCATCGCACCTTCGCCAGAGGGAGCACGACGAGCGGTTAATTCAGTCAAAGGGGAGTCAGGCCCCCGCCGCGTAGCGAGATGCAATTGATCGCCAGCCAGCCAGCCCTCATAAGTAACGTGGCGCTCGCTGTTGCCGTCCTTCATGCTTCCGATAAGCGTGAAGTGTTCGGGAGTGCCGCTGCCATCAGAAATGGTGTAGAAGAATTGCGTCACGCGAATCGTTCCGGTGATGCGAGACGCCTCTTGCTTGAGATTGAAGTAAGACCTATCGACGGTGCCGTCTCCCCTGTGTTTCTCAACAACCCAGTTTCCAGTTAGGTCAGCACCGAAACAGCTGGCTGCCAGAAAAAAGGAAAATAATCGGAGTGCGCGCCTCATGCAGGAGTCCTCCTGGAAGATCTACTCTCGCCCTGCAACTAGGTGGCTGGGGACGAGATCGCAGGGCCACCGCGCTCGAGCAAGAGAGAGACTGCAACGTAGTTCAGTTTCTAATCGGTCCTGTCACATTATTCATGACCAGGTTGGAGAAAATCATGTTCTCAAAGCGCGATCCGGGGCCGCAGCACATTTTGATCGGAGAACCAAAGGTTTGAGTGGTCAGGCAATCGGAAACCGTGATGTTCTCTGCGACTCCGCCGCCATAGGGGAAGACAGACCAGCGAGTGCTAAAAGTACAATTCGAGAGTGTCACAAACCTGCAACTGCCGAACAGTGCGCAGGCGTCATCCTGGCAGATAACATCACAGTTGCTGATATGCACGTATTCGCAGTTGATGAAATGGAATCCGTCGTTATTGTGGTTCACCCGGTTGTGAATGTCGAGACCTTCCATTTTTACAAAGCTCGATTGGATGACCCGGATAGAATGAACTCGCCTCCAGAGTGATGTCACGCACGAAAAGATTTTTGCAACGATAAAACAGAAGATGGTAGGGCGTTGGCTTCCACCCGGTCCCGAGGGCGGCTGAAAGCCGCGTAGCGGGCTGCGAAACTGCGCGCCTTGGCCATCAATTCTTCCTGGTCCCCGGAGAGCGGTGTTTTCACCGCTAACAGCGAAAATCAGTGCGACGTTGCCGTCGTTGAGCATCGAATTGCCAGTGAGCGGGATGGCGTCGGCCGCGTGGTATTGGCTGCCCTTTGCGCTTCCCAGCAACGTGGCAGAAAGCCGCCAGGTGCAGAGTCACGTTGCTCTTCAATTCGTTAGTACCAATAACGTAGGTGCCCGAGGATACAAGAACCGTTCCGCCTCGATCGCTGGGACACGTGTCGGTCGCCCTTTTGCAGCGCCGCGGTGTCGAGCGTGGTCCCATCGCCCCTGGCTCGAAATCGCGAACGTTGTAAGTGCGGGCGCCCGGTATCGTGATCACCAACAGATTTGTGGTTGTGGGCGACGGCTGTGCGGGCGAACAGCTCGATCCCACGGAGGCAGCCGTGGCAGCGGCGCCCAGCCACCTGCGTCGAGAAATAACGGCATCGTTGCCAGTCTTCATCGTTTTTCAGAATGCTATTCCTCGCAAGTCGTCAAGACCGAGGAGGTAACTCCTGGAACTGAACTTTATCGAGATCGGTATCCTTCACCTCTCTACTGCCAAGCACCCTGAAGTTCGTCACATCGTTGAGGTGAAACACCGGAGCACCGGCGGTTCTGGGCGACTTGACGCGGAAGTAATCCGCACCATCGACGTCGCTGAGCCAGAAAGCGGGCCTGAGGTCGGGTTTCTCAGTTGCGACTTCAACATTGGAGAACTCGACGTTCTTCGAGTGGCGAAGGAAGAACCCGGTAGCAGGCAGTGGCCCGAACATGGTTGGCTCGGGATAGGCATCTTCTTTTTCCGGTGGTTGCAGGCTGGCCATCTCCCGTGTGCCACCGCCGCGTTGGTGAAGATAGATGTTGCTGATCTTCAGGTCTTCGATGAGGTGGCCGGGTACTCCGCTGATGATGGAGCAGAGTTCCGGAAGCGCCCCGCAGCTGGTGACATTGCTGATGAGGATGCGCTTCATGCTACCGACGGCGGCGTCCTTCGGACCCCGCATACGTGTTCCAAGGCGAAGGAACATAGGGGAGCTGGTCAGATCGCGCATGGTAATTCCGACGAAGCTAAGGTCTTCACACAAAGCCCCATCCACTGCTTCCAACGCGAGTCCGCGGCATCCATCGAAAACACAATTCGAGACCGTGATGTTCTTGAATCCCCCGTTTGACTCCGTGCCGAACTTGATGCGTCCGGTGTTGTGGTTTTTGAATTCGGGACCAAACTTCTTGAAGCTTCCATCCAGCATCGTGCCGAGTTCATAGTTGCCTGTCACATAGCAATTCGTGATGGTGACATTCTCCGTAGCTCGCGCGTAGCCAAGGGCAAATGAGCTCTTTGCACAGATTCCATCGTCCCATGGCGAATTGACGCTGCAATTTGAAACGCGAACATTCTTACAGCAGTCGATGTCCATGCCATCACGATTGGTGTCGATCTTGAGGTTGTCGACAGTGAGGTTGTCGACGCCGGTGGCGAGAATCGCGAACCAGCCGCCCTGGAGGATAGAGAAGTCGCGAAGAATAACGTTGTGACAATTTTTCAGGGCGATTGCTTTGTTTCCCACGCCGGGGTTCTTGGTCGAGGGCAAGTCCTTATCGCGCCCCAGCCCTCGGCTTAAGCCCCTTCCCCAAATCAATCCTGGGCCGACGATCGCAACGTCGTGCAGGTTTTCACCCCACATCAGACTGTTGTGCCAGTGATTATGGCCGAAGTCTTGGTACATTTCCCACGGACCTTGCGGCTCCGCTGGATCGTATCCATCCCTTGTGCCTTCGAGCGGAACGGCAGCGGCGAGGATGACTGCTCCGGAGTCGAGGTAAAGACCGACATGACTCTTGAGATGAAGCGAATAACTGGCATAGATACCCGCGGGGAACAGTACGGTTCCTCCACCGGTAGCGGCGGCAGCATCAATTGCACTATTTATGGCGGCCGTATCGATGGTTTTACCGTCTCCTTTGGCGCCATACTTGCGAACATCGAATGTGCTGCTCTGGCCGACGCCGGAAGCCGAGGGAGCCACCTGCTCTCCCGCGCCGCGGCCCAAGGCTCCTGCGGTTGTCACGGCGGTTAAGCCCGCCCCTGCCAGCCTCAGAAAGTCTCTACGGCGACCCATGCCTTGCCCATCCATTCCTAGCCCTCCTAAATGAGCCTAATTCGTATGAGAATCGGAACCATCTGGCATTCTTTCCTGGTCTAGCTAGATCCACGTCCCGTTTGAGAGAGGAGCGTGTCGTTATCTGGATCAGATTCCGTCGCGCGGCTTTTCCTTGCGCACCAAGATGCTGTCCTGCGTTGGCTCTGATTCGCATTCGATGGCGATCGTGGCGACGGGATGGTCCGGAGCTTCAACGGGCAATCCGGTGAACCGGACGCGGAACTTGTCCTGCTGGACTTGGACTTTTCTGTCCGAAGCCAGCAAACGGGCCCCTTTAACTCCCGTCATGAGGCCGCTCAGGGCGACGGTTTCACCCGGCCAGAAGTGCACGTGCATGTAAAGCGTGTTGCCCTTGCGGGTAAAGCTGGCGTAATTGCTGCGGCGGACCTGGCACGGATCGGAGCCGTATATGGTCGGTCCGTTTCGATCCATCCAGTGGCCGACTTCGGAGAGAATACGCACTGATTCTTCGGGAATGGATCCGTCCGGCTTGGGGCCGATATTCAAAAGATAGTTGCCGGTGTCGCGAGTGCAGGCGACCAGGTTGCGAATCACCTGTTTCGGAGTCTTCCAGGCATCGTCGGCACGCTGGTATCCCCAGCTGTCGTTCAGCGTCATGCAGGTTTCCCATGCGCGACCGTTGGTCTCGGCAGTGATGTGTTGCTCAGGAGTGGAAAAGTCTCCGGGGAGTTTGTTCCGATTGTTGACGATGATGTCCGGCTGTAATTCGAAGACCATCTTGTTCATGCGCTCAGACTCCCACTGATCAGCGCTGAGCGGCCAAGCTACGTCATACCAGAGAACATCAACCTTACCGTAGTTGGTCATCAGCTCGCGTATGAGGCCATGTGTGTACTCGACGAAGCGTTTGCGAGCGTCTTCATCCTGAGCACAGCGGGCACCATCAGGATGATGCCAATCCATTAGCGAATAGTAGAAGCCCACCCGCAGACCTTCGGAACGGGCGGCCTCGACATACTCGGCAACCAAGTCGCGACCCGGGCCCTGCTTGGGTGCGCAGTAGTCGGTGAGCTTCGTATTGAAGTTGCAGAACCCCTCGTGATGTTTGGTAGTCATCACCATGTATTTCTGCCCCGCTTGCTTGGCGAGCCTTGCCCAAGCGCGCGCCGCGTGAGGTGTCGGTTGAAATTTCTTGGCCAGAGGAGCGTATTCACTCACCGGAATTCCTTCGTTCTCCATTACCCACTCGTGCCGCCCGAGAACACTGTAAAGACCCCAATGGACGAACATGCCGAACCGTGCTTCGTGCCACCATTGCATACGCCGGGCGCGATCAGCGTCCTGGGGGGCAGAAGCGGGAGGCTGTGCCGGCTGTGGCGCCTGTGTTTGCGCTGTCCGAGGCGTTAACGCGCCGGCGGCAAGCAAGGAGGCCGAACTTTTGAGCCACGTACGGCGAGTAAAGAGATTATTCATTTCGAAGATGTGCTCCTTAGCGCAAGTCGTTTAAGGCGCGAGTTTGAAAATTCTGTCCATCAGCATGCACTTTTCTCCGGGCTTGGCCTGCGGAAGCGGCCGTTGGAATTTCCACATCAACTGCTCCCACTCCTGCACCCTGGGATTTTTGCGGTCAGCCTGCGCTTTCTGGTCAAAGCTGAAGCGGTCGTTGGCTTCGATAATCATGAAGAGCCGAGTACCGAGAAGATAGATTTCGAGGTCCTCAATGCCGGAGTCTCGAAGGCTCTGGAGTATCTCGGGCCAAACGTTTTCATGATGCCGCTTGTATTCACGAATGAGCTGCGGATCGTCGGCGAGATCGAGCGCGAGACAGTAACGTTTCATCGGGCTTCGACTCCCAACCTGACCGTTCCGCCTGCCTGTTCAACAGTAACGGGGCGATATCCACGCAATGCGAAGTACAAGACGTACACATAGCAGGCCAGCGGAACGATGAAAGCTCGCTGAATACTGCTCGCATCGAAGATGTAGCCTATGAGAGCGGGAATCATTGCGCCGCCAATAATCGACATCACCAGCAGGGAAGAGCCGCGTTTGGTGTAGCTGCCCAGTCCCTTTACGCTCAGAGCAAAAATCGTTGGGAGCATAATGGAATGGAAGAAGCCGATGAAGACGAGGGCCCAGATGGGAGCAAGCCCGGAGGTACTGATAACCACCAGAAGGGAAATGAGAGCTCCGGCAGCAAAGATCAAAAGCAGGCGCGGCGCGGCAATGACCTTCATTACGGCGGATCCGGCGAAGCGTCCGATCATGAATCCGAGTAAATGGAATTTCAGATAATTTGCCGCCAATTTCTCGGAAGTGCCGGGTGAAGTGTGCTGCACAAAAACGACGAAAACATGCTGTCCTGTGATGTGGCTCGTCTTATCCGAAATGAGAAAAGCTGCCATGGCAGAGATTTCTGCGGCCGTGGTCATGCGTTTTCCGAGCGGAATCTTGGAGACCGTTTCCTGAAGTTTCTGCTCAGGATTTTGGAATGTGCTGAGCCACTGCTGATAGAGGGGCGTCATGACCTCAGCCGGAACAATCGCGCTCACTCGAATCCCACAAGGGAGCAGTTCAACGGCCCACTCGCGGGTGAGGGCGAGAATCGCGCCTTTAGCAGACGCGCATCCAGAAGTTCCGCCCCGGCCTGTAAGAGCTGTCTTGGATGCGATATTAAGAATGCAGGCTGGCGAATTTCTTAAGGCGGACAAAGCAAAATGCGCCATTTCGTAATAGTGAAGAAGATTGCGTCGCAGCGACGCGCAGTAGCCTTCGGGCGATGCGTGCTCGAGTCCGACCTTGTCGTTTACCCCGGCGTTATTGACGAGCGCATCGATCTGCTTAAAAGCTTCAAGGGTTCGGGCCACAGCCTCACGCGAGCGCGGCGCATCGGCGAGTTCCAGTGCAATATGTTTCGCTTGGGCTCCCTTCCGGAGGAGTTTACATTCGAGCTCCTGCCCTGAGTTCTCGTCCTTGTCGACGATAACGGGGATGGCGCCTTCTTCCGCGACGGTTCTGCCAATCTGAGCCCCGATGCCTTTGGCCCCGCCAGTTATGGCTACAACCTTGTCTTTCAGGGTGAGGTCCATCCAAAAACTTTTCCTAAAGTCCGTAAAAACGCGCTGCGTTTAGACCAAAAATGTTGGCCCGATCGGTTTCGGAAAACGATTCCGCATAGCTGCTGATTAAATCGACCACCCGTGAGTAACTTCCCGCTAGCAGGCAGACTGGCCAATCCGACCCGAACATCACACGGTAGACCCCGAATGCGTCGAAGACGATGTCGAGATAGGGCACGATGTCCTGGTCCGACCAGTTCTGCCAGTCGGCTTCCGTGATCAGGCCAGAGATTTTGCAATACACGTTTTGATGTTTTGCAATTTCGCGGATGTGTTGGCGCCAAGGGGATATCTTCTTATTTCTAATTTCAGGTTTGGCTATGTGGTCAACGACAAAGAGCTGGTCGGGAAACTTGGCTACCAATTCCGCTGCAGCAGGGAGTTGGCGTGCATAAACCAAAATGTCGTAGGTAAGACCGAAATGGCCCAGCCAGGAAATACCGCGGACGAATGCTTCGCGGAGCAGGAAGCGGTCGTCGGGTTCAGCCTGCACAATATGACGAATTCCGCGAAGCTTTCTGCAATTAGCGTAGACTTGCAATGATTCGTGGACGCCGGGAGAGCAGAGGTCCACCCAGCCTACGACGCCGAGAATCTGTGGAAATTTTGAAGCTAAATCCAGCAGAAATCTGGTCTCGGCCTCCGATTGGTCGGCTTGTACAGCGATAGAACCATCTATGTTGTGGGATTCGAGTTCGGGGATTAGGTCGTGAGGCAAGAAATCACGATGCAGCACAGCCATGTTGTCCGTGATCCAGCTGTCACGAGTCCGATTAAACTTCCAAAAATGCTGATGAGAGTCGATTCTCATGCGAAAAGGTTCGGTGTCCCCACATCGATCGCGAACCAAAATAGTTCAATCAGCGGATGTTAATGAATCCGCCATTAATCGGATAATCCACCCCGGTGATGAACGAGGCTTCGTCCGAACATAAGAACAGCGCGAGCAATGCCACCTCGCGAGGTTCAGCTATTCGCCCGATAGGCTGCGATTGCGAGAGCCTGCCGATGATCTCGCGCTCGCGGCCGGGATAGTTTTGTTCGACAAATCCGGCCACACAAGGGCGTGAACACTCGTGCCGGCGAGATGCAGTTACAACGTATGTTGTGACTGATATAGTCACGTGCAACGGAATAGGTCATGGCCAGAACGGCGCCCTTGCCCATCGAATAGGCAAAGCGGTCGGGCAGTCCCGCCGAACTGGCAATCGACGCCATATTCAGAACTACTCCCGTCCGCTTTCTTCATTGCCGGCAGTGCCGCGGACAGACAGTTGTATACGCCTTTCACGTTCACCCTATAAATACGGTCGAAGTCCTCGTCCGACGTGCCCTCGAGGTTGCCTACTTTGTGCAATTCCTGCATTATTCACGAGAATGTCGATGGGCGACTCGCGCAGCATCTCCTGAAACGCTTGACGCACTTCCGAGTGAGAGGGGACGTCGCAGCGGCGGGCACTGGCCGAACCTCTGCCCTTCGCCATCGAGGCGGAAACCTGCTCGGCTCAATCGAGGTCCGGATCGATGAGTCTGACGCAGGCCCCATGGCCAGCAAACGTTTCTGCAATCGCTCGCCCGATTCCACTTGCACCGCCGGTAATCACAGCGACCTTGCCGTGAAGACGAAATAAGCCGTTATCTATGGATACGGTCAGTATGGATACGGTCAGAGGGATACTCCTCTCTTCCACGGAATGAAATCGTCCTGGTCGAGCCTTTCGGCTTTAGTTTTCACCTGACCGCTCGCTACGCGAAGCATGAGGTCGAGCAGAGCCTCGGACGACTCCTCCGCCGTGGATTGGCCGGAGATGATGGGGCCGCAATCGAAATCGATGATGTCAGGCATGCGCTGGGCCAGTGCAGTATTGCTCGAAATCTTGATGACCGGAGCGATTGGATTCCCGGTTGGAGTTCCCAAACCCGTGGTAAACAGGACGATGTTGGCGCCGGAACCTACCTGTGCAGTTACTGCCTCCACGTCATTACCTGGAGTACAAAGCAAATTAAGACCGGACTGGGTTGCGTATTCGGGATAGTCAAGAACGGCGGTGATAGGCGACGCCCCTCCTTTCCTGGCAGCGCCTGCCGATTTCATCGCGTCGGTGACGAGGCCATCGCGGATGTTTCCCGGCGATGGATTCATGTCGAAACCGGAACCGACGGCCTGTGCGCGGGAATTGTAGGCCGTCATCAGCGACAGGAAACGATCAGCAGCTTCGTCAGAAATACAACGATTCACCAACTCCTGCTCAACGCCGCACAACTCAGGGAACTCGGACAGAATCGTTCGTCCGCCCATCGCTGCCAATTTGTCCGAAACCTGGCCCAAAGTCGGATTGGCGGAGATCCCCGAGAAACCGTCAGACCCGCCGCACTTTAAGCCGACAGTGAGGGATGTCAAAGAAGCAGAAGTCCGCTGCGCCTCATTGGCCCCTACCAATCCGAGAAAAGTTTCCTCTATCGCCTGCGACAACAGCTTTGACTCGGTTCCGAGCCGCTGTTGTTCGAGGACTACCACCTGCTTGCCGGTGCGAGGATCGCGCTTTGCCAATTCCTCACGCAGAATTTCGGTCTGAGCGTTTTGGCAGCCAAGGCTGAGAACGGTTGCACCCGCGACATTTGGATGATGGATGTATCCGGCCAATAACCCACACAGGGTGCGGGCATCGTCGCGGGTTCCACCACAACCACCCTGGTGAGTCAGGAACTTAATGCCGTCCACATTTGGGAACACACTCGATGACGGGGACGACTCCAAGGTTTCCTGCACTTGAGAGCCGACAATCCGGCCCGAATGCCCCTCCTGGTATAGCTGCACAAGCCGCTTCACCATTGCCCGATATTTCTGGGGTGGCGCGAAACCGAGCTCTTCGACAAACGCCTGCCGCATGGTGTCAATGTTGCGGTTCTCGCAGAACACGAGGGGAATCACAATCCAGTAATTTCTTGTGCCAACTTGACCGTCTTCGCGGTAGTATCCCGACCACCGTTTTTTGCGCCAGCGGCCGACCTCGGGAGCAACCCAGGGGGAAGAGGCGGTTCGCGGCTTGACCGCCATCGAGTCGTGCCGCGTGTTGAGGGTGGTAATCGGTTCGCCTGCAGCAATCGGCTTCCGTGCCCTACCGACCGGGATTCCATACATGACGATTGGAGCGCCTGCAGCCAAGTCTCGGGTTGTCACTTTGTGCTTAGGCGGGACGTCAGACACCAATGTAAATGTGCCCGCGCTGTCCGCAATCTGTTCACCGGCCCGCAAAGGCACAAGCGCCACGAGCACGTTGTCATCCGGGTGGATCTTCAAGACTCTCTCCGCGATGGATTCCGCTTTCATATTGCCAGCTGGGGCTAGGTTTCAACCGGAAACGCTGCCGAGCCTGTCGTTTCGCATGCTAGAACAAGTGTTTTATCAGTATTGCCATGCAGGTTGTCACGAACTCTCTTCGGTGTCAACCTGGCACGCCTTCAGTGCCTTCAGTCCTTCAGTCAGGCGCCAGCCTTCAGTTCCAGTGTTGTTTTGGCCTTGCGATCTCTGTGGACGATCACCGGAACTCGAGATGGGACACGAAGAGTCACCCGGCCCGATTGGATCCGAAAGTCGGCATTTGTCGATTGGTCGACCGACAAACGGGTAGCGATCATCTCGCTCGGCGTCCAGCCCTCCGGAAGAGGAAAGCTCAGCTCGCGCGCCTTGACGCTATAGAAGACAATGCGCTCTTTGTCGAGTGACACATGTGCCTCCCGTACTTGCAATCTCCAGATCGTCGACCTTGATGCTGTACGTGTGGTTTTCCCAATCGAGATCGACCGTGGCGTCGCCATCCAGACCGATGAGGGTGCGATTGCCATCGCGCTGAAATGTTGTATTGTAATGCCCCGTCGGTGGAGTTTCGACCAGGGAAGCCGTACCAGGTAAAACGAATCCAACACCGAGGCGAAGTCTACCTCAGTGCCGACCATTGCGTGGGGAGAATTGCTGGAGAAAAGACAATTCAGCACGCGATCCGGTCGGCTCGTGCCCCATTCTCCCCAAACGGCGCTATGACGGTGAATCGCCGCCATTAAAGGAATCGGCTTTCCGCCAAATGGACAGGGTGCGGGCCGCGGCATATGCCAGAATAGACTGACCGTGCCGATGAACGTATAACGTATCGCCTCGGAACTGACGTCAACACCGCGTCGCGCAAACTCCTCCAACATCTTGTACCGGCCATCAACCAGGTTCTTTACGCCACCTGCGGGGTGGGCCGGCTCCCAGTCATTGCGGATGGGAAAGTAGGAGAGCACACCGATGTGTGTGGTATCCCTCAGCTTGTAGCGATCGCAGGTGTACTGGACTCGCCGTCGTCCAGGTTCTGTCATGTTCTTGGCGAGGCCAACAATATAGGAATTTTCCCCGGCCCAGTTGCCTCTTTCCCACAGTTTACCGTCCGGACGGCGAGCAATGATGCCTGGATCCCATGCCGGACTGGAACGGTAAGCGTCATCGCAGTTATCGGAGAAGGTGATATTCGCATTGAGTTCACGGCCGCGATGCATCAACTGCTGCAAGCGGTCATATCCTCCAAGCCTTTCGTTTACCTGCGCCACCGCAGGATAGCCCGTGTCTTTGCCTCGATATTGCCATCCCCAGAGATGAACCACTTGTGGGTAGCCCGCGGTGACGTCCGTCACGGTCCGCACAAGCTCACACTGCTTGAACGTAGCCCTTGGTTTGTCGTACTTCGGCTCGTCGCAATGGATGCCCTGCACAAATTTGTCATCATAGGTAGTTAGTTCTCTTTCTTGGCCTGCGGTTGCGCACGAGCTTGGCGGCAGCAAGCCATGAATCGAGCCTCGATTTCCTGCCTGCTTCGACTCAGCCTGGAGTTAGAACATCAGTCGCAAACCAAACTGTAGCTGACGCGGATTTCCCTGTAGTCCGGTTACTTGGCCTGCGGTTTTGCTGATCAGAGTTCCCGAATTGATGGTGACATTTGACGGTCCGCTCCAATTCTGGATATTGAAGACGTTGAACGCTTCGAAACGCATTTGCAAGCTGAGGCGCTCTCTTACGGGAACTGTTTTGAATAGTGAAAAATCCAGGTTCGTAACATGCGGGAAGCGGAACGCATTCCGGCCCGAATCGCCGAAGGAGCCTGATGGCACCGAGAACGCGCAGGGATTGAACCAATTGGTGGCGTTGTGCACCGCGTCAGCAGCTTTTCCCCCATTCGAAACCGTGCTTGCACAACCGGGATCGGGATTCGATGGCACCGGTCCAGCCTTGAAGGGATCGGCGATGAGGTTAGGACGCGCGTAGTTTCCGATGTTCGGCGCGCTTCCCTTGAGATTGGCTATGTCGCCGGTCACCTGCAAGCTATAGGGCTGCCCGGAGCGAATCTGGAAAATGTAATTCGCCTGCCAATTCCCGAGAAACCACGATCCGGGTCCGCTCGAAAGCCATTTCTTTCCCATGCCAAACGGCAAGTCGTACACAGTGGCCCAGGAGAGGAAGTGGGCGATGTCATAGCTGGAGAGACCGCGAGCGGTGTTGGGATCATAAAAGTTTTGGACGGTTGAACCACCCCCAGTCCCGTTTTCGACGTTGAAGTATCCGCTGCTGACGTCGGTCGACTTGCTCCAAGTATAGGACACCAACGAGCTGAGTCCGTTGGTAAAGCGGCGCTGCATACGGGTCTCGAGAGCGTTGTAATGAGAGAAACCAATGCTACGGGAATAGGTAATGTTTGCATTTACCCAGGGCATCGGACGAAGAGCGTCGATTGCGGAAGGGGCCGTTCCGTTCGGCGAGGCTTGCCCAGCAGCGTTCGCGAGTCCGGTGTAAGGGAGTCTTCCATTCTTGCTTCCCACGTACGCCGCCGATAGCATCACGCTCGCCGACAGTTCTCTCTGAATCTCAAAATTCCACTGCTGCGAATACCCGTCTTTATATTTGGGATCGTCGCCGAAGGTGTTATTAGGCCTCCAGGGGTTGGTGGTTGGAAGAGGGGTAGGAAAGTGTCCTTCGAGATCGGTGATCAGTTTTTGTGTTCCGCCAGTAAAGTCGGCACTGGTGTTGACGTTGCCGGCAAACGCCGTCGTGCTCGGCCATACCGCCAACTCAAGATCGTTCTGCGCATACTGGCTTCTCGCCGGGACCGCGTCCCAATACAAGCCATAACCCCCGCGAGCAACTGTTTTTGGCGTGACGGCCCAAGCGATACCCAGCCGGGGCCCCCAATTGTCTTTAACCGGTCCCGGTGCGAAAAATCTCTTGCCGGCGAGCACCACGTTGCTGAGGTGGGGATCGGCCCAGAAAGCATCGGGAATACATGGCGATCGGCCGGCCAGACTGCAAAGTTCCGGCATCTTGTCGGCGCCTATGATCCAACGCTGGTTCGGGATATCGAGGGCGTTCCAGAGACGGCCGTCCAAGGTTTGCGGCTGAGTCAGATAGTCGTAACGCAGACCAAAGGTGAGCGTGACAGAAGGCTTGACTCTCCATTCGTCTTGCAGATACGCCGCCCAGGCGGCGTACTTAAACTTGACTGGTCCCCCGTTCAACTGTGGCAGCTCGCCGCTGAAGGAAGTTGGAAGTCCTATTAAAGCGGAAGCCAAAGATAGCCCCGTGGTTCCGGAAGCCGCTGATGGATTGCCGGTCTGGTCGTCGGCAAACGTATAACGCTGGTAGGTGTTCTGCTGGATTCGCTTGGCATCAATGAACCAGAAGCCGTTTTTGATGTTGTGGCGACCTGTGAGCCAACTCACATTTGGAGTAATGCTCCAGTTCGGATTCTCACGAGGTGCGGCTCCTCGGATGCCGAAATCGTTGTTGCCACCGTTGGTCCATTCGGTGGTTGCCAGTCTGACCAGCATGCCGTTGTACTTGGAAATATCGCCAAACCCGGCGGCCGTCATCGGGTTGAGACCGGCGGGGTGTTGATTCTGCTGGGCAGCGTCGACCCCCGGCCTGCCGGCATAGCCGGCACGCACATCGAGCACCACCGATTGCCCGAAGGTGTGAGTCCATCCACCGCCGTAATTTCTCCCCTGTGATCCGCCGCCGGTGTAAGCCACTTCACCTATGGGGGTTAGGACGGAGACGCGTTGTTCGGTGTAGCGGAAGAAAACGGTGTCGCTTCCCCGAAGGCGATGGTCAACACGAATTTGAAGACTATTCGAGTTATTCGTCGTCGAACGGTTCTGGATAAAATTGTTGGTCAGATCGCCCGCCAGGTTTGGAGTAGCCGAGTAGGTCTGAAAGAACTTCTGCATCGGCGTGAATATCAATCCCTGCGGAAGCTTGTTGCATGGCGCCCCCGTGGTCTGATCCTGCTGGTTGCTGGCGTTTATGGGCAGCGGATTCCCGCCAGCATCGCAACGGAACTGATCGCGGACAAATTTGCCGCTGACCAGCCGGGTGGAGTAGGGGTTGAACAGATTGTGCTGTACGGCGCTGCTGGTGGACTGAGTAAAGTCTCCGGTGAGCTCGGTGGCCGTGGGGGTGTAGGAAAAATACTGACTTGGCTGGCTGAACCTCCACCCGTCGTACCCGGCGGAGAAAAAAGTCTTTTGCCTGATGATCGGCCCGGTAATAGTTGCCCCAAACTGATTTTGCCGAAAGGGTGCGGGGCCACTGCTATTCTTGTCTGCAAAGCTGTCGCGAGCGTCGAAGAAATTGTTGCGTACGTACTCAAAGCCGCTGCCATGAAAGCTGTTGGTTCCTGAACTGGAAACCATGTTCACCACACCACCAGTTGCGCCCCCGAATTCAGTCTTGGAATCGTGACCGACGACCTTGAACTCCTGAATGAGGTCGATATTCGGAATCACGATATATGTCGGCCCGCGAATGTTTGAGTTGATAATTCCGTCGAAGAAATAAAGCTTCGAGCGATTCTCCTGTCCATGAAAAGATGCGTCCGAAAAACCTGATCCGGGAAGCCCGACATTGCCCTCGCAACAGCCGATGCTCCGGTTTTGCGCCGTTGAGACCGGTGTCACGCCCGGGGCAAGGGTCAGAAGCTGCGTGAAGTTTCTGCCATTCAGCGGCAGGTCGTTGACGACTCTCTGGGGGATTACCGTTCCGAGTTCGGTCGTCGTGCTGTCGACCAGCTGAGACTCGGCTTCGACTTCGACAACTTCAGTGCTGCCGCCGACACCCAGGCGCAGGTTCTGAGTAAGGGTCTGGTTGACATTGACCAGTAAGTTGGGAACATCAATTTGCTTGAATCCCTCACGGGTTACGCGAAGCGCATATTCCCCGGGCGGAACATTGATGAACAGAAAGAAGCCACTAAGACTCGTCGCTGTTTGACGGCCAATGTTGGTCTTCTGATTGGACAGCGTGACCCTGGCGCCGCTGACCACTGCCCCCGATTGATCCGTCACCGTTCCGTTCACAGCTCCGGTGGCGGTCTGCGCGAGTGAATCGCCGGTGGACAAAATTAGAACGATAACCAACGAAAGGACGTGAAACCTGCCGGCTCGCATGTTCTTTGCCTCAGTCGAAGTTCCTGGGGCACTACGGCTACATCTTGCAACTTCGGATCTGGGAACGGGCCCCAGGGTCACTGTAGAAAATAACGCGATGGGCACCTATATCATGTGAAGAAGCCGTATTCAACATTGAAAATTATAGTTTCATCATGTAAAACAACTGGCAAGTCAAAGCCCCCGGCCTCCAGGCCAAGTGCGCAAAAGGAAGGCGCAATTGTGATCCGAACCCGTGAATCAAAGTCAGCTCCCGTGGGTGTGGTGATGAAAGTCCTCAGAATTCTGGGAACTCTTCACCGCTCGCCCAGCGGACTTCAGCGAAACAAACTTCAATCAACAAGAGCACAGCCTACCGTTTTCTGGCGCATCTTGAGAGTGACGACGTTGGAGAAGAACGCGGATGACCTCCACGGACTCGGTGCATTTCTAATCATGAACGAACAAAGAATTACGAGCCGATCTACGGTGCAATTGATCCCCTGAGTCACCTGCAGTGACAACGACTTTGGGGTTCACACCGGAGACCGTATCGTCGTCCGAGGGTCGAACATCGCGGCGCCAGCATGGGACGACTGAAGAGCGATTGACGTCTTCACAAGATATGGCCAGAACCACTTGCAAACTGAGAATCTCCCGGGAGAGAAAAATGCACGTTTTCTGGGCGGGCGCCGCGATGACGCTCGTGGCGACCTCGACTTGGGCGAACCCACATCTGTTCGGGATCAAGTTGGCGATTACCAATCCGAGCGCCCAGATGCGCCCGGCGGAAGAAATCGTCGTACCCCTTGCGCAAATTCGCAGGGTCGTGCCATCACTGAATGCGGGCTCTCTGATCGTAACCGCTACGAATGCATCAACCCTAGAAGAAGACAGCGCCACATTAGAGGCCACGGAATTGCCTTCGCAAGTCGACGATCTCGATAGTGACCATACGGCTGACGAACTCGCCTTCGAGATTGACCTGGGACCGAAACAGACACGGATTGTCACGGTCAGCTACGGTGAGCCCACTCGCATATTCCGGCTGCGCCGCGAATATCCCATGAGAACCGACGCGCTTTTTGCCAGCAAGATCGAAGGCGTCGGCTGGGAATCCGAAGTGAATGCGTGGCGGTTGTACTTCGATTCGAGAAATGCCATTGATCTCTACGGCAAGAGTAGGGAATCACTTTTGCTTCGTATGTTCGCCACCCCTGAGTACGATTACCACGCCGAGTCTCCGTATGGACGGGACATATACAAGATCGGTGACGCGCTCGGCATTGGGGCGGTCGGAGCTTGGATCGACGGAAAGCTGGTGAAGGTATCCGACGTTGCGAGCCGCAAGTACCGAGTGGTTTCTACGGGTCCAGTTCGTGCCATTGTGGAAATGACGTACAGCGGATGGAAAGTGGGCAGTGGGAGCGTTACCCTGCAATCGCGGATCACGCAGTGGGCTGGAGATCGCGGCTTCTATCACACGATCGTGGCGCAAGGCGCCGACGGAGTTGAGTTCGCAACCGGGTTGCCGCTCAAAAAGGACGTGCCCGGATTCCGATCCGCGCCAAATTCGCTCCCACCGTGGATCGCAACCTATGGTGAGCAGGTGCTCATGCCTGGAAAGACTGCGACCGAAGCGCTCAAGGGCACGAATCTCGGCTTAGAGGTCATTCTCGTGGGCGTAAATGGATCCGTGCGGGAGGACGCTGCCAATCGGCTTCTAACATTCCCGCTATCTGGTTCAACGGCAACAGCCACGTGGTATGTCGCTGCGGCTTGGGACCAGGAGAGAACAGGTGATCTTGCTGCTCTGGCGAAACCGGATGATATGCGGCGGTTCGTGCAGGTGCCGAAATCGCCCTCCCTGATCGAGTCAAAAGATGCTTTTCTCGATTTGGTCAGGCAGACAGCCGTGCGCCTGAACCAGCCATCCACGGCAAGAGTGCTTTCAACCGCGGCAGCGCCGCAATCTGCCCCCTCCGACACACTGACCCCAGGATCGCGTAAATCTTACCGAAGAGCCATCGAACTCCTGCGCCAGGAGATTGATCGCACGGCGACAAAATGGGAACCGATTCTGAAAATGAGAAATGAACCAATTACCGCCCGGGCAGGCGAGGGATTCTTCACGGAAGGCGACAACACATCCGGCGAATGGCGTAAACAACGTGGCTACTTCTGGACCGGAAGCTTTTGGACCGGTGAATTGTGGAAGATGTACCGAGTAACCAACGATCCCAAGTATCGCCACTGGGCGGAGTTGGGGACCTCAATCCTACTGGGCCAAGAGAGTAGCCAGAATCACGACGCCGGCTTTCTTTATTTCTATGCTTCGGTTCCCGCATTTGAAGCGACCGGGGATCCGAGGTACAAACAGAGCGCGCTGCGTGCCGCTCAACGACTGGTCGAGCTTTACAACCCGAACACCGGAATGATTGCCGCCTGGGAGGTCGGTGGCGACGACACCATTATCGACACGATGATGAACTTGCAGCTCTTATGGTGGGCATGGAACGAGACCGGCGACTCCAAATGGAAGGACATCGCTCTGAGCCATGCGTTGCGATCATCGCAGTTGCTGGTGCGCGTGGACGGATCGGTTTGCCAGTCGGTACACTACAATCCGGGCGACAATCGCCAGAAGCTTCAGCTTCACGGCGGCGGCGACTCGGAAATCGTCTGGAAGAATTCAGCCGCGTCCGGACAGCCTTTGTTCTTTCATACACACCAGGGATTTTCGGCGGATAGCTCCTGGTCACGCGGGACGGCGTGGGCTCTCTACGGTTTCACCACGGCCTATAAGGCAACCGGCGATCAGCGGTTCTACGACACCGCGGAAAAGGTCGCGAACTACATCCTTGCTGAATTACCGCCTGACAGTGTTCCCTGGTACGACTTCGTGGATGAGGGTGTTCTGTTTCGCAATCGGGATAGTTCGGCCGCGGCAATAACCGCTGGAGGGCTGTTACAGCTTTCTTCTCTCACTAACGATACGGAGAAGTCGCGGCAGTTCCGTGAAGCTGCCGAACGCATCACTCAGTCGCTTATCGATCATTATCTGACTCCGGTCGCCAAGGACGATCCAACCCCTCCCGGAGTGCTTCGGCACGGATCGTCAACCCGCCCATCGGACACTCCGCTGATCTATGGACAGTATTACCTCCTGGAGACACTAATGACATTAGATGGAAGGAGCAATTAGCGCGCCGATGGTTTTCGGTACTGATGTTCGTGGTTTCTTACAGGACTGCTTCTTCCGTTGTTCCCACAAACACGAATCAGAAGTTGGAGGCAACGGCAATTTTCGGTGATCGAGAAGCAGATCGTATCGCCAACCGGAGACAAGCATGATTACATGAGCCAGACCCCACATTGGTGGCCCAATCGGAAAACTGCGAATGGCCTGCCTTATATTCGACGCGATGGCGAGCCGAATCCGGAGATTTGCAAGATCAGTGATCACGACCAGATGGGACGGATGTCCCCCACTGTGCGCACTGGCCCTGGGTTGGTACTTTATGGGCAACCAACCATGTGCGGAACGGGCGACCCTGCTGTTACGCATGTGATTCCTTGAGCCGGCCACTCGCATGAATCCGAACCTCTCAATTTCGCCCAAGGTATTCCAGGAATCAACTACGGTCGCAAGAGCTGAATCATTGAGAGCCATGTTTTGGTGGCGGTCGTCGACGCTGTGGGAGTGCTTTCCGGTCCGAAAGTCTGGCCAGAGAAAGATCAGCAAGGTATGGAGAAGTGGTTCGGCAGCTTTCTCGAGTGGCTGCAGCAGAGCCCGAGTGGCCGCGGCGAAGCAGCGTCCGCCAATAACCACACACTACCATGTTCAGGTGCCGGATTGCGCGCTCTTCGTCGGCAAGCAGGATTGGGCGCGGAAGACCATGGAAGAGGCAAAGAGCAAACGAATCGCAGCACAGATCGAAGCTGACGGCCGTCAATCCCTGGAGTTACAGAGAACCAAAGCGTTCAGTTACAGCTGCATGAATCTGCGCGGGCTGATCGAACTGGCACAGCTTGGTGATGTGGTCGGAGGTGATCTCTGGCACTACCAGTCCTCCGATGCCCGAAGCATCCGCCGAGCGGTTGACTACTTGCTTCCGTGTGCCACCGGCGAAAAGAAATGGGAGTACAAGCAGCTTGTCGGCCTCGATCCCACGGAACTGACTTCCGGCCTCCTTCAGGCCTCGGTTGGGTACGGCGACGCAGTTTATGAGAGGGCCGCCGAAACGATTGGAACCAAAAGCGGCGAGTCAGTCCTTCGGCTGGCCATCCGCATTCGGAAAGAAGCCAGCCCGGGAGGCAATTGATGGGCTTGCGATTCATTCGCAGTCAAGCTGACGGGCCGTGCCTGCAACCCCGACAAAGATTACGCGCATTATCAACCGAGGACGGATAGCTCGTGCGGATTTCGCGCCGGGAATTCTGTGGTAAGAGCGCTTCGATGATGGCCTGTCTTGCCTCTTCGCGTCTGAGTTTCGGGCGGGGCACCCTAGTTGCTGTGCCTGACGTTGCGGCCATAGATCGAAACCGGATTCTCAGCGCCGCCAACCGATACTTGAAAGAGCACCCGGTTACGATCACTGCGTATTCCACTCCGCGCAGTTCCGGCGGCAGGCACGATTACTTCTCGGAGGGAGATTACTGGTGGCCCGACCCCAAAAATCCCGGCGGGCCGTACATCCAACGCGACGGCTTCTCGAATCCGGACAATTTCAGCGAGCACCGGCGGGCGCTGATTCGATTGAGCCTGCAGGTTCCCGCACTGACCGCGGCATGGAAGATTACGCGCGATAAACGGTACGCTCGACATGCGATCAGACACCTGCGTGCCTGGTTTCTGGATCCGGCGACGTTGATGAATCCTAGCTTGCAGTATGCCCAAGCCATTCATGGACGCACGACGGGGCGAGGCACCGGGATCATTGATACTGTCCACCTCGTCGAGGTGGTCCGGGCTGCATCGGTTCTGGAGGATTCGCAACAAATCGAGCCGCGCGACCTAGACGGACTTCGGAGATGGTGTGTCGACTACTTGGCTTGGATGATCACGTCAGAAAACGGAAAGCAAGAGCGCGACGCTAAGAATAACCACGGCACCTGCTGGGTGGCACAGGTGGCCGAGTTCGCTAGATTTACAGAGAATCACACGGCCACATCGTTCTGCCGGACCCGATTTCAAGAAGTGCTGGTGCCGAACCAAGTTGCCGATGACGGCAGTTTTCCGCTGGAATTACGTCGCACCAAGCCATACGGGTACTGCCTATTCAACCTCGATGTGATGGCAACTGTATGCCAGATCCTCTCCACGCCCAGTGAGAATCTATTTCGCTTTGTGTTGCCCGACGGCCGTGGTTTCGCCAAGGCGATTGCGTACATGCTTCCTTACATTGCCAACAAGAATGCTTGGCCGCATCGTCACGATGTCGAGCACTGGAACAACTGGCCGGTGCGTCAACCTAGCCTCGTGTTCGCCGGAATTGCTTTGGGGAGAACTGACTGCTTTCTAATCTGGCGACGCCTGAACCCTGATCCATCTGTGCCCGAGATCATTCGCAATTATCCAATCCGCCAACCTCTGCTGTGGATGTGAGCAGCCACGGACCTTCCCCAGAGGCATTTTTCGGCTGAAGCCAAAAAAGGGTCGTTTCACGATTTGAAACATACGTCTTTTATGGTGAATTTACATTTCTCGCGGTATAAATGCAGCCTGCCCCGCCCGGGCGTGCCACAGGAGAGCACCCCGGTTCAGGCTGAACGCACTTCAGAGATTCCCTCAACGAATCACACTGCCGGGAGAGATCTTGATGATGAATCACCGCTTCGTTTTTCTACGTTCGTCTCCTCGCGGCAGCTGCCTGCCTCAGTGGTGGCAGCGCCGTGGCTCAGACCTCCAGTGGTCAGGATTTGGGTAGGAATACGCCTAATCGGGCGCAAGTGCAATATTGATGCCCTAGGGACCTGGGTCCGGTGGACGGTCAGAAGCGCTCACGGCTAGTTAAAGACAGCGGGCGACAGCTTCCTCTTCAGCCATGATCCACGCTTCGTGCTCGGTTTTGGCACAGCCAAAAAAGTGGGATTTCCGGGAGATACAGCGGCCCAAACCATCAGGCAAGATCGAGCACGTCAGCGATGTTCCCATTTTGTTGTCCAACTTCATTATGCAAAAGGAGGGGCGCGCCGCCATGGTTGTTATTTAATGAGCGCTGATCCAGAGCATAGCAGCTATTCCGGTAATTGTTGTTCACCGCGAATGCTGAACGAGTCCTGGGCAGTAGAGGCTCCGGTGCCCGGCTGTCCGCCGCCTACCGTCACGCGATAGCTGCCCGCGGTAATGACGCGGTCGCCAGCTTCGTTGACCCGGCTGAGATCTTGCGGCGGCAGGTCGAAACTCACCTGGCGCGATTCTCCCGGGCCTAGGTGAATGCGAGTGAACGCGCGAAGCGCGCGAATTGGCGCTCCCGGCATATTGGCAAAGTCCAGGTATAGTTCGACGACTTCGTCACCCTCCCTCTGGCTGACATTCTTCACATCGACTTGCACTCCCAGCGGATCGCCAGCATCGAGTTCCTTCTTGGAGAGCTTAAGGTTGCCGTACTCGAATTTCGAATAGCTCAGCCCATAACCGAAAGGATAGAGCGGCTGGCCCTGGAAATACCGGTAAGTCCGGTTTTTCATCGAGTAGTCTTCAAACGGAGGCAGCTGATCGATTCCCGTGTAAAAAGTGACGGGCAACCGGCCGGCGGGATTGTTTACGCCAGCCAGCGTCTGGGCGATGGCGGTCCCACCCTCCTCGCCTGAATACCAGGCGTCGAGAATGGCGTTGGCGTGCTGATTGGCCCAGTTCACCGAGAGCGCGCTGCCATTCATGAGAACGATCACCACTGGCTTGCCGCTGCTCGTCAGCGCCTCGACAAGATCTTCTTCTTCCTTTGGCAGGTCGAGGCTGGTGCGGTCTCCCCCCTTGAAACCGGGCAAGTCGACTTTCATCTCCTCGCCTTCAAGCCGGGATGTGATGCCCACCACCGCAACCACGACGTCGGCCTCCTTGGCAGCCATTACCGCGTCGCCGATGGGGTCCGCGATGAGGGGAAGCCAAACCAGGCGGGTGCCAAAACCGCCGCGCGCGTATTCAACCTTCACTGAGTATCGGCGCCCTTTCTCCAGCCGCATGGCGGTTGTGCTGGCGATGGGATCGTGCAACGCGAGATCATCCACGATCAGGTTGCCATCGACCCATAACCGGTTCATAGAACCAAGCAGGCCCATCTTATAGGTGCCCGACTCGGCGGGCGTGAGGAAGCCTGTCCAGCGGGCCGAAAAGTCAGTCAGGCCTTTTGGGACTTTGAGTGCCGATCTGTCGGGATGGAATCGTTGGAGATCGACATATGTGTCAATGCGAACGACTGTAGGTTTTCCGGCGAAATCTGTGCCGGAAAAGTATTCCGCCCTGAGCCCCGGTTTGCCATCTGGCGTGGCCAGCACCAAAGTCGGGATGAGATGCTCTTCCCGCAGGAAATTCATGCCGGGCACGAAAGTAACGGCCGCGGCGGCAAACTGCTGCTGAATGCCTTCAAACGCGGTCGTTGATCGCGACGGCGTACCGTTATAGTTGCCATACAAAACCTCTGCGTTTTGCGCCAACGGTCCGACGACCAGAATCCTTTTTACGTCTTCGCGCAAGGGCACCACGCCATCATTTTTTAAGAGCACCATAGATTCACGCGCCGTCTTGAGCGCCAGTTCCCGATGCGCTGGGCTGTCGATCTCGGAGTCTGGTGTCTGCGCATATGCCACCATCCGCGGCGGATCGAACATGCCCAGGCGGAAGCGCGCAGTGAACAAGCGCTTTACCGCCGTATCGATGTCCTTTTCCGTTATCAGACCCTGCTTAACCGCGTCCAAATACTTCACGTAATCGGAGTTCCCAGTCGCTTTGGTAAAGAAATCGGCACACTCGTTGTCTACTCCCGTCTTGAGCGCGACTGCAGCGGCTCCCGCCATGTTTTTGGTGTAGTGATGCCCGCTGAAAATGTCGACGACGGCGTCGCAGTCGGAGACAACATATCCGTTGAACTTCCATGCCCCGCGCAATTGATCCTGGAGTAGGAAAGTATTGGCGCACGCCGGCTCGCCATTGACCCGATTGTAGGCACACATGACTGACCCCGCCTGGCCTTCCATCACCGTCGCGCGAAAGGCCGCCAGGTAGGTATCTTCCATGTCATGTTTTGACGCGGGAACGTCCATGCTGTGCCGCGCCGGTTCAGGGCCGCTGTGCACGGCAAAATGTTTGGGAGTGGAGATGACGCGATAGTATTTCGGGTCATCGCCCTGCATCCCGGTGACGAAAGCGGTTCCCATTTTGGCGGTCAGGAACGGGTCCTCGCCATAAGTCTCCTGGCCACGCCCCCAGCGGGGATCCCGAAAAATGTTAATGTTCGGAGACCAGAAGTCCAACCCTTCCATGATGTCGCTGTGGCCAGCACGCACCGCCTGGTTATGCTTGGCGCGTGCTTCAGTGCCGATCACAACCGCCATGTCGTGAATGAGAGGGGCGTCGAAAGTTGCCGCCAGACCAATCGGCTCGGGAAACACGGTAGCCGTACCAGCTCGGGCTACGCCATGCAGGGCCTCACTCCACCAGTCATAGGCAGGCACTTGGAGGCGTGGAATGGCGCGAGCCTGGTTGACCAGCTGCGAGGTTTTCTCCTCCAGTGTCATCCGCGACACCAGGTCATCAACGCGCTTGTCAACGGTTTGGGAAGTATCCAGGTAGAGGGAAATGGCAGCCTTGGTAGTCTGCGAGTAAGCGGCGAGAGCGGTACAAAGCGAAACCATCAGAACCGTGAGGGCACTGGGAATGCGTAAACGCATAGAAGGTCTCCTGCGCAGCGAAAGGCAACGATGAACACCGATGGTCCCGGACGGCCGCAGCCTCCGCTTGCGGTAATACCGTCTAAATCGTTTTAGAGGTGAGCTTGTAACATGGTCGCCAGATGGCGTCAAGACCAAACCATCGAATCGCCCAGGAAAAGATCATCGAAAAACCAGAAAGAGTATCCCCGCGACTCGCCGGCGTGGGGGCTCGCTGCCTAGCTCAGCTGCAGAGCTCTTTTGGAGTTTGTTTTATGCGAAGGCGCGACCGCGGTGGTGCCGCGAACGATGAGTTCAGGTTCCACGATGATTTTGGCGGCGATACGAGATAATTCGTCCTCAGGCCGCGAAATACGACGCAGGACAGTTTCCGCCGCCATTTTTCCCATCTTGCGCAGCGGCTGCTCTACCGTAGTGAGCCCGGGAATGTGATACGCAGCCGTCTCGATGTTATCGAAGCCGATCACAGAGACGTCTTTGGGCACGCGCCAGCCAAATTCGTCGAGGGCGCGCATCGCACCCAGCGCGGAAATATCATTGAAGGCAAACAGCGCCGTGAATGGTTCGCCGGAGGCCAGCAGTTCCTGAGTGACGCGGTATCCCAGCTCCGGTGACGGGGAGTTTCGCTCAATTTGGACGGTCAGCTTCAGGGAGATAGGAACTCCCAATTCCTGAGCCACCGCCGCGATGGCATTCCATCGAACCTCAGTATCCGGAACGAAGTCCTGCCCTTTGATAACCGCGATTTTTCTGTGGCCGAGTTCGACCAGGTGGCGCAGTGCAAGTTCGGCGGCACGGCGGTGATCGAGCACGATATTGGTGACACCCTTCACCTCCTCATGAGTCGAAACCGTGGCCACTGGGATCGGTAAGGGACGGCGCCAGCTGGTGTTGACGACGATCAAACCGTCACAAGAACGATGCAGGAACATCTGCGGGTATTCGTCTACCAGATCCTGCCGGAAGCGATGACTGGCGACGAAATAAAAGTATCCTTCCTGCAGGAGGTGATCTTCGATTCCGCTCAGCACCGTGGCGTTGTACCCCTGGCTTACCTCCGGCACCATCACGCCAATGGTGAAGCTGCGCCCCGTCCGCAGAGAGCGCGCCAGGAAATTTGGTTTGTAATTAAGTTTGCGCGCGCCTTCGTAGATCAGGTCCTTGGTCTGTTGCGCAATCGTATCGGCGACGGCAGCCCCGTTCATGACCAGCGAAACCGTCGCGGGAGCCAGTCCCAGGTAATCGGCCAGTTCTTTAAGCCCAGTAGCCTTCCCCTTTTTCGTATGAGCGGCCCTGCCGGTTCTTCGATTCCTATCGATCCCCATTTGGCTGAGAGTCTCGCACAGGCAATTTACAAGATCAAGGATGCTCCGCAGTTCCGCTATGAGTTTTCATAGGTCTAAATCGATATAGATCGTGCTTACCGTGCTACTTATTTCTTGACAAGCGGAGCAGACGACGATACAAGGCTCGGAACGGTCCCGCTTCGGTGGGAGCCCTATTGAGTCGCGCGTTCGGAATCCGTCGTGGAGGAAACTTATGAAGTCTCTCTCGTTTTGGTTTGCCGGGAGTGGCGGCCTCGCAGTGCGCCGTTGGAGGTCATCGCGCTTCGCGGCGTTGTGCGCACTCTTCATCTGTAGCTTTTCGCTTCTAACTTTGGCTCAGGAAGGAACCATCGTCGGCACGGTTACCGATCCCACGGGCTCTGTGGTACCGAACGCGACCATCACCATCACCAGCATCAAAACCGGCCAGAGTCGTACGCTGAAGACTAATGAATCCGGTCAATATGTGGCTCCGGATCTGGCCATTGGCGAATACAACATTCAGGCCCACGCCCCGGGGTTCAAGATCGTCGAGAGGAAGAACGTAGTCCTGAACGTCGCCGACCGTGCCCGCATTGATTTCGCGATGCAGATGGGCGCAGCCCAGGAAACAGTCACAGTCGAAGCCAATGCGGTCCGAGTCCAGACCGACAGCGGCGAGGTTAGCGACGTCATCACCGGGCAACAGGTTTCACAGCTGACCACCAATGGCCGGAGCATATATACGTTGGTGAATCTGACGCCGGGCGCATCCAGCCTGCAGGCAGATTTTCAAACACCCACTCCGGTCGGCGGTGATGCCAATGTGAGCTTCAATGGCCAACGCCCCGGACATACGATCTATCTCATGGACGGTGGCGAGAACCTGGACCGTGGCGGCTCTGGAACGTTCAGCGTGATGCCGTCAATCGAGTCGCTCGCCGAATTTCGCGTCCTGAGTTCCAACTACAGTGCCGAATATGGCCTCTCATCTTCGGCCACGATGACGACAGTGCTGAAGTCAGGAACGAAGACGCTGCATGCGTCCGCGTGGGAATTTCTACGAAACGATGCCCTCGATGCCCGCAACTACTTCAACCGGCGACCTCAGAAAGTTGCCGAGCTGCGATTCAATACCTACGGCTTTAACGTGGGTGGCCCGGTTGACTTCTGGAAGAGCGATCACAAGACCTTCTTCTTTTACAACATGGAATGGCGCAGCTTGATTCAAGGGCAGACGCTGAATCAGACGGTCCCTGTTGCTAGTGAGTATCCGGACGCAAATGGCGCTGGAACTGGTGCGGTAATACCCCTAACGAAACCCAACGGTAAGCCAAACATCATCACGGTCCCGACCGGAATTGCGAACTTGGGGGCAAATTGTCCGGGCGGCGTTCCTCCGGCGGGCATTGTGTCAGGAGCGCCCTTTCCCAACAACACGATTCCATCCTGCATGATCGATCCCAATGCGGCGGCTCTGCTGGCGGCGAAGATTTTCCCGCTGCCCACATCCGGCAATCAATTCCAGGGCGGCAACAATGCGCCTACGAACGTGCGCGAAGAGGTAGCCAGGGCCGACCACCAATTCAATGACAAGGTCTCGATCTTCGGACACTGGGTGTCGGAGCAGATTAATCAGACGTTCGGAACCACCATGTGGAGTGGTGACAACGTACCCACGATCGGCAACACGTTTGGCAATCCCTCGTACAGCGCTGTAGTCCACCTTACGCATACGATCAGCTCGTCGCTGTTGAATGAGGTAGCCTTCAACTATAACGGCAACCGCATCAATATTCTGCCCAAGTCCAGCTTTGGGGCTCCGCTGGCGGCCCCCTCGGGCTTCACATTCAACCGGATCTTCACGGGTCCGAATGCGGACAACCGCATTCCGACGATCAAGCTCCAGGAGTCTACGGGAACGCAATACACCGCAAACTGGACGCCCTGGGTCAACAAAGCCGACGACTACCAAATTCGGGACGACATCTCCTGGACCAGGGGTGCGCACCAGTTCAAGATCGGTGCGAGCTGGGCAGTCTACAAGAAGATTCAGGACGTGTTCGCCAGCACCCAAGGTAACTTTGGTTTTAATGGCGCCTACACTGGATTCGATTTCGCCGATTTCCTGCTTGGCTACACCCAGAATTACTCGGAAGACGCTGTGCATGACAACGGGCACTGGAATAACGCTTCCTGGGCGGCATACTTCCAGGACAACTGGCGCTTCAACCAACGGCTAACTTTGAACCTTGGACTACGTTGGGACGGAGTGCCGCACACTTACGAGGCAAACCACCGTTCCTCGAATTTTTATCCCAATCTCTACAATCCAGCAGACGCAGCTCTGTTCGATGCGAACGGCCACATTTCTCCTCTCAGCCCCGGCCTGGGCACCAGTCCTAATCCCATTCTGGCTGGGTACCAATTCTATTTGAATGGCATCGGTATCGACGGCAAGGGCGGAATCCCGAAAGGCCTCGTAGACAACCACTGGGCGGCGTTCGGTCCTCGCATCGGTTTCGCCTATGACCTGACCGGTTCAGGAAAGACTGTTCTCCGCGGCGGATTTGGAACCATGTACGAGCGCATCCAGGGTAACGACATGTACAACGGCGGCACCAACGTTCCATTTAGTGCCACCGCAAGCTTCAATAATGTTTCCCTGTCCGATCCTCATACCAACATCACCACTGGTAGCAAGCAGACCGTGCCGATCGTTGTGCCGAGCATCACTGGTCTAGCTTCCAACAATTACAATCTTCCGGTAAGTTACCAGTACAGTTTTGGTGTTCAGCAAGCGCTCGGAGCCAAGTCTGTGCTATCCGTGTCTTATGTGGGAAACCAAACCCGCCATCAGAATTACTACGCAGAGACGAACCTTGTGCCCTTCTCCGATCTGCCCGGGCTGGTGGCATCCAAGGGCGCCGGTTACAACCAGTTGGTCCAATTCCCGGGTTTCCGCTCGATCCGACTAGCGGAAAACGGCGCAAATGGCCATTACAACTCGCTCCAACTCGATCTTCATGCCAACGTCCGCCGCGACCTTATGGCGCAATTTGGCTACACGTACTCGCAGGCCATTGACGCCGCGAGCGGCAATAATGGCAGCGGTCAGGATCTCAACGTCATCACTAATCCGTATGTAGGCTGGCGATACGACAGTGGACCCTCGGTTTTCGACCGCACCAACGTCGCTTTCGTCAACTTCGTCTATGACATCCCGGCTTTCAAGGGCAGCAGCAACCGCCTGCTCAAGACAAGCTTGGGTGGCTGGCAATTGTCCGGGATTGTCACTATGCAATCAGGGGCTCCGCTGAATGTCACGGTAGGCGGCAGCAACGACCTCAGCAGCATTCTTCCCACGTCGGGTGCGGGGAACATCGGAAACGGCAACCGACCGGATCTGGTTGGGAAGATCAGCTACCCGAAGACTAAGGTGCCGGCGGGAATCCAGTGGTTTGATCCCACCGTGTTCGCTGCTCCTGCTCCCGGGACCTTTGGCACGCTTCCCCATAACGCTCTGCGTGGTCCTGGTCGCGACAACTGGAACATGGCTCTTCACAAGATGTTTGTGTTCAGCGAAAGCCGCGGCAGCAGCTTGGAGTTCCGCGCCGAGGCCTACAACATGTGGAACCACACCCAGTTTAGAGCCGATGTAATAAGCGGCAACTACGGAGCGGCTCTCACGGGTAGCAACTTCGGCGTGATCACCCAAGCTTACGATCCGAGAGTTTTCCAACTCGGTCTGAAACTAACCTTCTAGAGGGGTTTCCGGAGAACGCCATCGGCCCCGCTCCCACCCGTGCCGCGAGCCGGGTTTTTCTTGCCAAGCCGGTTATAGAATGGCACCGCAAGACAGATTCTCTCCTCTAGAATTGGCTTTGGGCACTCGGTTTGTAGCATGAACCACTGGAAGATGCTGCTGGCGACGGTGGCGTTGTGTTTGTCGAACTTCTCACACGCACAATCGGTCGGTCCAGCCGACGCGCAGGCTCTGGAGCAAGCAGGAAAGTTAGCGGAAGCTGCCCAGGTGTGGCGTACCATTACAAAACAGAATCCCAGCGATGCTGGGGCCTTCGCGAGCCTGGGAGTGGTTCTCTCGAAAGAAGAGAGATATCAGGAAGCCGCCTCGGCCTACCGGCGAGCGATTGCCCTCAATCCCAAATTGCCGGGAGTACAACTGAACCTCGGACTGGCGGAATTCAAACAAGGACATTTCAACTCGGCTATCGCTCCGCTGAAAGCCGCGTTAGACTCGCAGCCGACCAGCACGCAGGCGCGCACGTTGCTGGGAATCAGTTGTTATGGAGCCAGGCGGTTTGCCGACGCCGTCCAGTATCTCGCGCCGGTTGCCAAGGCCGATCCGGACAACACGCAACTCCATCAGACCTTGGCCCAGAGTTGCCTTTGGGCCAAACAGTACAACTGTGCGCTCCAAGAGTTCCTCCACATACTGCAGAAAGCGCCTGACTCCCCCGCCGCCCACATCCTAATGGGAGAGGCCTTGGATGGGCTGGGGCGAACCCCGGAGGCAATTGCGGAGTTCGAAGCAGCAGCCAAAATCTCTCCTCGCGAACCGAATGTCTACTTCGGGCTGGGCTATCTCTACTGGAGATCACATCAGTACGAACAGGCGGCCCGCGAGTTTCAGAACCAGCTGTCTGCAGATCCCGGAAATGCCCAGGCACTGGCTTACCTTGGCGACATTGAGATGAAGAAAAACAATCCCGGGAAAGCGCTCTCCTATTTGCGCCGGGCGGTCGAAGCACGAAACGACCTACGGATCGCCTATGTCGACCTCGGTGCTGTGTTGGCCGGCCAGAAGCAGTATCAAGATGCTATAGCTCCTTTGAAGCGTGCTGTGGATTTGGACCCCAGTCAGCCTGATGCTCATTACCGGCTCGGACGTGTTTACCAGGCAATGGGCAACCGGGCCGCAGCCCGGCAGGAATTCAAGAAGGTTCAGGAACTTCATCAGAAAGCCGATGAAGACATCGCGTCGAAGATGGCCGCGGCCTCCGCCAAGTGATGTTCGTTGACTCCGCTGCCCGGCTGCCCGAGTGGCGACACCTCTGTGTTCCCTTCGTCCATTGCCAACATTGCCGGGATTGCCAATGTGGCAGTGGTCAAAGCAGGGCGAAGATGCTGTCATTCCGTTTGTTTTGTTTAACCAAGCCTGGACTTGGTACGAGAAGAGTGTAAGCCGGTGGATGCAGATCCCAAATTCATCCAAGATCAGTGGGAACGGGCAAGCGGCGACCACGGATCAGAAAGAGCTCGGGCTGCGCTTTGGCAAGTCTCTCCAGCACTTTCAACCCTGGCCGGTAACCTGGTCAGAACCACTGGTTTATGAAAAATCTTGCTGTGGCTGCGCGGTGCCGCTCCAGCGTGCGCTCGTTGCTTACGTGGCCTTCCTCCGCTTGTACATCGTCCTAACAACACTCTGAACCTGCCCTTCCGGCGGTTGTGCGCGCACACTTGTCAGGCGATGATGAGCGAGAGAGTTTTGATGATGCTCAGGTTGATGATCGCGGTGATTCCGGCGTTTCTGTCTTTCCTCATGGGCTGCGGCGGAGCTACGACCAATACCAATAATGGCGGAGGCGGTATTCCAGGCGGCGGGGGAGGTGTTGGCGGAAACGGGGGCGGTGGCGGCAACAGTTCGTGCAGCCAGATCGCAATCGGCCAGGCAGCAACCCTGAACGGGTTTGTACCTTTTGCGCCCGACAACCTGTGGAATCAGGACGTCTCAGCCCAACCGGTCGATCCCAACTCAACCGCCATCATCAACTACATCGGCCCAAACACCCAGGTCCATCCCGACTTTGGAGCGGGTCTTTACAACGGCAGCATCATGGGAATTCCCTACGTTGTAGTCGGTCGAGGGCAGCCTCCTGTGAGCATCAATTTCACTGCCTATGGCAATGAGAGCGATCCCGGGCCAATGCCGATTCCGGCAAACGCTCCTATCGAAGGCGATCCCAACCCCAGCGGAGACCAGCACGTGCTGGTGATTGATCAGAACCAGTGCTGGATCTACGAACTCTATCTTGCTTCTCCGGCAAGCGCCGGAGCGTGGAACGCCGGCTCCGCCGCAGTCTGGGACATGCTCTCCAATGAGCAGCGTCCCTACAGCTGGACCTCTGCCGACGCTGCCGGGCTGCCCATCTTCCCCGGCTTGCTGCGTTACGATGAGGTGGCCGCCGGCTCCATCCGGCACGCCATCCGTTTCACGTTGCAGCACACCCGCGCGGCGTTCACCCCACCGGCCTCGCATTGGGCAGCGAATTCGACCGATCCCAATGCCGCCCCAATGGGCATGCGCATGCGCCTGAAGGCCAGCTTCGACATCTCAGGGTTTTCGCAGAAGAACCTGGTCATTCTTCAGGCATTGAAGAAGTACGGCATCATCCTGGCAGACAATGGCAGTTCAATGTACCTGAGCGGAGCACCGGATGATCGCTGGGATAACAGCGATCTACACAACCTCTCGACGCTGCAGGCTTCCGACTTCGATGTGATTCAGATGAACTCCGTCTACACTTCGGCTAACCTGCCCAAGGGCAATCCACCACAGATCGCGAGCTTCACGGCGTCGCCCACTTCCATCGCCGCAGGCGAAGCACTTACTCTGAACTGGAGCGTAAGCGGCGCTTCCTACCTGATCATTTCACCGGACGTCGCCGCTGTGCGAGGAAGCAGCCTATCGGTCAAACCGTCCGAGACCACAACCTACACGCTGTACGCGACTGGTCCCTTTGGCCGATCGCAAGCCACCGCGACCGTAACCGTACGCTAGCGGGGCGGGAGTATCACTCCTCAGGAACCAGAGGTGTCTCAGGCGCGCGCCTACGGACATAGGGTGCTGGAGCGGCTGTCCGGGCCCTTGTTTTGAACCCCGTGAAAATGTCTCCCTTCAAGTCGCCTGTGTTGGCCGTTGCCGTTCTCGCAGCTTGAATCGTTGCAGCTTGCCCGTGGCAGTTTTCGGCAACTCGGATAGGAATTCGACCCATCGCGGCCTCTTGTACTCGCCCAGCTTCTCACCTACCCAATCCTGCAATTCCCAGACGAGCCCATCGCTCCGGCTGCATTCTGGATTGAGGACAACATATGCGGCTGGCTTAAGTAATCCATCCCCATCCTCGCCCGCCACCACTGCTGCTTCCAGCACTGAAGGATGGGAGATTAGCGCTGCCTCCACCTCTGTCGGGCTCAGCCACTTGCCATTAACTTTGAAGAGATCGTCGGCGCGACCCGCGTACCAGAAGTACCCGTCCTCGTCCCGGTGATACTTGTCTCCTGTCCGAAACCAGTGACCGCAAAAGCTGCTTTTTGTTTTTTCATGCTGGTTCCAGTAACCGGCACAGGTTGCATCGCAGCTGATCAGCAAAGCTCCGATCTCCCCTGGCGGAACGTCACGATCATTCTCATCGACGATACGCGCCTCGTAGCCAGGAATGATTTTGCCGCTTGATCCCGGTCGCACTTCGCCGGGGCGGTTGGAAATCACCATATGCAACATTTCAGTAGAGCCCAGTGCGTCGAGAATCTCGATGTCGAACCGGTCTTTGAATCTCCGGAACAACGCAGCCGGAAGCGGTTCTCCGGCCGAAATTGCGTGCCGAATGCTGGAAAGATCAAAGTCACGACCTTCTCGTCGGTAGGCCAGCAGGGCGGCGTAGTTCGTTGGAACCGAATAGAAGAGCGTGGGTCGGTAGCGCTCGATATTAGCGTATATGACTTCTGGCGTGGGGCGGGCAGGCGAAAGAATGTTGCTGGCGCCGACCGCGAGGGGGAAATAACCTGCGTTGCCTAGCCCGTAAGCGAAGAACAGCTTGGCTACGCTGTAGCAGCGATCCCTTTCGTTGATTTGCAAGATGCCCCGAGCATAGCGCTCCGTTGCCACAACCATGTCGTGGTGCAGATGCACACAACCCTTTGGCGATCCCGTGCTGCCCGACGAGTACAGCCAAAATGCCGCCTCGTCTTTATGAGTTGCTGCAGGCGCCAGATCCGGCGCGGCTCGTTCCAGTACTTCACGAAAGCTGGTGTAACCTGCCGGGGCTTCTCCCACGATCAGGATGTGGTTCAGCCTGTCACGCTTGTCAAATAGGCTGTTTTGAATTTGCCCGAGCAAGGATTCGTCAACAATCACGACAGCTGCCCGAGTATCCCTGAGGATGTACTCGTACTCAGACGGGCGAAGCAGGGTGTTGACCGGTACCGCTATCGATCCTATTTTGATGGCGCCAAAAAACGAGTACAGGAATTCCGGCCTGTCAGGGAGCAGGATGACAACCCGTTCCTCCGGCCGCACGCCGTACTCGCGAAGGGCATTGCCGACACGGTTAACGCGCTCCAGCAACTGCGCATAGGTAACCTTCTGCTCGCCGCACTCGATCGCTACGTTCTTACCCCTGCCATCGAGCACATTTCGGTCAATGAAGTACGTGGCGACGTTAAATTCGCGGGGCAGTTGCAACACTCGGTCACCTGAAGGTTCTCGTTCTTTAAAACGAGCTTTGTTCCTCTTTGCGGTCTGTTGATTCGAAACACTCAACGGTCATGCCGCGACTGCTTTTGGGCCGAGCAGGGACCTGGCTGCGGCGACGATCCTCTCCTCATCGGGCAGCACGTATTTTCCGAATGGCTCACTGTACGGACTCGACGTATCTTGTGCGGTGACCATCTTGATCGGCGCCCTAAGGTATTCAAACCCCTGCTCAGCAACCTCGCCTTGCCGGCCGTCGCGAGGGCCTCGCCGGATGCGGGAGATGTCATCCTCACCAGAACATTGTTTTATTATAATTTCTTTGTTTTAGTCTTGGGTCGTGGAAACCCGCGATATTGCTGTGAGAAATACTCCGATAGAAATTCCGATAGAAATAAATGATGCGCACCGCCATACAGCGCTTCCTGATCGAAAGCTTAAAGCCGGCTGACCCTCTCGAACGAGGATCAGCCGTGATTCAAATTCTAGAACGAGAACTTCGCCGCGAACTGAAATTGTCGCGGATTCAACATGGTCCTGGCAGTACCGAAACCGTTACTGGGAAACGGCGGGGCGCCAATGCCGGCCGGACAACTCCCAACCCTACCCGCCTGAATGGCTAAGGTTGTCGCATCGCCGTAACCGTGCGGTATCTGGCCGTTACAGAAACCATAGGTCCCGTATACCGAGTTCACTTCGTCCACATTTTGGCGATTCAGCACGTTGAAAACATCGACCATCAGATCCATGGTCAAGTTCTCCTTCAGGTGGAAGGCGCGCGATAAACGCGTATCCCAAGAACGGAGATTGTCGCCCCAATAGGTGTTTCTCCCCTGATTGCCGACGCGATCCGTCACGGGATTCGTGTCGCCGTTGGCATCGAAACCTACAAACATGGTGAAGGGGCGCGGCGATTGAATCGTCACGATGTTGCTCAGCTCGAAGTTGCGTAGCAACGTGTTCTGAGGCCCATAGACGGTGAAGTTGGCCACAAAGCGGTGCCGGACGTCCTGGTTGGAATTGGCGCGTTCCAGATTTCTCCTGTACAGGTCCTGCGGCGTGCTAACAAATGTTGTAAAGGTACCGTCGTCCAACGTGTGCGAGAGAGTGTAGTTAGCATTGAAGCGGGCATAGCGCCCCGCGTTCTTCGCCGCCTGCAAGGTCAGACCGTGGTACGCAGAGCTGCCGGTGTTATCCGTGAAGTAGAGCAATCCGGCATTGGTATAGAGCGGATTGCCGACCGCGGCCAGAACGGGTATGGGAGAAAAATAGTCCTTGCCGGCCGGCCAGCCAATTGGCGCCGGACCCGCGGGCGGACAGAAGGTGGTCGAGTCGTTGACACCACGGGTGGGACAGACGTTCAAGTTCTCCGCCCGCACCAGGTGATGGGCGGCCACGAACATGTACCCGGCGCTGATCGTAAAACCATTTCCAATCTCGCGATCGATTTCCAGATTCCCCTGCTCCGAGTAAGGAATTGGGCTCTGGTGGTCGACCCCGCCTAGACCCACTGGCACAAGCGTTCCAGGAGGTCCCGTCAGGAAGGTCGGGGGGACTTGTCCCGTCAGGATCAAATTTTTGGCAGCGTCAGCGGGCAAGCCGGCGCCGCCGATGACTTGCGACCAGGGATCACCGCTGGGCGCCATTGCGCCAGGTGCTGCCACAAATTGGCTGAGCGCCCAAGTCGCCGTTCCCGCTCCCGTGCGCACACCGGGCAAGTCCACACCAGGGATCACGACCGGGCGCTGCGGCTGCGTGATGAAGAAGAACGACAGGTTGTAACGGTCGTCGAAGATCCCAAATCCAGACCGAATCACCGTTTTGTTGTTCGGCGAATAGGCCAGCCCGATCCGAGGTTGGAAACCGTGGTAGTGGGTCGGAAAGACCTGCTTCGAGAGACCGCTCTCGAAATCGTAGCGTAGCCCGTAATTGAAGGTCAGTTTTTGAGTGAGGCGCCATTGGTCCTGCGCAAAAAATCCCCAATAACTGTGGTTCAGGGTCTCAGAAAAGTTACCCGTTTGCGCAGCCAGGTATGCGTGTTGCCAATCGGTCGGAATGGGAGGAGGTAGAGTACCCTGAATCGCTGAGCTCGGACCTGAGCCTATTGGCGATCCCCAGAAGACGATGGGAGTTCCATTCAGGAATGGTGGCAGGGGACAGAAGCCGACCGGCACATTAGCGGCAGGATTTACGTAGTTGGCAAACTCGGCCAGGCACCCGACTCCCGGCAGTACGATGCGCATCGGCGTGAAACCCGGCCAAGTGACGTAGTCCATCACGTAATTACTGTCGAAGCCGAACTTGGCCGCGTGGGAACCTTTTACCCAGGAGACCGAGTCGGAGAGCTGAACACGACTTTCAAAGATGGCGTCGAGCACGCCGAAATTGTGTCCGGTCATGAATAGGTTCGGAATGTCGAGGTTGGGTTGGCCGCTGTCTCCTGGGAAGTCGTAGTGACGGCGTGCATATTGCACCAGGGCAGTATTGACCAAGTTCGACTTCAGCACAGAATTGAGCGTGCCGACTAGCGACTGGTCACGAATGAGCGCGTCGTGCCCGCTGCTGGGCGCGCCAATCCCGCCTCCGTCGAGCGTGTTACCCACAAGCAGATGCAGGTCTCGGCCGTCCTCGACGTTGTAGCGCACGGACAGCCGGTTCTGGTTGTTCAGCTGGTGATCGAGTTTGGCAATTCCGTAATCGTTGTCTTTTGTTTTGAGGATATTCAGGTCTTCGGGAGCGATGCCCATTGCGACCTTCGCCGCATTCAGCACAGCCAGGTTGTCGGTCAGGAAGCTCGGATAAGATGGAGATTCTCCCCGGCGCTGCCCCTCGTAGTTCATGAACAAGAACGTTCGATCTTTGCGAATGGGTCCGCCCAGAGTCCCGCCGAATTGATTCTGGCGAAGCGCAAAGACTTGGGACCGAGGCTGCAGAAGGGAGCGCGAGTCGGTCGCACTGCTCTGCAAGTACTCATAGACCGAACCGTGCAGCGTATTGGTGCCCGACTTGGTCACAATGTTCACGATGCCGCCGAGCGCTCGTCCATATTCGGCGCCGAAATTGTTGTTCACCACGCGGAACTCGCTCACCGCTTCCTGCGGCGGCGTCGCGCGCTGCGAACCGGTCACCGTATTGATCGTATCCGCGCCATCGACAGTTACTATGTTGCTTAGGTCGCGCATACCTCCGAACGACACTCTCGTTACTTCGAATTCCGTGATGGTTGACTGCAAACTGGTCCGCCCAGTAGCAACTCCGGGCGTGAGCAGCGCGAAGTCGGTGAACAACCTGCCGCTGATCGGGAGAGACTCAATTTGTTTGGTGTCGATGACCTGGCTGAGTTCGGTCCGCGTGGGTTCGACCGGCGGCACCTCAGTCGTTACTTCGACCGTCTCGCGCACGGTAGCGAGCTTAAGGGTCAGGTTGACCGTCGCCGTCTGTCCCACACTCAGCACAATGCCGGAATTGGTGTACTTGCCCAGTCCGCTGTACTCAACCACTTCTTCGTATCGGCCCGGCGGCAGGTTTGGTACGACGTAAAAACCGGCATCGTTGGTTACGGACTTGTACGTTTGGTTGGTGTCTAGGGAGCGTAGGAGAACGGAGGCTTTGGGCAGGACCCGGCCGCTTGCGTCCTGCACCGTGCCATTGAGCTGGGCGTAAGTGATGGTGGCCTGTCCGAAGCTTTCCACGCTGAGCAGCGCTGTCAACATGCCAGCCAAAAATACGACCAGATAAAAAGGTGGTCTCATAGGGTTCCCTTTCGGAGCGAACGTACGTTCGACAAATTGCTTAAAAAAAGACCAATACTCCACCCGCCGCAGCGTTCTCCTACGCGTGCCAGCTCCTCTCCGCTTGATCACTTCTAAACAGCTTCGGTCTGTGTTTTTTTTGTCGACCTCAACCGGTGCGAGAGCGGAATGCGGATCACGCTCTTCGCGAAGCCTGATTGCAGAGCACACGTTCTTACTGAACGTTTTTCATTTTCGCCTGTGGGGCAACTATTCTGCACAACTTCACCACTCAGTCAAGCGTAATAACCAAATCCTGTGTTCTCAATCGGCCGACTGCGCGATCGGCACCGTTTCCCCCCACACCTCGCGGGCCGTTTCTGCCACCAACCGAAGTTTCGCTTCCTGATTGCAAAGACAGGCCCACACAGCGCATCCAGGGCCTTGGGATAGGACACCGTGAAGGGAAAGCTGGTCGCCTGGGACCCCGTCCAACAAAAGGCTGCCTGGACTGTGCAGCGCCCGGGTCCGTGGAACGGCGGCACTCTCGCCACGGCCGGCAATCTGGTATTTGAGGGCACTGCGGATGGCCACTTCGAAGCCGGCATCAATCTTCAGCTTCAGCAGTTCGCGGTCTGGACAACACAAGATATTTCCCTGTTGGGATTCCAGAGGGGCGTACATGCCTGGCGCGTTCTTGGGCGCATGCAACAAGACTTTGCGACTTTCCCTATCGAGGATGATCTGCTGGCACGCGGTGTAGTCCCACATCTCGCCGGGTGTTTCCTGGTAGTGCCATACGTATTCGCCCGTCTCTGGTTTCAGGGCGACAATGGAAGACAAGAACAGATTGTCGCCGCGATTCATCACGTCACAGCAAGCATTCACCGACGACTCGGGGGGAACCTTGGGATCGTAAGTCCACAGCACCGAACCGGTCGTTGCATCCAGCGCGACTACTTTGCTCCAGGCTGTTGTGAAGTAGATGTTTCCGTCAATGACGAGGGGTGTAGACTCCTGTCCGCGGTGGGTATCTAAATCGTAGTACCACGCCAGCCTAAGCTGGCGGATGTTATCGTCTCTGACCTCCTTGAGTGGACTGAAACGCTGTTCACTATATGTGCGGCCATGGGTTAGCCAGTTGCCCGGATCCTGGTCCGCTGCGAGAATCCTGGCGGCGGTGACCACCCCTGTCTGTGTTTTGGCCCCCGCAGTTGGTTGCTGATTGCAGCCCGCACCAGCAAGCATTACGAGAGCGACTCTAGTGATGCGAATCCACGATCCGGCCCTATTCGCTCTTCCTAGCTGCTAGGTCCCCTGACTCGTTCCGGAAGCTTTCTCGAGTTCAGCAGTCGCTTCGTGAAAAGCAGTGTTCGCAGCGGGTACGCCCGCATAGATCGCGACCTGCAATAGAACTTCTTTTAAATCGCAGGGCTCGAGTTCGTGCTCCAGGCCGGAGCGAAGGTGAAGCCGGAATTCTTCCCACCGCCCGAGCGAGGCAGCGATAGCCAGGACCAGCAGACGGCGTATCCGCAAGCTCAGCCCGGGCCGCGTCCAGATGGAGCCCCAAGCGTAACGTGTAATTAAAGACTGGAAATCGCGGTTGAAATCGTTGCTGGCCGAAATCGACCGATCAACATGTCGATCCCCCAGGAGCGCACGGCGTATTGCAAAACCTCGCTCAAGCGGGTCCGAACTGTCGTTTCGCGCTTCAAGGAAATTGAGCACAGCACTGGTGAAGGAGCGTGGGCGCTCAAGGTTCGAAAGGTGGGCGGCCGGCAAATGTACCGCCTGCGCACCGGGGATGTCGCGGGCCAGAACTTCGCCGTGACCTGTCCATGGCGTCGACACGTCGCGGTCCCCCGAAATAACCAACGTTGGGATGCGAATATCAGCCAGCAACTTGCGGTTATCCATGTCGCGAATGGCGGAGCAGCATCCGGCGTACCCGACTGGACTGGTCCCCAGCAACAACGAACGAATGGAAGCAGCATACGCATCCCCTCGGGCTAAAGTCTCCGGCGAGAAGAAGCGCTGCATGGCCATATCCGTAATCCCCGGCATGCCTTGCTCCAAAACGATTTTCCTGCGGGTGTCCCAGTTCGAAGGTGGGGGATGGTGGGGTGAGCTATTCGCCAGAATGAGTGCAGTCACCCGGTTCGGATCTTTAGCGGCTAACCATTGGCCAATCATGCCACCCAGCGACAACCCGCAAAACGCGAACTGAGGGATGCCGAGCGTATCGGCCAACGCCAGCACATCGTGTCCCAACTGCTCGATGGAGTATTCGGCGGCAGGAGCATCGGAGGCGCCATGCCCGCGAGTGTCGTAACGCAAAACCTGGAAGCGCGAGAGCAGGTCCGGCATCTGCGGCTCCCACATGCCGTGATCGGTTCCGATCGAGTGGGACAGAACAAGGACGGGCTTTCCGTCAATCCCCTCCAGACGATAGAACAAGCGGGTTTTGTCGACGGTAATAAACGGCAAGGTGCTGGCTCCTTTTACTTTTTCGAATCGCGGCCTTGCGCGAGTAAGCGGGTACGGAACTCGTCTGCGACTCCAAGATATGCTTTGGGATCATCGAGGCTGGCCAGTGTCGAGGCCTCGAGGACTTTCTTGACTTCAGGAATCTCGCGCAGCACTTCAGCGAGCGACTTCTTTTCCTCCACACTGCGGCGAGTGGCCTGCTCCACGAGTCTGTGTGCGGCATCGCGACCGAGAGCCGGGCCCAACAGGATCATGGCCCGCTCGGCAAAAACCAGCCCATTCGTCGCGTCAATATTCTTCCGCATTTTCTGTTCATCGACGCTCAGTCCTTCGGCAACTTCCGCCATGGAAGCGGCAGCCACGCCGGTGGCCTGGACGACATTCGAGATCGTCGGCCATTCCGATTGCCATCCGCCTGCACTGCGTTCGTGCTCTTGAACCATGCCGGATAGAAAGCTCGCCACCAGTCCCGGCACACGGTTGGCTGCAGCCAGTGCGATCACGCTCCCGACCGGATTGCGCTTATGCGGCATAGTCGAAGACCTACCCCGTCCTGGCTCGCCCGGCTCTGCCACTTCTGCGACTTCGGTCTGCGCCATTAAAGCGACATCACGAGCCATTTTCCCCAGCGCGCCGGTGAGTACGCCAGATGCACACACGAGCGCTGCCAGCCGGTCGCGTTGCGTGTGCCAGGGTGCATCGGGAAATTGCAAACCCAATTCATCCGCCAAAGCAGCACCGACCTCGACGCCTCGATCGCCGAGCGCAGCCAGCGTTCCTGTCGCCCCGCCGAATTCGACGACCAACGCTTCCCGAAATGCAGACTCCAGGCGCACTCGGCTTCGCCGTATGGCCCCCAACCAGCCTGCGGCCTTGAGCCCAAACGTAGCCGGCGGAGCAGCCTGCATCAGGGTCCTGCCGAGCATCACGGTTTGCGAGTGCTCGTCCGCCAAGGTTCTTAGAGCACTCTCGGTTCGCGTGAGATCGGCGACCAGCGCAGGGCGGGTTCGCTTGAGCAGTAGGATCATCGCTGTGTCCGCGACGTCCTGGCTGGTCGCACCCCAGTGGACGAACTTCGCTGCCTCGGCACTTCGCGCATTTACAAGCGTGGTTAGAGCCTTAACGAAAGGAATACTGACGGTGGCGGCACTCAAACCGCCTCGCGCAATGGCAGCGACATCCAGCGAACTTGTCCGCGCCGCGGCTGCAATCGCATCTGCAGCATTCTGCGGGATTATCCCGGCTCGTGCTTCTGCTCGCGCCAGCGCGATTTCGAAATCGAGCATGGCTTGCAGAATGGAGTTGTCGGAAAAGATTTCTGCAAGCGGCTCAGTGGTCGAGAGGCTGTCGATTAACCTCACTGCCATGCCTGATTCTCCTGCTCGGAGATTTCGATAATGATTTTCACGATGACCACGATGGTGGATTAAATATCGAAGAAGACGGTTTCGCGCTCACCGCACAGATGCACCTCAAAGCGCCAAGTTCCTGGTCGCACGGGATCACGCTGCGCCATCAGGGTTCCGGCGTCGATCCTCGGGCACCAGTGCGAGAACAGGATCGTCATTATTCGCGGGATCACCCGCAAAATAGACGCGCGTAGGCAATCGCTTCAATACGCCCCGCGCAAAGACGGAGATGTTCAGATGTGGCGCCTGCAGCGTGTCCCCCGGGCCGGGCACCCGGCGTGGTTTCACGGCCTCAAACTCGCACGTGCCACTTTCATCCGTGCCCATGCGTCCAAAGCCGCGACACGAAGAATCCATTTTCTTGTCTTGCCTGTCTTCCGAATGGTTGTACTGGCCGTCGGCATTCGCTTGCCAGATCTCGATCATGGCATCGTTAATGGGCTGACCGTCGCCGTCAAGCACGGTAAAGATAAGTTTCACCGGTTCTCCCTGCGGGCCGGGCTGGCCACGCATCCGACAGAACGCTGGCCAGTAAGGCCGAGGTGAAAATAGGGACCGACAGTCTGCGACGGAATAGCAACCAGCTTCATGCTTGCCCCTCGAATGGTGTTTCCTCGCGGCCGCGCAGGACGATATCGAAACGAAATCCGAGGCACCACTCCGGCTTGGTGGTCTGCCAATCGAATTTCGAAATCAGCCGCTCCTGCGCTTTTTCGGGAACCGACAGGAAGATCGGGTCAAACGGAAGCAGCGGGTCCTCGGGAAAATACATTTGCGTAACCAGGCGTGTCACAAAAGCATTGCCAACGAGGGAGAAATGAATATGAGCCGGTCGCCACGCATTGTCGTAGTTGCGCCACGGATACGCTCCCGGCTTGATGGTCGTGAACTTATAATATCCGTCAGCATCGGATAAAGTCCTGCGCGCCCCGGTGAAATTCGGATCAAGTGGCGCGGGATGATCATCGCGGCTGTGAAAGTAACGACCGGCGGCATTTGCCTGCCAGATTTCGATCAGGGTATGGGGAACGGGGCGGCCATTCTCATCCAGCACACGCCCGCTGACGACGATTCGCTGGCCCAGCGGTTCGCCGGGGTGCGGGCGGGTGAGATCGCCATCAGTCTCGCCAACGCTCTCATGCCCGAAAACCGGCCCGGTGATCTCGGAAAGGGTGTGCGGCAGCATGATCAGCGGCTTTCGAGGCGAGCGCCGGATAGTGGCGCGATAGTCGGGATACAGAGCAGTCGGCTGACGGCCAGGCTCCTCTCTTTTATATTGCTTGAGAATTGTCGCCGGCTTTCTGACCGCTTCGGTCATCTTTTCCAACCTGCCTTGTTTAACGCATCGCCGTTTTAACAAGAGCTGCTTACTCGTATCGGCGGGCAAGTCGCGAATCATACGTCAGCCCCTCCACGGCTGTCACCTGGTCAAGCCACACCAGGCGCCCGCGCTACTTCTTGGGCGCCTGAAATCTCGGATTTGCTCTTTGCCGTCTCGCGTAGCACAAGCGCCACCAGAAACACCAATGCGCTTCCTCCGGCGGCCATCCACATCGTTACGCCCAGGCCGTATTTTTCCGCCAGTGCCCCGGCCAGTATGGGCGCCAGAGTGGCGCCGAAGACTTCGCCGACCAGGGTCGCAGCCCCGATCGAAGACGCGCGAAACCGCGCGGGCACGCTTTCCGTCGGTACCAGCACCAGGATGAGCGCGGCGATGCCCTGGCCTGTGTTTGCGATAAAGACGATTCCCGCCAGCACCCAGGGATGGGCGTACAACACGGGCACCAGATAGGCCAGGGGAACGATGACTGCAAGTGCCGCCATCAGCAACAACACCGGCCGGCGCCCAATCCGATCTGACAAGGACGGCAGGAGAAAACCCAGAAAGAAACTGCCCAGGCCGCTGGCACCGAGGAAAAACCCCGCTGTCGTCGGCACCTCGTGTACTACCTGCGTGATGTACAGAGGTGCGAAAGCATTCAGTACAAAGAGCCACGTCATGAACCCCGTGGCGCCAACACAGCACAGCCATACATTGCGGAAGCGCAGAATCGAGACATACTCAGCCGCTGACGCTTTGACATGCTCGGCGCCTTCGCGGGTTTCTGCCGAAGGCTCCTTCACCAATTTCCAGATCAAGACTGCCATCACGAGCCCGGGAACTCCTGCCAGGAAGAAAGCGGCCCGCCATCCCCAGCGCGCGGCGACTTGAGTTGTCAGTATGGGCGCGGCACTCAATCCCACCAGTGCGGCGGCACTGACTACAATGCCCACATTTCTTCCTCGCCGGCTCGGGTGCGACGACTCTTCGATGAGCGCCGTCATAATCGACCACGTGGGTCCTTCGGCGACGCCCATCAGCGCCCGCACCAGAAGCAACTGGTAGTAGCCGTGCACGAACGCAGACATCCAAGACAAAATCGAAAACGAAAACACCGCCGGGATGAGTACCGGTTTTCGTCCAAAGCGGTCGGAAAGAGCGCCGAACACGAAGGTCGACATTGCCCACGTGATCGCCAGCACCGAGGCCAGCGTCCCAATCTGCTTCTCGCCCAGGTGAAACTCCGGAGCAAAGTAAGGAGCGAGGTAGAGCTGCGACATGCGGTCGAGGAAGACCGTGCCCCAGGCGAAGAACAGTACGGCAACGAGCCGGATTTCGTAGCGGCAGGAAGAATCCATGCTAGGCCGGGACCCAACCGTACTCGGTATTGCTGGGCGTCGCCGGCCCCGCTTCTTTGTAAATGTTTTTCATGCGGTCGACGAAGTCGCCGGGGACGGGATCCCGCTTAGCCTTGGGATCGATGCCGTAAACACGGGCCGCATTGAGCCCGAACACCTTCGCCTTTACCTCCGTCGTGAGCGGCCCGTACCCGAACTGTTTCATCAGCAATTCCGGCATCTCTAATCGGCGCAAGGCTTCGATCTGCCATTGCGGTGATCCCCACCAGATCGAATCCGTCCCCCATAACAGGTGATCAGCGCCAAACGCATCGATGATCATTCCTAGCACGTGTGCCGCCAGCATAGGATGGGGCACGACCATGGATCCGAAAGATGTCCCCAGCTCCATGTAGAGGTTGGTCATGTGCGGATTTTGCTTGCGGTAACGGCACAGATCCGAGACCCAAGGCACGTAGGGATTCTTGCGAAATCCGTCTTCAGCTGCGGGCAGCGCGTCCTCCACCGTTTTCAGTCCCGAGTGATACACGAGAAAATTCAAGTCGGGAAAATCCTTGGAGGCTTTGACCAGGTCCTTGGGATGGCAGTAGGGCTCATTGAAAATACCGATGGCCAACCCCTTGTGCAGTCAAATGTTCTTTACCCCTATCCTGCTTTTTAGCTCTTAATACTCTTCGACGCAGGGTCCAGGTAGACCGGGCTCTTTCGAAAATACGACTCGTTGGCCATGTGGCACGCTAGCGCAGCGTGATTGCCAAACACAGCGTCTTCAGTCAGAGGCTGTCGCGAACGCACCGCTTGGAAGAATTTCCACAAGTGAGGCTTCACTTCATCGTAGGAAACGCCACGATAGGTGACTGCCTCCGCCAGGGGTTCTTGTCCGGGTTTGGGATCGTGTTCTGCGTGCCACTGTTTGAAGTACTGCTCGCGCATGGCTCTTGGGAAGCCGTAGGCGTAATAACTCGGGGCCAGATCCACACCGGGCTGCGGAGAGTGAGTCGCAGCAAATTCGGTGACCTCCAGGAAGCCCTTGGATCCCATGATGCGCACGATCTCCGCCGTCTCGGTCCCCAGATTCAGACGCATGAACACCGGGATATTGCCGTATTCAAAAAGCGCTGCGTGAACATCCGGCATGTTGCGGCCGTCTTTCCAGCGCAGGATTCCGCCTGAAGCCATCGCTCGCTTAGGTGGGTCGTTCCATCCCATGGCGAACAGCATTCCGCTGATCAGGTGAACCAGCAGGTCGCCGGCCACCCCCGTGCCGTATTCCTTCCAGCAGCGCCAGCGCGCGAACGCGTAAGGATCGAACGGTTTCTTGGGGGCGGTGCCCAGCCAGGTTTCCCAGTCCAGGTTCTGCGGTGAGAGGTCGGGCGGCGGAGGATATTCCCAGGCACCCGTCGGATCATTCCGGCCTAGAGAGCCTTCGATCATGCACAGGTCGCCGATAGCGCCATTGGCGACCAGTTCCTTCGCCTTGGCGTAGATCACCGAACTCACGCGCTGCGAGCCGATCTGCACCAGTCGCCCGGTCTTCTGCTGGGCTGCCGCCATGTCCAAGCCTTCGGCGGCCGTGTGCGACATCGGCTTCTCGCAGTAGATGTCTTTACCTGCGCTCAGCGTGTCGACCACGATTTGCTTGTGCCAGTGATCGGGCACGGCAGCGATGATGCAGTCAATTTCCTTGTTCGCGAGGAGGTCCTGGTAACGGCGAGTAGTAGGTAAATTTGGGTTGTTGACGATCTCTCGAGCCAGCGTGTGCCGCCCGTCGTACAGATCGCAGGCTGCCACACACTCAACGCCGGGCAGAGTGATGGCAGACCCGAGAAGCCCCGATCCCTGCATGCCGATCCCAATGATGCCGAAGCGAACCCGATCGCTGGGAGCGACCGGGTTTTGGTAGGCCCCTATCGGTTCCGGATCGAGAATCACGGTGCGGGCAGCCAGCAGGGCGCCGGCGGCCCCGACGCTGGTCTGCAAGAATTCACGGCGGGACAAACCAGTTTTTTTCATTTAGTCCTCGACTTGAATGGAAATTCGGAGCCCTACTTCTTCAGCATCTTTACCGCAACTTCCTTGAAGAAAACGACATCGTGATCGCTGTGGTTCTGCAAGCCGACGTAGCCATCTCTAGGACGAGGCCCGCGCTCCGGCTCGAAGTTGAACTTCTTGGGCGGGACCGGGTCACCCTCCGTGTAATCGGTGACTCTTACGCCATTCAGAAAGACTATCGTGCGCGGTCCATCCAGCGTGATCTCCATTGTGTTCCACTCGGGGCCAGGCTTGCCCGGGCGGGCCAGCGGCTTCGTGAGCGAATACAAAGTGCCGGTGACATGGTATTCATCCTCGTTGGAATTCTCGGGTTCGTTATCGATTTGAACCTCGTAGCCATAGTGCACGGGCATCCAGGCTTCCCGCGGCTCGACGGGAATGCGAATGAAGACACCAGAGTTGTCGTTGTGATCGCGCATCTTGTAGACCACGTGAATCACTGAGTTCCCCAGCTGGCCACCCGTCCAATAGAGCAAACCCATGCCGCCATGGGTTTGAATCAGCCCATCTTCCACGGTCATCCCGCCGGGCCCGACGTGTTTCCAGCCGGTCAGGTCTTTGCCGTCAAACAACTGCTTCCACTCGCTGGATTGTCCTGGGGCAGATAACCCGCTCAGAATCGTGAGCAGAAGAAGGCTAGCGACCCGCATGAGCATACCCGTCTAATGGAATACCTGCGGCGAGCATTATAGTCGCTTCGGAGAGAAGCTCTGAGTCCCATTCTGCACAAGCCGGCGAAAAACTAATCGGCGGTCGAGGACGGTTTGCCGGCGGCTGCCGCCTGAACCGGTTTGCGGTGAAGCAGGTCCACGACCGCCTGGTAAAGGCGGGCGCGAACATCATACCGCTCGTGAGCTCGGGTGATGTAGCGGACCACGATCTCGATTCCTGAAGTGGTCGGCCGGACGCTGATGGAGGGAACGGCGGAGAATGATTTAACCCGGTAGCGATTCGCCGCGCGTTGCCATTCCTGTTCGGCAAGACGGGCGTTGGTGTCGGTTTCAGCCGTTACCAGTTTCTGAATGGCGTCGATGGTCGGATATGGGTTCTGCCCAGCTGGAATCAGGAGCCGAATCTCGTCCCACAGCCACTGGCCGGAAGTTGAAAAATTGAAGTAATGGTCTTCTACCGCATAGCTATTCACAAACGCCACTTTGCGTCCCGTAGGATGGCCGGAATCGGTCCAGTTGCCGGTTTCAAGCAGCACGGTGCGCAACAAACCGATTTCGACCACCTCACCGCCCACGCCGTTGATCTCGACCCAGTCGCCCACGCGGATTCCATTACGGCCCATCAAAATGAACCAGCCAAAGAAGGCGACAATGAAATCTTTCATGGCAACGGTCAGGCCGGCGCCGGCTAGGCCGAGAACCGTGGGGGTCTGGTTGGGAGCACCGAATATCACAAACAGGATCAGCAGTACTCCCAGCGCCTGCAAGGCGAAACGCGCCACCACTTGCAGCGTATGCAGGCGTTTCTTTTCCGGAGTGAGTCCCGCAAAATAGCGCTCAATCAGCCGGCTGACAAGGTAGAGTCCTAAAACAATCAGCAGAATCCACAGGGCGGATTGAATAATGCCATGCAAAGCGGTTCGCCGGTGTGCCTGCAACAGCGAAATCCAGGATCCGTAAGTGTCGCCCAACTCCTGCTCGTCTTGAATGCGCTTATCCAGGTCGGAGAGCGCCTTTTGGTCCGTAGAGAAATGGTGCAGAGAGGATATGGCGGCGGCCGCGTTCTGCCGGGAAGAAGCCGCCGCCTGCTGGCCTGAAAGTACCAGTCCGGCTTGCTGAGCCACCGCTTGCCTCTCGGAATCTTCCCCCTTGACGTGTTGCTCCAGAGCCTGATGCCTCCCGCCCAGGTCAGTCGCGGCTCTAACTGCCCCTTGGCGGGCTTCTACCAGCTTGGCTTGTTTTTCACGGAGAGCATTCCAGGCGCGCAACTGGGCCGATAGGTTTCCTGCATCGTAGTTAATATCGAACCCCGCGGCGGGAGCCTGGGTATCACCGGCATGCTGGGTGGCTTCATGCTCGTCGAGCAGACGTTGAATTTTGCTTTGCAGGTCGCCCCCGGCGCGCGTTAAGTCTTCCTTGGCATCGTCCAGTTCGTCCTGGTCCATGGCCAACTGGGCCTGCGCGAGGTCGAGTTGCTGCTGGACGTTTTCTTTATTGCTCTCACCCCCTGAAGCCAGAGACTTGGTCAGAGTCCGGACCCGGTCCTGGTCGCTCTTGACGGCGGCTTGAACGCGACTGACACGCTGGTACAGTTCCCGGGTTTCCGGCGTCGGCTGGACGGGATGCTCCTGAGCCTCCCGCAGCGCATCGGCGAAGGCGAGGTCCACTTCATGGTCCGCCAGGCGCAGCGCCTCTTGCGCAACGCTTTGTTCTTCGGGAGTTGATGCGAGCGACAGCAGTTTTCGCGCGGTTTGCAGCGGGCGCTGATCGACGAGAGTTGTTTGTTCTTTCCCGTTCGCCCCTGTAAGTTTGTGATTGGGAACGGGCGGACTGGAACCGCCGGTGAGCTCCAGGCCAATGACGGCCAGCACAACCAAAGCGAGGAGCCCACCTGCGACCAGCCACTGACGCGTTTTCATCAAAATCGAGACCCCGGCTTCTCCAGGTCTATTATTGCCAGAATACCTGAAATCATCTACAAGCGTCGGTGCGCGAGACGGAAAACATCTGGAGAGGGAGCCACAGTGTATGATCCGAGCAACCTTGTCCCGGCGGATGAAAATTTGGTTGAGCTGGATTCTATTGCTCGGTTTTCCCGGTCTTCTCCGATCCCAAAGCACCAAGCTTTACGTGACCAACAGCGCATCGGACGACATCACTGTCATCGACCTGCCATCCTTGCGGGTCACCGGTTCGATCAAAGTTGGCGCCCGTGTGCACGGCGCTGCCGTTCAGGCAGACGGCAAGCGGCTGTTTACCACGATCGAATCGGAGAATGCCCTCAAGATCATTGACACAACCCAGGACAAAGTAATTGCTGCCATCAAGCTGACCGGGCGGCCCCACCAATGTGCCGCAACCGGGGACGGCAGATATGTCGCCGTGCCGATCCGGGATAAAAACAGTCTCGATATTGTGGACGTTGCCCAGCGGAAAGTCGTCAAAACCCTGCCTCTCAGCAGGCCACACGATAGTGTCAATGCCGGCAGTAACCGGTATGTCTTCGCGAGCTCCATGGGGGATCAGAAGATCGACGTACTCGACCTCGAGACGATGGAATATTCTGCCGAGATTCCAGTTGGGGGCGTGCCACGTCCCTTCGTCGTCAGCTCCGATGGGAAGACCATGTATGTCGCCTTGAGCAACCTACACGGATTCGTCGCCGCAGATATTGTCCAAAGAAAAATAGTCAGCCGGGTTGAGATTCCCGCCGAACATGCCCACAGGAAGGAACGCTCACTTGAACCAATCGAGGTGCTCACCCATGGACTGGCGTTGTCTCCGGAACAGAGTGAGCTGTGGGTGACGAGCCTCCTGGATGCCTCGGTTTACATTTATGACGTCAAGGCAAACAAGGTTACTGGTCGTGTGGCGACGGGTGATGGGCCAAACTGGGTAGCTTTCTCGCCGGACGGAAAGTATGTATGCGTTAGTAATACGGATAGCGACGATGTTTCGATCATTGATGTGAAGTCTCGCCGCGAGTTCGCGCGTCTGAAAGTCGGCAAGGCGCCGAAGCGGCTGGTGGTGAGCGGTGCTTCTGCCGCAAGTCCTGCGGAACCGGCGCGACCCTAAGATCCTTAGGCGCTCTTCCGGCTCGATGGAGGCACCTGCTGTTCTACGTCATCACTCCCGCAGTTTGGACAAGTGATCTCTGCCTCCTCGTATTCAACAAGGGTCAGCCTTTTGGAGAAAAACTTGTCGCAGGAGTGGCACAGAAAATCGTATTCCGGCATGACCACCTACCTTGAGGCCTACAATCAAATTCTAGGTCGGCAGGGAGGCTAACTTCAAATCCGGGTGTGATTTACGCTAGGGAGCCTGGACCTGGACCTGAATAATGTCGTCATCCTATAGGCGTCCGTCGGGCGCCGAAGGATCTTTCGTGCACAACTCACATTCGGTGCACCCCAAAGCAAAGCCAACCCCGGCATTAATTCTCTCGGTGCCCTTCGGCTTGCGGCACGGCCGGACAACCAGGAAAATCTTTCAAATATTTATTGCCGACATACCCCAAATCCTTAATGCCGATCTCACTGGTAAAGTATCCGTCGGCGGTTAAGTTTCGGAGAAAGGAGAAAAACTCGATGCCCGGCCCCAGGCTGGGATCACTCTTCGCGTTCCTGCGATAGGCAATCAGGTCCAGCATTTGCTTCTGCTGTTCCGGGGTGCAAGCCAGGTACAACTTGCCGAACCGGTCAGTGCACGTAGAGTCCAGCCACATCATCCCGCCCCCCAACTTCAGCTTGTATTCCGCACTCTCGCTGGTCAGCAGATCAATGAATTCCGGCGCCCCAGCCTCAATCGCGCCGCCGGATCTTTCATCCGGAGGAATAATCGTCTGGCACAGCGCCTGCAACGTTTTGTATTGGTGATCCGAGAAGAATTTTGGCTTGTAGGGAGCGTCTGGCGAGCTGGCCTTTTCCGCCTGGATCATATGATGTGCGTATTCGGCCGCCTCTGCCGGAATCACGCGCAACACGGAACCAGCAACCGCTCCCATGGTGAGCGACTTCAGCACATCACGCCGGGAAATTGATTTTGAAGACAAGGCGCCCTCCAGCTTACAGGTTGTGTTTCTTGGCCTGCTCCAGCAAGTAGTCCGACGCTCTCCAGGACAACGCCATAATGGTCAGGGTCGGATTCTTGTCAGGGTTGGTGACAAAAGAAGCCGCATCGGTGACCAACAGGTTCTTGACATCGTGCGCCTGACAGTACTTGTTCAGAGCAGAAGTTCTTGGGTTCGCTCCCATGCGCGCCGTCCCGAGCTCATGAATGATCACGCCGCCATCGGCAATCCCGTAGGGGTGGGGACCGTCGGGGCTGGTTCTGGTGACATAGGTTCCTCCTGCAGCTTCCACGATCGCGCGGAATGTCTCCTGCATGTCCCGCGCCATTTTGATTTCGTTATCGCCCCACTGCCAATGGAAGCGCAACACCGGAATACCCCACTGATCGACGACCTCCGGATCGATCTCGCAGTAGCTGTGCTCGTTGGGAATCATTTCTCCGCGCCCGGCAAAGCCAATGTAGGCGCCATATGACGAGCGCACCTTCCGCTTCAGGGCGAGACCGTAGCCCTCCTCCACTTCACAGAGGCCGTCCCAATCTCCCACGCCAGGCATGCCGCGCCCGCCGCCGAATTCGATATGGTAGCCCCGCAAGAAATCATTCTTTCGATTGAACTTCCACCAGGGAATGTACATGTGCATGCCGCCGACGCCGTCGTGATTATGCGGCGGCACTTTCTCCAGTTGCGGAAAATATCCGCCGCCATGACTGCCGACGGTATCGGTGAGATAACGGCCCACGACGCCAGAGGAATTGGCCAGCCCGTCCGGAAACATCGTAGACTTGGAATTCAGAAGCAGGCGCGCCGATTCGCACGCGCTGGCTGCCAGCATGAAAGCCCTGGCATGAATGCGCTGTTCGCTCCCCGTGTTCTTGTCGACATAGGAGACCGCCTCAGCCTTGCCATCCTTGCCGATCACGATTTCGCGAGCCATTGCATTCGTGAGCAGCGTCAGCCGTCCGGTTTGCTGAGCGGGCGGAATCATGACCTGGCTGGAACTGAAGTTGGAAGCTGAGACGCATCCCCGGCCACACTGTGCACAGTAGTGGCAAGCCGGCCGGCCATTGAGAGGCTTGGTAATGATGGCAAGGCGCGAAGGCACACAAAGGACTTTCAGCTTGTCGCAAGCTTGCTTGATGAATACTTCGGTACAGCGTGGCTTGGGCGGTGGAAGGAATATGCCATCAGGCGCGCTGGCTATGTTTTCTTTGGAGCCGAAAACGCCTATATACGATTCGACCTTGTCGTAATAAGGCGCGATCTCTTCATAAGTGATAGGCCAATCGTCCCCCATGCCATCCGTGGAGCGAGCCCGGAAATCCACCGGCGCGAAACGCAGCGCGATGCGGCCCCAATGATTCGTACGGCCGCCGACCACGCGCGAGCGAAACCACTGGAAGTTGGATCCCGGAGCCGATGTGTAGGGTTCGCCTTCAATGGTCCAAGCCCCATTGGGAGCCATGAACTCGTCGTTCAGCGCGTGCCGCAAGGTTCCACCAACACCGGCTCCCCTGTGCTCCAACTCGTAAGGCCACACGTGCTCCTTGTAGTCGGTCTCGGGATGGATGGGCGGACCAGCCTCGAGCATGACCACACTCGATCCGCCTTCGGTTAACACTTTGGCTGCTGTGCCGCCGGCGGCGCCCGAGCCGATGATGCAGACGTCATATACCTTGGGAGAATGAGTCACCTGCGCCATGAAGTTTTCCTGGAAATTTAAATTGCTTCTTACTCAAAACCTGAGCCGCTCGAGATATTCGAAGCTCGTTTTACTGCTGTCGAGCGGTGACTTGGGTTGATCGTGTTCCACGAAGTAATGCTGGATTCCGGCCTTATCGGACTGAGCAAAGATGCTTTTGAAATCGATGGCCCCGCTGCCCACCTCCGTCATTTCACCGTCCTTCGTCATATCCTTGACGTGGACCAGCGGGAACCGTCCGGGATAACGGTCGAAATACTTCAGTGGATCCTGTCCGCCTTTTGTAATCCAGAACAAGTCCATTTCCATTTTCACCAGGTCAGGATCGGTTTCCGCGAGAAGGATATCGTAAGGCAGCTTCCCGTTTTCCGGTTTAAACTCGAAATTGTGGTTGTGATAACCGAACTGGATGCCGGCTTTCTTGCTGGCTTCTCCGGCGCGGTTGAAAGTTTCTCCCACCCGCTTCCAGCCATCGGGTTCGCTTCGGAGTTTCTCATCAATGAAAGGGCACACGATGAAGCTCTGTCCGATCACGTGGGCATCCTCCAGCGTCTTGGGCCATTCTGTATCGAGCAATTTGTAGTTTACGTGCGATGCCGGCGCGGTAAGCCCGTGGCGGTCGAGCATGGCGCGAACTTCCCGCGGAGTGTGATCGAAAAGCCCGGCAAATTCGACCTCCCGATAGCCGATTTCCGCAACCTTCGCGAGTGTACCTTCAAAATCACTCTTCATCAGGTCGCGTACGGTATAGAGCTCAAGGCCAATCTTGTCCAACTTGCGTTCTCCGCTTCGGGTCCAGCCAAGGCGGCTGCTTAGTAATGTCGCGGCCGTCATCGTAGCGAGAAACGTTCGGCGGTTCATCTACAATCCCCCCTTTTCCATCTTCTCGAACGCGTAATCACGAGTGCTGGCAGTTATTGCCCTCTAGGTCAGCACTCAGACATGAGGACGAAGTCACGCACGTGCCCTCGGTGATGATGAGTAGTTAGCCTAAGTGCGTGCACGAGGCTCCACGGCTCACCCGCTTTCATCCGGCCGCCGATTGGAGCGCCATCTCGCGCGCCGTTATGAGTTCGTTCACCGCATTCCCCACAGGGAGAAATTCCATGGCGGCGTAACCTTCATAGTTGAGTTCGGTCAGCTTCCGGAAAATGTTGGAGTAGTTGATTTCACCGGTGCCGGGAGCATGACGTCCTGGCACATCGGCGATGTGTACCAAGCCGACTTGTGCAATGTTGTTGTGTAGTTTCTCGATCAGATTTCCTTCCGCAATCTGCTCGTGGTAGAAGTCGTAAAGAAATTTGACGTGCGGATGATCAACCTTGCGCACGATCTCAAATCCCTCAGCGGCCGAGGTTAGGTAATACCTGGGATTTTCCTCCGGGTCGATGTTTTCTAGAAACAGGGTTACATTCTGCCGCGACGCAATTTCGGCGGAGCGCTTCAGGCACTCAAGGCAGCTCTGATGATGCTGTTTCCGTGACAGACCCGGAACCTTGTTGCCGGACAACACAATAATGCCCTGACATTCCAGTTTTTCTGCAATCGGCAGAAGCTGGTTCAATTCCACAAGAAATGCGCCCCGTTCGCGGGGGTCGGCAATGCCTCTCTTCACCAGCGCTATCGCATCAAATGTTATGTGCAGGGAATTCTTCTTGGCATTAAATCGACGAAAGTCATCGGGTAACCAATTATCGTACTCACGAACGAGTTCGATTGCGTGATACCCGGCCTCGCTAACCTTCTCCAGGCGTTGTTCGAAGTCCATTTCCTTAAAAACAGTCCATAGCATGACAGAGAGCTTGAACGGAGTGGCAGCGGCCTTGTCTTTTTCGGCTTGACGAAAGCTGCGGGGAAGCAAAACACTGCCCATTGCTGCACCCAGCGTTTTTCCAAAATCGCGGCGGTCCATACATCGAAATGCTGCGGTTGTCATGTAGCCGATCCCAGGAGTTCCGCGCGCACATTCTTGAGCACATAAGCGGCCCGTTCAACCCCCACTTCACCGGGCAAAATGGGATCTTCGTTTTCAATGCTCAAGATGCCCTGGTAACCGACTTCCATGTAGGCGCGGACAATTTCCTTCCACGTATTCGCACTATGACCGTACCCGACGGCCCGGAAGGTTTCCGACGCTTGGGACAAATCCTTAGTTTCGAACGCAAAGTTCAGGACCCCGTACTTATTCACGTTGTCCTTGAACATGACAGTGTCCTTCATATGCGCGTGGAAAATTGCGCCCTGTCTCCCGAGCAGATGAATCACCGCGATGGGATCGCATCCCTGCCAGAACAAATGGCTGAGATCGCAATTGGCGCCTATTTCCTCGCCGACGGCATCGCGCAGTCTCAGCAGGGTCATCGGGTTGTAAACCACAAAACCGGGATGCATCTCGAAAGCCAGCTTGCGAATACCGTGATCCCGCGCAAATTTCGCCGCCTGCTTCCAGTAGGGAATCACTTTTTCCTTCCACTGCCAGTCGAGAATCTGCGCGTATTCCGGAGGCCAACGATAGGTTGCCCAGTTTGGCATGGTGTCGCCGGGAGACCCACCCGGGCACCCGGAGAAGCCGACAATGACCTCGACGCCCAGCTTTTCAGCCAGCAGAACCGTGCGTTGAAAGATCTCCGCATCCCGCGCCGCGATTTTCGGATCCGGGTGTACAGGATTTCCATGGCAGCTCAGGGTGGCGACCATCAAATTGTGGTCATCGAATTTTTTCTTCCATGCCCGAAGCTTCGCCTGATCAGAAAGGAGGTCCTGCACCGGACAGTGTTTAGTTCCCGGGTAACCGCCGGTGCCAATCTCCATCGCTTCCAGGCCGTAGCCGGCTACCTTGTCCAGCATCTCATCCAGGGAGAGGTGGTCAAAGACCGGATCAAAAACCCCAATCGGTATTTTTCGCGCCGCACCCGCGGGCAAGGGATTGGGGGGGGACGAGGGTTGAGTGCCGGGCGAACCGCCGCTCTCCACAGAACCCAGATGCGGACCTGCTGCCGCCGCCGCCAACAACCCACCCGAGGCGGTCAGGAATTTTCTGCGGCTTGTCGAATTCGAAAAAGAGCTGCTGTCCATGAAAGGTCCTTTCTGAACGGCAGGAGTGTGCCCCACAGGGGCAGCATTATACTCATCCGAAGTGGCCCGAGTGTTGTGAAAAATCGATTAAGTGCAGTTTTCCTTTAGAGGCTGATTCAAGACGTGCTGCGCTCCTCCGGGCGCTCTGCCCAACTCTCGATGTCGCTGATGAGTGCATTTCGCGCTGGTCGGCGCAGGTGACGTCTTGTCCCAAATTGAGTGTCGGCCACTGCGATCGTGCACAAGAGATAAAACAACGCCACATGGGCAGGAATCTGCAGGTTGAAGTCAACCAAGCAGTGGACCAGGATTGCCGTACAACCCAGCAGGGCCCCCAGCCCGACGGCTCCGTTAACGTCTGATGTCCAATCTTTAAGCGTCCGCAAGCCATTGCGGTAAACGAGCACGAGAAACCAGACCATGGTTAGGAAGCCGACGGCACCGGTTTCCTCCCCAGCAGCCAAATTCGCGTCAAATGGCACCATCACCTGCGAAAGTGGCAACAGCTATCTCGCGATTCTTCAATGGACGGGATTACTGGGGGCTATTCGTTTTTATGGAATTGTTTTGTTCTTGGTAGGCAAGATTGCTCGGGCAGCGCTGGTCTTACCTGGTATGGCGATGCCCGTCATGCCTGTCTTGCCATCATGGCTCTGCTGGTCGCAGACTTGGTCAATGCCTTCTTTGAGGTCTGGCTTTTTGCCGTAGGGTACTATATGTGTATTTTCTTTTGGACGCTTGCCTTCGCCCTCATCGATTTGGCGCCGGTAACCGGCAACGAGGTAGTTCGGGATTCGGGTCCCTGGCCTGCTCCAGTTCGCGCGTGACTACCGGCCCCTGTGGCGATGAAACCCGGACTCGCACCTTCGCTTAGATGCCCGCGTTCAAGCGTCCCGCCAGCGGGCGGACCGGACTAAATACCTCAAGCCGCGGTTTGAAAAAATGCAACACGGTGCCGCAGTTACGCATCTTTAAGGCTTCACGGTTCATGAGTTCACTGCCGGCACAAGATATCCGGTTACGCGAGGCTAGGGCGCCTTTCAAGTTCAACAGTTCAGCTTATCTGCTGCGTATTGGCTGGCAAAAAGCTAATAACCTTGGCGAGTTGCTGGAAGCGCTGCATACCTGTCCCGAAGAGTCCATATTTCAACACACGTTTCTGACTCTGCAGGAACATCACTTCTTCCGCACCGGTTTCTCCAACGACTTCGCTCATTGGGCGTACGCCGACTGCAATGAGGTCGCCTTGGCGGAATGGTTGGCAGGTGTTGATGTCCGCGCTTTTACCTCCGTGGCGGAGCTCAGAGAACGCCTCGTGGAAGTGGTCAGCAGTTACTTGGCCGCCCACCCGCAGGCCGGTCACCGCCCGGCTCTAAAGCCCTTCTACTTCTGCGCTTCCGACAGCGTCATCGTTCCGACCCCCTTCGAGGCTCGGAATGTGGACCAATTTCTCCAGGCCCTCGGACAGATCGGCGTGCACTGCGTTCATCATCATTTCATCGAAGCACGTCTCCGGCTCAAGCTGCGGACCAATGACTTCTCGGTATGGCTGGAGGAGGATGCGGGTTTATCCCAGGCTGCCGCCCGGCTGAATCGCATCGACATCTACACTGCCACTCTCGAAGACGTGCGGCGGCAGATTATCCGCATCGTCGAGAGCACCCTGCGCTGAATCCTTTCCAGAAAACCGATTAAGGTCATGCGCCCGGGTTCGAAGAGCTTGGTCCTCGAACCCGGGTGGGCTGTTCCCGGTACGGGTGTGACGAAGCGCAACGGCTCAGCCGGCCGATGGTTTCACGCGACACCCCCGCGGTTTCTGGCGCAGGCTGGGCGGCATAAACCTTGTGTGGCCCGGCGCGCGACAGGGAACAGCCGGTCCTCTACCTGTTCAGGTCGCGGATGTGGGGCTACCGGGGCTTTGATCTGTCGGGGGTCACACTCTTGTTGGCGAAAGCATGGGTGGCTTTCTTGTTTTTGCCACGACTGGCGATGGCGTCGGTCAGGGCTTCGTCGGACAGCTTCTTGACGTCATCTGACTTCAACGCCGGCGCCTTAACCGGGGGCTTGCCTTCCCCGCTGGGGACATGGCACACGGCGCATTTCGCCTTGTAAGGGGCTGCTCCCATCGTCCGCCGCCCACGACAGGCTTGGGATCAGAACGAACAGTGCCACCGCAATCATCAGGATTGACGCGGCTAACCTCGTCGTCATTCATAATGGCTTTCTGCTCCTTAAAATTTGTACACACTGCCGTGGCGCGTTCCGCGGACTGGCGCGCGTTTGCGAAATCGCCCACCGGCCGGACCTTGCTGGTGCCTGCTGTATAAGAACTCAGCTCATTACGTCTTAGCTGATTAAAGTTTCAACTATGGGGAAGAAAGGTGCGGTGATGTGAGTCACCCCAAGACGTGACCGGCAGCCCTTCTGACCCTCCCCTTGCCGGTGTTTTGGAATCAAAGATTTACCGAGCGACCCTGCGCAATCTCTGATTCGAGGAGATTTGCAGGAGCGATTCCAGAGTTGCAGCTGTCCGCTTTCCGCCCTCAGCTTTCACTAACGCCAGATGCGCCTCTCATTAGCGGCTGGACCGAGAGAATTGGCTCCCCACCTTGCGGGAAAGGCGCAGCGCCGACAAGAGTGTCCGCGCAACACACGCAACTGCCGATCCTGACTCCCGACTACTGGCTCCTGGCGCCTCTCACTCCCCCATCACTTTCACGATCACTCGCTTGTCGCGCTGGCCGTCGAACTCGGCATAGAAGATCCGCTGCCAGGGACCGAAATCGAGCCGCCCGGCGGTAATTGGTACGACGACTTGGTGATGAATCAGCAGCGCTTTCAGATGGGAATCGCCATTGTCCTCGCCCGTGTCATGATGCCGGTAGCCTTTGCGGTAGGGGGCCAGGTGCTCCAGCCATTCGTCGATGTCGGCGATCAGTCCTGACTCGTTGTCATTCACATAAACTCCGGCCGTGATGTGCATCGCTGAAACCAGCACCATGCCTTCCTTGATGCCGCTCTTCGTCACGATGGCCTCAACCTGCGGGGTGAGGTGAATGTATTCGCGATGCTTCTTGGTATGAAATGTCAGGTATTCCGTGTGGAATTTCATGGTTCTTTCCTTTCTGCCGGTCAGAAAAAAGCCAACCCAGTTTCTCAGATGATGATTTAGCATTTCACCCCAATGGCAGACCCGCGCAACCTGGAGCGGGAAGTTGAGGAATTGCGGCAACTCGCTCATGAGTTGTCGGCCCGCATCGACCGCGTCGAGCAGACCTTAAGGAGCCAATCAAGCTCAGTCCAACAGGAAAGCGCGGCATGGGCCAGCATCACGCCTGCACCGCCTCCAGCTCCGCCGAAATCAGGACCCAAGCCACTGCCTTACATTCCACCACGTCCGCTCGCGCCGGCAACGATTCCAGAGGCCGACTTGGAATCGCGCATCGGTTCACACTGGCTGAACCGGATTGGCATCGCTGCCGTGCTGGTTGGGGTTTCCTACTTCCTCAAGTACGCCTTCGAAAACAACTGGATTGGCCCTCGAGGACGGGTCCTGATCGGCCTGGCAGCCGGGCTTGCGCTGATTATCTGGAGCGAGAGATTCCGACATGGTGGCTATCGGGTTTTTTCGTACTCGCTCAAGGCACTTGGGATCGGCATTCTGTATCTGTCCTTGTGGGCGGCGTTTCAGGTCTACAGCCTGATCCCCGGAGCAGCCGCATTGGTCGCGATGCTGGTGGTGACCTCCGGTGCCGCGGCTTTGGCGCTCCGCCAAGACACCCAGATCCTTGCCCTGTTTGCCTTGCTCGGAGGTTTTGCGACACCGTTGTTGCTTTCGACCGGTCGGGACCGGGAACTCGAATTGTTTCTTTACCTGGCGCTGCTCGATCTCGCCACGCTGGTCCTGGTCACAGTGAAACCCTGGCGCCGCCTCCTGGTTCTGGCTTTTTTGGGAACGCTGTTCGAGTACATCGAGTGGTACGAGACTTTTTACGACCGCGGCCATTTTCCCCTGACGCTCGGATTCGCCACTCTCTTCTTTGCTATCTTTGCGGTTGCTCCGCTGATTGCAGGTTTGCCTGCTGAACCTGAAGCCAAGCCATTTTGGGCGATCCCCCACGTTCTTGCGTTTCTGAATGCGGCGGTCTACTTCATCCAGGCCTCGGTCATGATCGAGGACTTGCTGGACAAAGGCAGCGCGTGGATGGCGGTTGGGTTGGCTGGCGTTTACGCCTTTTTGAGCCGCCAGATTCGCCCGGCACACCGTGAGACGCGGGCCGGCGAGAGCCTGCGGTTGCTGCATGTCGCGATTGCCGTCGGCTTCATCACCATCGCGATTCCGATTCGCCTCGAGTCTCACTGGATTGCGGTGGGATGGCTGGCAGAGTCGGCCGCTCTCCTTTGGCTGGCGAACCGCATCAATTCGGATTTCCTGAGCGTTTTTGCACTGGGAGCGCTGAGCTTAGGCGTGGCTCGCCTGCTGTTTATCGACAACTTCTATTCCGCCCGGCTACTTTTGAACGCGCGCATGGCGGTTCACGCCTTGGCCATTGCCGTTCTCGCGTTGGTCGCGTGGCAGGGCTATTACAGGGATGACGACGATGCCGGCAAAGTCGCCTCAGCATGTGTCATTGCTCTGAACCTGCTGGCGGTGATTGCGCTCAGCCGTGAAGTTTCAGACTACTACCGGCACGCGATCGCAGCCTTGCAACCGGTGCCCGGTCACGGGATACCCGGAGAGTCCTCACACGTCAGGAACCTCGAGATCGGGCGCGACTTTACCTACTCAGCCTTGTGGATGGGTTACGGAGCCTTGCTGATGTTCGCGGGTTTTTGGAAGCGTTCAGCCTTGGTGCGCTGGCAAGCGCTGGTTCTGATCGCGATCACGATATTCAAGGTCTTTCTGTACGACGTATGGCAACTCGACCGAGGGTATCGGATTGTCAGTTTTGTGATTTTGGGAATACTGTTGCTGATAATTTCTTTTGCCTATCAGCGCGACTGGCTGGAGCTTTCCCAGCCTTAGTTAGTGCCGGGAAGTAGAGGCTCCCGCGGCCAATTCGCGCAGCATTTCCAGCCAGCCTTCGGCGCCCACCTGGTCGGGAAGAGAGTCAATCTCCAAAGTGGCCGAGAAATGCGGTGAATCCGGGCTGTAGCGCACGTTAACGAAGTTCTTCTCCCGCGACGCCATCAGAGCATTGATCACCGGGCTGAGTTCCTGCCCCCATTTACTCCGGCTGGTCAGCACGATCGGCCCGGGACGAGTCACTAGCCAGTTCCGTGAGGAAAGAGAGCCGCTGTTGTGGCCGCTCCAGCGATGGTTGTGAACGTCCAGTTGGAACCGTGGCGCGCTGTCCAGATCGGCCTCGAACGAGAGCGTCTCTTTCTGTTTGCGCCAGCGGCTCAGCGCCCAATTAGTCGGAACCGGGCGCGGGAGTAGCCGGACGACAACCCGGGCGTGATCGAACATATGAGGGGGGAACCGCAACTCTGCGAGAAGCCGGGAAGTGCCCTGCCAGCGGACTTTGAGAACCCTGCCTTTGCCCGCGCACGCGGTCTGGACCCAGTGCAGGACGACCAACGCCCTGCGCCGGTTGTAGCGGGCGAACCAGAAATACCAGAACATCAGCATGACTATGGCTGCCCCCACGTCGATGGCCAGAAACCATTCCATACCACCACCTGAGATGCGCATCTTAAGGCTGCGGATGCTGTCATTCAAGCCCATTCATAAGGGCTGTTCGGTAACCATGAAGCTGCTGACCGCCGGTTGCAAGCTGGCAAATAGGCGACGGCTCGTAGCTACAATGTTCCCGTGCGGGTTACGATCCGAGATTTCCACAGCCGGGATTTCGAGACGCTCTGGCGCATTGATCAGCAATGTTTTGCGCCGGGGATCTCATATTCTCGTCCGGAACTGGCCGCCTACATGCGCGCCAGCGGTTCGTTCACCCTGGTAGCTGAGTCCCAGGAAACAGAAAATACCGAGCCGCCGGCCGACTCTGCGCCGCGCGCAATCATAGGCTTTCTTGTGGGCCACGCCAACCGGCGTGGTGCTGCACATATCATCACGATTGACGTGCTGCCCAAAGCGCGTCGCTCGGGCATCGGCTCGCGACTGCTTTCCGCAGCCGAGGAGCGCCTGCGGGCTGCGCACTGCAGCACGGTGCAGCTCGAAACCGCTGTAGACAACACTTCAGCTCTGACCTTCTACAAGCGCCATAATTATTCTCTTCTTAGGACCATCCCGCGCTACTATCCCGGCGGGCTGGATGCCTTCGTTCTCGAGAAAAATTTGCTTTCCTCGGCCTCCGACAGATAGCTTTCCTGCATGAAAGTTGCCATCCAGGGCGAAATAGGCTCTTTCAGCCACGAGGCTGCAGTGCGCATGGTGCCGGGCTGCACGATCGTGCCCTGTACCCGCTCGGCGGAAGTATTCGATCGCCTGGAACGCGGCTCGGTCGAGGCCGCTGTCATTCCCATCGAGAACTCACTGGCCGGATCCGTGGCTGAGCACCTGGACTTGCTGCTGGCGCGAAAGGTCTTTGTCCAACGCGAGTTCCGTCTGCGGATCATCCATAATGTAATTGCTGCTCCGGGTGTGAAGTTAGACGGGCTGAGCCGCGTTCTCTCGCACCCGGTAGCCCTCGAGCAGTGTCGCGATTTCTTTCGCCGACATCCGCGGATCCAGGCGGAGCCGTTCTATGACACCGCCGGCAGCGTCAAGCACGTAATCGAGAACCAGCTCCAGCACGCCGCGGGAATCGCCAGCCGTCACGCGGCCGCTGTTTACGGAGGCAAGATCCTGAAGCCGGGCATTGAAGATGATAAGCGCAACTTCACACGATTCTTTTTAATCCGTAAGCAACGGCAGAGACTTCCGAAAGCCAACAAGACCTCGGTAGCTTTCAGCGTAAGAAACGTGCCGGGAGCCCTGTTCAAGGCCTTGAGTGTTTTTGCTCTCCGCGACATCAGCCTGAGCAAAATCGAGTCGCGTCCATTGCGCGGCCGTCCCTGGGAGTATGTTTTCTTCGTGGATTTCCTGCGCGGAGAAGATGAGGCTTCCCGCAATGCATTGCGGCATTTGGGCGAGGTCACTGACCTGGTGAAGGTGTTGGGCGTTTACCCATCGGCGTAAAGTTCTTCGCGGGCGGGCGTCATTTCAGCCGTCCCCTGTCCCCAGGTTTTTACATCAAAACCGGCATTCCCGCTGTGCGGTTCACGGAGGAATAATGAACCAACGACCTTCCGAGGCTCGCCGAGATTTTCTGCTTCGTGCCGGCGCCGTTTGTGGCGGGCTGGCGCTACCCCCAGTCTTGGCCATCCCGCTCATCGCGCAAGAGAAGGAAAAAGAAAGAGATGCAGGGGAAGAAATTTCTCCTGCCGAGGACTTAATGCGCGAGCACGGTGTACTCAATCGCGTGCTCCTGATTTACGAGGAACATCGCCGACGGTTAGAGGCGAAGCAGGATTTCGATCCCGCAGTTCTGGCGGACGCGGCCGGAGTCGTCCGCCACTTCGTGGAGGAGTACCACGAGAAGCTGGAGGAGGATTACCTGTTTCCCCGTTTTCGAAAAGCGGGCAAGCTGGTTGACCTGGTCGACACCCTTCTTCAGCAGCACCAGGCGGGACGCCGCCTCACCGCGCAAATCGAGCAGCTGGCCGTGGCCGGTGCCGCGAAAGATGATGCCAAGCGCCGACGGCTCTCCGACGCGCTGCACTCGTTCATCCGCATGTACCGTCCCCATGAGGCCCGAGAAGACACGGTTCTGTTTCCAGCCTTTCGCAAGGTTGTTTCATCTCACGAATATGGCGCCTTAGGGGAGGAATTTGAGAAGAAGGAGGACCAGTTGTTCGGAGACGAGGGTTATTTCAAAGTTGTAGGCCAGGTTGCCGGGCTGGAGAAAAAGCTAGGGATCTATGAATTAGCCGAGTTCACGCCCAAGTGACCGAGCTGTGTCCTGGGGTCACATTCTTACGTGAGTTGGCACACTTGCGGGCTTTCTCAGAGACGCTAACCTGACAGTAGCGGCCCCAGGACTTTGGGCCGCCAAGGGAGGAAGCAATCATGCGTCTCTTGAAATTTACATCCTTGCCGGCCCTCTTCCTGCTCACGGTTGGTTGGTCAATGGCTCGCCAACCCAAGTACGGGGTAGCTGACACTCAGAAAATCTCATTCGGGGAACCCCGTGAGGCTCGGCCACGTGGTCCTGCCCAAGGGTGAGTACAAAGTCCAGCACACCAGGGAAGGGGAAAACCACGTTATGGTCTTTAGCCAGTTACATACTTCCGAGCCTGCGACCGCCCTCGTGAAATGTCGGCTGGTGCCCTTAAAGGTGAAGGCGCCTGCTACGCAGCTCCTCTACGACCACAACGAGGCGAACAGGCATGTGCTTCAAGAATTGATTTTTTGTGGGGGATACCGCAAAGCACGTTTTCTAAGTCCTCCTTCTTGGGGCACAGGCCACGGGTCAGCCATCACAATGCGGCCAAAGACCTCGTAATCTGGCGAGAGAGGGGCTCAGGCCTTTTTGGCATCTCGAAACCCGATTTCTGGGTCTGCGCGCTGACCGAACCGGAGGCTCTTGGTCTCAGTACCTTCGGTACTATGGCAAACCACCTGGAAAGGAATTAGAATCCAACCCTCTGCGGGAACTTGGTCAGGGGAGTGCGCTGAATCCTCCCGGGGCAGAACATCATCCAAACTTGAGCGAGTTACACTCAAGGAGCAATATGGCACAACAAGCTCGAGCCGAACGTGCCGTTCCGAACAAGAATCGAGACAAGGATCAGCCCGAAGAGCGTTCTCTTCCGGTACTTCCCGTCCGCGACACCGTTCTCTTCCCTCATGCCGTACTCCCGCTGACCGTAGGGCGTGAAAGTTCGGTCCAACTCATCAATTCTCTGGGCGAAGACAAGACCATCATCGTGGTCGCCCAGCGGGAAGCGCGAGTCGACGCGCCCCAACCTACGGACCTTTATACCGTCGGCAGCCTGGCAGTCGTACATAAAGTCGTAAAGATGCCTAACCAAAGCCTTTTTGTCTTCGCCGAGGGCCTGGAGCGCGTGCGTCTTTCTGAATTTACCCAGCTAACTCCTTTCATGCGCGCACGTGTCGATTCGGTGGCCGAATCGGTTCCTCCCAAAAGCTCCGAAGTGGAGGCGTTGCAGCGCAACGTGCTTACCCTGTTCCAGCAGATCGTGGCGGGTTCGCCGACCCTTTCCGATGAGCTTTCCACGGTGGCGATGAACGTCGAAGAGCCGGGCCGCCTGGTGGACTTCATCGCCTCGTCGCTGCCTTCTCTTTCCACTGCCGATAAGCAGGACGTGCTCGAGACCACCGACGTTCGTATTCGCCTGGAAAAGATCAATCAGCACCTGGCCAAGGAACTCGAGGTTCAGCAACTGCGCAACAAGATCCAGTCGGAAGTGCAGGACCGGGTACAGCAGACGCAGCGCGAGTACTATCTGCGCGAGCAGATGAAGGCCATCCAGAAAGAACTCGGTGAGCAGGACGAGGGTGCGCGCGATACGGAAGACCTGCGGCAGAAAATCGAAGCTGCGGGCATGCCCGACGAAGTGAAAAAGGAGGCTCTGAAGGAACTCGGGCGGCTTTCCCGCATGTCGCCGATGGCAGCGGATTATTCTGTCACCCGCAACTATATCGAGTGGCTGGCGGTGCTGCCCTGGAACAAGACTTCCGGCGGCGAAGTGGATATTCCCAAGGCAAAAGAGATTCTGGACACCGATCACTACGACCTGCAAAAGGTAAAAGACCGCATTCTGGATTATCTATCCGTGCGCCGTCTGAAGCCCGGAATGAAGGGGCCTATCCTTTGCTTCGTTGGACCTCCGGGGGTTGGCAAAACGTCACTCGGCAAGTCCATTGCGCGAGCGCTGGGAAGGAAGTTTGTGCGTCTGTCCCTCGGCGGCGTGCATGACGAAGCCGAAATTCGTGGCCATCGCCGCACCTATATCGGGGCTCTCCCCGGTCAAATCATCCAGGGCATCCGCCGCGCTGAGACCAAGGACCCAGTGTTCATGCTGGACGAGATTGACAAGGTCGGACGCGATTTCCGCGGCGACCCGGCTTCGGCTCTGCTGGAGGCGCTCGATCCGGAGCAGAACGCCACCTTCCGTGATAACTACCTGGATGTGAGCTTCGACCTCTCCAAGGTGTTGTTCATCACGACGGCCAACATGCTCGACCCGATCGCCGATCCTCTGCGCGACCGCATGGAAATCATCGAGCTGCAAGGCTACACCGAGGAAGAGAAGGTGCACATCGCGTTTCAATACTTGGTTCCCCGGCAGATTGAAGAGAACGGCATTACGCCCGAACAAATCGAATTTCCCCAAGAGGCGATCCAGACCCTGATTCGCCACTATACGCGCGAAGCCGGCGTACGCAACCTGGAGCGCAACATTGGCACCATCTGCCGGAAGCAGGCGCGCCGGCTGGCGGAAGGCAAGACCGAAAAACTGGTGGTGACCCCGGACGTGATTCACGAGTTTCTCGGCGGAATCAAAGTCCGGGTGGAGGGCGAAATCGCGGAGCGCACCAAGCGTCCGGGCGTGGCCGTGGGTCTGGCTTGGACTCCGACCGGCGGCGACGTGCTCTTCGTCGAGGCTAACCAGATGAAGGGCAAAGGTGGATTCACTATGACCGGCCAGATCGGCCAGGTCATGCAGGAGTCCATGCAGGCCGCTTTAACCTGGGTACGTTCCAACGCTGCGCGCTTAGGCATTTCGGAGAATTTCTTCGCCGAGCACGACATTCATATTCACGTGCCGGCCGGAGCCATACCGAAGGATGGGCCGTCAGCAGGTGTGACCATGGCTACCGCGTTGGTCTCCCTGCTGGCCGAGCGTCGTGTGCGGCCACTAACTGCGATGACGGGAGAGATCACGCTCAGCGGCAACGTCCTGCCAGTCGGTGGAATCAAGGAAAAAGTCCTGGCCGCGAAACGCGCCGGTGTCCACGACATTCTTCTTCCGGCCGAAAACCAGATGAACGTCGAGGAAGATCTAACCGGCGAACAGCTGGAGAACATCAACATTCATTACGTGAAGACGATCGAGGAAGTGCTTCAGGTCGCCCTGCCATCCACGCCGCGCGAAGAGAGGCTGGACGCGGAAGAGCGGGAAAAGGTTCTGAGCACGCAACCCGTCGCCTGATGCCGGCGATCGGTGTTCAGTTGTGAATTGCCGGTCCCGAAACGGACTGGCATTTGCCTTTGCATACACAGTGGCAAAACGATATCCTCCATGAACCTTCTGCACCGGTGGATTTGCCATTCCGAAAACTGGAAGAACCAGCTGCGCGACGAGATGGTGCCGTGGGTTCTCGAGGGGCTCGACCTTGGGCCCGATGTGCTGGAACTCGGTCCCGGTCCAGGTTTCACCACTGATCTTCTCCGCCAGCGTTGTCGGCACCTGACCGCCATCGAAATTGACGCCAACTACGCCCGTCCCCTCGAAGAACGGCTGCGGGAAGCGAATGTGAAGATCGTGCACGCCGACGCCACCGCCATGCCTCTCCCCGATCAGGCGTTCTCCGGCGCGGTTGCTTTCACGATGCTCCACCACGTCCCATCAGAGCAGTTGCAGGATCGGCTTTTCCACGAGGTCCATCGCGTCCTCCGGCCGGGTGCGGTGTTTGCCGGAACGGACAGCATTCGCAGGGTTTTTCTGCGTCTGGCGCATATCGGAGACACCTATGTGCCGATCGACTATCACACACTGCGCGCCCGACTTGAGATTGCGGGCTTTACTGATGTGGAGATTGCCAGGGGAAAGAAGAGATTTCGTTTTCGAGCGCGGCGAGCCTGACTCCCTTCCCTTAAACCGCGGCTGACTCGGTTCTCGGGTTAGCAGGGAACCAGGCCTCGATCACGGTTCCCGGTTCACCATTGCTGATACTGAGGTCTCCTCCAAACTGGCGTGTGCGCTCCCGCATGCCACCAATGCCCACCCCAACCGCGGCTGAAAGTTTGCGCTGAACGTCGAGTGGGATCCCTTTTCCGTAATCACGAATACGGACGCAAGCGCGGCCCGCGTTTTGCTCCACCAGGACGTCTGCGGTTTTGCTGCCCGAGTGGCGATACACGTTGGTGAGCGCCTCTTGCACGATCCGAAAAATCGAAGTTTCAATTTCGGAGGCCAGTCGCGGGAACTTGGGTGGCCGGATTTCCAGGTTGACCGTAATGTTGGAGCGCTTGGAAACGCCGTCTACGTACCACTGCAGGGCCGGAACCAGTCCGGCATCATCGAGGAGCGGTGGGTGCAGCAAATACGATAGGCTTCGGACACCCTGCAGCACCCGCTCGCCTAATTGCAGCGCTTCTTCCAGACCCTCCTTGGCCGCCGGTACAAGATTGCCTTGCAGCAGGGTAGACTCCAGCATCATCTTCATGGCGCTGAGTTCCTGGCTCAGGCTCTCGTGCAATTCGCGTGCGATCCGGCGGCGCTCTTCATCCTGGACCCGCAGCAGTCGTCCGGAGAGCTCGCGCAGGCGGCCCTCCAGCTCTCGGCGCTGGGTCATGTCGCGGGTAATTTTGGAGAAGCCGTAGAGCTTCCCCTTAGCGTCTCGCAGCGCCGTGATCATCACACTCGACCAGAACCGGGATTCATCCTTGCGGACCCGCCAGTTTTCATCTTCAAATTGGCCCGCCTGGGTTGCGACTTCCAGTTCGTGGGCCGGCCAGTTCCTCTGGGTCGCTTCTTCCGGGTAAAATTTCGAGAAGTGCTGGCCGATGATCTCGGCGGGCTTATATCCGATGATGCGCTCGGCGCCCGCATTCCAGGTGACTACATATCCCGTGGGGTCGAGCAGGAAAATGGCGTAGTCTTTTACCCCTTCGACGAGGAGACGATACCGTTCTTCGGTCTCACGCAATGCCTGCTCGGCCCGCCGGCGAACGCTCAAATCCCGCGTGATTTTCGCAAATCCGCGCAAAGAGCCATCTCGCTCTCGCAGCGCGGTAATGACGACGCTCGCCCAAAACTGCGAACCATCCTTGCGGACTCGCCAGCCCTCGTCCGCAAAGCGACCCTCTATGGCGGCGACTTTTAATTCGTGCTCTGGCCAGCCGCTCGCTGTTGTCTCGGGCGGGTAAAAGACTGAGAAGTGTTTTCCAATGATTTCGTCGGCTGTATAGCCTTTGATCCGCTCTGCGCCGGCGTTCCAACTGGCGATGTGTCCTTTGGGGTCGAGTACGAAGATAGCGTAGTCCTTAATCGTCTCCACCAACAAGCGAAAGGTATCTTCGCGGCGCAGGAGACTCTCTTGGGCTCGATGCCGCCGGTTCATCTCGGTCTTTTGATTATGGGTCTGCAAATTGGGTGGCAACTCTACTCTCAATTATGGGGCAGGCGAAAATTGTCTTGCCCGGTTTAGTCTCTGCTCATCGGCGGGATGGGGGAGCTAATCTACTTTTTCTAAAGTACATCCGTCGTCCGCGTCTATACAGTGAACACTGTAGGTATGCAGTCGAGCCCATTAGAATCATTGAGATGGGTGTATCGATCGTGCTCCTTTCGATAACCGAACGCTTTCAAGCGGCCCGTCATCGCCCGCGCTAAACTAGCTACGGCCGGAGCCACCTTTTCTGATGCGGATTCGCGTCCTATTTTTCGGCCTGCTGAAAGACCTCGCGGGTCGGGCAAACGACTGTCTCGATCTGCCCGAAGGCGCGACCGTCGACGAGCTTCTAAAGCACTATTCAGTCAGCATTCCGCATTTTAAGGACTTACTACCGTCGGTTGCCCTTTCTGTCAACCGGCAGTACGCTGGGCCGAATGTGAAGTTGAAAGCCGATGACGAGGTCGCCTTATTGCCGCCGGTCAGCGGAGGCACTCCCCGGGTTCTCCTGGTGCGGGAGAAGATTGATACCCAGGGCGCCCTGGAGAGCATTAAGCGGCCGGAAGACGGAGCCGCAGTCGTATTCGAAGGCGTAGTTCGTAACAACACCCGCGGACGGCCGACGCTCTATCTAGAATACGAGTCTTATGAGGACATGGCCTTAAAAGAGCTGGGAACGCTGGTCGAGCAGGCGCTGGCCCAGTTCAAGGTGCGCGACGTCACGATTATCCACCGCCTCGGTCGCCTGGAGATTGGCGAGACCAGCGTTCTGATCGTGGTTGCCGCGGCCCACCGCGGCGTCGCCTTCGACGCCTGTCGCTGGCTGATTGATGCTCTTAAGCGAACGGTCCCCATCTGGAAGAAAGAGTATTTCGAAGACGGCGCGGTTTGGGCCGATGGCGAGCCATTTCCCGCCGATATTCGAGCGGGCACCCATTCTCAACGCCCGGCATCTAAATGACCGTTCCTTACCATGAAAAATCTGGCCGCAATGGCCTTGGTGCTCGCGACCTCCCTTTATTGCTTCCCCCAGGAGACTTCGTCCACCCTGAAGGTGGACGTCAAACTGGTCACGGTGTTCGTTACCGTAATCGACGAGCACGGCGCCCCCGTAGCCAGCCTGAAGAAAGAAAATTTCACATTGCAAGAAGATGGCCGTGAGCAGAAGCTCGCCGTTTTTGATCGCGAGTCTGAGTTGCCGCTGTCCATCGTTCTGGCGATAGATACCAGTCTGAGCACGCGTCGCGACCTGCCGCTCGAACTCGCGTCCGCCCGACGTTTTGCCGGCACGATTCTGCGCCCGGTCGACGCCTTGGCGCTTTATAGCTTCAGCGAAGTCGTCAGCGAAGTCGTACCGTTCACCGCCGATTTGAAGAGGATTGACCGCGGGGTGGACCGGATTCCCCTGGGCTCAGCGACGGCACTCTACGACGCTCTCTATTTGGGGGCCCAGACGCTCGATCGGCGGCAAGGACGAAAAGTGTTGGTTGTAATCACAGATGGCGGGGACACAGTCAGCAAGGTGAACTACAAAGACGCAGTGCGGGCCGCCCAGGAAGCGGAAGCCATCGTTTACTCCATTATCGTCGTGCCGGTCGAGGCCAGCGCCGGCCGCGACACCGGCGGCGAGCACGCCCTGATCCAGCTTTCCGAAGACACCGGGGGCAAGTATTTCTATGCCAGCTCGCTGCCGCAACTAAACGACGCCTTCCATCAGATCAGCGATGAACTCCGCACCCAGTACCTGCTGGCTTACTACCCCTCACAAAAACTCGCCGCTTCCGAATTCCGCCGCATCCAGGTGAGTCTGGAAGGGGTCCCTGCCAGCGTGAATTACAGGGTGCGGCACCGGAGCGGGTATTACACGTGGAAAGAAAATCGGATGAGGTAATGCGGCAGTTGTGGCGCGGTCTGCGTACCATTTCCTGAAAATCTGAAAAATCTAAATATGGAATTTGGGATACGGAGTTCGGGAGAACCGCTCCTCGCGCAGGTCGATTCTTTGCAAGTGATTGAATTTAAAACCAAAGATTTTGCGAGCCTCGGCTGGACTCTGGATTGCATGTCATACCGAAGAATCCCTCTGTTCACTCTTCGGAAGGCTCCCGTCGTTTGGGCGGGCCCTGTACCGTTTCCGTTTCGTGAGCCGTAGAAAAATGAAACGTTTTGAAATTTCGGGAAGGAAGGTGGATGATGTCGTCTAATTTCAGCTCTCCTTGTTGGGTCGCCAGACGATTCTGTCTGATCGCGCTGATACTGTTATTGTCAACCGCATCCCTGCTCGCACAGACCACCGTGGGTACCGGTAGTCTTGTCGGCACGGTGACCGACCCATCCGGGGCGGTAGTGAGCGGCGCAAAGGTAACGATCACAAATATGGCTACCGGACAGGCGACTGCGCTGACCACGAACCCCGCTGGCGCCTATAACTCCGGATCGCTAGCCCCCGGGCAATTCAAGGTGCAAATCTCGGCTAAGGGCTTCAGCTCGGTGATCCAGATAGTGACCGTCCTGGTGGGCAACACGGCGACCGCCAACGCGAGATTGCAGCTCGGCCAGGAAAGCCAAGTTATCGAGGTGCAAGCGGGCGCTGTAGCGGTCAACACCGAGCAAGCCGCAGTGCAAGGGGTTATCAATTCGACCCAAATCGAGAACCTTCCATTGGGTGGCCGTAACTTCCTCGATCTAGCCCAGCTCGAGCCGGGTGTGCAAATCCAAGACGGGCAGAACTTTGATCCCACGAAGGCAGGGTACTCCTCCATCTCGTTCGGCGGCCGCTTTGGCCGCACCGCCCGCATCGCCGTGGATGGTGTCGATATCAGTGATGAGACGGTCGGTACTACCACACAGGATATTCCGGCCAGCGCCATCGACCAGTTTCAGCTCAGCCAGTCCTCTCTTGATCTTTCGAACGATCTAACTTCCTCCGGCGCCGTCAACGTCAGCACGAAATCAGGAACGAACACCTATCACGGCCAGGCCTTCGACCTGTTCCGCGACCGAAGTGTGGGCGGAGCCTCGACGCCCGGTGGTCAGGCGCTGCCCTTCCAGCGTTCCCAGTATGGCGGGAACCTTGGCGGACCCATCATCAAGGACAAGATGTTCTTCTTCGCGGACGGTGAGCGCACCAAGCAGGATTCGTTCACGCCTGTCTTGTTTCCGGCTCCGTTTGACGTCTACAACGGTGGTATCGGAGTGCCTTTCCGTGACGACGAACTATTGGGAAAAGTTGACTACACTCTGGGGCACAGCGCCCGGGCTTTCTACCGGTACGACTACTTCAAGAACTCGCTGCCCGCTACCTTCGGATTCGGATACTCCCTCTACACGAATCAGGATATTACGCGCACTCACGTACTTGGAGTTGACTTCAACACTGGAAGTCTCACCCATAGTGTCCGCTTCTCGTTCCTGAAATTCCAAAACCAGATCAAGGACGCCACTGCGGGATCGAGTCTGGTGTTTTGCTGTAACGGAGTCGAGCTGAATGCTTTGGGTAACGGATTTTACGCAGGACCCAATTTACTCGCGCCACAAAGCACCCCGCAATCCAACCACCAGGTTAAGTACGATGGCAGCAAGTCCGTTGGCTCCCACATTGTCCGTTATGGCTTCGCCTGGAACCATATTCAGGGCGGTGGTTTTGCCGATTTCTTCGGGCTGGCCCCGCGCATCTCGTGGCACCAGACGGCGGCAAACCAGGACTTCGCGGCCACCGGGCCATTTCCTGGAGGCGCGTCCAATCCGCTGAACTATCCGGCCGAGAGAGTCCGGTATGGCAACGGTTTGGGGTTCAACACGCTGGCACCGGCACTGGGTTTCCCGGCTGGCGGGCTAGGGCCGGACAACCGTATCGGCTGGTACATTGGCGATGCCTGGAAAATCAAGTCCAACTTCACCTTGAGCTTGGGCTTGCGCTACGACCGCGACACGGGTCGTACTGACAGCGACTTGCCGGCCGATCCGAAGATTAATGCTGCCTTCCCGGGCTGGGGTAACCAGGTCCAGCAGCCCAACACGAATTTTGCCCCCCAGTTAGGCATTGTCTGGGATCCCCGGAACGACGGCAAGACCGTAATTCGCGGCGGGGCTGGTCTCTATTACGAGAACATCATCTTTAACAACGTTCTCTTTGACCGGCCGCTGCGTTTGCTGACGGGAGCCTTCAATCAGACCCCGTACGGCTGTTTCAGCGGTATACCCCAACCTGTGCCGGTGGCGAGCGGCACCATCACTCCCCCTGCCAGCTCCTGCGGTCTCAAAGTCCACGCTGGCGACGCCATCCCCTCGATCCTGGCGTTCTGGAACCAGTACAAAGCGGGAAATCCGTTGGATCTTCAGGCTGCAAATCCCAACTACATTGGTAACTTCCTGGATGCCGGGTTGGGTGTCCCACTGGGACTCATAGCCCCAGGCTACAAAACCCCGCGCTCGCTGCAGATCAACTTCGGCATCCAGCGTGAGATTCGGCACGGCATGGTGTTCAGTGCCGACTACTTGCGGAACGTCGAGACCCACTCGTTGCTAGGCATTGACATCAACCACGACGGGGACGTCAAGAACTTCAACCTTGCCAATGCTCAAGCCGCGATTGCGACCACCTTGGCGAACTGCGGGGTCGGGAGCATCGACCAGGCCATTATTCTCTGCCCTTCCAACCCCACCGGCGGAATGGGTGCTTACACACCAAGATCCGCGACCATGGCCGATTTCGGGAACAACGGGCTCGCCTCAGCCTCCGATTTCGGGCAAGATTGCCTGAATGCCATCGGAGCTCCTTGTGCCTTCCCCGGGAAAAATGCAGGCCAGGCCGTGTCCTTATTCTTGCAGCCGATCGGGCGCTCGGTTTACAACGCTCTCCAGATGAAGCTGGTACAGAACGTGGCCAACCCGATGCGCGGCGTGAAGGCTCTGAACTTCCAGGTTGCCTACAGCTTGTCCCGCTTCGAGAACTCTGGCGGCGCCCAGGTAAATGGAACGACGGGGGACAACGATCAGGACTTTGTCTTGCAATCGGCGGACAACAATGCGCCTAACCGCTACTTTGGACCTTCACTGATGGACCGCACCCACCAGATTTCGTTTGGGGGTTACGCGGACCTGCCAGGGAAGTTCCACCTGGGGCTGGTTTCCCATTTCTACAGCCCACTCTCCAGCCCCTTGGTGGTTCCCAACACCGGCCTAGGGGCGGGCGAAATCTTCCGCACCGACTTCACGGGCGATGGAACCGTGGGAGATCCGATGCCGGGAACGCACTTCGGGCAGTTTGACCGTGGTACCAACGCTTCCAACATCAACACGCTTATCAACAATTACAACAGCAAGTTTGGGAACCAGCCAACCCTAGCCGGCCAGGTGTTGATTGCCAATAATCTGATGACCCTGGCTCAACTGCAGGCGTTGGGAGGTGTGGCACCAAGCATCCCGACCGCTTCGGCAGGCCAAGCCGATTTCAGCTGGCTCCGTTCCTTTGACCTGAACGTTGCGTGGAAGTACACCATTAAGGAAAGATTTAGCATCGAACCGAGCGTGTTTTTTTACAACTTGTTCAACTTCGCCAACTTCGGCCTGCCGCCGAACCAGATGTCCGGCCTGCTCAATGGAACGCCGGGCTCGATCAACGGTACCAACGTTGCCGACAATAAGGCTTCGTTCCGAATTGGAAACGGCACCGGGGTGTACGCTGCCGGAGCTGCACGGCAGATCGAGTTTGGAATGAAGTTCACTTTCTAACTTGAGTACAGACAGAAATTCAGGCCACCGTCTTCGGGCGGTGGCTTTTTAACTGTGTGCCGATTGAGAAGGTGGGCGGTGACGATAAGGGAATAAGGTACAAGTGGAAGACCTACGAGGCCGAAAATACCGAATTGTACTTCCGTTCGGAGTGGTCGCAAGCTGAATCGGCGGTGCCACCGCACCGTGTACAATGCCCCTATGCCTTTTCGTGGATCAGGTCCCCCCAATGCCATGCGTAAAGGCGGCAAGGCTCCTCCTCCCGATGACACTTTCGAAGAAGCCGCCTACCTGAAGTCCTTGGGCGAGAAGCAGAAGAACGTCAGCATCAAACTGGTGGGCGGCGAGGTCGTCGAAGGATGGATCGAGTATTACGACAAAAACATGGTTCGGCTCACCCGGCAAGGGGCGCCCAATTTGTTTATCTTCAAGCACGAAATCATGTACATCGCGGAGGAGCCGCTGCGGGGCTAGTTCCGAGCAGGTCACATCCGCAACCCGCAACAACGCTGAAAGTTCGTCTTCGAAACTAAACCTTCATGCCCTCGAACACGGATTCTTCTGAATTTGTTCCCGCCATGGCCGAAATCGCCCGTGAGGCAGGCGCCCTCCTGATAAAGTACTTCGAGGCGCGGGTGAAGATCGAGTACAAGGGCGAGGTCGACCTGGTCACCGAGGCCGACCGCAAATCTGAAGCCCTCATCCTGGAGCGCATCCGCGCGCAGTGGCCCAACCACGATGTGATGGGAGAAGAAGGCACGCGCATCGAATCCGGAAGCGACTATCGCTGGTATGTGGATCCCCTGGACGGCACCACCAATTTCGCCCACGGATTTCCCGTCTTCTGCGTCTCTCTGGCGCTGGAATTCAAGGGCCAGCGTATTGCCGGCGTGGTTTATGATCCTACCCGCAACGAACTTTTTAGCGCCGAGCAGGGGAGGGGCGCCTACCTCAATAACCGGCCGATCCGCGTGTCAGCGGTAGATAATCTGGCCGAGTGCCTTGTTGCCACCGGCTTTCCCAGCCACAAACGCCACAAGAATCCCAACGTCTTCTTCTACCACCAGATCACGTTGCGGACCCATGGCGTGCGCCGGGCGGGCTCGGCAGCGCTGGATTTGTGCTCGGTGGCTTGCGGGCGCTTCGATGCCTTTTGGGAGTTCAATCTGAATCCCTGGGATACCGCGGCTGGCGTGCTGATCGTAGAGGAGGCTGGTGGCCAGGTGAGCGATTTCAGCGGGGCGCCTTTTAATATCAACAGCCGCGAGACGCTGGCATCTAATAGTCTGGTGCACGAGGCAATGCTGGCCGAGTTTGACGCCGTCTTCAAGGGAAGGGGCCTAGAGGAGTTGCCCAGCCCAGTCGAATACGCCAAGAGTCGCGGCAAAGCGATAAAATAAAGCAAGAGTCGGGGAGGGCTGGCCTATAGCCCGCGTTCCCAAGCAGGTTCAGGACCAACCGTGATCCAATCGCTTCTTGAACGCAAGCTCGAAAAGCGGCCGGATAAAGTGCGCCTGAAGGGGCGAATACTCTTCCTCACGGAAGATCCCGCACTGATCAAGCGGCAATTGGCGGGCGAAGATCTGCCGTGGGACAGGAAGAACCCTGCGAACAATCCCAAGCTGCGCGACGACATCTCGACTGACGAGATCACTCCGGCACACTACTGCTTCTATTTCGACCAGACCCTCGGCGAAATCCCCTATCTGGGGCTGAAGTGCGGCGGCGTCCTCCCCATCGGGCGTAATGACGTCAAGAATGGCGGCTTTGTCTGCGCGGTAAGCGGAAAGCGGCGAGGCAAAGGGTCGAGCCGCGAGCAATCTCCTTATGCTGAGATGTGCGCCGGTATTCAGGTGGTCATCGCCGAAAATATCGAGCGCATTTACAAGCAGAACTGCCATAACCTCGGCCTGCTGACTTCGACGAACTTTTCGTTGATTGACAAGATTCGCGCGCGCCAGGAGATCGCCCTTTCAGAATTCACGGCCGGCGAAGACGAGATTACGCGCCAGGTGATCGAATACGGTGGGTTGTTTCCCTTCAACGTGGCTCGCATGCAGAAGAAGGTCTTTTTGCCGCCGATCAACACGCCCAAACGATCGATGGCGCTGGCGGAGAAGATCTTTGCCCGGCACATGGTGAATGAGAAAGGCGATGCCGGTGTGCCCTGCGTTAAACCGGGCGACACCGGCTTCGCGCGCGCCGACCTCCGTTTCAGCCATGAATACGTCACCCCGATGGCGGCCATCTTTTTTGAACATCATGTCGGCAAAGATGCCAAGGTCAATGATCCTTCGACCATCCTGTTTTTCCGCGACCACCTGACTTTCCTCGACGAAGTGATCTCGGAAGAAAAGAAGAAGCTGGGGCTGCTCGATCTGGCCACGCAGCTCAAACTCAAGCAGCAGGACTTTGCCGAGCGGCAGGGAATCAAGCTGCATGGCGAGTTGAAAGACCGCAAAGGCTCGGAAGGCATCTGCCACTCCATTGTCTTGGAAAGCTATGCGCTTCCCGGCCAGCTCAACATTGGTTCTGACTCGCATACCCCGCACGTAGGCGCAATCGGCTGCGTCGCCTTCGGAATTGGCACGACTGACGTCTTCAACAGTTGGATCACGAAAGACATTCGGGTAAAAGTGCCGGAGTCGGTGAAGGTCGTGATCCGCGGCAAGAAGCATCCCAACGTTACTGCCAAGGATTTCATTCTGAGGATTCTGAGCCTCGACTACGTGCGCAGCGGCAAGGCGCTGGCCAAGGTAATGGAGTATGCGGGCGAGACGATCGAGGAACTCAGCGTCGATGAGCGCGCGACTATGACCAACATGGCGGCGGAGATCGGCGGGTTCACTGGAATCGTCGCCCCGGATGAGAAAGTCGTGAAATTCCTGGTGGAGCGACGAGGCATGGATCGAAGGCAGGCTGAAGCCATGATCCAGGGCCTCAGCAGCGATCCTGGCGCCGAGTACGCCCACGTGATCGAGTTGGATGCGGCCGAGATCACGCCTATGGTCGCCACGCCCGGGGATCCGGGGAACGGCAAGTACGTCCGCGACCTGAATACGCCTGTGCCGGTCGAGTTGGCCTACGGTGGAACCTGCACGGCCGGTAAGAACGAAGACATGGATATGTATGCCGAGGTGCTGGCCGATGCTCTCAAGCACGGGAAACGAGTGGCGGATTCCGTGAAGTTCTACATTCAGTTTGGGTCTCAGGAAACACGGGATTACGCGGTTAGCCGCGGGTATCTCGAGATCTTCCGGAAAGCCGGGGCGCAGGTCATCGAACCCAGCTGCGGGGCTTGCATCAATGCCGGCCCGGGAGTCTCGACCAGCTCTGACCAGGTTGTGATCAGCGCCCAGAACAGGAACTTCCCCGGGCGCAGCGGGCCAGGGCAGATGTATCTGGCCAGCCCCTTGACCGTGGCTGCCAGCGCGGTCGCCGGCTATATTGTCGAGTATCAGCCGAGCGCGCAGCGGGAATTGATTTCGGCGTAAACTTAGTTCAGGTGGGGTCAGCCAGCTTGCCTGTACGACAGCCGCCAAATCTTGCTAGAATGTGCGGTCTGATTTGACCCCGCAAGGATCAAGGGAGACAACAGAAAATGGCCTATGTAATTGCAGAACCGTGCATCGGGACGAAAGACACTGCCTGCGTGGACGCCTGCCCGGTGGATTGCATTCATCCTAAGAAGGATGAAGAAGCCCACGCCAGCGAGGAGATGCTCTACATCGATCCCGTGGAGTGCATTGACTGCGGCGCCTGCGTTCCGGTTTGCCCGGTTTCAGCCATCTTTGCGCTGGACGATCTGCCGGAGAAGTGGAAGCACTTCACCGAGCGCAACGCGCAGTATTACGGACGGTAAGGTATGCAAGGGAAAAATGGCGCACACCTGCGTCCCGGGTGTGCGCTGTTTAGCTCTTCCGTCATAGCTTTGTCATAAGCTTTTAGCCAAGACATATTGCGCAACCGCAACCTCGGATCCATGATTTCTTCAAGGTCTCTAAACTGCCAATCTCGACGGAGCTAAAATCTAATAGTTACTAATAGTTGCCTTCTCTTTCCATCCACTCCACCCTCGATTACAATCAAAGATTAACTTGCTGCGACCGAGTGGCGTAGTGCATGTGCTGCGCGCGGCAGGCGGTGAGCGTCCATGCCGCTGAAGGAGTCCGAGGCGATCATCCTGCGCACCTATCCGCTGCGGGAAGCGGACCTGCTGGTCACGTTTTTCACACGCCTGGAAGGTAAAGTTCGCGGCGTGGCGCGCTCGGCCAAAAAATCCAAGCGGCGTTTTGGGGGTGCACTCGAACCGCTGACGTATGTTCGGGCTTATTACGAAGATCGCGAAGGGCAAGAACTCACCCGGCTCGATTCCTGTGACGTCATCGAGTCACCGTTGGCGAACGAAGTCAGTTATCCCCGGGCGGTAGCGCTGGGTCATGTCGCCGAGTTGCTCGGTGAATTGTTGCCGGAGCGCGAAGCGAATGATGCGGTTTTTCGGCTGACGCTCTCTGTTCTGGCAACCTTGAGCGGGGCGAACGTCTGGATGCCGGTGACCTATTTTGAGCTCTGGCTGACGCGGCTGACGGGATTTTTGCCGGAGCTTTCCGAGTGCATCGTCTGCGGAGAGGCGCTCAATGGCAGCCGGGCGTTCTTTCATGCGTTAGCAGATGGGCTGATGTGCCCGGAGGATAAGCGGCTGGCTTCTGCCGAGATGTCGAGCGACTCGCGATCGCTGGCAGCGCAGATGTTCCGAGCGCCGGTGGAGAGTTTCAGCTCCACAACATGGGCTAAGGCGCGTGCCAGCGACTTGCGCAAGTTCCTGGTGCAGACGCTGGAACGACACATAGAGAAGAAGCTGGTCACAGCAGCGATGCTGGAGAAGATCAGCAGTTAGCACTTAGCCCTTCCGGCTCCAGGGCGCTACCGAAATGTTCAGGGGCCAAGTGCCAAGTGCTAAGTGCAAAGACAGAAATTCTGATTTTGACTCCGTCCAATTCCAATCCGCCAACTTTCCAGGAACTCCTCCTGCGCCTGCAGACCTTCTTTGCTGAGCGCGGCTGTGTGTTGCAGCAGCCCTATGACGTGGAGGTCGGCGCGGGCACGATGGCGCCAGAAACCTTCCTGCGCGTGCTGGGGCCTGATCCCTACAAGGTCGCCTACGTGCAGCCTTCTCGCCGTCCGGCAGATGGGCGTTATGGCGAGAATCCCAACCGGCTGTTCAAGCACATGCAGTTGCAGGTCATCCTGAAGCCGCCTCCGGAAAATGTGCAGGAGCTTTATCTGGAGTCGCTGACGGCCATGGGCATTGACCTGCGCCAGCACGATATCAAGTTTGAAGAAGACAATTGGGAGTCGCCGACGCTGGGCGCTTGGGGGATCGGCTGGCAGGTCATGCTCGACGGTTTGGAGATCACCCAGTTCACTTACTTCCAGCAGTGCGGAGGCGTGGACCTGGATCCAATTTCAGCCGAATTGACCTACGGGCTGGAGCGCATCGCAGCGTTCCTGCAGGATGTGGACTCGATCTACGATATCGTATGGGCACGCGATCCGGAAACAGGTCGGGTGACGACCTATGGAGACGTGCGCCTGGCCGACGAGCTCCAGTTTTCGGTGTACAACTTCGAGGCAGCTGATGTCGAGAAGACCTGGAAGCATTTCGAACTGTACGAGGCCGAGTGCAAGGCGATGATCGAAGCCTATGCGGCATCTGGCAGGAAACAGGCAGCCGGGCCGGTTAAGTTTGATAGGCACCGCTTCCCCCTTTTGGCAGCCTACGATCTGTGCCTCAAGTGTTCCCACTTGTTCAACATTCTGGACGCGCGCGGCGCAATTTCTGTGACCGAACGAGTCGGAGTTATTGCACGCGTGCGCGCGTTGGCAGTGGGAATTGCCAAAGCTTACGTCGAGCAACGGCGTGGAGAAGAGCCAGAACCAGAACCGGAAGCGGGCCAAGAAATAGGGAAACGGAAAACTAAGAAGAAAGAGAAACCGGTAACCGCGGTTTCATAAACGGGACGGGTATGGCTTAGCCATGCCGAAACGAAAGAGTGCATTCTTGTGATTCCGAGCGGGTTTCCTGGTCGAGAGGGGGCTTGCCCAGTCTAGAGCCCCTGAGGAATTTGCTTTTTGAATTTATCGAAATGCCCGACTTTCTCCTCGAAATCGGCTGTGAAGAGATTCCGGCGCGCATGGTTGACGCTGCGTCTCAGGAACTCGAGAGGCGGGTTCAGGACTTGCTGACCCGGGAACGCCTGCCCGCCACGGGTTCGGTTTCATGCCTTGATACGCCACGCCGGCTGGCCGTGCTCGCTTCGGGGATTCCGAGCGCCCAGCCAGACGTGACCGAGCAAGTCACCGGGCCATCCACCACTGTTGCTTACAAAGACGGGCAGCCGACTTCCGCGGCACAAGCTTTCGCTAAGAAAGTCGGTCTGGAAGTCTCAAAGCTCGGCAAGGTGACCACTTCGAAAGGAGAATACTTATCCGCCCGGGTCACCAGAAAAGGGCGGCCGGCGGCCGAAATTCTAGCCGAGGCGCTTCCCCGGGAGATCAGTTCGATCTACTGGCCGAAAAGCATGTACTGGCGCAAGCCGACGGAGCGCTTTGTGCGTCCTGTGCGCTGGCTGGTGGCCATGCTGGACGGCGAAGTGATTCCGCTGGAATTCGGCGGTATTCGCGCCGGCAATCAATCGCGCGGCCATCGCCTTCTGGCCGACCGGGAGGTAAAGATTTCATCTGCGGGTTCGCCCTATCTAGAAGCGTTGGAAGCAGCAAGGGTTCTTAGCCGGGGCGCTCGCGAGAAGCAGATTCGCAAGCAACTCGATGCCGCCGCCCGCGCCATTCCCAGCGCGCGCTGGCGCGAGGACAAGGAGTTGCTGGATACTGTGATCAATCTCACTGAATTTCCCTCCGTGATCCTGGGCAACTTCGAACGCGAATTCCTGCAACTTCCCGAGGAGGTCTTGGTCACGGTGATGCGCGATCACCAGAAATATTTCGCTGTAGAAGACGCGAGCGGAAAGCTGGCGCCGCATTTTCTCGCTGTGCTCAACACCGATGGTGATCCAGACGGTATCATCCGGCACGGTCATGAGCGCGTACTGCGCGCTCGCTTCAACGACGCCCGCTTTTTCTGGCAAACCGACCAGAAGCACTCACTGCGCGAGCGCGTCGACAAGCTCAAGCATGTCACGTTTCAGAAGGACCTCGGCAGCTACTACGACAAGACCATGCGCGTGCAGCGTCTAGCCAGTTGGCTGTGCGAAGTCCTGCGGCACGTCGGCGTCACAGTTCGTCCCGGAGTTGTCCACAAAGCGGCGTGCCTGGCCAAGGCTGACCTCACCACCGAGCTGGTGAAGGAATTTACTGAGTTGCAGGGGATCGTGGGAGGGCTGTACGCGCGCGCCCAGCAACTCGACTCGGATTTGCCCGAAGCCACCCGCTTCGCGATTGCCGATGCAATCTACAATCACTACAAGCCGGAATCCATGAACGATTCCGTGCCCCCCTCGGTGGAAGGCGCGGTGCTCGCCATTGCCGATAAGGCCGACAGCATTGCGGGAATGTTTGCCTTGGGGCTGATTCCGAGCGGCTCGAAAGATCCCTTTGCGCTGCGGCGACAGGCAAACGCAGTTATCAAAATTACCGCCGAGCACAAGTTGCCCATCCCCTTGAGTCAACTGTTCACCGATGCCCGGGCAATTTACGAAGGATCGGAAGCGGAGAAGAAGTTTTCCGCCAAGGTGGATTTTGCGGGCTCCATTCGCGAGTTTTTCCGCGAACGTCTGGAGTTCTACCTGAAAGATGTGCTCGGTTTTTCGTATGATGTAACCAACGCGGTGCTGGTTGCGGGGTCAGAAAATGTGGTGGATGTGATCGCCCGGGCTGAAGCGGTAACCAGGGTCCGGCCTTCTGCGGATTTCGCGTCCATCTCGATCGCTTTCAAGCGCATCAAAAATATTCTGCGGCAGGCTCGCGAGGCAGGGAAGCAGCCCGCTAAGCTAGTCGACGCGGCTGTACTTCAGGAGCAGGCAGAGAAAAACCTGGCTGCGGCGATCCCGGGAACAGCAAAGAAAGTCGACCGACTCCGCGGCGAACGCAATTATGAGCAGGCGCTGATCGAGATCTCCAAGCTGCGTCCTGATGTGGACACGTTTTTTGACAAGGTCATGGTGATGGTGGACGACGGGCGCATCAGGTCTAACCGCCTGGCATTGCTCGAGACGTTGTTGCAGGAGTTTTCCACGATCGCGGATTTTTCCGAGATTGTTACCGAGGGGAAGTAACGAACAACGAATGCGGGCGAGGCGCCCGCACGACAGCCGGCCCGATGCCGGCGCTACAAGAAATCTCACTTAAGGACTAATTATGGCGACGACAACTCTCCCTGAGACAGAAGTGAAGACGCAAACCAAACCAGCCAGCAAGTACGTGTACTTCTTTGGCGACGGCCAGGCCGACGGGAACGGCAAGATGAAAGACGAACTCGGCGGCAAAGGCGCTGGCCTGGCTGAGATGACTAACGCCGGGCTTCCTGTGCCTCCCGGCTTCACCATTCAGACGGAGGCGTGCCGCGAGTACATGCGGCGTGCCAGTGTTTCATCCGAAGTCGATCGCCAGATGGAAGAAGCGTTGGCGCGTCTGGAGCAGCTGCAAGGCCAGAAGCTCGGACAGGGCGAGAATCCGCTGCTGGTCAGCGTGCGTTCCGGCGCCAAGTTCTCCATGCCGGGAATGATGGACACGATTCTCAATCTTGGCTTGAACGACCGAAGCGTGGAAGCTCTCGCCAAGCGCAGCAACAACCCACGTTTCGCGGCGGATTCCTACCGCCGCCTGATTCAGATGTTCGGGAACGTCGTGCTGGAGATTCCGAAGGCCGCTTTTGACGAAGTCTTCGACGCCAAGAAGAAGCAAAAGAAGGCCAAGCTCGACACCGATCTCGACGCCAAGGCGCTGAAGGAAGTCATTGAAGAGTACAAGAAAGTCGTCAAAAAGCAAGCCAAGCGCGATTTCCCGCAGGATCCGCACGAGCAACTCGTGATGGCGCGCGACGCCGTATTCCGCTCCTGGAACAACGAACGCGCTAAGCACTACCGTCGCATCAACAACATCTCCGATGAGCTGGGCACCGCGGTCAATGTGCAAGCCATGGTCTTTGGCAACCTCGGCGACACCAGCGGCACGGGCGTGGGTTTCACGCGCAATCCGGCTACCGGCAACAAAGAGTTTTATGGCGAGTTCCTGATGAATGCCCAGGGGGAAGACGTTGTGGCCGGCATCCGTACGCCGGTACCCATCTTGGAACTCGAGAAGATTATGCCCGGTGTCTACAACCAGCTGCGCGACATCACCACGCGCCTGGAAAAGCACTACAAGGACATGCAGGACTTTGAGTTCACCATTCAGGATGGCAAGCTCTACATGCTGCAGACGCGCAACGGTAAGCGCACCGGACTCGCGGCCGTGCGGGTTGCGATTCAAATGGTGGACGAAGACCTGATCACCAAGGAAGAAGCAATCTTCCGCGTCGAACCGAACCAGCTATATGACTTCCTGGTGCCGCGACTGGACGAGAAGAGTGTCAAAGTGGAAGTCCTGGCCACAGGGTTGCCCGCATCGCCAGGTGCGGCCGTCGGCCAAATCGTATTCACCGCCGACGAAGCCGTAGAAAAGGCAGGGCACGAACGAAAGAAGAATCCTGTCATCCTGGTGAGAGCGGAGACTACGCCGGAAGACATCCACGGCATGGAGGTCGCGGCCGGCATTCTGACTTCGCGCGGCGGCATGACCAGTCATGCGGCCGTCGTCACGCGCGGTATGGGCAAGTGCTGCGTGGCGGGCGCCGGCGACATTCAGGTGGATGAAAGAGCAGGCGTGATGCGAGTCAAAGGCCAACTGTTCCAGGCCGGAGACTGGATCTCTCTGGACGGAACAACCGGGCGGGTGATCAAGGGCAAGCTCAACACCCTGGATCCGAAAGCCGACGACCCCGAGTTGCAGAAGCTGTTGGGGTGGGCAGAACCTTTCCGCAAGATCGGCGTGCGCGCCAATGCCGACATCCCGCGCGACGCAATCCAGGCTCGCGCATTCGGTGCCGAAGGCATCGGGCTCTGTCGTACCGAGCATATGTTCTTTGCCGAGGACCGCATTGCGCACATGCGGGCCATGATTCTTACCGACAACGAGAAAGATCGCCGCACCGCGCTGAAGAAGCTTTTACCGATGCAGCGCGCAGACTTCATTGGGCTCTTCCGGGCCATGGACGGACTGCCGGTAACCATCCGTCTGCTAGATCCGCCATTGCACGAGTTCCTGCCCAAGCGGGAAGAGTTGATGGTGGAGGTTGCGGTGCTCGAAGCCACAAAACCCAAATCGCCAAAGCTGAAGGAACTCAAGAAAGTGCTTCAGCGCGTGGAAGAGTTGCACGAGTTCAATCCCATGCTCGGTCACCGTGGTTGCCGCTTAGGCATCACCTATCCCGAGATTACCGAAATGCAGGCGCGCGCCATCTTCGAGGCTGCGGTAGCCGTCGCCAAAGAAGGAGGAAAGCCGCATGTCGAAGTGATGATTCCCCTGACCGCCACACTGAAAGAGATGGCGCACCAGGCCGGCGTCGTGCGCCGGGTCGCGGAAGAGGTCTTTAAAGAAAAAGAGAAAGAAGTCCACTATCTCGTGGGAACCATGATTGAGTTGCCGCGCGCTTCTCTGATCGCCGACGAGATCGCCAAGGAAGCCGAGTTCTTCAGCTTCGGCACCAACGATCTCACGCAGACAACTTTCGGTTTCTCGCGTGACGATATCAACAAAGTTCTGCCCACATACCTCGGTGAGGGCATCCTCAAACAAGATCCGTTCCAGGTGATCGATCGCGAGGGCGTGGGAGAACTGGTGCGAATCGGAATCGAAAGAGGTCGCAAGACCCGGCCCAAACTGGAAGTGGGAATCTGCGGCGAGCACGGCGGCGAGCCCTCTTCCGTAGAGTTCTGCCACCAGGTCGGGATGGACTACGTTGCCTGCTCGCCCTTCCGCGTGCTGACAGCCCGTCTGGCGGCGGCCCAGGCCGGCGCCAGCGACAAGCTGAAGGCGGAAGGCGGCAGAACAAAGTAGCGGGTTCGTCTTCGGAAATCGTTATCCTGAACCAGCGTCAGCCGGCGAAGGATCTTGCGTGCAGCGCAAAATCTTAAGCAGCAAAAAGGGCGCCTATTCCACGGTCCCTTTGCTGGCTGTGCCGAGCCGTGAGATCAGCCCGACAACGAGAAGTTCACGGTAATCGAAGTCTCCACTTCGGTAGGCTGCCCGTTCAAGAAATACGGCTTATAGCGCCACTGTTTCACGGCCTCCAGCGCGGCCTGCGACAGCATCGGGTGTCCGCTCACCACCTCGAGGTTTTGTATTTTCCCATCCTTGCCAATAATCGCCTTCAGCACCACCGGCCCTTGAATGCGTGCCTGTTTCGCGATCGCCGGATATTCCGGCTTGACCTTGTGGGTCAGCAGACCTTGCGTGATGCCCTGCGACATCCGCACGCGCTGCGGCTTGGGTTGCGACGGGAGATGGGTCGGAGTGCTGGACAGCACGCCTCCGAGCACGCCTCCTACGGTGCCGCCTGCTACTCCTCCGGGCACTCCACCCGTCACACCAGCAATGGTGGTTGGCGGAGCCGGCGCACCCTGCTGCGTATCATTAACTTTTTGTATCTTCTGCGGAATGCGCGTCGGGGTGCGAAGCTCAGCCGTGGGATTGATCTTAGCCACTGGCCGCGGCTTCACTGCTGAAGCTGACGCCGCTGGCGGAGGCGGTGGAGGAGGCGGGGGCGGCGGCGCCACCAATGTCGTAGTGAGTTCCTTCATCGGCAAGGCTTCGGTGAACATCAGAGGAATAAGGACAACCACAATGATGACGACTGCTTGCAAGATGAAAGAAATTGCCGTTATTCCGCCTCGGTGGCTGGCAATAGTGTTGTTTGAATCCAGAAGAGTTTGTTCAAACATGCAGAATTTCTCCTCCCTCCAAGTCTCGAAAGCTTGATGTCCAGCCGGCCGGACACCTCGAGCGCTCTTGTTCCGCTCTCGGATTACCTCTTCCCGTTACCTCTTCAAGAGTTCGGGGACCTCTTCAAATCCGGGCTATTGGATGATCACGGTCCCAAGACGAGGTTGTAAATGTATCGTGAGCCGACCGAACGCAGGTCAGGGTTTCCGGACGGAGTGGCGGAGCAGGAGCAGCTTGTGAGCACTCTCAATTCGAGAGTCTCACGGAGTTTTCTGCAAACCCCCTAAGATGAGCTTGTGGGCGGGGTCGTTATACAACAACCCTGCCGCCTCGGTAACCAGCAGAGCAGCAGGGCGCACGATGAGGCTCTCGGCCGCGACGCCTTGCACCTGCCTTGGCCAGCAGTTCAGGCGCGCGCGATTTCGTACAGATACTGCACCTGGGAGCGTACTGCCCCGTCCAACCCCTGGATCTTAGGGTTGGAAGACTCGATCACGTAATATTCGTCGGGCGCGTGCGCGCCACTGCCGTGGCCGACGCCGAAATGGCCGGCAGGTAGGCCCAGAGGTTCGCTCGTGAATACGTATCCCGGCCACGAACCAGCATTACGGGGCAAAACTATCGGGTTGAGCCCGAACTGGCGATAGACCGCGAGTTCGGTTTGGATTATGGCGGAATCGGCCGGCGTGCTCGTCGGGTCATAGCCCCCGGTCATATTCACCTCGACATCGCCGAAGCCGTGCTTGGCAAGATGTGCCTTAATTGCTGCCAGCGCTTCGGTCGCCGTCATGTCGGGGACCAGACGCATGTCGATTTTGGCCACCGCTTTGTGAGGCAGGATGGTCTTGCCGCCCGGGCCCGTGTAACCACCAACCAAGCCCTCAATGTTCACCGTGGGGCGCGAGATCAGGAGCTCCAGCGATTCCTGAAAACTCACATCGCGTACCCAGTGCTGGACTCCCAATAGCTTTTTGATATCGGCTTCGTTCAGGCGTCGTGCGGCCTCGGCGATCATGTTTCTCTCCGTCGTGGAGAGGGGGCGCGCCTTGTCGGCGAAATCCTCGATAGCCGGATCATTGCCGTCGGGGGAAACCAGCGTTGCCAGCGCCAGGACCAGATGCCACGCCGGACTATCCACGCGCGCCTTGTTGCTGGAATGGATGTCGAGCTTTGGGCCACGTCCCCAGCGCTCGCCGCTGGAGACCACTTCGCATTCGACGACTCCCTTCGCTCCCAGCGTGATCGTCACGTTTCCATCGAGTCCCTGCGAGGCTTGCGGCATAAAAATGCCAACGCATCGGCGCAACGCGGCCATAACCTGGGGCTGGCGGACGACCTGTGGAAAGTGTGGCGACCCGATCTCTTCTTCTCCCTCCGCGACCAGCACAAGGTTCACAGGCAGCTTGCGCCCGGCGCCGCGAATGGCATCGAGCGCCGCCAGGTACGTGGCTTCCGGCCCTTTCTGATTCACAGCGCCGCGTCCGACAATGACCTTGCCCAGGCCGGGCTTGTCCACCAGGCGCGCTTCGAACGGTGGTGACGACCACTCCGACGGGTCGGCTTGCTTGACGTCGTACATGAAATAAAGCCCGAGCGTCTTGGGTGCGCCCGCATCCAGGGTGGCAAAAATCCCGGGCTGGCCATCAGTAGGAATTTTCGTGACCTGTTGGAACCCGGCATCACGCAGCATCTGCATGGTCAATTGGCAGCCTTCGTTGACGCCTCGGTTCTCAGCCGCGATCGAGGGCTGCCGGATCCATTGCTGCAGCCGCTGCACGGCTTCGTCGTGACGCTTCTCGATTTCCGCCCAAATGAGCGCGTACTCGGAATCTCGGGATGGCTGGGAAGTGGCAAGCCGTGGCCACATCAGGGTGGCTGCTCCCACCGCGGTAGTCGCAAAAAAGTCTCTTCGTTTCATGAGCGGGGAGAATAAAACAACCGATAATTGCTTGTCGAGAGTCGAGGGCGATTCGTGTCGAGGGGCGATTCTGCTGGACCGGACTGCAAGCGCTCTCAATTCGGGAGTTTCACTGGACCTTCTGCAAACGTGAGAGCAGTTTCTGGGCCAGGTTTTCCTCCGATTCCGACCAGAGAAGGCGTCCGCTGGCGCCGCTCTTTTTCTCCGCAGCGGCGGTGAATTCTACCAGCTTCTGAACGTTCTGCTTGAGGCGCGCCTCGTCGATGCTCGCGAGTTCTAGTTCCTCGTAGAGAAAGGGTGTGTCCAGGCCAAAGTCGATTTCAAGGTCTCCGCCCTCGCTATCCGCACGCTCAAAGTTCCTGCCGTGAGCCAGAAACTTCACTTGGCGGGGCTGAAGCAGCCACCGACCCGTATCAGGCGTGGCCGACCAAAGGTCCCAGTGGGCCTCAAACAAGTAGGCGTAGTCATCATGCAGTAGGTCTAAAGCCATGCCCGCCGCGTCCTCTGGCGTGATGCCTGGATTGAAGCGTTGCTCGAGGACTGTAGCTTCTCCCCACGAAACCGGGTGTAGAGCCAGATAGGTGATGCCTGGCCGCAGCTTGGAGAAGGGAAATTGCTTCATAACGGATAGGGCACGCGGCAAAATCTCCGCGGTTTCAAAGCTGGGAAACCAGAGACTCAGATAAAGCGGGTCGGGCATAACGTATCTTCCTGGCACAAGCGGACGTTCTCTTCAATTCTACAGTTACCGCCGATGACCGATGGTCTGCCCTGCCTCTGACCAGGTGCCCCCCTGATTTGGGCGTGAGCCATTCCCCGCGCGAGTCTTCCCGGAATCGGCGGCGCAGTGGCGATAAAGACAGCGCACACCGAGAGGTATTGGCCATCTGTAAGGTCTTGGTGCCGTCCGTGCTGAGCACCCTATCGATCTCGATAACAGTGTCACGGACGTCTGCCGGTGACAAATGTTTGAGTACGCTGTAAGAGAACACCCGCTGAAAGGTGCTATCACGGAAAGGCAGATAGCGGCCATCAGCCACCAGGTAGTAGGCGAGGATACCAAGCTGGCGGGCGACTCGCTGGGCCGCAAGCACGCCCTTCAGAGACGGATCGATACCGAACGGCCGATATCCGGCGCGAGCCGCCGCGATGCACCACCGGCCCCAACTGCAACCGATCTCCAGGAATGAAGCTCCGTTTCCGGGTGGCAGGCGCAAACCTGGAATAGGATATTCCTGGAGTCTGCCAGTGAGGTGGCGGTACAGGTTGTCATTCGTTGCCTCAATCCAATTCCTGCACAAACAGATCAATCTGGCCAGGAACGATCTCCAGATTGCCGATTTGAGAGATGTCTCCGGTTTCGGCTACTTGAAGTGACCGGGCACCCTCGACGTGGGTCTGCCGCGCCTCCTCGACCAACAGAATAGGAACACCTTCGATGACGGCATAGCTGTGGGCGCGAGCACAGTGCAGCTTGCCAGCCTCCAAGCCTTGGCAGCGTCTACACCATGATTTCTGAGTTCATCGACTTCAAAGAATATGGCGATGAAAGCAAAGTCATGGGGCTCGCTTCTGATGGACAAAGACACGTATTGCCGTAAACTTCGCGAACTATCAGTGTGCAGAATGGCGGCCTTCACCTCGACCTCCAATATTTCAGACCGCTGGGCAGTGACCCGGGCATCGAGATCATGCCGGATGGTACGGTCAAGCTGCCCCGCCATTTCTCCGACCGAATGGTAAAGCTGTTTGGCGAGCCGCGAAGGCCCCACAGAGAAGTTACCCAGCGAGATATGGATCTCGTCTACTCCATGCCGCGCCGGTTCGAGGAAGTTTTCTTCCATCTGCTGAACCTGCTGCACCATAAGGTCCCTGGCGAAGATCTGGTGACGGGCGGCAGTTGCGCTCTGAATAGCGTCGACAACGGAAAGCTGTTCTCCGCGACCCCCTTCCGCCGAACCTGGATCCGGCCGGCCGCCGGAGATGAGGGCCTGGCCATCGGCGCCGCTCTGCACACCTACCACTCGGTTCTGAAGCAGCCTCGGCGTCATGAGATGGAAAATGCCTATCTTGGCCTGGAATTTTCACAATCATGCATGGAAAGCTCTCCAGAAAGCTAAGTTGCGCTACCGCAAATTGGAGCGAGCCGCTGAATGGTTTCGGCCTTTCGCACCCTCAATTCTCGCCGAATATCAGGACGAGTATTTCGCGCACGGTCATTCTTCCCCCTATATGCTGCATGTCTACAAATCCGGCCTGAAAAGCGGAAGCAACTGTGCCGTCAACCAGGTATACGATACCGGGCGTCTGTTAAGGCTTTCCAGCGTAGGACCGGACCGGAATTCCTCTTGTGTTAAATACCAGTTTCAACGAGAATGAGCCGATCGTTTGCAGGCCGGACGAAGCGATTGACTGTTTCAAGCGGACGCGCCTGGATGTACTGGCCCTCGGCCCCTTCC
>Ga0209577_10000041_pt1 | contig 104156 bp, 98 predicted proteins | sample GraSoiAngelo_109_FD_185874 | JGI IMG/M metagenome (GOLD analysis project Ga0209577, IMG submission 185874) | Grasslands soil microbial communities from the Angelo Coastal Reserve, California, USA - 14_0903_12_20cm (SPAdes) (version 2) | ecosystem: Environmental > Terrestrial > Soil >... | reverse complement strand
CGTGGTCAGGTCCACCCCGTTCAACACGACCGAGACGCGCGTGTCCGACATCAGGTTCTCCTCCCCAGGCAGAGACGATCGATCAGGCCGCCAATGATCTCCACGGGCGCGGGCGGAGCGGAAGCAGAGGCAAACGTCGTTGGGTTACAGACACCACGGCGGAAGCGCGCTCTGCTTCCGCCGCGGACAGATGCAGCTGTTCAGATGAAACGGTGAGATCGTCGCCATCGACAACTCTTATCTAGCACCGCCGCGCGTCATCCGTCAAGGGGCCGGACTCAGCGCTCCGGCCATTGCCTCGTCGAGCCAGCGAACCCTCACCTAGGGGGTTTACGTGCCCGGGACGTCCCCCAGGTGGCAAGCCAGGCGTCCACCTCATCCTGGGAGAGGAACTTCGTGTCGCGGCGGTCGGCTCGCTCGGCCGCCGTGCGGATCGCCTGAACCTGCCACTCGTTGAGGTCGAGATACGTCCGCACCGCATGCGCGGCGAGCAAAGCCCTGGAGCGATTGGTGGCCCGGGCAAGTGCTTCAAGGCGCCGGAGCGTGCCCGCGTCAAGCCGGAGGGTCATCGTCGCGCTGGCCGAAGAGGCCTTACGTGTTCGCATGTGTTCTTTGTAGCACATTTGGCTCCTCGGTACGCTATGGTCTCGGCACCGAAAACCCGTGAGACGAAGGCCGGCGGCCGCCGGCACCATTACCAGGTTCTGTTGCTAGTAAAGGATACGGCACAGTCTTTACCTACGCTGACGCTTGGTAAAGGCCAATTCAAGATCGCAGCGACACCTTCCCAGCAAGAGGCGGGCGACTTCCGGGGGAAAGCGGGTCTGCACCAGCGTCTCGTGCCTCGGGAAGTGAAAAAATCTCTTGACATTCGACCATAGTCGAATAATTATTCGAGTATGGCCGACAATGAATTCCAGCTCGATTACGCGGCTTGCAGAGCGCACTTGACCCGCCGATTGGCCGAACCTCCCCCCGGCCGTCTGCAGTTGCTGACCGGGCCGCGCCAGGTGGGCAAGACGACACTTTTGTTGGAACTCACAAAGCTACACGAACCGGTCGCCGTGTACGCATCCTGCGACGGTCCCGAGGCGGCGTTGCCCGGTTTCTGGGAGCGGCTGTGGACGCAGGCGACAGAGATCGCGCGCGCCCAACGAAAGGCGATTCTCTTGCTCGATGAGGTTCAGCACGTCACCGATTGGGCGGCGCGGCTCAAGGCGGAGTGGGATCGTCTAAGCCACCACCGCACCCCTGTCCATGTTGTGGCCACCGGCTCATCGGCTCTGCGCGTGACTTCGGGAACGCGGGAGAGCCTCGCAGGCCGCTTCGAGCGGTTGACGCTGGCTCACTGGACGGCGGTCGCTCTACGCAACATCCTCGGCATCCCAACCGCAGAGGCACCTGATCTGTTCGTGCGTTTTGGGTGTTACCCCGGCGCGGTTGGACTCCTCAACGATCTTCCGCGGTGGCGAGCATACATCCGGGACGCGATCATTGAACCTGCGGTCGGGCGTGACATTCTCGCGATTGGCGCCATTCGCCGCCCGGCGTTGTTCCGGCAAGTCTTCGCGTTGTGCGCAAGTCTACCGGCCCAGATCGTCTCCTTGCAGAAACTGCAGGGGCAACTCCGGGATGCTGGGGCACTGGAGACGATCGCCCACTATCTGTCGATCCTGGAAGAAGCCTATCTTGTCGCGCCCGTCGAAAAGTTTTCGCCGAGACCGCTGCGACGCCGCGCGGCGCCACCCAAACTCGTCACGCTCAACAATGCCCTGCTTGCGGCATTGGATTCAGCCGGAGCGCCCGACGTATCGACCGACCCAGCACGGTATGGACGGTGGGTCGAGAACGCGTGCCTGGCCTATGCCTGGAACACCGGACAGCGCGTATCGTACTGGCGCGAGGAGCCGCTCGAAGTGGACGCGATCATTGAAGGGGGTTGGGGCGCGTGGGCGGTTGAGGTGAAGACACGACCGTTTCAAATGGATGCTTTGACCGGATTGCTGGAGTTCTGCCGACGCCATCCTCGCTTTCGGCCCCTCGTCCTGACGGGCACCGGGCATCATGAAACCGCTCGGCTGGCAGGAGTAACAGCGCAACCCTGGACCGACTTCCTTCTCAGCGGACCGCCACAAGCAGCGGGCGGTTCGCGAATACCTCGGCCCTCTTCATGAGGCGGTGCTCCGATTTCCGCGCGGAGAATCAATGGGCCGCTGGCGGATTCTCCGTCAGGAGATGGCGGATTGTCCGCCAGGGTGAGGCACCACCTTGTGTTATTCTTCGATGGCACCACCAATGCGGCGCAGGTGCTCGCGCAGGGTGACCGCCGGATTGGAAGCGCGCCGGGCCAGGAACTCGGAAAATTGCAGCTGCCTGCGCAGTGACGTGCCGCGGCGCATTTTCGCCGCCTGGGCGCCCTCGGTATCTCGAATGGAGCGTGCCATCGTCGCAATCTCTTCCGTGCGGGCCACCGGCAGGAACACCACTCCGTTCGCGTCGCCCAGCGCGACATCGTCGGTGCCAACGGTCCAGGAGCCGACGCGGGCCGAGACCAAGGCCCCAGCCTCCCGCGGATCGAGCCGGAGCGGTCCCGTGGGGCACCCGCCAAGGCTGAAGATCGGCAGCCCGATCTCAAGGAGCTCCTGCGTGTCCCGGTGCAGCCCCCAGATGATCATCCCCGCCAGGCCGGCGAGTTTCGTCTCCAGGGCGATCAGGTCTCCTATGCAGGCCTCGTCTCGACGGCCGGCGTTATCGATCACCAGCGCCTCGCCCGGTGAAGCGTGCTCTAGGGCTTCAAGGAAAATATCGACGCTGCCATAGTGCCGGGCGGGCCGAACTCTGCCAACCACCCAGTCGGAGGCGCCCAGCGCGCGAAGCTCACTTGGCGCACAGCGGACGTCCACCCCGGTTCGGACGCAGGCATCGGCAACGTGAGGCGTCGTTAGGCCCTGAAAGAGCGCGGAGAGTTCTGTGGCGTCCATCGTTCCCTCCTTGGTTCGTCATCAGAGCCTTCCAGCAGCGACCGCCACGTTGGCCGAACCCTGCTAGCGAACGATGAGGGAAACGGACAAGGCAAGCAGCGCTCCCATGACAATGTTGAACATCCTCAGGCTGCGATCGCTACGGAGCACCCGCTGGAGGGAGGCCCCGAACGCCAGCCAGAGGAAACAACTCGGACACGCGCCCAGGAAAAACAGGATCCCCAGGGAGGCAGCCTGCAGGATGGGGCTCCCCGCTTGAGGATTGAGAAAGGTGCCCGCGGCGCTCGCTGACACAAGCCAGGATTTGGGGTTCACCCACTGAAACGCCGCCGCGCCCAGAAAGCCGACCCGGGTCCGTTCCGGCGGCGAGTCGATGCGACTGGAGGAGGTCGCGATCCTCCACGACAGCCAGAGCAGAAACGCGGCGCCGCCCCACTTGAGGGTATTGCGCGCCACCGGGTGTGCGAGGACGAGGCTCCCGAGTCCAGACAGCACCAGGACCATCATGAGGCCCATGCCAGCGGTCACGCCGAACAGGCAGGGGAGCCCTCTCAGCACGCCCGCCTGCGCGCCGGCCGCGGTCAGCATGATGTTGCTGGGACCCGGCGTCCCGGCCGCGACGACGGTGAACAGAAGAAACGCCACGATCCGCTCCGCAGTCGTATACTACCTCCAGAAATCGTCAGGCCTGGCAGCGCTCTCGAGCGGGTGCGGCGATGCATCTCGAGCAAACCACATCGGCGGGCGTGGGTCTTGAACGATCGTGCCACGGGAAGGTACGCAGCTGGATCGCCAGTACGAGCCCAGGCGCCGGCGTTGAGCTATTCAGCGCCTGGTTCGCCGACAAGGCCTACCAGACGCATCGGCACGACACGTATGCCATCGGTGTGACCGACTTCGGCGTGCAGGTATTCGACTACCGGGGCGCGGTCCGCGCAAGCACGCCTGGGCAGGTGACTGTGCTGTATCCCGACGAGGCTCACGATGGACGTGCCGGGACCGGCGAGGGGTTCGGATATCGGATCGTCTACGTGCAGCCATCCCTCTTGGCCGATGCGGTCCGGGTGGTCCGCGGCAGGCCCTATCCGCTGCCGTTCGTGAGTCAGCCCGTGTCATCGAACGCCAAGCTGGCGCGCGCCGTCGCGGGCGCGTTTCGAGGCTCCCTGGAATCGTTGGCGGTCGACAGCCTTATCGTGGAGCTGGCGGAAGGGTTGATGGCCGGAGAGCGCGATGGTCACCGACCGGTGGTGTCTCGCCGCGTCGACGTCCGGGCCATCGACCGGGCTCGACAGTTCCTGGACGCCGAGAGGACTCGTGTCGTGCATTCCACGGAGCTGGAGTCGATCACAGGATTGACACGCTATGACGTGTGCCGCCAATTCAGGATCATGTTTGGGACGAGCCCCTACCGTTATCTGCTCATGCGCCGGCTCGAATTCGCACGAGAACGAATTCACAGAGGGCGTCCGCTGGTCGACGTCGCGGGCGACGCGGGATTCGCCGATCAGGCGCATTTCAGCCGGGCCTTCAAATCGGCGTTCGGACTGACTCCCGCACGTTACCGTGCGCTGCGGATCCCAGCCGCGGCAGGTCGGGTGTCTCCTCCCAAGCAAGGCCTCGACACCTAGCCGTCGCCACCGGCCGGCAGGCAGTCCCTTGACAAGGGCGGAGCGTTCATGTATTTAACTAACAGGTTAGTTAACCAAGAGGTACAATACCGTGCCGGATCGCCACCTCGACGCCACGTTTGCGGCCCTTGCCGATCCCACCCGGCGCGCCATCCTGGCGCGCCTCACCTCGGGTGAAGCCTCGGTCACGGAGCTGGCAAAGCCTTTCGAGATGAGCCTCCCCGGGATTTCCAAGCATCTCAAGGTGCTGCAGCGCGCCGGACTGATCGCGCGCGGCCGGCGGGCGCAGTGGCGGCCCTGCCGGCTCGAGGCGGGTCCGCTCAAAGATGTCGCCGATTGGGTGGGGCAGTACCGGCGGTTCTGGACAGCGTCCTTCGACCGTCTGGACGACTATTTGCGCGAGGTACAGAGAGAGGAGAAGCGACATGCCGGAAAAAAAGGCCGCAGGACGCCCCGAGCCAGGCAACACAGACCGTGAGCTCGTGCTCACGCGCACGTTCAGCGCGCCGCGAACCCTGGTGTTTGCGGCGTGGACCGATCCCAAGCGCGTGGCGCAGTGGTGGGGCCCGCACGGCTTTACGGCCCCGGTCTGCGAGGTGGACGCGCGGCCCGGCGGCGCCATCCGCATCCACATGCGGGGTCCCGACGGCACCGTCTATCCGATGACGGGGACCTACCGGGAGGTCGCGGCGCCCGAGCGGCTCGTCTTTACCAGCGCTGCCCTCGACAAAGCGGGCAAGCCGCTCTTCGAAGTGCTCACCACCGTGACCTTCGCCGAACAGGGCGGCAAGACGACGCTGACGGTCAGGGCGCGCATCGTCACATCGACCGCCGAGGCCGCTCCATATCTCCAGGGAATGGAGGCGGGCTGGACGCAGACCCTGGAGCGCCTCGAAACGCACCTGGCGAAGGCCCGTCCCTCGGCTATGCCGTAACCTCGACCGACGCGATCGGCTATCCTTTCGTCAGCCCCCGGGCCAGGTCGATGAAGACCTGCAGGCTCTCCGGGTTGCTCATCGCGTCCCGGCTGACCGCGGTCTCGGGCGGCGTCCCGTCCAGGATGCGCTTGACCGGCACCTCGAGCTTCTTGCCGTTCAGGGTGCGCGGGATCTCCGCGATCTGGTAGATCGCATCGGGGGAGTGCCGCGGCGAGAGCTCCTCGCGCAGCTTCTGCCTGATGCGGGCGCGCAGCGCGTCGTCGAGGGCGGCGCCGCCCCGCAGGGCGACGAAGAGCAGCAGCCGGCCTTCGCGGCCGAGCCGGCCCGTATCCACCACCAGGCTGTCCACCACCTCGGGCATCTCCTCGACGACCCGGTAGAATTCGCTGGTGCCGATGCGCACGCCCCCGCGGTTCAGCGTCGAGTCCGACCGGCCGTAGATCACGCAGCTGCCCCGGGGCGTGATCTTGATCCAATCGCCGTGGCGCCACACGCCGGGGTAGGTCTCGAAGTAGCTGGCGCGGTACCGCCGCATCTCGGGATCGTTCCAGAAGCCCACCGGCATCGACGGGAGCGGCTCGGTGACGACGAGCTCCCCGACCTCCCCGATCACCGCGCGCCCCTGCTCGTCGAAGGCCTCGACCTTGGCCCCCAGGCCCCGGCACTGGATCTCCCCGGCGCACACGGGCAGGATCGGGCACATGAGGACGAACGCGGCGCAGGCGTCGGTGCCGCCGCTGAGCGACCCCAGCAGCAGGTCGCGCGACACGTGCTCGTAGACCCACTGGAACCCGTCGGGGGGGAGCGGGGCGCCGGTGGAACCGAGGCCGCGCAGACGCCGGAGGTCGGCCTCGCGTCCCGGCTCGATCCCGGCCTTCATGCACGCCTGGATGAACGGCGCGCTCGTGCCGAAGTAGGTCATCCCGGTTTCCGCCGCGAGCCGCCACAGCGCGCGCATGTCCGGGTACGCCGGGCTGCCGTCGTACAGCACGATCGTGGCCCCCACCATGAGACCGCCGATCAGGAAGTTCCACATCATCCACCCGGTGGTCGTGAACCAGAAGAACCGGTCCTCCTCCCTGAGGTCCAGGTGCAGCCGGATGGCCTTCAAGTGCTCCAACAGGACCCCGCCGTGGCTGTGGACGATCGCCTTGGGAAGACCGGTCGTGCCCGACGAGTAGAGGATCCACAGAGGATGGTCGAAGGGGACCGGGTCGCACCGGAGCGGCGGAGCCGCCCGCGCCCCGGCGAGCAGGTCCGGCCACAGATGGACCCCGGGAAGGCCCGCGGCGGCCTCCGGTCCCGGCGCGAGAGACGGCACGACGATGGCCGTCTCCAGGGTGGGGATCTGACGCCGGATCTCCGCGACCGCGTCCCGGCGATCGTACGCGCGGCCGTGGTAGCGGTACCCGTCGACGGCGAAGAGCACCCGCGGCTCGATCTGCCGGAACCGGTCCACGACGCTCCGGATGCCGAACTCGGGCGGGCAGCTCGACCAGATCGCGCCGAGGCTGGCGGACGCGAGGAAGGCCACCACCGCTTCGGGGATGTTCGGCAGGTAGCCCACGACCCTATCCCCGCGCCCCACGCCCATCTGCCGGAGCGCGCCGGCCACCGCGGCGACCTGGCGGGCGAGCTCGGCGTACGTGAGCGACACGAGCGGCCGGTCCTCGGAGCGAAACAGCACGGCCGGGTGCTCATCCCGCCGCCTGAGCGCGTGCTCCGCGTAGTTGAGCTCGGCGCCGGGGCACCACCGCGCGCCCGGGAGGCGGCGGTCGGCGAGGATGCGGCTGTAGGGGCGGTGCGCGGTCACCCCGCAGAACTCCCAGATCGAGGCCCAGAACGCTTCCAGGTCCGTGACCGACCACTGCCAAAGCTCCGCGTACGAGCGGAAGGCCAGCCCCCGGGACGCCTTGAGCCACTCCAGGTAACGCGTGATCGCGGCGCGGGCGATCGTGTCCGCGGAGGGTTCCCACAGCACCGTCCCTTCCGGGACGGCGCCCCCGGCCGCAGACGGCCGGCTCATCTCGGAGCCTTCGGGGGAAGGGACGGCACCGGGGGGCTCCCCTACTTCTTGTCCCTGCTGATGTAGATGGACGGCACCATGTCGCCCTTGGAGGGACGCTGCCAGCCGAGAATCCCGAACTTGTTGCGCTTGAGGATCTCGCCCTTGACCCACGGCTTCCAGAGCTGCATCACGGTGGGATGCCACAGGAAGACGGCCGCGGGGTCGCGGACCAGGATATCCTCCGCCCGGCGATAGCTGGCGCACCGCTGGGAGTCGCTCATGCCCGAGTTCCCCTCGTTCACCAGCCGGTCGTACTCGGTGCTCGACCACGGGTGGCGACCGCCGGTCCGGTAGATGTTCATGAAGTTGCTGGCGTCATAGTAGTCGTACTCCCACGGGATCATGACGATCGGCAGCTGGTACTTGTTCAACCGGTCCATGAAGAGCTTGCGCTCCTGGTTTTGGACGCCCAGGTCGATGCCGAGGTTCTCCTTGATCATGGCCTGGATGGCTTCGCCCGCGGTCTGCACGGTGGGGGACGCGGCGCGGAGGAAGAGGTCGTACTTCGGGAATCCCTTGCCCTCCGGGTACCCCGCTTCGGCCAGGAGACGCTTCGCCTGGTCGGGATTGTACGGCAGCGCGCCGGCGAGCCGCCCGGGATCGGCGCAGTGGAATCCCGGGGGGAGCATCCCGTACGCGGGCGCCGCCATGCCCCGCCAGACCGACTTGATGAGGGCGGTCCGGTCGATGGCCATGGCGAACGCGCGGCGCACCCGCGGGTCCTTGAACGCCGTCTCGCCGCCGCCGAAGGCGATCCACCAGGTCTGGTAGTACGGCCAGGTGTAGCTCTCGCTCTTGAGCCTCGGATCGGTCTGGATCCGGGCGATGTCCGACGGCGAGAGGGAGCCCTCGTAGATCCACGGGATCGCATCGATCTCGCCGCCGAGGTAGGCGGGGAACAGCGTCTCGTCGCGGCCGATCTTGTACACCACGCGCTCGAGATAGGGCTTCCGGATGCCGCGGTACATGGGATTCGCCTCGTAGACGAGCTCCCGGTCCCGCTCCCATGAGGCGAGCTTGAAGGGTCCGCCCGAGACCGCCGTCGCCGGGGAGGTGGACCAGGGGTCGCCCACCTTGGCCACGATGTGCTTCGGGACCACGTAGAGGTCGCTCAGGAGCATCGGAAGGTAGGGCGTCGGCTCGGTCGTGGTGATCTGCAGGGTGGTGGGGTCCACCGCGATCACCCCGATCTCATCGAGGCCCGCCTTGCCCTCGTTGGCCGCCTTGAAGCCCTTGATCGCCGCGAAATACCAGGCGACATCGAACCCGGTCTCAGGGTTGGCTATCCGCTTGATCGTGTATTCGAAGTCCTCGGAGGTGAGCGGCGTGCCGTCGGACCACTGGAGGCCTTTGCGCAGGAAGAACGTCCAGGTGCGCCCGTCGGGCGAGATGGTCCACCGCTCCGCCGCGAGTGGCTTGATCTCAGCGTTGATGTCCTGCATGACCAGCGGCTCGCTCATCAGGCCGGGATGCCACTGGCTCTTCTGGACGGTCTTGCTCCAGTCGATGTAGGTGCCCTCGCGCCCCAGGAGCGTGAGCACCTGCGCGGACGGCGGGGCGGCATCGGCGGGCAGGCTGGTCCCCGCCGAGTTGACGACCGCCGCCCCGAGCGGCGCGTTCGAAGCGATGCCGAGCGTGGCACAGGCCACCCCCAGCGACACGATTGCCAAAAGCCCATTGCGGCCGAGACGCTGCGTCACGATCCGCCTCCTCTGATCTCGAGTCCGTTCCCATGGCCCATCGGCTACGCGCCCTGCGCCCGCGGGTCGAGGACGTCGCGCAGCCCGTCTCCCCACAGCACGAACCCCGCCATCGTCACCGCGATCATCACCGCCGGAAACAGCGCGAGGTGCCAGTAGTAGCGAATGGCGTTGACGCCTTCCCCGACCATCTGTCCCCAGCTGGGGGTCGGCGGCTTGATCCCGATGCCCAGGAAGCTGAGCGCCGCTTCGGTGAAGATGGCCTGCGGGATCCCCAGCGTGACCGCCACGATCACCGGCGCAAGCAGGTTCGGCAGGAGGTGGCGCAGCACGATCCGCACCTCTCCGGCCCCCTGGGCGCGGGCGGCTTCGGCGTACTCCTGCTCCCGCTCGCGCAGGCTCTGCGCCCGCACCAGGCGGCAGACCGGGATCCAGGCGCGGAGCCCGATGGCGATGAGGATATTGCCGAGACCGGCACCCAGCGCCACCATGATCAGCAGCGCGAACAGCAGCTGCGGGAACGCGGTGAGCGCGTCGACCACCCGCATGACGGCGAAGTCCATCCGGCCGCCGAGGACGCCGGCGGCCAGCCCCAGCGGGAGCCCGACCCCCAGCGCGATGGCCTGGGCGCTCAGGCCGACCAGGAGGGACACGCGCGATCCATAGACCACGCGGGAGTAGAGGTCGCGTCCGACCCCGTCGGTCCCCATCCAGTGCCGCGCGGAGGGGAACTGCCAGGCGGCCCCAAAGTCCGTGCGATCATATCGGGCCGGGGTGATCCAGGGCGCGAAGAGCGCCAGCAGTAAGATCGCGGTCACAATCGCCGCCCCGGCGAGCGCCATGCGGTTCCGGAACGCCCGGCGCATCCAGCCCCGCCGGCCGCGCGCGGCAGAACGAAATGCCGGAGCGGGCGCGTGTGAGCCGGGGACGGCCTGGGTGCTCATCTCTAGATGTACCTGACCCGCGGGTCGGCGAGCAGGTACAAGAGGTCGCTCGCAAGATAGGTCGCGCTGATCAGCAGGGTGCCGAGCAGCGCCAGCCCCATGATCATCGGGTAGTCGCGATCGTAGATGCTGGTGACGAAGTAATGGCCCAGCCCCGGGACGCGAAAGATGCCTTCGACGAACAGCGATCCGGTGAGCAGATCCGGCACCAGCGGGCCGATGACGGTGATCAGCGGGATCAGGGCGTTGCGCAGGACGTGCCGGAGGACGACCCGCCGCGCGCCGAGGCCTTTCGCCCACGCCGTGCGGACGTGGTCGGCGGTGAGGACCTCCAGGACGCTCACGCGCGTGTAGCGGGCGACCACGCCGAGCGGGGCCAGGCTGTAGGTGAGGGTGGGCAGGATCCAGTTCCGCGGGGTCTCCCACCCGCCGGCGGGGAGCCACCCCAGCAGGGTGCTGAAGAGCAGGATGAGGAGGCTGCCGAGCACAAAATGGGGCACCACCAGGCCAAAGACCGCGACGCCCGTCGCCAGGTAGTCGGCGGAGGTATTCTGCCGGAGCGCGCCGCCCACCCCGAGGCCGAGCCCGCCGAGCAGCGCGATCCCGAGCGCCATGCCGCCGAGGTGCAGCGTCACCGGCCAGACATGGCCCAGCAGGCCGATGACGGGCTCCCCGGGCCGCTGATAGGACACGCCGAAGTTCAGGTGCGCCGCGTTCCACAGATAGAATCCGTACTGCTGCCAGAGGGGGCGGTCCAGGCCGAAACTGCGCATGATGTTCGCCTTGCTCGCGGCCGAGAGGGGCATCTTGTCCTCGTCGAACGGGCCGCCCGGGATGGCGTGCATCAGCGCGAAGACGAACACGGAGATGATCAGGAGGGTCCCCAGGATCGCGGCGATCCTCGAGGCCACGTAGCGGCCCATGCGCTACCCGTTCTCCCGCGTCGGCTTCGTCAACGAGACATAGTTCCGCCCGATGAATGAGGCATCCTTTCGTCCCGCGGGCCGCGCCCCTCTGTGCGGCGGCGGGGCGGGCCGCGCGTGTCTCGCGCGCGCGCCTTGACGGGGCGGCGGGGCCCCGATATACTGCCACCTCACAATCCCCAAGGAGGTGATGTGTGGCGGACAGGCTGGAGCAGCACAAGGTCGTGGCCCACGACGCGTGGCTCGAAGCCCGCAAGCAGTTTCTGGCCAGGGAGAAGGACTTTACCCGCCTGCGCGACCAGCTGAGCCAGGCCCGTCGCGATCTGCCCTGGGAGCGCGTCGACAAGCGGTACGTCTTTGAAGGCCCGAACGGTCAGGAGACGCTACCGGACCTCTTCGACGGCAGAAGCCAGCTGATCGTCTACCATTTCATGTTCGATCCGGATTGGGAGGAGGGATGCCCGCATTGCTCGCGGTGGGCCGACAACTTCAACGGCATCATCGTGCACCTCAACCAGCGCGATGTGACCATGGTGGCCGTATCGCGGGCGGCGTACGCGAAGCTGGCGGCGTACAAGAAGCGGATGGGCTGGAGCTTCAAGTGGGTCTCGTCATCCGGGACCGATTTCAATTTCGACTACCACGTGTCGTTCAGGCCGGACGAACTGGCGAGGAAGTCGGCCGTTTACAACTTTACCGTGCAGGATCCAGGAGTTTCGGAGCGGGAGGGTGTCAGCGTCTTTTACAAGGACCCGCGGGGCAGCGTGTTCCACACCTATTCAGCGTATGCGCGCGGCATCGACATGCTCAATGTGGATTACCACTACCTGGACCTGGTGCCCAAGGGTCGAGATGAAGGCGGCGAGGGGCCCTTCTGGGTGCGCCGCCACGATGAATACAGACGCTAGGACGGGGCCGGGGCCGGCGCGCGAAAGGAGTCCGTCGACCGCGAAGATAAGTCCCCACTAGAGGACCCTGCACGCGCGAGGGAATAGGAGCGGCATTGCGCATCCACTGGACGGCGCTGGTGTTTTCCTCCGTCAACTCCGCGGTCCAGCTGCTCGTCCCCCTCTACGCGCTCCATCTCGGGTATCCCGGCCTGACCATCGGGATCCTGGCCGCGCTCCCCTCCGTCGCCAACATCAGCCTGCGGGTGGTGGCCGGACGCCTGTCCGACCGCCACGGTGAGACCAGGGTCTTGCAGGCCGGCGGACTCTTCTACCTCACCGCGACGCTGGGACTCCTGCTCTCGACGGCCGCCGGGCTCGCGCCGTTCGTCTGCGCGCAGGTCCTCCAGGGTGTGGGGCGCTCGATCTTCTGGACCGTGGGGCAGGCGTACGTCACGAAGCTCCCCCTCGAGCGCGGGCAGCACCTGAGCCTGTTCAACGGCGCCACCAACCTCGGCATGCTCCTGGGCATGAGCGGAGCGGGGCTGCTGGTGGTCTCGCTCGGCTATCCGGGCGCGTTTGCCACGGTCTTCCTGCTCACGCTCCTCTACTCCACCCTCACCTACTCCCTGCCGCCGCTCCCGGTGCCGGCGCGCATGGAGCCCGCCGGTCGAGCCGCCGGGGGATGGGCCGCCCCCACGCTCGGCCTGGGGCCGCTGTGGCTGGCGGCCAGCTGCTCGTTTGTGTCGGGCGGGACGTTTGCGCTGGCCGGGTCCTTCTACCCGGTGTACCTGGCGCAGGTGGGCTATGGTGCTAGGAGCATCGGCCTCCTCGTCACGCTGCTTGCCGCCGGTATGCTGGGGATCAGCTTCGTGGCGCGCAGCCTGATCGACAGGGCGATCCCGTTGGGGCGGCTCGGAGTGACGTTCATCATCAGCGGGGGACTGGGGCTCGCCGCCGTCCCCATATTCCACAACTGGCTGCCGCTGGCCGCCCTGCTGCTCGCGGCCGGGTTCTGCTCGGGCGGATGCAGCCTCGTCTATCAGCTGGCCGTGCTGCGGCACAGCGCCTGGCATTCCCGCGGCGCGACGATGGCCTCCGTCGGGGTGTTCGGGAACCTCGCGCTCCTGATCCTGCCGACTACGATCGGGCTCGCCCTGCGGTGGACGTCGCTCGAAGCGGCCCTGGCGGCCGCCGGACTCTTCATCGTGATCCTGGGAGGGATCGCGGGGCTGAACATCGGAAGGACCAACCCCCTCGCCGCCGTCCGGGAGACCATACCTGTGGAAGGCAGCGCCGACGGCACGTAACCGACGTGGAGCACGCTCCCGACCCCGCCGGCCTCCGGCAGCTCTTTCTCCTGCGCCCCGACGTCGTCTACCTCAACCACGGCGCGTTCGGGGCCTGCCCGCGGCCGGTGTTCGATACCTACCAGCGCTGGCAGCTGGAACTCGAACGGCAGCCCGTCGAGTTCCTCCACTACCGGTTCCGCGATCTGATGCGGCAGGCGCGCGAGTCGCTCGCGGCGTTCCTCGGCGCGGCCCCAGATGACGTCGTCTACGTGACCAACGCCACCACCGGCGTGAACATGGTGGCCCGGTCCCTGACCCTCCGGCCGGGGGACGAGGTCCTGACCACGGACCACGAGTACGGCGCGCTCGACCGGACCTGGCAGTTCGTCTGCGAGCAGCGCGGCGCTCGCTACGTGCAGGCGCGCCTCCCCCTCCCGCTCGAGTCCCCCGAGGAGGTGGTCGAGGCGGTCTGGGGACAGCGCACCGAGCGAACCCGCGTGTTGTTCCTGAGCCACGTCACGTCGCCGACCGCGCTCATCCTGCCCATCGAGCCGCTCCTGCGCCGGGCCCGCACTGCGGGGATCATCACGGTGGTGGACGGCGCGCATGCCCCCGGGCAGATTCCGCTGGATCTCGATGCCCTCGGGGCGGATTTCTACGCCGGGAACTGTCACAAGTGGATGTGCGCTCCCAAGGGAGCGGGGTTCCTCTACGTCCGCCGGGAGCTGCAGTCCCTCGTCATACCGCCCGTGGTGAGCTGGGGATGGAGGGCCGGCTTCATCGAGGAGCAGCAGTGGCAGGGCACCCGCGACATCGCGGCGTTTCTGTCCGTGCCGGCGGCGATCGACTTCCTCCGCGAGCACAACTGGCCGGCGGTGCGGCAGGCCTGCCACGCGCTCGTGCGGATCGCCCGGGGGGCCCTGGAGGCCGAAACCGGCCTGCCGCCGCTGTCGGCGGACTCACCCGCGTGGTACGCGCAGATGGTGAGCGTCCCGCTTCCGCTCCCCGACGCCGAGCGCGCGCGCACGCGCCTGTGGACGGAGTTCGGCATCGAGGCCCCCGTGTCGGAGTGGGCCGGCCGCTGTCTCGTCCGCGTGTCGATCCAGGGCTACAATACGCGGGCGGACGTGGATGCGCTCGTCTCCGCAGTGGCCCGCCTGATCTCCGAGGAGAAGCGGCGGGGCTCCCGGTAGACATTGGCGCCGGGTGACACCGGCACCGTTCTGGCCACCGTTCGGAACGCAGAAGGCTTGACACTGCGCCTGGAAAGGTAGTAGGATAATAAAAGGATATTTATCCTACCTAAACCGGGGTGGCAACATGGAGTTCGTAAATATTGCGGAGTTTCGGCAAAACGCCTCGGCGGTCTTCGATCGGCTGGAGCAGCATGGTGAAGTGGTGGTGCTCAAGAACGGCCGCCCGGTTGGGTTTCTTGTCGCAGCCGGCGCGTCGGATTTGGACGCATACCGGGTTGCCTTCCACCGCGCCCGGGCGCAGCGGGCCGCTGAGCACCTCCGCGCCTCGGCCATCGCCCCCAAGCGAATCGCCGAGGCTATCCGAAAGACGCGGCGCGAACTGCGAACCCGCGAACGGGCTCCGGCCGCCAGACGCTGATCCGAGCCGTCATCGATACGAACGTTTGGGTTGCGGGCCTACTCTCTCGCGCGGGTCCACCCGCCCGGGTTGTCGACTTGTCCCTCGCCGGAACGCTTACGCCGGTGGTGAGTCCCGCGATCGTGCGTGAGTACGAGCACGTCCTCCTACGCCCCGACCTTGGCCTGGCCGTGGCGGAGGTTAATGCCGTGATGGCGTATCTCAAGATCCCGGGCAGCCACGTCGTCCAGGTCGATCCGGCGGGCCAACTCAGCGTGTGCTCAGATCCCGATGATGACATGTTTCTCGAAGCAGCGATCGAGGGGCAGGCGGCTGTGGTGATCACCGGCAACACGCGACACTATCCGGCGAGCCCGTGGCGCGGGATCAGGATCATTGCGCCGGCCGCATTCATGCGGGCGCTGCCGCTACTCATGCAATAAGAGTGACGTCATTCTGAAGGGGTCCCCTACGAACGGAGGGGATCTGGGAGGCGGCACCTCATGGGGCGGGCAACCAAAATCCTTGCCTTTTCGGTCCCTCCGGCCATCGCACGACGGATCGAGCAGACGGCCAGGGAGGAGCGGAAGATCAAGAACGAGCTGTTCACAGATATGTGGCAAGCGTATCTCGTCATTCGCGAGAACGCCGAATTCTCCAGGATCAAACGAAACGCTGATCGGGCTGCTCGAGAGGCAGGCCTCGTCATTCGCACCGAAACGGATGTGGATCGGATTCTGCGCAAGCGATAATCAAGCGGCTGTTGGCGGATTATCCGACAGCTATTGGCGGATTATCCGCCAAGATTTTGGACCCAGGGGCGCCTGATCGACGCGCCGCCTCGTCTTTACAGCGTAGGCACCGGGACGGCAACGCCCCCGGCGGCGATGCTGGCGTAGGCGGCGTCGAGCACGGCCAGGCTGTGGAAGGCGTCGTCGACCGTCACCGGCGGCGGCGCCAGCCCGAGGACCGCGTCGATGAACGCGCGGTCCTCGTCCACATACCCCCACAGGGTCACCTGGTCCGGCGAGGGGAAGCGCTGCCACTCGGCCTGCGGCTCCTCCCGGGTCGTGTACCGGGCCCGGTCGAGATCCTCGCTCACCAGCAGCGCGTGGTCGCCGTACAGCTCGACGCGCTCCTGCGGCGCCGCCCAGGAGGCGTGGCCGCACGTCGTGAACGCCACGGGCCGGTCCCCCCGGCAGCGGAGGAGCATCGCGATGTCGTCGTAGATGGGATAGCAGGACCGGCGCCCCAGCGCCGCCACCGTCTCGATCGGCCCGACGAGCCAGGCCACCATATCGAAGAGGTGGACGGCCGTGTCGTACATAAAGCCGCCGGAGATCGCGATGTTCGTGTACCAGGTGGGGGTGAGCATGTCGCCGTCGTTGATCTTCACGTTGGCGGAGAATGGGGTGAAGCCGGCGTCGACGTGCCGCCGAAGAAATTGGTATGACGGCGCCCAGCGGCGGTTGAATCCCATCTGATAGACGCGATTGCCGGTCCGCACCCGGCGCAGGATCCGCCGGCCGTCCTCGAGCGTCGTGGCCATCGGCTTCTCCTCGAACACGTGCAGACCCCGGTCCAGGGCCTCCAGCACCACGGCCCCATGAAAGGCGTTGGGCAGCGTCACGAACACGGCCTGGACGCCGAGATCGGCCAGGTCCGCCACGCTCCCGCACGGCCGCGCGCCCACCGTCTCCGCCGCGGTGCGGGCGGAGGCGGCCACGACGTCGGCCACGCCGGCGATCTCGACTCGGGGATCCCTGCGAAGCGCGTCGAGATGCCGGCGCCCCATGGTGCCCGCGCCGATCAGCCCGACCTTCACGCCCACGGGGCCGGTCACTCCCCGGACGCCCGCGAGGGGGCGACCCCCGCGGCGGCGATTCGGCGCCCTTCCCCCGCCGCCCGGTCCAGGAGGTCGCACACGACGGCGCACTGATACCCGTCCTCGAACGTGGCGCCTTCCGGTCCGGCCCGGCCCTGGCCCGCCACCGCGGTGAGCATCCGGTGCAGTTGGTGGACGAAGGGCTGCTCCCACCCGAGGAGGTGGCCCGGGGGCCACCAGCGCCCGCCGTACGGGTGGTGGCGCTCGGTGACCAGCACGGTCTGGAATCCCCCCACCGCGTTTCCCTGGAGGCACACCTCCAGTTCGTTCAGCCGCTCCAGGTTGAAGATGACCGTGCCGAGGGTGCCGTTGACTTCGAACGTCAGGAAGTTCTTCCGGCCGGGACACATGCTGCTGGCCTCGAGCGTCCCCACCGCTCCGCCGGCGAATTCGACCACCGCTTCGATCGCGTCCTCGACGTCGACGGTCCCGTCCCCGCCCTGCGGCCGCGGCCGCCGGTCCACGAAGATCCGCGCGGCCGCGCTGACGGCGGTGATCTCGCCCACAAGGAAGCGCGCGAGATCGATGGCGTGGGCGGCGAGATCGCCGATGACGCCGCTGCCGGCCTGGGCCCGGCTGTGCCGCCAGGTATACGGGACGTCCGGATCGATCATCGAGTCGTCGCAGTACCGGGCGCGGAAGTGTCGAATCTGCCCGAGCTTCCCTTCGGCAATCATCCCCCTGGCGAGCAGCACGGCCGGAACAAAGCGGTAGTTATAGCCGGTCATGTGGACGGTCCCGGCGCGCACGGCGGCATCCCGCATCTTCGCGGCCTCGGCCGAGGATCGGGCCAGGGGCTTTTCGCAGAGCATGTGCAGGCCCCGGGCCGCCGCCGCGATACAGGGGTCGGCGTGCAGGTCGTTCGGGCCGCAGTTGATGAGGAGCTCGACCCGGCGATCTTCGATCAGGCGGCGCCAGTCCGTGTACGCCGCCGGGGCGCCGTACCGCTGCGCCGCTTCCTGCACCCGATCGGCGGACCTGCCGGCCAGCGCCGCCAGCACCGGTCGGACCGGAGGCGGCCAGAAGACGGTGGCGAGGCGCAGGATGGCCTGCAGATGGGCCCGGGCAACGCCATCGTAGCCGATGACGCCGATGCCGACCGACCGCGGCGTGCCGGCCGTCACCGCAGCCCCCGACCGAGTCTCCGGATCCCCGTCATGATGCCTCCGCGTCTTCGGCGGGCGCCTTTGCACAACCTTCATGCAATCTTTGTCGCCACGCAACAGAGCCCCGGTAAGGTTGATGACGACAACATTCCATTGGGGGTGAACGATGACGAAACATTGGAAGAAGATGGCTATGCTCATGCTGATGGGCCTGCTTGTTGCGGCCCCGATCGCGCCTCCTCACGCGGTCGCCCAGGGGGAGGGGTACGACAGAGCGATGAGCGCCGCGCAGGCGGCCCTCGACAAGGCCACCAAAGCCCACAACGACATGATGATGCACATGGACTCGGTCATGAAGATGCCCATGACCGCGAACGAGAAGGCCATGATGCAGCAGATGCAGCAGATGGCCGCTGCGATCCAGGGCCTCGTGGAGACGAACAGGCAACTGCTCGAGGCGCTCAAAGAACTGAGGAAGCTGCAGAAGTAAGGCCGATCGAAGCGTAGAGTGGTGCAAAGGTAACCCGGCATGCGTGGGGCCGGCCCCCGCGGCGGGGCCGGCCTCGGTCCCAGCCGGCGCCCGCGACCGCGTCACCGCTCGCCGCACCCTCCCCCGTCAGCCTCCGGCGCGATCCGGCGCGGGCGGACCCTCCTCGACGTACAGGAAGACCACCTCCCCGGTCACCGTCCCGGGAACCACGCGCCGCACCACCGCCAGGTACTGTTCGAGCTGCGTGGAGTAAATGGCTCGGAGAGCGCCGTGCTGATCCGCGCTCACCGCATCGGTCTTGAAGTCAATGACCGCCGTCCCGTCCGGTCCCGCCACGACCATATCCATCGCCCCCTCGACGACCCCTTGGGGACCGGCCGCGGCGAATGGGACCTCCCGATGGACCCGCGCGCCCGGGGCGAGCCGGCTGCCGGCGGCGGTCAGCGCCGCCCGGACGAGGGCGACCGCACGGTGCTCGACCGCATCGCTCAGCCCTGCCTGCTTTGCGAAGTACGCGGCATACACCTCGGCGAGGTCGGGCCGGTCGAGGGGGATCACCGCCAGGACGGCGTGCACCAGCGCGCCGAGCGCGCGGCCCCCCGGCTCGAATTCCAGAGCGGCCCTCAGGGACTCCAGCGCTCGCAGCGCCTCATGGTCGACGAGCGCAGACGGGTTTTGCACGGGATCGGGCGCGCCCGCCGAGAGCGCCGCGGCCTCGCGCGCCCGCACCCACGCGCCGCGTTCCCGGGCCGCGGGGTCCGCCTCAGACGCAGGGCCGTCGGGGAGCCGCATCCGGACGGGGGGCGCGTCGTCCGCCGCCCTCGGGATCCCCTCGCCGTCGACGACCAGCCAGCCCCGGTGGGTCTTGCCCCATTCCGGACGGTCCGGGAGAAAACTGTCCAGGTCCTCCTGGATGCTGCCCTTCGGGCTGCCCTTCGCGGGACGGGGGAACACAGGCAGGATCAGCGCGTCCTTCGCCCGGGTCATGGCCACGTACAGCACGCGCAGACGTTCGGCGTCGCTGCGCCGGCTCTGGTCATCCTTCAGCGCTTCGTACTCCTGCGACTGGATCGGCCAGTCGCGGACCTTCCCCACATGCGCGGCGGCCCGCGCGCCGGCCCGCTGGATCAGCAGATGGTCGACCCGGCCGCCCGGGCCGCGGCCGAGATCGGGGATGACCACGATCGGAAACTCCAGCCCCTTGGCCGCGTGAATGGACATGATTCGCACGACATCGTCGCCTTCTTCGACCGTGGGCGACTCGGCCTCGTCCACGGCCTCCTCTTCCATGTCGCGCAGCCAGTGGACGAACGCCCGAAAGGTCAGGATCCCGCTCTCTTCGAGGGCGCGCGCCAGGGTCACCACCTTCTTCACATTCGCGACCCGCTGCTCTCCCTGCGGCAGGAGCAGGAACGTCTCCAGCACATGGGTGCGCGCCAGGACCTCCTCCACCATCCGGGGGACGCTCAGTTGGAGGCGCGCCCGATGGAGGTCGCGCAGCACCGCGTACGCCGCCGCGATGCTCTCCGGCGCGGCCGTCCCGGCCGACCTCTCAGGCGCGGGGGGCGCGGCCGCGGCGCGATAATCCAGCGACCCGGCGGCCGCGGCGACGAACTCGTAGACGTCGCGGTCCGAGCAGCCAAACAGCGGGGACCGCAGCGCTCCCCAGACGGCGACCGGATCGGTCGGATGCTCGACCGCGTGCAGCACGTTGAGCAGCCACCCAATCTCTTCGCGCCGGTAAAAGGTCCGGCTGCTCGTCACCCGGTACGGGATCTGGCAGCGGGTGAGCGCGTCTTCGTAGAGCCCCACGTCGCTCATCCCGCGGAAGAGCAGCGCCACGTCGCCGAACCGGGCCGGCCGCCTGTCCGCTCCGATCTTCCAGGTCCCGCGATCGATGTGGTGGCGGAGGAACGCGGCGAGCACCTCCGCCTCGCGCCGGCGGCGGGTGGCGACGTCCGTCTCTTCGGGGTCCTGCTTTCCCGGGTAGAGCAGCATCAGGGCCGGGGAATCGTCCGACGCCCGGGTCCCGGGAGAGGGGTTCAACGCCACGTAGTCGGGCTGATACCGGCCGTCGGGCGGCCGACGCATCCGGCCCTGGAAGATCTCGTTGACGGCGGTGAGGACCGGCGCGGCCGAGCGGAAATTGGCCGTGATGTCCTCCACGCCTCCCGAGCGCAGCAGCACCTCCTTGGCCCGCTCGTAGGTCTCGATGTCCGCCCGCCGGAAGGCGTAGATCGACTGCTTGGGATCGCCCACGATGAACAGCTTCCCCGGCCGGAGGAGCACCTGGTCCCAGGCCGGGGCGCGGGCGCCGTCCTCGGCCAGGAAAAAGACGACCTCGGCCTGCAGCGGGTCCGTATCCTGAAATTCGTCCACCAGGATCGCATCGAAGCGGCGCTGGAAGTAGGCGCGGACCTCGCGGTTGTCGCGGAGGAGGTCGCGCGCCTTGAGCAGGAGGTCGTCGAAATCGAGGACCCCCTCCCGCGCCTTCAGGGCCTGGTAGACGCCGGCGTAGCCCCGCAGCCAGTTCACCGCGCCCGCGGTCAGCCGGTGGGCGTGCGCGGCGCGGAGCGCCTCGAGGTCGTCCCCAAGGGCGGCGAGGCGATCCCTGATCCGGGTGAGCACGCCGGAGGTCCAGTTGCCCTGACTCCCCCGCACCTTGAGCTTCAGCCCGCTGAGGATCCCGCGGCGCACCTCCGCGTCGCCCAGCCGGGCGAACAGATCGAGCGTCCGTTCCAAGTCGCGCAGGGCGTCCGCGGCCGCGTCGGAGGGCACGAGGCAGTCGGTTCCGATCCCGGCGATGCAGGCGCGCATCTGGGGCGCGGCCGCCTTGAGCCAGTCGAGGGGGTCCCGCGGAGCCGGCCCGCCATCCCAGGGCTCGACCACGACATCCCGGTACCGCAGCAGCGCGTCTCCCACGCTGCGCAGGTGCCCCAGCGACACCCCGCACTCGATCAATTCCCGGAGCGCACCCCCGCCGGCATCTTTCTGGCCTTCCAGCCAGCGGTCCCACGCCTCCGTGCGGAACAGCGACGCGCTCAACTCGTCGGCGACCGTGAACGCGGGGTCCACCCCCGCCTCCACGGGCCGCTCCCTCAGGAGATCGGCCGCAAACGCGTGGATCGTCGAGATGGGGGCGATCTCGAGATCCTCGAGCGCCGCCCGGAACCGCTCGCGCGCGGCGCCGACGTCGTGGAGGCGCGACTCGATCCGCTCCCGGATCTTGACGCGCAGCTCGGCGGCGGCTTTCTCGGTGAACGTGATCGCGACGACGGCGGCCAGGCGCGCGCGGCCGGAGGCCACCAGGGATTCGACCCGGTCCACGAGCAATTGCGTCTTCCCGGTCCCGGCGCCGGCCTCGACGACGAAATTGCGGTCGAGCTCGGCGCGGATGCGCGCGCGGGCGGCTTCGTCGCGCAGCGGCGCCGCCATCATTCGAGCTCCCACATCGCGGTCAGGGCCGCGATGGCGGGATCCCGCTGCTTCCGCTCGACCAGCCGCACGCGCCCGTGGCCGCACACCGGCTGGAAGGAACAGTACGTGCAGTGGTCCCCGTTCTTCCCGGGGCGCTGCGGGAACACGCCCGCCGCGATCCCGTCCGCGATCGTCTTGAGGATGAGCGTGAACTCGCCGGACCGCGCCTCCAAGGTTTGGCGGCTGAAGCCGACGCGCTTGTAGCCGCCCTTTCCGGTGGCATAATAATAGAAGGCTTCGGACGTTCGGGCGGCGATACCGTGGTGGGCGAGCATCGCGTCGGCCGCCCGGATGTACAGCGGGAGCTGCAGGCTTTGCCCGCCGCGAAACTGGTCGCTTTTCTCCCCGTAGATCATCCCGGTCTTGTAGTCGATCACCCGGGCGGCCCCGCGCTGGTCGAGGTCGATCCGGTCGATGAATCCGGTAAACCGCATGGGCCGGCCATCAACGGGCAGCTCCAGCGGGTGGGGCATCGACCCGGGCGGTGGAGTCACCCAGGCAGGCGTGGGGCCGAACCTCGCTTCGAAGTAGGCGGGCACAAATCCGGGGGGCTCGGCGAGCTCGAAGGACAGGACGCCTTCGAGATCGGTGAGGATGCGCGCCTTCTCCACCTCCCACATGAACCGATAGCCGACCGCCCCGCTCTTCTCGAACCCGGTACACACCTCATCCGCGATCGTCCGCAGCCGGCGCCGGCACTCGTCCAGATCCTCCGCGCGCACCGGCACCAGGCCGTTCTGCACGAGTTGGGAGAAGAACCGGTCGAGGATGTCGTGGAGGAGCGCGCCGCGGTCGAGGGGCGTGATGGTCTCCACCGCTTCCGGCTCCTGGATCTCCCGAACTCCGAGGATCCGCTCGCCGAAGAACTTGAAGGGACACAGCCCGTAGGTCTCCAGCTGCGTGGCCGCCAGCGTGGGCGGCGGCTCCACGGCCGCGCCCAGGACCCCGTCGTACTCGGTGAACGTCCGCCGGCCCCAGCGCCGGTCCTCGGCCCTGGTACCGCGCACGAGCGCAGGCAGCCCGGGCAGCCCCCGGAGCAGCTGCGGATCGCGCGAGGCGACGGCGCGCGAGACGCGGGCGAGGTCCCAGTCCGCCGGCCTGAGCGACTCGCCGTCCCCGGCCACGCGCCCGAGGGGGATCCGGTCGGTCAGCGTCCCCAGCGTCTCGTACCGCGCGGGCCGGCCGGTCAGCGCCTCGGCGACGCGCAGCAGATAATGCGACGCGACCCGCACCTGGCCGGTGGCGGCATCGAGCCGCGGGAAGGAGAAGATCAGCCGGGCCGCGGCCGCCCCCAGCGCGTGGCTGAACGTGAACCGCTCCTCGGCGGCCCGGTGGACCCGCTGCGCCAGGGCGGTGCCGTATCGCGCGTTCAGCGCATCCCGCTCGGCGTCGAGCAGGATGGGATCCTGCCGGGCCGGCGCAGGAAAGGAGCGCTCGACCAGTCCCGGGATGAGCACCAGCTGAAACGGCAGGCCGAGCGCGCCGCCGAGGGATGACACGATGACGCGGCCGGTCCGGTAGACATCGGCCGGCGGGCTGCGCTCGGCGAGCAGATCCTCCAAGAGGCCGGCGAACGTCTCGAAGGTGACCTCTTCATCCGCCATCTTGGTGCGCGCCACCGAGGCCAGCGCCTGCACGGCGTCCTGGTCGTCGGCGTCCAGCGACGCCACCGTCTGGAGCGCGCGCAGCAGTCCGGCCATCAGCGCGCCGATCGTCCCGCGGTCCGGAATCGCCTCGCACCGCTTCAGCAGGACGTTCATCACGTACTCAAACGCCTGGACGGACCGGAGGTCCCGCTCGATCTGCCGGAGCCGCGCAGGGTCCTGGGCGCCCGCCGCCTCATCGACGAGGCGCTTCCTCCGCCATTCCAGCCGCCGGCGAAGGGCGGGGATGCGCCGCCAGTGCTCGCGCCCCATGACGATTCCGGCCTCCCGGCTGTACCGGTCCCAGTCGGCGGGAGAGGCATCGGGGTCGGCCCTGAGCATCGAGCCGCGCAGCGGGGCCAGGCCCAGGAATTCCATCACCTCGGCCCGGGGATACTGCGATCGACGGATGCGGACCAGCAGCCGGAGCAGCCGCCCGGCCAGCGTGTCCCGCAGGAGCCTGCCGTCCAGGAACACGTGCGGGATGCCGGCCGACTCCAAGACGTCGCGGATGGTCCGCTCGTACGCGGCAGGCTGCCGCAACAGAACGCCCACGTCGGAGAACGAGGCGCCCGGACGCGCAGCGTACGCGAGGATCTGCCGGGCCACCTCCTGGATCTCCTGAGCCACACCCGGGGCCGAGATGATCTTCACCTCACAGGTCACCGGCCGGCGCCCCACGGCCTCATCGGGCCCGGAGGGCTCGTGGAAGACCTCGCGGGCGAGAGCGGCCGGACCCGAGACGGCGCCCCCGTCGGCGTCCACCTCCGGCGCAAACCCCTGCGCCGCGAGCCAGGCCGTCAGGGGGAGCGTGTGCCCCGCGACATCGTCGGGCATGAACACGTACCCCGAGCGTCCTTCCAGGCACGCCTCGAGGAACCGCTGTTCCAGCGTGTTGAGCTCGGCGAACCCGTAGAGGCAGATGGCCAGCGACCCGGCCAGCGCGGCGCTCGACCGCGCGGCCAGGGAGGCCATGGCGAGCCGCTCGCTCCAATCGAAGCAGCCCGCCTCAACTTGAAGGAACTCGATCTCCCGGTAGATCTGCGCGAGTTCCTCGAGCTTCTTCGAGCCGTGGTCCGCCGCAAATGCTTCAAGCTGATCGGCGGTGACGCCGGCCTTCTTGAGGTCGGTCACGCTGGACAGCACCGCCCGAGGCGTCCCGGGGGACTCCCGGATGGGAGCCAGGTAGCCGACGGCGGGGACCCTGGCCTTGATCGCCTTGCGCGCGATCAGGAAGTCGCCCAGGGGCGGCAGCGCCACGCGCCCGGACGCCGCGAGCCGCTCACACGCCACCAGTTCGGCCAGATCGGGGAACGTGAGGAACCGCACGTTGAAGCACACCCCAGACCGGCGGGCCACCGTCCGCATCAGGTGGCGTCCCAGCACATGGGTCGGCACCAGCACGTGGATGGGGTTCAGGGGGTCGCCGGCGCGGAGAGCCCCGACGACCTCGCAGAAGGCGTTCTCGAGGGTCGGGTGAAATGGCGCGGTTCGCAGGTACCGCTTCATCGGCGCGGCCTTCCGTGGGAGCCGTAAGCTTGGGAGCCGTCTGCTTGATCCGTCTACTCCTGGATTGTATACCCTCCGGCGCGGCCCGGCGGCGGTCCCGGACGCACGCGCATGCTACATGCGGGCATCCGGAGCCTTGACGGCCCGCCAGAGCGAGAGGACGAGGACCAGCCCGACGGCGAGCGGCAGCCACAGCCAGGCGCCGGCATGGCTGCGCGCCATCCGGGCCCCGAGGGCCAGCGCCAGGACCGCGCCCACCGCGATCGTCCAATCGTCACCGATGATGAAGTTGTACCAGAACGCGAGGAAGCCGGTCAGATATTTCATCCGGCTATCCCCCGCGAAGGGCCGCAACGGCACCCTGCTGCCGGCGGTAGCGGGACAGCGAGGCCACCAAGATCAGGGAGCAGACCGTGAGGAAGGCGAGAATCGCGACGAGCGCGCCGTCGGCCCCGGGCCAGTCGACGCCCGCGCCCTCGCCGCCCCAGAAGACCCCGAAGGTTGTCAGCATCAGCCCGACGGCAAACTTCAGCGTGTTCTCCGGCACCCGGCTCAGGGGGCGGGAGACCAGCACGCCGGTGGCCGAGACCAGCAGGACGGCCGCGGCGGCGCCGATCGCGGCCAGCTTGATCCCGCCCGGCGTGCCGCCGAACGTCAGGACGATAAAGGCCACCTCGGTGCCCTCGAGGAACACGCCCTTGAACGAGAGCGTGAACGCGTACCAGTCCATGCCCGCCCGGTCCGCGGGACCGGCCTCCCGGGCCAGCGCCATCTCCCGCTCGAACACCGCCGCTTCATCGTGCAGCGGGACGAAGCCGCTTGCGCGCAGGATGGCTTTGCGCAGCCACTGCATGCCGAACACCAGCAAGAGGAAGCCCACGACCAGGCGCAGCACGCCGATGGGGATCAGGGTGAGGGCCGGACCCAGCGCGGCGACGAGGGCGGTGAGCGCCCCGAGGGCGGCCAGGACTCCGAGCCGGACCGAGCGCCAGCCGCGCGTGATCCCAACCGCGAGCACGATCGTCAGCGCCTCCACCGTTTCCACGGCGGAGGCGAGAAAGGACGCCAGGATGAGGAACATCCAGCTCATGCTCGAGGGGGCTCCTTACCAGAGAGTATGGCGTTTCGTTCACTTCGCTCCCGGCGAACTCCTGCGTCTATCGCACCTCGAACCCGCCACAGTGCCTTAAGAACTTTACCCACATCCACAAATGCCCGCGCCCGCCCTTAGACACCCACACAGCCCTGCCCTTCGACATGACGAGGACATCGATCCCCTTGGCATGGGGATTTAACGAGGATAGCAAAACCGCCCTCTGGAGACGTCGTTGACTTCGGGTCAGCTTGAACCCCTTCGGGTGGGATCTCAACCATGTCGCGAATCTCTCCGCCATTTTGGTGCACACCGCCTGACTCCTTGGGCCGGCCCCCTGGTTCACGGCCATACCGTCGAACATCTCCCCCGGGAGGAGATCGCCACACAGCGTCCACATCAGCGCGTGGATCGGGGGCCACGCCCACAGAGCCGACCGGAAATACCGTCCTGCCGGCGCAGAGGGTCTCCTCCCGTAGACGTCCATCCCCATCTCAGTCCTCCTCCGTGTCCCTTCTGGAGCCGCCTCGCCGGAGCGCCGCCCGGCTACCCCGGTCGCAATGGCCGCCCCGGAAACTCGATCACCTAGTCTACGCCCAGCCGTCAAGCCTGTGGGCCCCTGCCCCACTGCAGGAATCGCGGGGAGCGGCCCCGTACCACATCGGCGAGGGGAGCGGCCTGAATGTCCACGGCCGTCACGCTCCCGGACAGCGGCGGCCGTGCGAGCCGGGTGAGTTGTGGCGGGGACGAAGCCGATAACGCGACGAGCGGCGCTGGAAGGCGTGCGTGTCCTCGATCTGACGCAATTCGAGGCCGGAACGTCCTGCACTGAGACCCTGGCCTGGCTCGGCGCGGACGTGATCAAGGTCGAGGAGCCGACCCTCGGCGACCAGGGCCGCGCCGCCTCGGCCGACCGCGAGGGCGTCGATTCGTACTACTTCCTCCTCCTCAACGCCAACAAGCGCAGCGTCACCCTGAACCTCCGCAGTCCCCAGGGCAAGGACATGTTCCGGGCGATGCTGGGATCCGCGGATGTGATGATCGAGAACTTCGCCCCGGGGACGATCGAGCGCCTCGGCTTCGGCTACGAGACCGTGCGCGCGATCAATCCCCGGATCATCTATGCGCAGATCAAGGGCTACGGACCCGACGGCCCCTACGGAAAATTCCTCTCGTTCGACATGATCGCCCAGGCCGTCGGCGGCGCCCTCAGCATCACCGGCGAGAAGGACGGCCGTCCCCTGCGGCCCGGCCCCACCATCGGCGACACCGGCACCGGCCTCCACAGCGCCATCGGGATCCTCGCCGCGCTCTATGATCGCGAGCACACCGGGCTGGGGCAGCGGATCGAGGTGACCCTGCAGGACGCCGTCATCAACTTCTGCCGGATCGCCTACGCGCGCCAGGCCGTTTCGGGCTGCGCCGCCGAGCGGGTCGGCAACGGCAGCGCGCTGCTCGCCAGCGCGCCGAGCGCGACGTATCCCTGCAGGCCGGGCGGCCCGAACGATTACGTCTACATCTACACTTCGCGCGCGGGAAACCGCCATTGGGACCGCCTGCTCGCGGCGATCGGGCGCGAGGACCTCCTGAATGATCCGCGCTTCGCCACCCCGCAGGCGCGGCAGGACCACGAGGCCGAGGTCGACGCCCTGCTGGCCGCCTGGACACGTCAGTACACCAAGCGTGAGGTCATGGAGATGCTCGGGCGGGCCGGGGTGCCGGCCGGCGCGGTCTTCGACACCCGCGAGCTCTCCGAAGATCCATATCTACGCGAGCGGGGCACATTCGTCACCGTGCAGCACCCGGTGCGCGGAGCCTTCACCATGCCGGGCTGGCCGGTGAAGCTCTCCCGGTCGCCGGTCGAGGTCACCGCCGCGCCGCTGCTCGGTCAGCACAACGTCGAGGTCTACCGCGAGCTCCTCGGGCTCTCGGAGGACGAGGTCGCCCGGCTGAAAAGGGAGGAAGTCATCTAAGATGGCGACAACCGGTTCCGAGATTCTGGCCCGCGCGCTGAAGCGCCAGGGCACTGAGGTGCTCTTTTATCTCATGGGCGGGCCGATGCTCGCCGCGGAGAGCGCCTGCATCGCCGAAGGGATCCGCATGATCGACGTGCGCCACGAGCAGGCCGCGGCCATGATGGCCCACGCCTACAGCCGGGTGCTGAACCGCCCGGGGGTATGCATGGCCGCCTCCGGTCCCGGCACGACCAATTTGGTCACGGGCGTCGCCAACGCGTTTGTCGACAGCGCGCCGGTCGTGGCGATCGGCGGCTCCAGCCCGGTGAGCCAGCTCGGCAAGGGCGCGTTCCAGGAGATGGACCAGATCGCCATGATGCGCCCGATCGTCCGCTGGGCCGAACGCGTCTACGATCCGCGGCGGATCCCCGAGCTCGTCGCGACCGCGTTCCGCCACGCCTGCGGCGGCCGCCCCGGCCCCGTCTACCTCGACCTGCCGGGGGACGTGCTCTACCACCGGGTTGAGGACGCCGAGGTGGCCTGGGCCGAGCCGTTCGATCCGCGCACCCGGGCCCGCCCGGCAGGCGATCCGGACCTGGTCCGCCGGACCGTGGACCTGCTGGCCCGCGCCGAACGACCGGTGCTCATTTCCGGGAGCGGCATCCTCTGGTCGGACGCCGCGGAGGAGCTCCAGGCCCTCGTCGATGAGACCGGCATCCCGTTCTACACCACCCCGCAGGGACGCGGCGTCGTCGCGGAGGACCACGCGCTGTGCTTCTCACACGCCCGCTCCACCGCCTTCCGTGAGGCGGATGTGATCATCGCCGTCGGCACGCGCCTCAACTACGTGATCGGTTACGCGCAGCCGCCGCGCTTCGCCGCCGGCGCGAAGCTCGTCCAGATCGACCTCGACCCGGCCGAGATCGGCCGCAACCGCGCGGCCGACATCGGGATCGTCGGCGACGCGAAGGCGGTGCTGCGCCAGCTCGTCGAGGCGGCGGACGGGCGCGTGGAGGCGAAGCGGTACGCGGAATGGCTCGCGCATCTCGGGTCGGTGAACCGGGGGAAACGCGCGGACTCCGAGGCCGCGATGAGCACCGACCAGGTGCCGATCCATCCCCTGCGCCTCTGCAAGGAAGTCCGCGACTTCCTGGACCGGGACGCCATCCTGGTCGTCGACGGCCAGGAAATCCTCAACTACGGCCGCCAGGCGATCCCGACCTACGCGGCCGGCCACCGGCTCAACTCGGGGCCGTTCGGCACGATGGGGGTCGGCCTTCCCTACGGGCTCGGCGCCAAGGCCGCCAAGCCGGAGACGCAGGTGTTGGTCCTGCACGGCGACGGCTCCTTCGGCCTGAACGCGATGGAACTGGACACCGCGGCCCGCCATCAACTGCCGGTGATCACCGTCATCAGCCTGAACGGCGGGTGGACCGCCGACCCGGAGCGGAACAAGCCCGGCCGCGATCTCGGCTACACCCGTTTCGACCGCATGGCCGAGGCCTTGGGCTGCTACGGCGAGCACGTCGAGACGCCGGACGGCATCCGCCCGGCGCTCGAGCGGGCGGCCGAGGCGGGGGTCCCGGCGGTCGTCAACGTCGTCACCGACTGGCGGGCGCGGGCGACGACGGTCCAGTTCGCGGACTACTCGACATAACAGCGGACGGCGCGCGCGGCCCTCTGTCCTAGCTCTCCGTTGGGTTCCCCAGTATTCCTGTCGGCTCGGAGACCGTTGCCGGCCCGGGCCGAAGTCTACCCTTCCGTCCGCCACCAATGGTCCCGGCGATGTCGTATTACTTTCGTCTCAAGGGCAACACTTCAATCGGCTCAGGAAACAGCAACCGGCTTGGTGGGAGATCTCCGCGGAGGTGAATCTTCTGTGCGACCCATCGTGGTGGCCCTCATATGTGCGCTTGCGGCGGCAACCAGTGGTCCTGTCGTCTATGGCCAGCAGACCTCTGACGAAACGGCACGACTACGAACACGAGACCAATTGACTCAACTCCTGGATACCGTGGGCCCAGACATCGGGGTCTCATTCCGACAAAGCGAGAAGCAGCCCTATAACTTTATCGGGAGTATGCAAGGGCTCACCAACGCGGACAGTTTAGAGATCGTGATCAGTGTCACCACATCGAACACCATCGCCTTCCGGATCTATCCGCATTACAAAGGCGGGTACATCAACGTGAACAACGTCAGCGACCGTGCGGGATTCATGAAGCAACTGCTGCGGATGAGTGATCGGAATTTCTTGTTTTGGGGAGCGGATGATGCCTACGATGTCTTCGCCGGATACACGGTGACACTTGAATCCGGTTTCCCCAACGAGGCGATGAAAGTCGTCCTCCGGAGCATCCGCAACTTAGACCAGTTTGTTGGCGACATGAAACCGACGATCGGTCGTTAGCGCCCCCATGGTGCGCCAGGGCCACCATCACGGTCCGGAGCCATCGGCCGGTCGTGAACGCTCGGAGACCCCGCCGCTCACGCCACGTGCGTCAGGTACCGCTCCTTCATCAGGCTCAGGACCTCGTCCCCGGGCATGGCGTTGATCGCGCGGTTGAAGATCTCCACCTCGATCGGACCGGCGAAGCCGGCGCCGTCCACGGCCTGCCGGAGCCTCCGCAGCTCGATGACCCCGTCCCCCATCATCCCCCGCCCATACAGGATGTCCGGAAGCGGCACGATCCAGTCGCTGATGTGGAATCCGAACACCCTCCGCCCGCAGCGGGCGATCTCCGCGTACACGGCCGGATCCCACCAGACGTGGTACGCATCGACGAGCACCCCGACCCGATCGGCCGGGTGGCGCTCCGCAATCGCAGCGGCCTGGGCCAGCGTGCTGACGACCGACCGGTCCGCCGCGAACATCGGGTGCAGCGGCTCGATCGCCAGCCTCACGCCGTGCTCGGAGGCATGAGGGACCAGTTCCGCGACCGCCTCCTCCACCGCACGCCTGGCCCCATCGAGATCTCGGTCCGGCGCCGGTCCGCAGACCAGCACCAGGGTATCCGTGCCGAGCCCGCGCGCCTCCTCGATCGCCCGCCGGTTGTCCTCGATGCGCCTGCGCCGCTCCGCCGCGGTCCCGGCGGGGAAGAAGCCCCCGCGGCACAGGCTGGAGACGGCCACCCCCGCATCGCGCGCCGCGCGCGCGCCGGCCGCCACCCCGCGCTCCGCCACTTTTTCCCGCCAGAGGCCGATGTGACGGATCCCGTGCCTCGCGCAGCCGTCCACCGCCTGCTGCACGGTCCAGCCGGGCACCGTCATCTGATTGAGGCCGAGGCGCCCGCCGCCGTCCGCCGGGCTCATGGGCCGCCCCTACTCGATGCCTGCCACCGCGAGGATCTTGCGCATGCGCGAAGCGGCGAGGTCGGGCAGCCGCAGCAGATGGGCGCGGTCGGCCAGCATCAGGATCTGGCCGAGATGAACGATCGACCGGACGCTCTCCAGTCCCCCGACCATGCGAAAGTGCTGCTGGTGCCCGTTCAGGTAGGCCAGAAACACCAGGCCCGTCTTGTAATAATAGGTGGGCGCCTGAAAGATGTGGCGGGCCAGAGGGATGGTCGGCGATAGGATCGCCTCGTAGGCGTCCATTTGCCCGCGGTCGAGCGCCCGGATGGCGGCGGACGCCGCCGGGGCGATGGCGTCGAAGATGCCGAGGAGCGCGTGGCTGTACCCTCGGGCGTCCCCCCGGATCAGGTCCAGATAGTTGAAGTCATCGCCGGTGTACAGGCGGACGTCGTGCTTTTGCAAGTGCTCGCGCAGCGCGATCTCGCGGCGGGCATCCAGGAGCGATACCTTGATCCCGTCGACCCTGTCCGCATGCTGCCGTACGATCCCGACCAGGGTCTCGGTCGCGGCGTCCAGGTCGCGCGAGCCCCAGTAGCCCGCCAGGTGAGGATCGAAGACCTCACCGAGCCAGTGCAGGATTGCCGGGCGGGAGAGCCGCGACAGGAGATGGTCATAAACGCGCAGGTAGTCCTCGGGCCCCCTCGCGGAGGAGGCGAGGTGACGGCTGGCCATCACCACCACCGCCGCTCCCGCATCCTCGATGAACGCGCACTGCTCGTCGTAGGCCCGCTCGATCTGCTCCAGGGCCACCCGTCCCGGCGGCAGCTGATCCGTGGTCGCGCCGCAGGCGAGGCCCCCGCGCGCGGCCTTGGCCTCGGCTGCGGTGCGCCGGATCAACTCCCGGCACACGGACCAATCCAGCCCCATCCCGCGCTGGGCGGTGTCCATGGCCTCCGCGACCGAAAGGCCCATCGACCAAAGGTAGCGGCGGTAGGCGAGGGTGGCCTCCCAGTCCAGCGTCGCGGGGGCGTCGGGGCCCTGCGCGGCGAACGGATCGGCCACCACGTGCACCGCGGCGTAGACGACCCGGCTCTTGAACGGCTCCCTGGCCGGCTCGAACGAGGACGCCGCCCCCAGCTCGTAGCGCATGAGGCTTCGGTCCTCTTGAGGCAGCATCACCACCGGACGCGCCATCGGTTCCTCCCGCGGGTCAGAGCCTGAGCTCGCTTACGTCAACCCACCGGCCCTCGCGCCAGGATCGCATCGCGGCCTCGGCCAGCTGCACGCCCTTCGCCCCTTCGAGGAACGACCAGGAGAAAGGCGCTTCGCCGGCCACGTGGCGCAGGAACAGCTCCCACTGCGCCTTGAAGGCATTGTCGAACGGCTGGTTGTCCGGCACGTCCTGCCACTGCTCCCGGTATGCGGCCCCCGGTGCGCGGTCCGGATCCCACACCGCCCGGGGGGTGACGGCCCGGTGCTGCGCCCTGCAGGTCCACAGGCCGGCCACGGCGCTCCCATCGGTCCCATCGACCTGGATGCTGAGCAGCTCATCCCGGTAGACGCGCACGCACCACGAGGAGTTGAAGTGCGCGATGACGCCGCCATCCAGTTCGAACACCGCGTACGCGGCGTCCTCGGCGGTGGCCGCGTACGGGACGTTCCGTTCGTCGACCCGCCGCGGAATGTGCGTCACCCCCAGGCACACCACCCGGCGCACCTGGCCGAACAGGTTGTCGAGCACGTACCGCCAGTGCGGAAACATGTCGAGGATGATCCCGCCGCCGTCCTCTTTCCGGTAGTTCCAAGACGGACGCTGGGCGGGCTGCCAGCCGCCCTCGAACACCCAGTACCCGAACTCGCCCCGCACCGAGAGGATGCGTCCGAAGAACCCGCCGTCGACCAGCCGCCTGAGCTTGCGCAAGCCCGGCAGGAACAATTTGTCCTGGACCACCCCGTTCTTGAGGCCGGCTTCGGCGGCCAGACCGGCCAGCTCGAGGCTGGTGTCCAGATCGTCCGCGAGCGGCTTCTCCGCGTAGATGTGCTTCCGCGCCTGGATGGCCCGGCGAACCGCCGCCGCCCGGGCCGAGGTCACCTGGGCGTCGAAGTAGATCTGTGGCGCCGGATCGGCGAGGCACGCCTCCAGGTCGGTGCTCCACCGTGCGAGCCCGAACCGGCCGGCCAGCGCCGCCAGCTTGTCGGCGCTGCGTCCGACCAAAATGGGCTCCGGCCAGATCGCGTCGCCGTCGCCGATCGGCACCCCGCCCTGCTCGCGAATCGCCATGATCGAACGGGCCAGATGCTGATTGGTGCCCATGCGGCCGGTGACGCCGTTCATGATGATACCCATGGTCAGCCGAGCCACGCGGGATCCCTTCCTCTCCTTGCGGGGCGGCGCCTACCCTTCCGAGGCCCCAAGGCCGATCGAAGCGTGGAACAGGGCAAAGGTAAGCGCGAAGGCGTGTTCCAGCCGGTGCGGAGTGAGTCCTGCCCCTCTCCCAGGGACGCGGGATGCCCCTCAAGAGGTGGTCTGCGAGGCGAGTCCGGTGGGCACAAAGGAATTGACGTGACGCATGCCTCGGGGGCGGCCCATGGATTCGCCTCACCGCAGACACCGCGAGGTCGTTGACCCACAACGGGATGATGCCAATTTGAGCGAGCCGGAATTGGCTGGAAAGGACGGCCCATCCGCCTTCTCCATGGAAGATGATGAGATCTGGCTCCACAATCATGGCGTGGTGGCCCTGACCCTGCGACTGGCTCGTGCGGTCGGAATGAAGGAGGATGAACTGATCCACGTCCGGCGAGGGGCCTTCCTGCACGACATCGGGATGGTGGGTGTCCCCGATGAGATCATCTTCAAACCCGGTCAGCTGACGGAGAAAGAATGGGAGATCGTGCGCCGCCACCCGGTCTTTGCCCGCGACCTCTTGACGTCAACAGGCGCTTTGGTGCCCGCGCTCGAGATCCCCTATTGCCATCATGAAAAGTGGGACGGCACAGGGTATCCGCGCGCATTGAAGGGGGAGCAGATCCCCCTGTCCGCCCGTGTCTTTGCGGTGGTCGATGTGTGGTGCGCGCTCAGAACGGACCGGCCCCATCGGGCGGCGTGGAGCGTTGAAGAGGCGCGGGAGTACATCTACCATCACGCGGGAACGCACTTCGATCCACGGATTGTTGAGGCGTTCCTCGCAATGGTCGCACAGGAGGGCTCATCACTTTCGGGATCTTGAACCTCCCCGCCGGCGCGCGTCTTTCAGCGATTGAGGCGAGCATGGTGGACCCGCTAGAATGACACGAGTGGAAGCCGCTGCAGGAAAATTGGGAGCCACGTGGCCTCCAGGGCGATTCGGATAACATTTCGCTGTTCTTTCTCAACGCGCAAGTTATAGGTCACGATGAGATACCCCGGCGCCTCTATCCTGAGGAGATACATTCCTGGACGGGTAAAGAATGTGAATTCGTCTTCCTCCCGGCGCAGGCTTCCCAGGACCTGCGAGGTCGACGGATCGATCAGGATCGCCGTCACGTTTGACACAGGGCGACGATCGCTGGTCCCGAGTCGCACGTGTACCGGGGTGAACACAGAGCCTGAAACCTGCGCGAGATTTGCGGGCATGCCATCGACGCTCGGTCGAGGAACCTCAGCGGCGATCTCGACCCCGCGACCCATACTCACCCTGACGCCCGGGGCGCCTTGCGGAAGCGTTTGGGGCAGCTGATAGGGCGTCGCCAGCATGAGGAGCGAGATCACGCTGAGGCCTCGATAAAATGCGTCCTTGCCCGTGTTGGCTTTGAAGATGAACGCGACGGCAACGGCCAACACGACCAGAAAACACACAACCACGAGGGGGGTGATCCTGGGCATCACATCCCTGGCGAGGATCGCAGATAGCTTGAGTGTTGCGGAGGCATCTTGCTTTTGGATCAAGTCGCCCATGATCGATATCACGGCGCCGATCGCAGCCGAAAGCGCAATGCCGATATGCTGCCAGACTGCTCTCATACATACCCTCCTACCGGACCACCGGCACGTCGCCAAGCGTTACGGTAACAGTACCTACCCGCAGGGCGTGCCCGGCAGACAGGGGGAATTACTCCGGTAGCTTCCGGCACATCTAGGCAGCTGCTTCACATCAGACGCTCTGGTTGATCTCGGATGGGGGCGGACCTGGTCGCAGCGATGTCGTGCAGTTCGGCGCAGCGGGGTGTGTGGTGGGCGGTGCAGGTTTTGAACCTGCGACCTCATCCGTGTGAAGGATGCGCTCTGCCACTGAGCTAACCGCCCTGTGGCTCGACCACATTATGGCAAGAAGGCACCTTGCCTGTCAAAAGAGGGGAACGATGAGATCCAGGCTGCGGAGATCGGTTCAGAAGATCCGCGACCCGCCATCCTTAGACGGCGCGAAAGAAGGCGCGAAATTAACGTCACCAGAGAGGAGCTCGTCCAACCTGGCTTTTGCCCAGCGCGCTTCCCCGTCAAACGAGACCGTGCACAGCAGGTAAGCGAGCGCGGGCATCCCCACCAGAAGCGCAACCACCTGGGCCAGGTTCCCGAGGACGTGGCCCGCGTGAATCAGGATGGTGAAACGATACCAAACAAAGAACGTCATCCACAAGATCCAGAATGCCAGCAAAACCCAGCGATACCTCATCGTGATGCCGATGCGTGTCCCGCCGGGCGCCGATCCGAGACGCCCGATGACCACCGGCACGGGGTAATTCCAAAACCAATGCCTCCGGCTCACGATGAACCCCTCGGCCGTGACCGTGCCGCTGAATGGCCGCGGCGGCTCGGGCTCGATTTCGAGCCCGAACCCGAACCATTGGTTCGGCTTGGTGACCCTCTGCATGACCGCGACAATCTCGGCGGGGCTCACACGGGTCATGATCTCGTAGCGCCGCCACGGTAAGGCGACCAGGTCACGCCACGCTACCTCACGCCAAATCGTGTTCAGTTCCGGCACGGGGACGGTCCCGTACAAATAAATGCGGGGCGGGAGCCACCGAAGGCGCCGCGCCCCGCGTCTTGCGCGATCCTTGAGGTTCTCGAGATTCTCGCCGGTCAGGACCTCACCAGATGACCTTCCCTCGCGCCTGCTCTGCGGGTGGCGCCGTGGGGGGCGGTCTCCATCCACAGGAGCGCTCCGGTCCAGGCCAACCAGGCGACCATCAGCACGGAGGTGATCACGTAGAGGATGATATGCGGCACGAACGCCGAGAGGATCAGCGGCATGCCGGTAATGGAGCTCAGAAAGCCCAGGTGCCCGTAGTTGCCGCCCGCCTGCAGCATCAGACTTCCGAACACGAGGATCCCGAGGCCGAGGCCCAGATCCCCCAGGCCGAGGAAGGAGTTGGCCGTCCCGTTCACCGCGTAGAAGGCCACCGCCGCGGCGGATTTGTTCGCCGCGTAGAGGGGCACGAGCGACCCAAGCCCGATCTGCTTGAGGAAGGCCCCGATGGCAAACCCGGCCGTGCCGACCACACCGACCGCCAGGCCGGTTCTCGACTGGTACGGAGCGTCTTCCTGGAACCGGTCCACCAGCACGAGGAACAGGACCAGGGTGAGCAGCGGACTCAGCAGCCCGCCCAGGATGTTGACCATCCACACGATGACCTGATGCTTTGCCGCGAACGTGAGGTACTGGTGCGGGTTCTCCTGCGCCAGCAGGCTGAGGCGGGCCGCGGGGAGGATCACAGCCGCGCCGACCAGGAGCCACGCCGCCGCGATGGCCGCCAGGATACCGGCGCCGCCACCGAGCCGGCGGAAGTCCTGCCTGGTGATCACTTTACGGATACTGTGCATGGAGACCACCTTCCTGGGGCCCCATTCTCCTCGCAAAGCGCGGAGCCCCTAAGAGGGCATCATGCCCAAAAACCGGCAGCCGGAGGACAAGACCGGGCGCCCCGAGAATCGGAGGGGTGACTTGGGGGGTGTTCCGATGGCGCGATCCCTGCACGTTGACCGCGGGCAGACTGACGTCAGAGTCAAAATCGTCGACGCGGACGTGCACCCGGCGCCGCGGTCCTTCGCCGAGCTGCGGGAGCGGGTGCCGGAGCCCTGGCGCAGCCGCGACTGGCCCGATCAGGTCTTCGATGCGGTCGAAACCCCAACGTACGTGGCGCCGGGCAAAGCGCAGCGCCGCGATGCGTATCCCCCGGGCGGCGGCCCGCCGTGCTCGGACCTCGCGTTTGCCGAGCAGCAGCTCTTTGGCGACGCCGGCGTGGATTACGCGGTACTCCTGCCGCTCACGGTCCGGCCGGTGCCGAATCCGGAGCACGAAGCCGCGGTGTGCGCCGCGACGAACTCGTGGCTGGCAGAGACCTGGCTCTCCGCCTACAACCGGCACGGCCGCTACCGCGGCGCCCTGCGGGTCTGCTCGGCGCAGCCGGACCTGGCGGTCCGCGAGATCGAGCGGTGGGCGGGCCACCCGCATTTCGTGGAGGTCATGCTCGTCCCGTACACGCGGGCGCCGTTTGGACAGCCGCAGTACCACCCCATCCTCGCGGCGGCCGCGAAGCATGGACTGCCCATCGTCGTACACGTCAACCGCGCCGCGGGCATGGGCCTCCTCACGCCGGTGGGGTTCGCGTCGTACTTCATCGAGCATCACGCGCTGTATTCCCTGCTCTACGCCACCCACCTGACCAGCCTGATCTTCGAGGGCGCCTTCGAGAAATTCCCGACCCTCAAGGTCGTGTTTGCCGAAGGCGGGTTCAGCTGGATCGCGCCCCTGCTCTGGCGCCTCGACAACCTGTGGGCCCACCTGCGATCGGAGGCGCCCCTGGTGAAGCGCCGGCCGTCAGAGTACGTGCGGGACCACGTGCGGTTCACGAGCCAGCCGATCGAGGAGCCGTCCGATGCCGGCCACCTGCAGCGCGTGTTCGAGTGGGTCGACGCCGCCCGGCTGCTCATGTTTTCGACGGATTATCCGCACTGGGACTTCGACGACCCGCTGCGCGTCGCCCGCCAGTTCCCGGATGGAATGCGCGAGCGGGTGCTGCGGGACAATGCCCTCGAGCTGTACGGCCTGCCGCCCACCCGCCGGGCCGATGGCTCCGCCTGAGGGGGGCGGTCGGTGGGCCGCTACGTCGTGGGCCGCACGGCGGATCTCCCTCCTGGCAGCCACCGGGTCGTTCGGGCCGGCCGCGTCGGCGTGGGCGTGTTCAACGTCAACGGGAAGTACTACGCGCTTAACAACTACTGCCCGCATGCGGGCGGGCCGCTGTGCCTGGGCGACGTCACGGGCACGACGGAGGACGCCGGCGCCTACAACGTCCTCTGGGTGCGGCAGGGAGAAATCGTGAGCTGCCCCTGGCACGCCTGGGAGTTCGATATCGCCACGGGCCGGACGATAACGGAGCCCACCAAAGCCGTTCGCACCTACCCGGTGTGGGTGGAAGACGGGCAGGTCATCCTCGAGACGGACGGCGATCCAGGCTCAGCCGCCCGCCGTCAGCAGCCTGGAGGAGGATAGGGCAGGTGGCCGGCGGCGGCGCGCGGACCGTCGATTGTGCGGTCCATCCCTCGATCCGACAGAAGGACGAACTGCGCGAGTACATGCAGGAACCGTGGCGGAGCCGCCCCTTCCCCGGACCCGAACGCTACTTCTACCCGGCGCCGATGGGCGAGTACGCTCCCGAGGCTCGAGCCGATGGGGGCCTGCCCGGGTCGGACCCCGAGCTGGCCGGCCGGCGGTTATTCACGGAGATGGGCGTCGATTGCGCCGTCCTGATCCCCCTGACGCGAGGGCTGCTCGCGGACGCGGACCTGGCGACCGCGATCTGCGCGGCGACGAACGATTGGATGGCCGCCACCTGGCTCGGGAAGGCCAACTCGCACGGCCGGTTCTACGGCTCGATCCGGGTCAACCCCGGCGATCCCGAACAGGCCCGGCGCGAGATCGAACGATGGGCCGGTCACCCCGCGTTCGTCCAAGTCGCCGTGCCCATGCAGGCGCACCGCCCGTACGGGCAGCGGGTCTACTTTCCGCTGTGGGAAGCCGCTGCGCGCCATGGACTGCCGGTCGCGGTGCACGCCGATGGAGGCGCCGGCGTGGATTTCTGGCCGTCGGCGGCGGGGTACTACTCTACTTTTATGGAATACCGGACGCTCTACCCCACGAACTTTGCCTACCACCTCGCCAGCCTCATCGCCGAGGGGGTCTTCGATCGCCTGGAGGAGTTGACGTTCGTCTTCGCCGACGGGGCGCACCACATGCTGACCCCGCTCGTCTGGCGGATGGACAAGGACTGGCGCCCCACGCGCCGCGAGACGCCGTGGACCAAGCAGCTGCCGTCGACGTACCTACGGACCCACGTGAGGTTCTGCGCCGACCGGTTCGAGATGCCGGACGATCCGAAGGTCCTCGACGGCTGGCTCGAAATCACCGGCGCTCACGAGATGCTGTTGTTCGCGAGCAACTATCCGTATTGGGACTCGTTCGACCCCCGGGAGGCGTTCACGAGCGCCGCGCCGGGTGTGCGCGAGCGGATCTTGTCCGAGAACGCCCGCGCGCTCTACAAGTTCAAGCCCGGCGCGACCACGCCCGGCGGACAGGCAGGCAAACCCGGGCCATCTTGACGTTCGATCCATCACGCTTCACTCCGCGACGCCCGCCATCGCGAACTCTTCTCGCTGCACGATCCGGCGCTCGAGGATGGCCCGATCGGCCGCGAGGCAGAGCAGCAGGTTCTCCAGCCCGCGCTCCGCCTCGTCCACCGCCATGGCGTGGTCGCCCGCCTCGATCTGGTCCGCGAACGCGTCGTGGAGGCGGTCGAACCCGAGGTGGCCGTGGAGGCCGTGGTACGCCCTGGCCGGATTGACGGCGAACTCGGTCCGATCCTGTGTTGGCCCCGAGAACATCACGAAGCGCCCCGCCTCCTCCGTGTCCCCCCGGATCTTCCCCCCGGTCCCCTGGACCCCCCACACATTGTACTCGGGCTGGTCGGTGAAGTACGTGAAGTTGAGGCTGCCCCGCACCCCCGTCGTGTACTCGATGATGGTCACCCCGTTGTCGGGGAAATCCACGTGCGTGTTGGGCACGTCCAGTCCTCCGAACGCCGCGACCCGCGTGAACCGCGCCCCAGGCTGGAAATATTCGAACAGGTCCAGCCAGTGACAGCACTCCGCGAGGTACGCCCCGCCGCTCAACTCCAGGCGGTTGTGCGAGGCCCGCAGCGGCCCCCGCGTCATGTTCCACCACAGCTGCTTGACGGTGCCGAGGTACCCGGCGTCGATCATCCTGCGCGCCTGCGCGAATACCGGCGAGTACCGGTACTCGAACCCAAGGATGAACGCCCGACGGGATGCCCGAACCGCGCGCAGGAGCCGCACGCCCTGCTCTACGTTGACCGCGAAGGGTTTGGAGGCGAAGCAGTGCTTTCCCGCCTCCAACACGCGGACCGCCAGCGGCGCGTTGAGATGATTCGGCGGGGCGAGGATCACGGCGTCGACATCCGGCATCCCGAGCAGGGCGTCGAAATCCGTCGTCAGCCTGGCCTCGGCCAGCTCCGGGTACGCCCGGGCCCGGTCGAGCAGCGCCGTCCGGTGCGCGCGATACCAGCCGGGCTCGCCGTCGAGGGCCGGCTCCCCCCGAAGCCAGCCCAACTTCTTCGGGCTGCGGGTGCAGACGGCCACGAGCCGGAACCGGGGATTGGCGAGCACCTCGACCACGTGCGACAACCCGTGGTTCAGGCCGACGACGGCGGTGCGGATCCGATCCATGCGCGGCCCCCTCCTCGCCCGCTCAATCGGAAATGCTCAGATCGTGCGCGCGGCGATCCTCCGATTACAACGCGGCGGCGGCCGGCGCGACCTCCTCCCGCTGCACGATCCGGCGCTCGAGGATGGCCCGATCGGCCGCGAGGCAGAGCAGCAGGTTCTCCAGCCCGCGCTCCGCCTCGTCCACCGCCATGGCGTGGTCGCCCGCCTCGATCTGGTCCGCGAACGCGTCGTGGATGCGGTCGAACCCGAGGAGGTCCCGGTAGGCCCTCGCCGGGTTGACGGCGAAGTCGGTCCGATCTCGTGTGGGGCCGGAGAACATCACGAACCGTCCCGCCTCTTCGTTGTCGCCGCGGATCTTCCCCCCGGTCCCCTGGATCCCCCAGACGCTTTGCTCCGGCTGGTCGGTGAAATAGGTAAAGTTCAGGCTCCCGCGGACCCCCGTGTTGTACTCGATGATGGTCACCGCGTTGTCGGGAAAGTCCACGTGCGTGTTGGGCACGTCCAGGCCGCCAAACGCCGCCACCCGCGTGAAGCGCGCCCCGGGCTGGAAATACTCGAAGAGATCCAGCCAGTGGCAGCAGTCCGCCAGGTAGGCCCCGCCGCTCAGGTCACGGCGGTTGTGCGATGCCCGCAGCGGGCGCCGGGCCATGTTCCACCACAGCTGCTTGACGGTGCCCAGGGCCCCGGCGTCGATCATCTTGCGCACCTGGGCAAACACCGGCGCGTGGCGATACTGGAACCCGTGGATGAACGCCCGGCGTGATGCCCGAACCGCCCGCAGGAGCCCCAGGCCCTGCTCCACGTTGATCGCAAAAGGCTTTTGCGCGAAGCAGTGCTTCCCGGCCTCCAGCACCCGAGCCGCCAGGGGGGCGTTGAGGCGAATCGGCACGGTGAGAATCACCGCGTCGATCTCGGGCATCTCCAGGAGGGCCTGAACATCGGCCGTCAGAGCGACGCGGGCCAGCTCCGGGTGCGCCCGGGCGCGGTCGAGCAGCGCGGCCCGGTGCGCGCGATACCACGCCGGCTCGTTGTCGACGGCCGGCTCCCCACGCAGCCAGGCGAGCTTCCGCTCGTCACTGTCGCAGACGGCCGCGAGGTGGAACCGGGGATTGGCGAGCACCTCGACCACGTGCATCAAGCCCTGGTTCAGGCCGACCACGGCGGTGCGGATCCGCTCCATGCCGCCCCCTCTACGTGAATCTCACGGCCGGACGCTCATGGCGTCACTCAGACGCCGGGCGCGCGGGATTGAGCCGCGGGTCCCGCTGGAACCGCGCCCAGACGCTGCGCACGTACTGCATCTGCCGTTCGGCGCTGACGTACGGATCACCCCCGAGGTCGTAGGCCTGGAGCGCGAGGGGACCGCGATAGCCCCGTTCCCACAGCAGCCCCAACCAGCCGGCGATGTCGATCTGGCCTTCGTCGAGGAGCGCGGTGCGGTACGGCTCGGGCCTGGGGAATCCGCTGTGCAGCGCGACGTAGCCGAGCCGCCCCATCACCGGGGAGGCCAGGATCTCGGGCGGGTCGGGCACCTCCGCGTGAAAGTACGCATGGAAGGTCGAGAGGCCGGGGGCGATGTTGCGGGGCTGAACGACACTGAGCAGGCGTTCCTCGACGCCGGGGGTATCGATCAGGAATCCCACATGGTTGTAGAGGTACCCCGGCATGCGCGCCTCCGCCAGCCTGCCGTCGAGGGCCCGGAGCACCTGGGACGCCTGCTGCCAGTGGACGGGCGTGGCGACCGCGGAGCCGCTCTCGTGAAAGGGCGTGGTGGCCGACCATGGGGCGACGGTGATGGTGAGCAGCAGGAACGCGGAGCCGCCGAGCCCCGACAACCGTTCGATGCAATCGGCGGCCCGGGCGATCTCGGCGTCGAGGTGGACACCCGGCATCGCCCGGACGACGACATACATCCCGATCTCGCGCATCCCGGTCCGGTCGAACGCCTGTTGGACCTGCGACCACGTGCCGTCGTCCTTGGGATCCGCGTCGGTCAGTTCGTAGCCGTCATACCCGAGATCGGCCGCAATCGCGAAGCGCGTGGCGATGGGGTAGTGCCGCCGGTGACGAAAGAAATGGTTTTCGGTGAGAATCAGAGGATTGGGTATCGACATCGCTCCACCGCCGCCCGTCTCCGCAGAAGGGAGTAGTAAATTGGAGTTCAACCGCGGCCGGTGGTCCTCCTCGTCATCGAACCCCGGGCCAGGCGCGGCCAGCCGTCTCGAAGCACGGCGGGGGGGAGGACGGGAGGAACTGTCGGCGGTCTGGGCGAATGGCGGGCCAAAACGGTTTGGCAGGCGTCCTAGGGGGGACCCATGGGGATCAAGCGCGCGTGGAAGGCGGGGACGGTTGCCCTGGGGTTGGCCGGAGCGTTAACGGTAGGGTACGCAGGGCCTTCATCATTCGCAGCCACCGAGGTGACGATCAGGTTCGTTAACTGGGAGTCGGGCGACCACACGGAAAAGCCGTGGGTCGATGACATCGAAGCCCGGTTCATGAAGGACAACCCCGGCATCAGGATCAAGGATGAACCCGTGGATTTCTCGGGCCACCTTCACCAGCTCGTGACAGAGTGCGCGGCGGGGGACTGCCCCGACGTGGCCGAAGCCCAGGGGAACGACATCGCGAGCCTGGCGAGCGCGAAGCTGCTCCGTTCCCTGGACGGGTACGACAAGGCCTTCGTCGGCACCCTGTACCCCACGACCGTCGACCGCGCCACGTTCAACCATATCCTCTATGGGCTGCCGTGGGGCTTCGACCCCATCGGCTTTTTGTACAACAAGGAACTCATGAAGAAGGTCGGCCTGGATCCGAACGCCCCTCCCAAGACGATCGCCGAGGCGATGCGCGCCATCGCCACCGCGAAGCAAAACGACCCCGAGAGCATCGGCATCGGCATCGACACGACGCTGCGGGACTTCGGGGTGGACGCCGAATGGCCGTACATGCACGCGTTCGGCGCGGAGCCGATCAAGAACGGGAAGCCCGACGCCGATACCCCGCAGATGCGCGCCTACCTGGAATGGGTCCGCGCGCTCATCAAGAACGGCTACACCCTGCCCGGCAAGAAGATGGGGCAGTTCCGGATCTTCGCCGCCCAGGGGCGCCTGCTCTTCCTGGAGGATGGGCCGTACTTCAAGAGCGTCGTGCAGGGAATGAACGGCGCGCTCACGGACGAGAAACTGTATGCGGCGTGGGGCGTCACGGCCATTCCCGGCGGGCCCGCCAGCGGCCCATCGGCAGGGTCGTCCGACCACCAGACGGTGACGTTCGCGGGCTCCAAGAACCAGGCGGCCGCGCTGAAATTCATGCGGTACCTGGTCGCGGATGAGTACGCCATCAGGAATTTCCTGATTCGCAACGGCGACCTCCCGGCCGTCCAAGGCATGGAGCGCAAGATCCCGGAGCTCAACAACCCCATTGCGCTGGGGTTCCTCAAGATCGGCGGCCTGGTGGTGGCGCCGCCTTACGGGCCGAAATACGAACAAGCCTATCCTCCCATTATGTCGAACGTGCAGCGCGCGTACTCCACCAACGATCCTGTGGCGGAGATCGCGCGGGCGATGCAGACGCAGCTGCTGGACGTCTTCAGCAAGTAAGCGCCGTCATCCCGGACGCGCCCGGCGGGTAGGGTGGTGGTCCTGCCGCCGGTCCAGACGCGCCGGGGCCCGGCAGCGCGGCGCAGGGCGCGCACCCTTGCGGCGCTGTTCCTGGCCCCGGCGTTCGTCATCATGGGGTACGTGGTGGCGTACCCGCTGCTGCGGACATTCTGGCTGTCGCTGTTCCACATGGAACTTACCGATCCCGATCATCAGGCGTTCGTCGGCCTCGGCAACTTCCTGACGCTCGGGCGCGACGCGGCGTTCTGGCAGTCCCTGACCAAGACGGTGCTCTTCACGTCGATCTCGGTCGCGGCGAGTTTCGCGTTCGGCCTGGGCTTTGCGCTGCTGGCCGGCGGTCTGCCGGAACGCTTCGCCGCCGTCCGCGGCCTGATGCTGGTCCCGTGGGTCACGCCTGCCGTCGTGGTCGGCTTCCTGTTCCTGTACATGTTCGACCAGGAGACCGGCGTGGCGAACCTGCTACTCCTGCACCTGCACGTGATCCCGCACCGGCTGGCCTGGCTGTCCGACGCGACCCTCGCGCCGGCCGCGGTGATCGTCGCCAATGTCTGGTCGCAAACGCCCTTCTTCGTCTTGATGTTCACCGCCGGACTGACGGCCATCCCGGCCGCGCAGCGCGAAGCGATCCGGATCGACGGCGCCCGGGGCTGGGCGGAGTTCCGCCATTTGACCCTGCCGTACCTCCGCCACATCATGGTCATCGCCTCGCTGATCGCGATCATCAACAACTTCAGCAGTTTCACGGTGATCTGGACGATGACCCAGGGCGGCCCGATCTACGCCACCACGACGCTGGCGGTGCACATCTACCGGGTGGCGTTCCAGCAATTCAAGTTCGGGTACGGCGCGGCGATGGGCGTCGTGTGGATGCTGGTCCTGCTGGTGCTCTCGGTGATCTACATCCGCACGCTGCAGCGCGAGGCGCTCACGTAGAGCCGGTGGGGGCGGGGAGCGCAGCGATGACCGGACGCAGAGGATGGTCGGTGGGCGCCGCGCTGCGCATGGTCCTCCTTGCGGTCGCGCTCATCTGGACGCTCTTCCCCGTGTACTGGATGCTGGTGACCGCGTTCAAGACGACCCTCGAGATCTTCAGCCTGCGCCTGCAGTTGGTGCCGGCGCATCCCACGCTGGAGAACTTCGTCGAGATGTGGACGGGGGTCGTGCCCGTCCGCACCTTCTTCGCCAACTCGGTCGTAACGTCCGGCCTGACCTGCGCGCTCACCATCGCGGTCTCCGTCCTCGCCGGCTTCGCCTTTTCCAGAATGCAGTTCCGGTACAAGCAGCCGCTCCAGCTCGGTTTGCTCCTGGCGCAGATGTTCCCGTTCATCGTCCTGTTGATCCCGCTGTATCTCATCTTCCTCCGGTCCCATCTCCTGAACACGAATCAGGGACTCGTCCTGGCGTTCGCCTCCACGGCGATCCCGGTGGGAGTGTGGTTCATGAAAGGCTTCATGGACTCGGTGCCGCTGGAGCTCGATGAGGCGGCCCGCATCGACGGGTGCACCGAGATCCGGCTGCTGCGGGACGTCCTGCTTCCGCTGATGCTCCCAGGCATCGTGGCCGTCGGCGTCTTCGCGTTCCTGGACGCCTGGAACAACCTGTTCTTTCCACTGGTCCTGGTGACGCGCCCCGAAGGCCGAACGCTCCCGGTGGGGCTGCTCTACGCCGTCGACAGCCGGTATCGCGAAGACTGGGGCGGCCTCATGGCCGCGTCGATTCTCGCGTCGCTTCCGCCGATCCTCGGGTTTGTCGCCGTCCAGCGGTGGCTGATCAGCGGCCTGCTCGCCGGGGCGATGAAGGGCTGACGCCCGAGGCGGGCCCCCGGGGGGCGGTCACATGTGCCGCCCGCCCGTCACCTCGATGACGGCGCCCGTCACGAAGCTCGCCATGTCGCTCGCCAGGAACAGGGCGACGGAGGCGACTTCGTCCGGCGTGCCGATGCGTCCCAGCGGCGTCCCCGCGGCGCCTTCGCGGAGCTTCGCCTCGCCCCGCTCCAGGGTCGGCGGCGTGCCGATCAACCCGGGCTGGATGACGTTCGCGCGGATGCCGTGGGCCGCGAACTCGCGCGCCGTGACCTTGGTGAGCGCCACCAGCCCGGCCTTGGCCGAGGAGTAGTTGGCCTGTCCGATGTTGCCGATCTTACCCGAAATGGACGACATATTGACGATCGCGCCGCGGCCGGCCTCCCGCATGCGCGGGGCGATCGCGCGCGTGCACAGGAACGTGCCTTTCAGATGGACGTCGAGCACGGCATCCCAGTCGGCCTCGGACATCTCAGGGATGGTCGCGTCGAGGGTGATCCCGGCGTTGTTCACGAGCACGTCGATCCGGCCGAACGCCTCCAAGGCCCGGCCCGCGGCCGCCTGCACGTCGTGCGCGTTCGCCACGTCGGCCCGGATCGCCTCGGCCCGGCGGCCCAATGCCCGGACGAACGCCGCAGTCTCCTCCGCCGCGGGGCCGTTGAGATCGACGGCGGCGATGTCGGCACCTTCCTCGGCGAACCGGCGGGCGATCGTCCGGCCGATCCCGGCCCCGGCGCCCGTGACAAAGGCGACGCGATCACGCAGCAGCGGTCCCATTTGAGCCCCCCATCGCTTCGGCGTCTGCCGCAACCTCTTCAGGCCGCGGCGCGCACAAACCTCTCCTCACACGCGACCACTTTAAGTTTGATGGAGGTCTATATGGTTTCACGTAACGTTATCCATAACTCGTGCGAAGGTCTCGCCCGTGAATCCTGACTTCCGGCGGTGTCTGAAAGACGACGAAGCCGGGAAGAATGGAAGGTGATTGCGAGCCCAACATGGAGGTCAGGTCAGATGATTGAGCGAACGCTTCAGCGGCGTTCACGCCCGATTCCTGTCTCGGCGTCCCTCGTCCTGGCGCTGCTCACCACCGCCCTGGGGGTGTCGGCCGCGCCGGCCCAGCAGCCGCCGCCAACCCCATCCTTCCAGCAGCTGTTCAGGCAGAGCGCCCCCGCCGTCGTGCTCATCACGCAGTACGGCGCCGATGATCACTGGACGTCTCTCGGGAGCGGATTTGTCGTCTCCTCGTCCGGCGTCATCGTGACGAATAACCACGTGATTGCGCCGGATCAGGGGGCCACCCGGATTGCGGTCAAGCTGCCGAGGGGAGACGTGTACACGGATGTTCGGATCATCTATACGGAAGCCCGGCGCGACTTCGCCGTGCTGTCCGTCAAAGCCACGGGGCTCCGGGCGCTCAAAGTGGGCGATTCGGACACGGTCGAGGTCGGCGACCAGGTCCTGGCCATCGGAAACCCGCAGGGTCTGGATTTGACCTTTACATCAGGCATCGTGGAGAGCGTGCGGCTCGATCCCGATAAAGGCTACCGTTTCATCCAACATCAGGCTCCCATTTCTCACGGCTCGAGCGGGGGACCGCTTCTCAATATTCACGGCGAGGTCATCGGGATCAATACATTCTCGGTCACGGATGCGCAGAATTTGAATGGGGCCATCCCGATCAATTACGTGAAGCCGTATTTTGGAGATACGGCGAGAATGACGTGGGAAGAGTATGCGCACGTCTCCGCCACGGCCCCTCCGCGCCCGCCTGCTCCGGCGGCCGTGGTGCCTCCCGCCCCGGCTCCTTCGCCCAGTCGCCCTCCCTCGTCCACCGGTGCCGGGACCTCACCGGGCACGGTCTTCGAGCGCATTTCCAGCTATCGGCCTCAGGATGAGGGCTTCCGGCGCGGCTTCGCCGCAGGGATCTACGACGTGGTCTCGCTGTTCGCGGCGACAGCCGAGAGCTCCGGCAGGAACGAACAGGAAATACTCGGGCTATTCCGGTGCCTCGACGGCAAAGGTGACCGGATAGCGCAGCTCAGGAGCTGGGTGGACTCCACCGTGACCCAGGCGTCTGACGACGGCACCAGCATCATCGTCGCGATCCTCGCAAGGGCATGCCAAACTTCGTTTTCGCCGGGCAAGTTCGTGTTCTTCGAGCACACCATCCCTGACTACCAAAGCTCGTCCGACATCTACAAGAACGGCTTCGCCGCCGGCGTCTACGACATGGTCTCGCTGTTCGCGGCCGCAGCCCAAGGCTCTGGCGGAATCGACAACCAAAAGGCGCTCGCCCTGTTCCGCTGTCTCGACGGCAAGGGCGACCGGGTCGGGCAGTTCAGTAGCTGGGTGGATTCGGCCGCGACCCAGGCCGCATCCGACAGCACCGCGGTCGTGTCTGCTGTTGTGAACATGTGCCTGCCCTGACGGCTAGAGACCTCGCGCCGTAGGCGTCTCGCGCAGTCCCTCCACGTACCGGCGCGCCTCCGCCGTGTCTCCATCTTCAAGGGCGAGGAGCGCCAGCGTCTGACGAGCCCGGCGGGCGTCCCCTTCCCGATTGAGGGCGACAAAGAGGGCCAGCCCTTCCTGAAAGGCTGCCTTGGCCTGCCTTCCTCGTCCTTGGCGATGATTGATCGTCCCAAGAACCATGAAGGCGTGCGCCCGTGCGCCCCGATCGGCCTCCCCGGCAAGCAGAGCCAAGGCAGCCTCGCACATCATCTGGGCCGCGTCCGGAGACGCACGCTCTAGAAGGATCAGGGCGAGCCCGCTCAGCGCGTGCGCCGGGCCGGAGAGACCGGCCGACGCCCCGTGCAAGTCCAGACTGCACCAGTAGTGGCGCTCCGCCTGCGCATGAGCCCCTTCCTCGGCCGCCAGCTCACCAAGATATTCGTGCATCTTCGCCAGACGCCGCTGATGCGCCAGGGTCTCGTAGATCCCCTGCGCGCGCCCGGCGTGTTCGAGCGCCTGTCCGAACCGCCCCTCGCCCGCCGCGGCGTCGGCCAGCTCCAGGTGCCGCGCCGCGACCCGGTCTCGATCCCGCACTGAACGCGCAACCTCGAGCCCCTGCAGGAACGCGTCACGCGCGGCGGCGCCATGGCCCAGCGTCCGTTGGGTAATCCCGAGATCCAAATACAGACTGGAGAGCAGGATTGGATCGTCGGCCTGCTGCCCGGCGAGTTGAATCGCCGCCTGAAATGCCCACAGGGCCGAGTCCGGGTCTCCGGACGCGAGCCTGATCCGCCCGAGACAGCTGTGCGCGGCGACCAGTGATGCGGTCTCCCCCGCCCGCGCCAGCACACGAAGGCATCGGTCCAGGCGCCGCTGCGCCCGCTGAACGTGACCCAACTCCTGATCCACCGCGGCGAGCGCCAGTTCGACCCGGGCCTGGAGGACCTCGTCCCCCTGCTGCACCGCCAGCTCGAGAGCCTTCTCCAGAGGCGCGCCGGCGCTCCCGGCCATCTCGGCCTGCAGGCGGACCAGGCCGAGACGCAGGAACGCTTCGACCTCGCGGTCCTCGGGGACGCCATCGAGAAAATGGGACAGCGGTCTGTTGAGGCGGCGGGCCAGCGCCTTCAACGTGATCAGGCGCGGGGTGCGGTGGCCCCGTTCGATCTCACTGATGTAGGACTTCGTCAGGTCGGTTCCGGCGAGTTGCTCCTGGGTGAGCTTCTGCTCGAGGCGCGCCACGCGGATCTTTTCCCCGAGCGTCACAGCGTCCTCCCGAGGAGCAGGGTCACGCAAGAAGGGCCGGCGGGATCACGGAGTAGTTTACAGACCATGGCGCCTAACGTCAACCGTCACTATATGCTGTGCCGGTCCGCTTTACTCAATGGCGCGTCAGATCCTTGCCGGCAAGGGCCCAATCGCATCGTCTTACACTGCGGAGGCTTCACGCCCCGCGCACGAACGGGCGCAGGAACATCCGTTTGATGATTCGCGCAGTGAATCGTTCCGGTCCGCTCCGCCGGTCGCCCGACCACCGAGCGCTCCGTACAATCTGACCAAGATAGGGGGGCCTCTCTCCCGGACGCCGAGGAGCGCCCGGAACGCGGGCCCCCGGGGCCGAGGGACGCCGGGGGGTGACGAGGGTGCTGTTCGACAAGATCTGGGCTCAGATCAAAGGTGCGGAGCGCACGGGAACCCTCACGGTGGAAGAGGCCCTGGACTGCGCGACACGGCTTCCTCAGGCGCTGTTCTGTTCGATGATGGAGTGTCTGGCCGAGAACGGCGAGGACCCGGACGTGATCATCGCGCAGGTCATCCGGCTCCACCATCATATGCTCCGCCGGCTGGCCGAGGTCGCGGCGACGCTTCGCCATCGGCCGCTTCAAGGCCCGCACTGATGCTCCCCGGAACACCACCTTGTCCCCGGATAGCCATACGTGTATGATCGTGTATGGCTGGATGTTTAGATACTTCATCGCCTCGATACCGTCGTCGAACGCCCAGGGAGGGGGTGGAGCGGTATGTGGATCGCGCGGGCAGCGCGGGGCAAAGCACGCGGCGCGGGATCGCATGCGAGGGTGGTCAAGATGGGCATCCACGTCCCCAAGGACCTCCATCGGCGATTCCGTGCCCGGCTGGTGCTGGAAGGACGCTTGATGCAGGACACCATCCGCGAGTGGGTGGACGAGGAGGTCGCCTCCCACCGCACCCGGCCCCCGGCCTCAGGGGGGCTGCGCTTCTTCAAAGGGGTCGACCGCAGCACGCTTGCGGCGCTCGCCGTCCCGGTCGACCAGGAGAAGATCCGGCGGCTCAAGAGTAAGTTGCTTTTGGAAGGCCGCAATATCTCTCAGTGGGGCACGGAGCGAATGGAGCAATTTCTCAAGGAACGGGCATGAGCCGGCCCAGATACTGGCTGCCTGGGATGCTCCTGCTGGTCCTCTCCCTCAGCCAGGCGGCGCCCGCCGCCCCCGCCTCCGGCCCGGGCGCCCTGATCGTGCGCATATTCGGGGCGGCCACGAAGACGTCGCTTCATCTCCAGCCCGGTTACGCGACCGTGATCAGGGCCGACCGGCGGATCGACACCGTGGCGATCGGCGACCCTCGGCTCGTCACCGCAACGACGGTCAAGCGGGGTCAAGACGTCTACGATCTCGTCCTCCAGCCCCAGACGACGACCGGGGTCACCAACATGGTGGTGTGGTTTGGGGACCTCACATCGATCTGGGATCTCGTCATCGGCCCGGGTCAGCGCACGGCGGATCTGGTGTACGTCGTGACCGCGCCCGTCACCGCCGCCCGCCCGGGCCCGGCTCCGCCTCCCTCTCCTGCGCCGGGCGCCGCACGCGCCTCTGGGCGCAGGACGGGCCTCGCGCCCGCCGCCGCGGGCACGGTCCGTGCCGATGCGCCATCCGCGTGGCTGGCCTCGGCGCCGCTGTTTCTCGAAGCCCAGCAGGTCATCGGCAATGCCGAGGGAACGTTCCAGGTCTTCCGGGGGCGGGATCAGATCAGGATCCGCTACCGAATCACCAATAGCGGGACTACGGACTACTCGGTTCGACTCCCCGGCCTGCTCGTCAGGGTGAATGGACGGCCCGCCCCATTCGGCGTGACCCGGGACCCCGCCGTCAAGGACCGGCCGGCGATCCTTCCCGGAGGCATGACGGAAACCGGCGTCATCACCGCTCCCGCACGCGCCCCCCGCCAGGTCGAGATCATCTTCGCGCTGTTCCCCGCAGGAGACCGCGCACCGGGGCCCAGCCGGACGGTGCCCGTCACGTTCCAGGCCATGTTCACCGGCCTCGACGATCTCGCGACCTCGACTGCTCACTGACGGCGCCGGTCACGATGCCGGCCGCCGGCGACGTCGCCGCCCTTCTGGCTGTCGTTCCCCGATGGATTGTCGCGGGGATCGAGGCGCAGGGCGCGGACGGGATCGAGGAGATCGAGATGGATCTCGGCCGCGTCCCGCGGCTTCACCGCTGCGGCCGCCGCGAACCGGTCGTGCTGGCCAGGGAGGTCGGCCCGGAGGACCTGCAGTATGTGCTCGGCCGGGTCACCCGGTTTCGAGAAGATAATCGAACCGGGATCGAGCGCACCCTCCACCGCATCGCCTGCATCCGCGACCGGTATCACGAGATCGTTGGGTTCACATTCCGGGTCGGAAGAACGATCGCCGGGGCCGCCGAACCCCTCCGGGATCTCCTGGAAGCAGGCCGGAGCCTCCTGGTGGTCGGCAGGCCCGGGGCGGGAAAGACCACCCTCCTTCGCAGCGCAGCGGCAATCTTGTCCGAACAGCTCCATCGCCGGGTGATCATCGCCGACACGAGCAACGAAATCGGCGGCGACGGTCAGATTCCGCACCCCGCGATCGGCGGCGCCCGCCGGCTGCAGATCCCGCTGCCCGAGTCCGGCCGGTCGTCGGAGGCGGGCGACCGGCAGGCCGGGGCGATCCTCCAGGCCGTCATCAACCATCGGGCCGACACCATCATCGTCGACGAACTGGGCTTCGCCTCCGACGCGCGGGTCGCCAGGACCATCGCCCGCCGGGGGGTCCAGTTGATCGCGACGGCGCACGGGACGTCGCTGCGTGACGTGATCTTCAACTCGGAACTCGCCTGCCTGGTCGGCGACCTGCACCCGATCGTGCTCTCGCCGGAGGAGATCGAACGGCGGGGGATCGCACGGCACACCATCCTCGAGCGCACCGGTCCTCCCGTCTTCGACTGCGCGGTCGAGATCGCCCGCCGGGACACCTTGTTGATCCACCCGGACGTCGCGGCATCGGTCGATGACCTCCTCAGCGGGCTCGCGCCCAGGACGGTCGTGCGGCGCCACGGCCAGGCTGCCGCGGACGGCCACCAGGACCCCACGCCGGTGACGCCCAACACATCTTCGGGCACGGGGGAAGCGCAGGACCCCGCGGACCCATCCGGGGCGGGCGATTCGCATGGAGCGGGGCGTCGTCAAATGGTTTGACGGCCGGATGGGGTACGGCTTTGTGGTCGACGCGCAGGGGCGGGATGTCTTTTTGCACCGGCGCGTGCTCCGCCGGGCGGGGCGCCGCCGGCTGGATCCCGGAGAGATCGTCGAGTACGAGGCCGAGGTCACGCCGCGGGGAATCAAGATCACCCAGCTCGTCGTGCGCGCCCGCGAGCCTCTGGAGTAGCGGCGAAACCGGTCGTGCTAGGAGTGGTGCTTCTTCGGCGCCTCGGGGAAGGCGATCAGACCGGTTTGACGCGTGCCCGCCGCCGCCTTGCGCTGGGGGACGCGCGGATGGTCGGCCAGGTTCAGATTGAGGTTTTTGCCGCACGTGCACGTCACTTTGGACTCCAGGCTCACGTCGACCCAGATTTTACCGTCGGTCTCGGCGCGCCGCTTCGCGGCGTCGATGGCCCCTGAGGCGAGTTCCTCGGCGTCCTCGCGCTCGGCCTGGGCGGGCGTCATGGTGCCGTAGACCGACGCGATGAACTTTTTCGGATAGTAGACGCTGTACTTCTTCCCGCAGCGCCCGCACGGAAATGTCATCAGCAATGCCACTCACAATCACCTCGCCCATCCATTGTAGCACGGGGCCGCGCTGCCCAGGCCCGCCCTGCCGGACGCCTGGGGGGGCGCGGCAGCCCTGTGCGGTCTCTGAGAAACCGCAAACGGGGTATGGTATCATTGAGCCAACATCGACAGGCCTGCGAAGGGAGCGAGGGGTCATGACCGGCCGCGGCGCGCGAATATTCGTCCTGGGAATCGTCACCGGAGGAGTGGCCGCAGTCCTTCTCGTCGGCGGCGCCGCCGCCGCGTGGGGATGGCGGGCCGGCGCCGCGGCGCACGGCCACGAGGTCATCGCTCTGCCGGCCCAGCCCGCTCAGGGGATGCCGTTCAACCCGAAGGAATTCATCCCTGTGCCCAATCCGGGCCAGAACCAGGGACCCGGAATGCCCAACCCCGGCACGGGAAACCAGCAGTGCGACAAGATCCTGTACTTCTTCCAGGGGAAACTGTATCAGCTGCGCCCCGGGCCAATGCCCCCCGGAGGGGGAAACCCGGAGTTCTATTATATGAACCCCTACGAGGGACCACAGATCCCAGGATTTCCGATGCCGGGCCCCATGAATCCCGGAATGCCGGGAATGCCGGGACCCGGCTCCCCGGATCAAGGAGTGCCGCCGCGCCGCATCTAAGCCCGGCCTGCGTTCAGCTTCTTATAGACCGTAGTCGTTAGGAAGAGGGCCTCCACCATGCGGTGGGGGCCCTCGCCGCATCCTCGCCACTCATGTCCCGCCTCCTTCCTTCCATCCCAACCGGAGGCGGGCCGCTTCCTTGACCTCGGGGTTCACGAGCGACCGGGGCCACTCCCCCTGGATGGCGCGCGCCACCTCCTCCGCCACCCGCCGCTTCAGAGTGAGCGTGGCCTCCTCGCTGTACCAGGCGACGTGGGGAGTGAGCACTGTATTCGGCGCCGTCATCAGCGGATGGTTCGCCCGGAGCGGCTCCTGCTCGAAGACGTCGATCCCCGCGCCGGCAAGCCGGCCGGCATGCAGCGCCCGCGCCAGCGCCATCGTATCCACGACGGCCCCTCGGGACGTATTGATCACCACCGCGCTCTGCTTCAACAGCGCGATCTCGGACGGCCCGAGCAGGTGCCGGGTCTCCGCGCTCAGCGGGGTGTGGAAGGTCACGAAATCGGACTGGCGGAGGAGCGTCTGGTAATCCACCAGCGTCGCGCCGCCCTCGCTCGCGGCGGTCCTGCTGATGTAGGGATCAAAGGCCAGGCGGTGGAGCCCGAGGGACTCGGCGTGTTCCGACACGGCCCGTCCGATCCGGCCGAACCCGACGATGCCCAGGGTCAGCCCTTTGAGACGCGGGATCGGCGGGGTGATCTGCGGGCCCTTGAGCCAGCGGCCCTCGCGGAGCGCCGTGTCGTATTGGAGGAGGCGCCGGTGGACGGCGAGCAGCAGCGAGACGGCGTGGATGGCCACCTCCTGCGTCCCGTAGTCGGGCACGTTGGCGACGCAGATCCCCGCGCGGGTGGCGGCCGCCACGTCGACGGTGTCGTAGCCCACGCCGTAGCGGGCGATCAGCAGGCATCGCGTCATCGCCCCGATGAGATCGGCGTCGATCTCGACGAACTGGTTGATCACCGCATCCGCGCGCCCGAGGGCGGACCTGAGGGTGGACCGGTCCCTGGATGTGAGCACGTCGAGCCGGATGCCCATCGGACGCAGCACCCGCTCCTCCGGCTCGAGCGACGGAAAGTCGTGGTCGGTGATGACGACGGTAAACGCCATGCCGGACGCATTGGCGCCGGGACCACCGCCATCCTCTTCCGCCAAGGGGAGCGCGGCCGACAGGACACCGCCCCCGCCGTCACGTATACTCTATCCGGTGAGCGCGCCATGACATCGCCCGGCCGCATGCAATCCTGGATCGGAGCGCTGCCGTACGCCCTGATCCTCTCGGGCGCGGCGCTCCGCGTCATCCCGCATCCTCCGAACTTCGCGCCCATCGGAGCCATGGCGCTGTTCGGCGGCGCGGCGCTGCCGGGGGCGTGGGCCTTCGCGGTGCCGCTGGCCGCCCTCGTCCTCTCCGACGCGGTGCTGGGATTCTATCAGGGATGGATCTGGGTCTACGGGAGCTTCGCCCTGATCGTCCTCATCGGCGCGGCGCTCCGCCGGCGGCGGACAGCGCTCCGAGTCGCCGGCGCGGCCCTGGCGTCATCCGTGGTCTTCTTCGCCGTGACCAACTTCGGCGAGTGGCTCGGGCCGCTCTACCCGCACACGCCGGCGGGCCTGCGGGCCGATTACATCGCCGCCATCCCGTTCTTCCGAAACACGGCCCTGAGCGATCTGGTGTACGCGCTCGCCTTCTTCGGCATCTTCGAGGCCGCGGCGCACCTCGCCCGGCCACGCGCCGGGCGCCTGGCGGCCGCGCCTCACCGCACGACGTAGCGGATCCGCAGCGTGACGTAGGCGTCGATCGGGACGCCGTCCCGCGTCGCCGGCGCGAACAGCCACCGCTTCACCGCCTCGGCCGCCGCGCGATCGAGGGCGGCCGAGCCCGACGAGGCGATCACGTCAACCCGGCCCACCATCCCGTCCTCCCGCACCAACGCGCGCACTCCCACGGTGCCCTCCTCCCCATCGACCGCCAGCCTGCCCCCGAGGTCCTGCCGGCGCACCGTCAGACGAAAGGCCTCCACCGGGTAATCGGTCCCCGCCGACGTGATCACTCTCGGCGGCACCACACGAGCGGCGACGCCGGGTGGGCCGGCGCTGGAGGCCGCACCCGCCCCGTCCGAAACCCCGAGTCCGCTCCCCTGCCCCACGGCAGAGCCGGCTCCCGCTGTTCCTGCCGCGGTGCCCGTCGGCGGAGAAGACCCATCGCCGCGTTCCGATGGAGACCGCTCGGGCAGCGGCGGGGCGCCCTGCACCTCAGCAGGTTCACCCGCAGGCGCCTGCGATTTCGCGGCGGGCAGCGCGCCGGGCTCGGATTGGGAACGGGGCTGTGCCGTCTGCTCCGGTGGCGGGGATGGCGCGGGCGGGAGGTGCCGGACCTCACTCGGCCTCGGTGGGGGAGGACTTGCACGAGAGGGCCCAACTTTTCGAGGTGCCGGTTGCGGTGCCGTCTGAGGGATCGCCTCGGACTCCGGCGGTCGCATCCAGCGCGCGGCCGGCAGGGTCCCTTCCTCGTCCGCGCTCGGGCCGGGGGCCGACGGGGCTCCGAGATTCGCGGGAGCAACCGACGGCGGGACCGTTTGTCGGGCAGCGTTCCAGAAAGCGGTGTTCCGCCACACGGCCCACCCCGCGGCCGCGGCGAGCGCCGCGACAAGCCCCACGATCAAGAGCCGGCGCTTCAGCAGGATGATCATCTCTGTGGACCGCGAGCAGGCCTCGCTGAGATTATCCAACGCGCATATTCCCCTCGGGTTGCATGACTATGCGACTTCCAAATCCAACATCCAGTAGCCCTCATGCATCAGCCGGTCGATTTCGCGCAATTCGAGCCGAGCGCTCATCCGGGGACAACCGACCACGAGCGTGTGGTACTCCCCACGCTCTCCGCATGGATCGACACCCAATCTCTCAAGTCTCGACAACATGGCGGCGTCGAGCCGCCGACCAAGCCAGTGCTGATCGAGCAGCATAGCCTTTGTCGCGACAATTTGGGCTTCCGCACCAGTGGCAATGAATTGCCGAAACAAACTGCCCGTTGGTTCTCCCCAGAGCGGCTCAACTGCCTCAAGGCGGCATTCTCTACAGACTCGCTCCACCCAAGCCTTATGGGCGTCGAGGAAGATGTCTCCGAATATCACATGCGAAAATCCACTTCCTGCTAGTCTGCGCAGCACGCGCTTGAATTCCTGCTCATAATTCTTCCATGAGCCTCGCCCGCTTACGAGCCGCAGATCCAATAGGTGAGCCTGTTGGGCAACCACTTCAGGGCGCAGACCATGTGACCGGCTACGCGCACCGTCCTCTGTGAACATCGTAAGAAGCGCTTGAACATCAAAACGAGCGAGCGCTCGGTGAAGCGCCATGTAACTATCTTTTCCGCCACTCCAGGACACGACGGCCTTGGGCTTCAGCATGACTGCTCCATTCAACAGGGGTAAGCGCCGCACACGCGGCAATACTTCTGTTCAGCTCTTTCGACAGCTCCACCGCAGCTGCCGCAGCGCTTCGCGCCGCCCTTCTGCTGACAAGGCGGGGGCAGCACCGTTCGGTAAATCCGGTAATAAAAGAATTGCTCCTTGTCGCGGAGCGCAACACCGTCTTCGGCGGAGATGCGGACCCGTGCCGCCTCGAACTCCTCGTCGGAGACCGAATCCATCACAAATTTTTGCAGCGCCCGGCTGCCTGATCCGTACTCAATCGGAGTCTTGACACGCCAACTGACGTCCTCCCCCAGCAGGTCCGCGAACGCCTCACGGAGCACCTTTTTGCCGAAGCGCTGACCATCGCGTTCCCCAACGAGATCATCGCGCGACAACGTCAACGCAAATTCACGAACGGCAGGATCGAGGTACGGGAGCTGGGCTTCGACGCCGACACTTCTGCCCATGGGGATCGAGCTAAAACGCATCACGCCGTTGAGGAAGTGAAGGTAGGGTGACACCTGTTCGGGAGGCATGCTGAAGATGTAGCTGTATCCGGCAAACAGCTCGTCGGCGGCATCCCCGGTCAGGACTGCGGCGATGTCGTCCTCCCGCGCGGCCTGCAGCGCCAGCCACACCACCGTGCTGTTGCGCAGCTCCATAGGGTCGAAGCCCCCAAGCACGCGCATCACCGCCGGCATTGCGGCAATGAGGTCGGCCAACGCCGGCCGCAGGACACGCAGTGGGAACCGGCACCGCTCGGCGATCCTCTTCGCGAAGGGCTCGTCAGGACTGACCGCATCGGCCACAGACACGGAAACCGCGCGGAGTTTTCGGCCCTGCCGGGCGGAGACGGCCGAAATGACGCTGGTATCCAAGCCGCCCGACAGCAGCATGCCATCAGCCGTGGTGCGCTCAACGGCGCATTCCAGAAGCTCTCTGAGGCGTGCGGCCGGCGGGTTCGTGTCAACCCGCGTGGGCTGTGGTTGTGATCCCAAGATGTCTCCTCTGATAGATCTCATGAGCGCCAAACAGCACGGCGGTGTACACGACGCTGCTCAGCAGCGAATTCCGATAAAAGGGCAGCGCGGCCGCGTAGCACGTGATCAGTCCAACCCAGGTGGGCGGATACAGGCGCCCGCCGAGCCACACACCGAAATTGCTGATCAGGAAGAACGCTGTCGGCCCCGCCAGCGCCGCGAGACCGACTCTCCCAACACTCTCTCGTTCGCGCAGCCAATACCCGATCAGCGCCACAACCGCGAACCCCAGCCAGACGACGCTCTGTCCCCATCCCACCCTCATCCTGTACACCACTGTCGTCAGCACGAAATCGCTGGCGGCCACCAGCGCGACCGGATACCAGATCGCATCCCGCCTCCTGAGGTGCGCCCCACCAAACAGCAGCGCGGCGAACACCGGGGAGACATTGGGCACATGCGGCAGGAATCGTGACAGCACCGCCCCCAGAACCACGAGATAGCTCATGCTTCGCTCCTTTTCTTACGTGATTGTGCACGGCGCCACCGGCGCCACTGCCGATGTTCTTCTTCGAGGCTCGCCTTCTTCACGTCCTGAAGGAAAACGTTCTTGTCTGCAAGGACGTCTTCCACCGGCTTCAGATCCAGATCCCAGCCGAGCACAATCTCCGCGGCCTCAATGGCGCGACGCGCCGTCGGGGTCACCAGCTCCGGCGAGCCAGGCCCGACGCCCACCAATGATGCTTTCAGTCTCGCCGGCATCACGCCACCGTTCGAATCGCTTCCCGCGAGTGATCGTGCCGGACTCTCAACGGATGCAGCACGCCTGCCAGCAGCTCCACACCATCCACCAGACGCGGCCCGGGGCGATGAAACAGGCTGCCCTTGACGGCGTAGACGCGGCCGTTCCGAACCGCATTCAGGCCACCACACAACCCCTGGACGGCCGGCTTCCGCCACTCTCTCATCGTTCTCTCCAAGCCAAAGTCGCATGGCATCAGAACAATGGTTTCGGGATCGTACGAAACCAGCCGGCCCGGCTCCAGGGGCGTGGAACCACGATTCCCCGCGCCAAGATCATCCACGCCGCCGGCACACTCGACGATGTCCGTCATCCAGTGGCTTGCCGCCATCAACGGGTCGAACCAGCTCAAACAGAGCACCCGCGGCCGCCGGGCCTGGGCGATCCCGCGGCGTACGTCTTCCAGCCGCACGCGCATTCGCGCGGTCAAGGCGCCTGCCGCTTCCTCACGTCCGGTTGCAGAGCCCACCATGAGGATGTCGTCCATCACTTCCCTAAAGCGCGTCGCGCGGAGCACCACAACCCGGGCGTCGCATCCGTTGAACGTTACCGCGTCGTCGACGTCGCTCTTGCCCACAGCGCACACCGAACACTGGTCCTGGGTCACGATCAGATCCGGTTGAAGCCTTGCCAACAAGTCCCCATCCAGTTCATACAACCTGGCTCGACCGGCCGCACTCTCTTGAACGCGGCGATGAATCTCTCCGCTTGCCAAGTCTTCCCGCAACACGCTCCTCGTCAGCCGAGGGCGATTCGTAATGCGGGCGGGGTAATCGCAGGCGTGCGAAATCCCAACGACCTGGTCCGCCAGACCCAACGCACAGAGGATTTCGGTCGCACTGGGCAGCAATGAAACTATTCGCATCTCAATCCCTCAGAAAGTCTTCGAGAGCCCCACGTAAACCGTCCTCCCCGGCTCTGGGAAGTTCAGCGACTCCTGGTACCGCACGTCGAGCAGGTTGTTCACGCCGGCCTGCAGCGCGAACGCATCACCCAACGCCCACGCGGCGTTGAGGCCGATCAGCCAGTATCCGGGAACCGGCTGCGAGTTCGCGGTGTTGGCAAACCGGTTCCCCACGTAGCTCACAACCGCAGTCACCGCATCGCCCGGCGCCCACTGGTAGCTCACCTCGACGTTCCCTTGCTGCCTGGGAATGTAGATGACATCCAATCCAGTCGCGGCATCGCGCGCCAGCTGGTTCGTGAGGTTGGCGCGGACGAACCACCGGTCATCGAGCCGGCCGGCGAGCTCGATCGACCCGCCGGTCACAATGGCGTGCCCGACGTTCATCGGGGAGAAGAGCGGCGGCCCGGTGGAGGTGATCAGGTTTGTCGCGTCCGTGTAGTACCCTGTCAGAATCACGGCGAGGCCGGGAGCGAGCGTGTACTCGAAGCCGAGATCGTCTGACAAGGCGATCTCGGGCTGCAGCGCAGGGTTGCCGCCAAAGGAGGGGGCCAGCTCGTCGAAGCTCGGCGCCCTGAAGGTCCGGCCCGCGCCGGCGCGGAGCGCCAGGCGGTCGCTCAGCAGGACGACAACCCCGAAGCGCGGGCTGACCTGGCTCCCGTAGAGCTGGAAATTGTCGTTGCGGACCCCCAGGGAAAGCAGCAGCCCTGGGGTGATCTGCCAGTCATCCTCCGTGTAAAATGCCAGGTCGCTGCCCTGATTGGTAAAGGTTGAGGGGGAATTGTCCGTGTGCGAGATGTTTTGCCCCTGGTATTCAGCGCCGAGCGTGAGAAGGTTCCCCGGCCACGGAGCGCTGACCAGCAGCCCCTGCGCTCCCCAAAGGTTCGCAACGTCGTCCGACTGAAAACTGATCCCCGGGCTGTTGAAGTTGACGTCGTCGTCGAGAACGTACAGCCGGACGAGCGCCCCAGGGCCGTCGGCGCCTCCGCGGCGCCAGGAGAGGTCCATGAGCGTCCGTCCCTCGGTGGTGCGGGCCAGCAGGTCCTGGGAACTGGGCGGGAGGGGCCCGGGGGTCCCGACGTTGTGCCAGAACCGGTTCAGCGTCAGGGTGACCCCGGCGTCCTCGGCGGTGGACCAGCGGAGCCTGGCCATACCGGTGAAATTCGAAAAGTCGGTGTCGGGGACAAAGCCGGCACCGGCGTTCTGGATCCCCTGCAGAAGATAGGTCAGGCCGGCCGCCTGGCCTCCGACCGACAGCTGGTTACCGGTGAGCCCGAACGAGCCGGCCCGGGAGGAGAGCGCGGTCTGCGGCGCGGAGCGGGTGACGATATTGATGACACCCCCAAGCGCCCCGCTGCCGTAGATTGCCGAAAATGGCCCGCGGAGCACCTCGATGCGTTCCACGTTCTGGATCGGCAGGGTGCTCAGGTCCACGCTCGCCTGATCGGGGCGGTTGAGGGGCACCCCATCGAGCAGGATGAGCACCTGAGTTGAGGCTGATCCCCGGATGCTCACGGATGTGAAAGAGCCCGGGCCGCCGCTGTCCTTGACCCGGACCTCGGGGAGGATCCGGAGGACGTCGGCCACGCTCAGCGCCCCTAGTCTTGCGATCTCCTCAGCGGTGATCACGCTGACGGAGGCGGGCGTCGTGGACGGCAGCTGTGGACGCTTACCCGCCACCTCGACCTCGGGCAGTTCGAAGGTCGGCGGCGTGGGCGCCGCGGGTGCCGCTGGGGCATTGGGCGGCGGGGGCGGGGACGCGGGTAGTGCTGGGGCCGTGGGCGGCAACGCGGGGGTGGCAGGGGCGGCGGGGGGCGCAGCCGGCGGCGGGGCCGCAGGCGGGGGCTCGGGCGCTGCGGGAGGCGTTTGGGTGCGACCGGGGAGACCGGCCACCAGGGTAAAGATCAGGGCCAAGAGCGGTGCGAGCAGCGTCCAAGAAGCGGACCGGGCGGAGATCCCGTGGGGCAGCCGAGCCATGGGTCCATCCCTCCGTCTGCGGTGCCACGCCAAAAAAACCGGCCCCCGGAAGAGGCACGGGGACCACAGCGGCGCTAGACCGCAAGCGTACTTTCCCTTCAGCCGAAGGCCACCGTACGCGATCGGCTGGGCAGGCTTCCTGGCTCCGGATCCTCGCTGCTCCCCGCCTTCCCGGTCATCCCAGTGGCGATCTGGAGAGCAGCTCCCCGTTACAGTGGCGGGACCGCGCCGGCTTTGCAGCTCCGCGAGAGTCCGCGGGCTGCGCACCGGCTTCCCTTTTACTCCCGGCGAACCGGGAGCACCCAACCGACACGGTATGAAGTTTGGTTCCGAGTATAGGGGCGGGCGAAGAGAGAGTCAATGGGTGTTTTCACGGGTGGCGCGCCGTCTAGCGCCTGCGAGGCCTGGGCATGTAGGATAACGACCCCAAAGGGGGCAGCGAACCCGTGACGCTTCGCGACAACGCGGAATCCTTCCGGCTGATGTTCGCCAACAATCCCCTGCCCATGTGGGTCTATGACCTCAAGGATCTCAAATTCATCGAGGTCAACACCGCCGCCGTTGCGCACTACGGCTATACCCGCGATGAATTCCTGGCGATGCGGATCGGCGATATCCGGCATCCGAATGAGGCCCCCCGGCCGCCCGCGGATGCGACACGGCAGCGCCCCGGACTCCAGCTGACCGGTGAGTGGCGACACCGCTGCAAGGACGGGCGGGTGATCGACGTCTACCTCGTGTCGCACACCCTGGAATTCGACGGCCGCAGCGCCGTGCTGGTGGCGGCCCTGGACATCACCGAGCGGAAGCGGGCGCTCGCGGCGGTCGAGCAGAGCGAAGCGCAAAAGTCGGCGATCCTGCGCGGGGCGCTTGACGGCATCATCACCATCGACCACCGGGGACGGATCCTCGAGTTCAACCCGGCGGCGGAAGCCATCTTCAAGCATCGCCGCAAGGATGTGCTGGGCCGCGAACTCGCCACCCTCATCGTTCCCCAAGGTCTTCGCGACGGCCACCGGCAGGGGCTGGAGCGCTACCTGGCCACGGGAGAGAGCGCCATCCTCGATAAGCGCATCGAGATCACCGCGCTGCGCGCGACCGGAGAGGAGTTTCCCGTCGAGCTCGCCGTCATCCGGGATCCTGGGAGCGATCCGCCGGTCTTCACCGGATTTGTCCGCGACATCACGGAGCGCAAGCGCGCGGAGGAGGCGCTCGTGCGGCTCGCGGGCATCGTGGAATCCTCCGACGATGCGATCTACGGCGCGACGCTGGACGGGATCATCACCAACTGGAACCAGGGGGCGGAACGGATCTACGGCTATCGGGCGGAGGACGTGATCGGCCGGCACGCGTCCCTCCTGATGCCGCCGGATCGCCCCGATGAGCTGTCCGACATCCTCGCCCGCCTGAGAGGCAGTGAACGCATCACGAACTTCGAGACGTCGCGCATGCGCAGCGATGGCCGGCAGATCGCCGTTTCCGTCACCATCTCGCCCATGGCGGATGCCGCGGGAAATATCCTGGGCGTCTCGGCGATCGCGCGAGACGTCACCGAACGCAAACGGTTGGAAGAGGAGCGCGAGACGCTGGTCGCTCAGGAACGCCAGGCGCGAACGGAGGCTGAGCTGGTGAAGCAGCGGCTGGCCTTTCTCGCTGAAGCGAGCAAGCAGCTCGCCAGCTCCCTCGATTACCGGAGCACGCTGACCAAGGTGGCGCAGCTGGCCGTGCCGGCGCTCGCGGATTGGTGCGTCATCGACGCGCTCGACGAGGACGACACGATCCGGCGCGTCACGGTCACCCACGTGGATCCATCGAAAATCGATCTGGCGGCCGAATTCGAGCGCCGGTATCCGCCCGACCCCAACGCACCCACGGGGGTCCCGAACGTCTTGCGAACCGGGAAGTCGGAGTTCTATCCGGAGATCTCCGACGCGATGCTGGTTAAGGGGGCCAGGGATCCCGAGCACCTCAAGATCCTCAGGGGCCTGGGTTTCACCTCAGCGATGATCGTCCCCCTGGTGGGGCGGGATCGGTGGATTGTGGGCGCCATCACACTCGTTACGGCAACGCCGGGCTGGCACTTTACGACCAGCGACCTCGAGATGGCGGAAGACCTCGCCCGACGTTGCGCGGTGGCGATCGAAAACGCGCTGCTCTACGGCAGCGCGCAGGCGCTCAATGCCGTGCTGGAGGACCGGGTGGCGCGCCGCACCGCCGACCTGGAGAAGGCGAACCAGGAACTGGCCGCGTTCACCTACTCGATCGCCCACGACCTCCGGGCGCCCCTCATCACCATCGGCGGCTTCTCCGAGATGCTCGCCGAGGATTACGCCGCGGCGCTCCCGGAGGACGCGCTGCGCATCACCCGCCAGATCGTCGGCAGCGCCCGGCACTTGAGCGCGCTGATCACCGACTTGCTGACGTTCTCCCGCCTGTCCAACCAACCCGTCAACCAGCAGCCGGTCGCCCCGGCCGACGTGGCCCGCCTGGCCCTGGCGGACCTGGATGCGGTCGCGGCGGGCCGGCAGGGAAGCGTCCACATCGGCGACCTGCCGCCCTGTCGTGGCGACCCGGCCCTCCTCAAGCAGGTGTTCGTGAACCTGCTCTCCAACGCGCTGAAGTTCAGCCGCAACCGAGAGGATGCCACGATCGAGGTCGGCTGGCTTCGCGATCAAGCCGATTCCACGCATCACACGTTGTTCGTGAAGGATAATGGGGTCGGATTCGACATGCAGTACGCCGACAAGCTGTGGCGGGTCTTCCAGCGGCTGCACCGCGCGGACGACTTCGAAGGGACCGGCGTGGGGCTCGCCATCGTGCAGCGGATCATCCAGCGCCACGGAGGTCGCGTGTGGGCCGAAAGTGAGCCTGGCAAAGGCGCGACGTTTTACTTCACGCTGGATCGGGAGACGCCTGCGGGCACTCACACGCCAGGGTCGCAGCCCTCCTCGACCGCCTGATCGTCACCGCACCGGCGCTCCCTGCTGCCCCGGCATCCTCACCCAGGCAGGACTCACCGCGCGGGCGGTCCAACCTGCTGGGCATGCCGCCCGACACCGCGGCGCCACGCCGAAGACTCTCGGGTTGGGTGCAGGGGGAGCCGCTTCTCGCCGTCGTGCTGTGGGGAGGGATCTACCCGGGCGCCAAGCTGGGGCTGGCGGAGATCCCGGTGCTCACCTTCACCTATCTGCGCGTCGTCCTAGCGGCGCTCGTTCTCGCCGCCGCGGCCGGCGGGTGGCGGCCGCCCCCCGCGTTTTCTCTGTGGAAGCCACTCCTCGGCGCGGGGCTTGCCCAGACGGCGTTCCAGCTTCTGCTCATCGCCGGGCTTCAGCGGACGACCGCGGGAACGAGCGCCATCCTGCTCGCGGCCGCGCCGCTGCTGACGGCCGCATGGCTGGCGTTCGCGCGGCGGGAGCGCGCCTCCGGCCGCCAGTGGATCAGCCTGCTGGTCGGGCTGGCAGGGGTCGGTCTGGTCGTGCGGGGCGGGACGGCGGGGTTCGAATGGCGGCACCTGGCCGGAAACCTGCTCGCGCTCGCCGCCGCCGGAGCCTGGTCCTGGTACAGCCTCGCGATCGGCCCGCTGGTCGGTGCGCTCGGGACGATGCGGGCCACCGGGGGGGCCATGGCGGTCGCGGGGATCTTCCTCTCGCCCATCGCCCTCTCGGGCGCGTGGCGCCTTCCGTGGGCGGGGATCTCGTGGGCGGCGTGGGCGGGGCTCGTCTACGGCGCGATTGCCGGCATGGTCGTCGCGATGTCCCTGTGGGGGAGATCGGTCGGGCGGCTGGGGCCCCGGCAGACCATGACCTACGCCTATCTGGAACCTGTTTCCGCGGTCCTCATCGCGGCCGTGCTGCTCGGCGAGTCGCTCCACCCGATTCAGGCGGCCGGCGCCCTGCTGACGTTTGCCGGGGTGTGGCTCGCGGGGGCGCGCGACTACGGCATGGGCGGCTCGGCGGCGGCGCGGGAGGCGCCGGCGGGGGGCGTGTATCGCAGCGCGTTGACCTCCGCGCCGACGAGCAGGATAAACGACAGGAAGTAGAACCAGGTCATCATCAGGAACACCAGGCTGAACACGTCGCCAAAGCGGTTGAATCCCGCGAAGTACCGGAGGTAGATCGGAAACACGAGCCCGGTGACCTGGAACGCGGTCCCGGCGAGCACCGCGCCCGGCCACAGCGCGCGAAACGGCAGCTTGACGTTCGGGATCACCGTGTAGGTGACCAGCTGCAGGAGCGTCGCGACGAGCCAGCCCCCGATCAGGCTGAGGATCCGGCCGGGACGCGCGCCGGTGCCGAAGAACACGACCGCGTCCGACGCGACCACGGACAGCACCAGCAGCGCGGAGAACAACAGGATCATCACGATCGCCGCGATGCGCTGCTGGACGATCCCCCGGGAGGGGACCCCGAAGATCCGGGAGAAGCTCACCTCGATCGCGGCGAAGAGGTTCGACCCCGCCCACAGCAGCGACACGAACCCGATGAGCCCAATGAGCCCGGGATAGGCGCCCGCCGTGTTGATCACGTCGGACATCTCTTTGGCGATCTGCTCGGGGAACACCGCCTCCACCTGCTCCAGCAGCATCATCCGGACAATGGGGCTGCGCACGATGAACCCGCCGATGGCCGTGAGCGAGAGCACGAGGGGAAACATGGCGTAGATCGCGTTGAAGGCGATCACGGACGCCTGCTCGCCCACCTGGTGCGTGTAGAGGCGGTCCGTAAACCGGATCAGCCACCGCACCGCGGGCCGCTCGGCCATCCTCACGGGGCGCGTGCGCGCGCTCACTACCGCGCTCCTTTGATCCTCCAGATGAAGATCGAGCCGAGCACCACGTAGACGATCGCCATCGCGAACACGACCGTGTATCCGAGGTTGGGAATCCGGCGGTTGAAGATGTCGAGGAGCGGGCCGGCGATGATCGGCGCGAGGACCTGCGGGAGCGTGTTGGCGATGGCCCAGATCCCGAGGTCCTGGGCCGCCGAGCCTCTCGCCGGCAGGACGTCGATCGCCAGCGCCCAATCGACGCTCGTGAACGCCCCGTACCCGATGCCGAAGAGCACGGCAATCCCCACCAGGGTCGAGTACGGCGGCTGCGCAAGAAGCCCGGCGCTCGTGAGGGCCAGGAACACCCCGGCGGTGGAGACGATCCCCTTCCGCCCGATGCGGTCCGACAGCCACCCGGCTACGAGGGCGACCCCCGTGCCGGACGCGATCGTGATCGCGCTGAGGATGCCCGTGGTGTGCGCGGCTTCCCGCACCGTCAGGTGCAGCGTGTCCTTCACGAAGAACTGGAGGAAGCTGATCATCGTGTAAAAGCCGAGCATCACCAGCCCCCGCGTCAGGAACATCCAGCCGAAATCGGGATAGCGCCGGGGATCGATCCAGAACGAACGGACGAAGGCCGACAGCGCAAACGGGGGAGCGGCGGGCAGCGGGTCTTCCCGCACCTGCCATACCATGAGCGCGGTGCACACGAGGAAGACCCCGATGTCGATGAGATAGACCAGGGGGGTCCGGCCGCGGCCCACGAGGGTGCCGGCGAGCAGCGCGGCGGTGATGGTGCCGAGCATCATCATGAACCCCATGACCCCGGAGGTGAACCCTCGCTGGGATCGAGGAATTCTGTCGGGGATGAGGCCGTTGAACGCGCCCCCGGCGAAGTTGGTCGCGGCCTGGACCACCATGACCGCGCCCACGTACCAGGCGTAGGTGGGCGCGGAGCGCATCGCCGCGAGCCCCAGACAGTTCAGCAGGACGCCCGCGATGACGAACGGGCGGCGCCGCCCCATCGGCAGCGGGGAGCGATCGCTGAGCGCCCCGGAGATCGGTGAGACCACCATCGCCATGCCCGCGCCCACCGCGAACAGGAAGCCCAGATAGAATCCCTTTTGCGACTCGGGGACGAACCGCAGGACCTCCGCCGGGATGACCACCGTGATGAGCGCTCCCCAGTGGAAGCTCATGGCGAACCAGTACAGACCGAGCCAGAGTAATTCCGCGAACGGCACGCGGCGGGTGGGGGCGTCGAGGGCGGCGGCGCCGAGCATGCTAGTCCTCTTCTCTGTCTCGTTCCGCCCGAGCGATGGCGTCGCGGATCTCGCGGCGGAGCACCTTCCCCACGGCGCTCTTCGGCAGGGCAGAGACGATCTCGATCCGGCGGGGGACCTTGTAGGGCGCGAGGCGCTGACGAGACAACTCCAGCAATTCGCGCCGCACCTGCCTGGGATCGTCGGCCACGCCGTCCTTGAGCACCACCTGGGCGACCAGCAGCTCGCCCCGCACCTTGTGGCCCACGCCGGTCACCGCGGCTTCCTTCACCTTGGGGTGCTCGAGGAGGACCTCCTCGACTTCGCGCGGGTAGACCTTCAGGCCGCCGACGATGGCGATATCCTTCTTGCGTTCGACGATGAAAAAGTACCCCTCCTCGTCCATCCGCGCGATATCCCCGGTGTGCAGCCAGCCGCCCCCGAGCGCGTCGGCGGTCTCCTCGGGCGCCTCCCAGTAGCCCTGCATCACCTGCGGCCCCCGGATGACGAGCTCGCCCGGCTCCCCGAGCGGCATCTCGCGCTCCCCCGTGTCGGGGTCGACGATCCGCGCGTCGGTGTCGGGGAGGGGGAGGCCGATGCTCCCCACCTTCCGCTTCCCGTAGACGGGATTGACGTGGGTCCCCGGCGCGGCCTCGCTGAGGCCATAGCCTTCCACCACCGTGGCGCCCGTCAGCCGCTCGAACCGGGCCTGCACCTCGACCGGAAGCGGCGCCGAACCGCTCACGCACACCCTGACCGAACGGAGGTTGTACTTCTGGATGTCCTTGAGCTGGTTGATCGCCACGTACATCGCGGGGACGCCTGGGAAGATGGTGGGCCGGTGGCGGGCGATCATCTCGGCGACCAGCCTGGTGTCGAACAGGCCCATCACGACGCAGATGACCGTCGCGCCCACGCTGATCGCGGTGTTCAGCGCCACCGTCAGGCCGTAGACGTGGAAGAACGGCGCGACGCTGAGGAAGCGCTCCTTGCCCTCCTGGAGGTCGGTCAGCCAGTGGCGCATCTGCGTGAAGTTGGCGACGAGGTTCCGGTGGGTCAGCATCGCCCCCTTGGGCACCCCCGTCGTGCCGCCCGTGTACTGTAAGATCGCGAGATCGTCGGGATCCACCCGCAGCCCCGGAGCCCTGGCGGAGGCGCTGCGGAGCAGGGCCGGAAACCGGAGCCCGCCGTCGGGCCTGTGCTCGCCGCGCAGGCGGAACCACGCCAGCTGCTTCCACGGAAACGGGAAGAAATCGTACGGCTCGGTGACGATGACGGACTCGATGCTCGTCTGAGCCATGATCTCGGTCAGGCCCGGCACGAACCGCGAGAGCGTGAGGATGACCTTGGCGCGCGCGTTCTTGAGCACCGTGGCGAGCTCCTGGGACTTGTAGAGCGGGTTGATGGGCACCACCGCGGCGCCGGCCTTGAGCGCTCCGTAGAAGCCGAAGACGTACTGGGGAAAGTTGGGGAGCTGGATGGCCACCCGGTCGCCCGGCCGCACCCCCAGCCAGATCAGCGCGTTCGCAAACCGGTTGGCGAGCAGGTCCACCTGGCGGTAGGTGAAGACGGAGGAGAAGTTGTGCGCGGCGAGCATGACCGCGGGGTTGCGCGGAATCCGGCGGGCGCTCTCCTCGAGAAAGTGGTAGAGCGGCACCTTCGGGTAGGAGAGGGTGGCCGGCACCCCGGCCTCGTAGCTCTTGAGCCAGATCCGCTCCATCGGTCCTCCTTCCGTCCGGCTAACTCACCGCCCTCCTCATCCACCCCAGCAAGAACTTCTGTTCCGCCGGATTGTTCAACACGGTGTCCGCGTAGTACACGGCGGCCTGCGCGCGGAGCTCCTGCAGCAGTTGTTCGGAATTCGCTCGATTCGTCGCCGCAAGGGTCTGCGGCCCAAACACCCCGTCGACGGCGACAGTTTCCCCCAGCGCGAGGAGCGCCGTCTGCAGCAATCGATGCGCGGCCGGCGGACCCAGATTGACGGCCATGTCAAAGATCTTCGTCGCGACGTCCTGATCCTGAATTCGGCCGTAAATCCAGTAATCCCGCTTGTAGATCGCCTTGGCTTGTTCCAGCGTCAAGTTTTTGATGTCGAGGCTGGGGTAGGCCTTGCGAGAGATGCCCCATTTTGTCTCCCCGCCCGGGTCGTTGGGGTCAAAGGTATATCCCCCTTCGTGTTCCAGGACTGTGCCAATCGCCTTGCCAAATGTGGCCATCACGTCTCCCCTCATCCACGCGCCGGGCCGGCGCGGTCACGGCAAGTGGAGAAGTGCCCCGATTGAGGCGCCCCCAGCCAGACCGGGGACCGGTTCGAGGCCGACCGGCATGATGGAGGGCGCGTTGGGACCGCTGTGGAAAGGCCACAGACCTTTGGCGCAGCGAACGCCAATCAAGGGAAAGGGGTGACGGGAGTGACACCGGCTTCGAGTCCCATGTTCCGGCGGGTCAACCATATCGGCGTGATCGTGGCCGACCTTGCGGAGGCCCGGCGATGGCTGGCGGAGGTGTTCGGGCTCTCGATGAGCAGATCGGTCGAGTTGCCGGAGACCCGCATCCGCGGGGAATTTTACCCCTGCGGCGAGATCGACATCGAGGTCATCGAGATCGGGGATCCCGAGGCGCGGCGCCGGCGCCTGGGCGAGGGCCGGCGGGCCCGCATCGAGCACATCGCCGTCGAGGTGGACGACCTCCGCGGCGTGCTGGCGCGGCTCGCGGCGCTCGGCGTCCGCACCACCACCCCCGAGCCCCGGCGCATCGGCAACACCCTGACCATCTGGACCGAGGAGGACACCACCGGGGGCATCTCCTACCAGCTGATCGCCAAGGCGCCCGACGCCGCGGCCGGCAAACCCCATCGGAGCTCAGAGTAGAGCAAAGCTCAGCGACGTCGAGAGTGATCCGCGGCCGCCACGCTGCCGGGACGGGCTAAGGGGCCGCCGGCGGTCCCGCGCCTCCGGCGGACGCCCGGCTGCCGGCGACGATCACCTCGACGATCTCATCCTCCGTGACGTCCTTCACACGACGGGTGACCACGTGCCGGCCCTGCTTGAGCACGGTGACGCGGTCTCCGATCTCGAAGACTTCCTGGATGCGGTGGCTGATCAAGATCACCCCGACCTCGTGCCGCTTGAGCTCCGCCACGAGGCGGAGCACCTCACCCGTGGCCGCGGGAGACAGGTTGGCGGTGGGCTCGTCCAGGATCAGGACTCGGGGCCGGAACGAGAGGGCCCGCGCAATCGCGACGCTCTGCCGGCGGCCGCCCGAGAGGGTGCTGACCGGGACCGTGACCGCGGGAACATCGATGCGCAACCGGTCGAGCATCGCCCGAGCATCCCGCTGCATCGCCGCCCGGTCCACGACGATGCCGCTGCGCACCGGCCAGCGGCCGAGGAAGACATTCCGGGCGACATCCAGGTTGGGACACAGGGCGAAGTCCTGATACACCATCTCGATCCCGCGGCGGCGCGCGTCCGCGGGCGAGGCGAACCAGACCGGTGCCCCACCCAGCAGGATCTGGCCGGCGTCGGGCCGGAGGGCGCCCGACAGGATCTTCATCAGGGTCGACTTCCCGGCGGCGTTGTCCCCGACGAGCCCGAGCACTTCCCCGGCCTCCAGGGCGAGATCCACGCCCCGGAGGGCGTGCACGGCCCCAAAATGCTTGTGGATGCCCCGCATTTCGACAAGGGCGCTCATCGGGCCACCGGGCCGAGCCGGCCCCTCGCTAGCCGCCGGCGTTCGCGAGGAACCGGTCCACGTTGCTCCTGTCCACGATGTCGAGACCGGTATCCGTTGGATCCTTCGGCGTGACCTTCTTCGTCAGGTAGTCGTAGAGGGCGTCCATGCTGTCCGCGCCCATCTTGTACGGCCGCTGGCCGACCAGCGTGGTCACGTAGCCCGCCTTGAGGAGCTGCAGCTCGGGCTTCAGCGTGTCGAACGAGACCATCGCAAACTTCCCGCTCTTCATCGCCTCGACCTTCGACTTGAGGGCCTGCTTGAGGGCTTCGGGCGCGAAGAGAGGCCACCCGCCCACGGCGACCACGCCGGACAGGTCCGGATGCGCCGTGATAGCCTGCTCGATCAACTGCACCGCGCGGTTGATATCGTCGTTGCACGGGAACGGCGACCCGGACACCTCCGTGAACTTCTCCGCCACCCCGGCTTCCTTCAGGCCGTCGTGCACGCCGCGGATGCGGTCGTTGAGGTTTTCGGCGCCGAGCCCGCCCGTGATGATCGCGTACCGGCCGCCGGCGGGGAGGCCCTTCGCGAAGGCCTTGCCGAGCGCGACCCCTCCCCGATAGTTGTTGGTCCCGATGAACGCCAGGCGCCCGGATCCCGGGGCCGCGTCGGCGTCGAACGTGACCACCGGGATCCCGGCCGCCATGGCCCTCTTGATCACGGGGACGACCGCCTTGCCGTCCACGGCTGAGATCGCCATGCCGTCGACGTGACGCTGGATCAGGGCCTCGAGCACCTGGATCTGCGGCTGGATCTCCGTCACCGTGGGGCCGGTGTACTCGCATCGAATCCCGAGTTTCCGCGCCTCGGCCTCGCATCCGCGGCGGACGTCGTTGAAGAAGGGATTGTTGATCGCTTTCGGCACCACCGCAAACGTCAGGACCTTCGCGGCGCGGGCCGGGAGCGCTCCCGCAAGGGACCCGATCAACACCAGGGTGACAAGACCTATTCCCAACCGACGCCAAACGTCTTGCATCATCATCCCTCCCCCCTCTCTGTGGTTCTCTGCAACTCCTTGGACGCAGCGGGACATACGTCCTGTTCGGCTCAGCATCTCTCCTCAGTCGCCCGAGAGGCGAACCCTGAGGCGATCCAGCAGCACCGCCACGATGATCGTGCCGCCGATCACGACCTCCTGCCAGAACGCCGGAACGCCCATCAGCACCATCGCGTTCAGCAGGACCCCGATGAGCGCGGCGCCGGCGAACAGCCCGAGGACGGACCCCTGGCCGCCCAGCAGGCTCACCCCGCCGATCACGGCGGCGGCGATGACGCTGAGCTCCTGACCCTGTCCCGTGGTCGCGTCCCCGACGGACAGGCGGGCCGCGAGGAGGAGGCCGGCGAGCGCGGCGAGGGCGCCGCTGAGCATATACGCGGCAAGCCGCGTCCAATCGACGTTGATCCCGCTGAGACGGCTGGCTTCCGCGTTCCCGCCCACCGCGTACACGTTGTAGCCGAACGGGGTCCGCGTGAGCACGAACCAGCCTCCGAGCACCGTGAGCACCATGAACACGACGGGGTTCGGCACCGGCCCCAGATACCCCGCGCCCAGGGACACGAACGCCTGCGCGTGGGCGCCGAGGTCTGTCAGTGGGTATCCCTGCGTGATCACGAGCGACAGTCCGTGCGCGACCGAGAGCATCCCCAGCGTGGGGATGAGCGGCGTCAGCCGCGCCTTCGTCACCAGGAGCCCGTTGGTGGTCCCGCACACCCAGCCGGCCGCGACACCCGCGGCAATCGCGGAGGGAACCGGGAACCCGAGCCCAAGCAGCTTGGCCGTCACGACCCCGCCCAGACCCATCAGGGAGCCCACGGAGAGATCGATCCCCCCGCCGCCCGTCAGGATGACGATGGCCTCCCCGACGCCGACGGCCGCGATGAACGAGAAATTGCGGGCGACTTCGAACAGGTTGTCGGGCTGGAGGAAGCGGGGAGCGATCAACGAGACGCCGGCGCACACGAGCAGGAGCGCTGCGTAGATGGCCGCCTCATACGACGCCAGCGCCCGCGCATGCCACGCGGCGCGGACGGGCGGCCCAGCACGCTGCGACGCCGCAGACCCGATCTCGCGCGCCGTCATCGGGGAACCCAGTTCTCCGGCGCAGGGGACGGACCCTGTGGGAGGGGCGCGGCGGGCCGTCGAGAACCTCCTGCCCGTGACCGGCGTGACACGCAGCAGCGATTACTTCTTGAAGACGGCGCGGCTCGGATTCCGGCGCTGGACGATCGATGATCTCCCCCTGGCGCTGGCCCTGTGGGGCGACCCCGACGTGACCCGCTACATCGGCGGCCCGTTCTCACCCAAGGACGTCACGGAGAAGCTCCATGGAGAGATCGCGTCGATGGAGGCCCACCACGTGCAATACTGGCCGCTGTTCCTGCTGGAGGGCGATGCGCACGTGGGCTGCGCCGGGCTGCGGCCCTATCGGGTGCACGACCAGATCTATGAGCTGGGCTTCCATCTCCGGCCGGCCTACTGGGGGCGCGGCCTGGCGGCGGAGGCCGGACAGGCGGTCATCGCCTTCGCGTTCGAGCGGCTCGGCGCGGAGGGCCTCTTTGCCGGCCATCACCCCGAGCACGGGGCATCGCGGGCGGTGCTCGAGCGCCTCGGATTCCGCTTCACGCACGAGGAGGTCTATCCACCGACCGGGCTCCGGCACCCGTCGTATCTGCTGATGCGGCCCGGTTCGGGTCACCGGGGACCCGCGTCCCGCAGACCGTAGAAGCGAACCGCGTTTGCCCCCATGATCTTGGCGCGCGATGCGGACGAGACGTCGCCGAGCGCGTCCAGGAGCGCATGGACCACCCGGGCATAGGATCCGGCGACCAGGCACACCGGCCAGTCCGAACCGAACATGAGCCGATCCTCTCCGAACCACCCGACCACCCGCCGCACGTAGGGCACCAGGTCGTCGGGGCGCCACGTCTCCCAGTCCGCTTCGGTCACCATGCCTGACAGCTTGCAGAAGACATTGCCGAGCTCGCTGAACGGCGCCATCGCTTCCTCCCATGCGTGAACCTCGCCTGTCCGGATGGGGGGCTTCGCGATGTGATCGATGACCAGGCGCATCTCGGGGAAATCGCGCACCGTGCGGAGCGCCGCGGGGAGCTCTCTCGTCCTCACCAGGAGGTCGTAGGCCAGTCCGGCGTCCCCGACCGCCTCCAACCCCCGCCGGACATCGGCGCGGAGCAGCCAGCCGGGATCGGGTTCGTCGTGCACCTGGTGCCTGACGCCGACCAGCCGCCCGCCGCCGCGGGCGGTCCGCAGATCCCGCAAGGTGGCCGCGACGCGGGCGTCGGTCAGGTCCACCCAGCCCACGACGCCGGCGACGAACTCGGTGCGCGAGGCGACCAACAAAAATTCACGCGTTTCTTCCAGGCTGGAGCGGGTCTGCACGAGCACGGTCCGGTCGATCCCGCACTGGGCCAGCAGCGGACGCAGATCCTCGGGGCCGAACCGCCGCCGGATCGCCGCGAGATCGTCGGTCATCCAGGGATATTCCGCGGCCGCCGGATCCCAGAAGTGGTGGTGCGCGTCGACGACGACCGGCTCAGGCACGCCGGCCCTCCGCTGCCGGAGCCGGGACTCCCTCGGGGATCAGACCCTCCCGCCGGAGATCGTCCCAGAGGCCGGCCGGGATCTCGCAGCGGAACATCCGCACGTTCTCGTCGACCTCAGCCGCCGACCGGCACCCGATGAGCACGGCCGCCACCGCCGGATGGCCCAGCGGGAACTGGATCGCCGCCGCCTTCAGCGGGACATCGTGGCGGGCGCAGACCTTCTTGAGCCGCCGCGCCCGCGTGATCAGCTCGGGCCGCGCGGGGATGTAATCGAAGGTCGCGCCGGGACGGGGATCGGCCAGAATGCCGCTGTTGTAGACGCCCCCGGCGATGACCGCGATGCGCCGCTCCAGGCACACGGGCAGCAGCTCTGCCAGCGCGGTCTGATCGAGCAGGGTGTAGCGCCCCGCCAGCAGGAAGCAGTCCACGTCGGCCTCGCGGGCAAAGCGGACCAGCATCGCGGCCTGGTTCATGCCGACGCCCACCGCCCCGATGGTCTCGTCCGCCCGCAGCCGGTCGAGGGCCCGGTATGCGCCGCGCAGGGCCTCGTCGAAGTGGTGATCGGGATCGTGGATGTGCAGCAGGTCGATGGAGTCGAGCCCGAGGCGCTCGAGGCTTTCATCGACCGACCGCATCACGCCGTCGTAGCTGAAATCGAACACCGGGTTGAGGAGAGGGGTCCCCGCGTAGAACGGCTTCCCCTGGTAGAACTGGCTGGGATCCGGAGGCGCTCCCGCCCGGAGCAGGCGCCCCACCTTGGTGGCCAGCACGAACTCGACGCGCGGCTTGGAGGCGAGGACGCGCCCGAGCCGCTGCTCGGCCAGGCCGTGGCCGTACAGCGGCGCGGTATCGAAGAACCGCAGGCCCGCCGCGAACGCCTGCTCAATCGTGGCGCGGGCCTCCTCCTCGGCCACCGGCGAGAAGAGGCCGCCGAGCGGCGCGGTGCCCAACCCGAGCCTGGTGACGCTCACACGGGTCCGTCCAAGCCGCACGCGATCGGCAGGGTTCATCCTTTATAGTATTCCCGCGGCGAGAACAGGACTACTGCCGGAACAGTTCGAATAGCCGGAACAGTTCGAGTGGAGAGGGTCCGATGAGCAAACGCCGAGTGGTCCTGACCGGGGCGGCCGGATACATCGGCCAGCGCATGTTCCGGGAACTGAGCGAGCGGTGGGAGCTGGTCCCGATCGACGCCAGAGGCACGACCCGGGACGGCAAGGCGATCCCGGGAATCGTGGTCGCCGACCTGACCCAGCCCAACCGCGACGCGTACCGCCGCCATTTCCGCGGGGCCGACGCGGTGATCCACTGCGCGTATGTGAGCGCGCCGGGGCTCAGCGCCGACACCTGGCAGGACAACGGCGACGCGAAGTTCTGGGCCGAGCACCAGAACGTGGCGCTCGCCTACAACGTCTATCGGACGGCCCTCGAGGAGGGCGTCCGCCGGGTGGTCGCCGCCAGCTCCAACCACGCCGGGGACTACTACGAGCGCCTCATCTGGGCGGGCAGGCTGGAGATGGTCACGCCGGAGATGCCGCCGCGGTCCGACAACTGGTACGGCTGGGCCAAGGCCGCCTACGAGCTCCTGGGGTTCGTCTTCGCCACCGGCAAGGTCGACGGACGCAAGTTGGAGATCGTGCAGTGGCGGATCGGCGCGCCCCGGGATGACGATCTGGACCGGATCGAACCCGGGGACATCAAGACCATGCACCGGGCCCTGGGGGCGTACCTCTCCCGGCGCGATCAGGTGCAGGAGGCGATCCGGATGGTCGAGGCCGACCCCATCGCCGACGAGCACGGCGTGCCCTTCCTGATCGTCTACGGCATCAGCGGGAACACCCACCGCTTCTGGAGCATCGCCAACGCCCGGCAGAAGATCGGCTACGCTCCCGAGGACGACAGCCAGGTGAATTTCGCGGACAGGATCGCCGCCATCGCCCGGGCGGGCCGCCGATAACCCCCGGCAGACAACCGCCCCCGGTCCGAGACGTTCGCACCGGGGGCGGCGCTCCGGAACGACTGCCGTGTCGTCCTCGTCAGGACAGGTGCATGACGACCATCTTGAGCTCGGTCATCTCCTGGACCGCGTACTTCGGCCCCTCCTTGCCGAACCCGCTTTCCTTCAGCCCGCCGTAGGGCATCAGGTCGGCCCGCCACTGCGGCCCCCAGTTGATGTGCAGGTTGCCCGACTCCACCTCCTGGACGAACTTCATCGCCCAGTCGATGTTCTGGGTGAAGATGCCGGCGGAGAGCCCGTAGTTGGTGTCGTTGGCCATGGCGATCGCATCGTCGATGGTGCCGACCGGCGTCACCGCGACGGCGGGGCCGAACAGCTCGCTCCGGGAGACGCGCATATCCGGCTTGACGTCCGCCAGGACGGTGGGCGCGTAGATCGCTCCGCGGCGCTCGCCGCCGGTCACGAGCCTGGCGCCCGCCCCCACGGCCTCGCGGACCCACTCGTCCACCCGCACGGCGTCCCGTTCCCGCACCATCGGGCCCATCTTGGTCTTGTCTTCGAGCGGGTTGCCGGTCGCCAGCGCGGCCACCTTGGGCTTGAGGACGTTGAGGAAATCGGCGTAGATCGACTTCAGGGGGAGGATGCGCTGACAGCTGATGCAGACCTGGCCGGCGTTGCTGAATCCGGTCGCGGCGACGGCGGTCGCGACCTTTTCCAGGTCGGCGTCGGGCATCACGATCAGCGGCGCGTTGCTGCCCAGTTCCATCGTGACCTTCTTCAGGCCCGCCACGCGGCAGATCTGCTCGCCGACGTCCCGGCTCCCGGTGAAGGTGATCTTGCGCACCCGCGGATCGCGGCAGAGCGCCTCGCCGATCTCGCCGCCGCTGCCGGTGATGCACTGCACGGCTTCCGGCGGCGCGCCGGCGTCCAGCATGATTTTGGTCAGCTTGAGCGCGCTGAGCGGAGTGTCGGTCGCCGGCTTCACGATGACGCTGTTGCCGGCCGCCAGGGCCGGCCCCACCTTGTGGCAGACCAGGTGGAGGGGGAAGTTGAACGGGCTGATCGCCAGGACGACGCCGCACGGCACCCGGACGGTGAACCCGAACTTCTTGGTCACCCCCGGGGCGCCGTCGAGCGGCACGACCTCGCTGCCGAGCCGCTTCGCCTCCTCCGCGGAGAGGGAGATGATCTCGGTGGCCCGCGACACCTCGAACCTGGCCTCCCCGATGATCTTCCCTTCCTCGAGGGTAATCGTGCGCGCAAGATCCTCGGCGCGCTGAGTCATCAGGTCGGCGGCCTTCCGGAGGATCTGGGAGCGCTCGTACCCGGTGAGCCGCCGCATCGCCCGCGCCCCGCGCACCGCCGTGGCCAGCGCGCGCTCGATGTCGTCCGCGTCGGCCCTGGGGATGGTGTCGACCTGGGAGCCGTCGTACGGGTTGAGCACCGGGATGGTCTTGGGCTTGTCGATCCACTCGGTCCCGACGTACATCTTCATACGTATCCCACCTCCCTGCCTGTCTTTCTATAGAGTACTCCCCCGGCACGCGGAACTCCAGTTGCCGGCGCAGCAGGGTGCGGCCGGGCCGCGCGTAATAACAGTGGGGGGTCTGCACGACCCGGTGCAGGGGCACTTACACGGGTGGGAGGACCGCGATGCGGGTGGCCGTCATGGGAACGGGAGGCACGGGGGGATTCTACGGCGGCCTTCTGGCGCGGGCGGGCGAAGATGTCACCTTCATCGCCAGGGGGGCGCACCTCGACGCGATCCGCTCCCGAGGACTGACCGTGAAGTCCCGCCTGGCCGGTGATTTCACCATCCCCGCCAAGGCCACCGGCGTCCCCGGTGAGATCGGACCGGTCGACCTGGTGCTCTTCTGCGTGAAGGCCTATGACACAGAGCCGGCGGCGGCGCTGATCCGCCCGATCGTCGGCCAGGACACCGTGATCTTGTCCGTGCAGAACGGCATCGACAACGATGAGCGGATCAATCGCGTGACCGGCAAGGGGACGGCCATCTGCGCGGCGGCCCAGATCAACGCCCATGTCGAGGCGCCGGGGGTCATCGGGCAAACGGCGGGGCCCGGCCGGCTGATCTTCGGCGCCAACGCCGGAGGCCTGGGCAGCCGGATCGAGGATCTGGTCCAGCGATGCAAAGCGGCGGGCATCCCCGCCGACCTCCAGCCCGATATCAAGGTCGTGCTGTGGGCCAAGTACCTCTTCATCTGCGGGTTCAGCGGCGTCACGGCGCTCACGCGGCTGACCATCGGGCCGATCCTGGGCTGCGAGGAAACCGCCGCGCTGTACCGGGGGGCGATGGCGGAGGTCGAGGCCGTGGCCCGCGTCTCCGGGGTCGCCCTGCCGGCGGGGATCGTGGACCAGGCGCTCAAGCAGAGCGGGAACCTGGAAGCGTGGGCGAAGGGGTCGCTCGCCCACGATCTGGCATCCGGCCGGCGCCTGGAGCTGGAGACCCTGAACGGGACCGTCGTGCGCCTCGGGCGCGCCCGCGGGGTGCCCACGCCGTACAACTTCGCGATCTACGCGGCGCTGAAGCCGTTCGTGAACGGCCCGCCAGCCCCGCCGAAACCGCACGTGAACGGCCCGTCGCCGGCGCCGAAGCCGTAGCGGCGGGCACGCCTCGAGCCGGTGTGAGCTAGTCCTCCCAGGCGCCCAGGAGGCGCCTCAGCACGATCAGCTGCCCCAGATGGTAGGCGTTGTGATCGGCCACCAACAGCAGTTCGTGCAGAATGCTCGGCCCCTCCGGATCGCCCGGGACCCTGGCGAGCAGATCGGGCGACGCGTGGGCGGCCATCCCTTCAAGGGTCCGGAGATCCGCCTGGAAGCCTCGAACGCTCTTGTCCCATGCCCCTTCTGTCGGCGGTGATGGCGCGGGCCAGTAATCCTCGGGCCATTTGAGGGAAGCATACTTGGGGTTCCTGATGTATTCGAGGATGTCCCACTGGCAGATCCGCATGTGCTCGACCTGCTGCCAGGGAGTGTACGGCAGGCCGCGCGGCTTCTTCCCGCGCAGGGCCTTGGGCATCTCCGAGAAGGCCTTCTTGAACCCGACATGCGCGTGACCGCCTTTCAGCAGCCAGCGCACTTCCTCACGCAGCGCCGCGTCGCCCGCCATCGCCGGTTCCCCCCCTCGAATGGCCTTGGGCTCGTGCCGATCCCGTGCGGCACACTCGGTGGCGGAGGGGGGGAGATTTGAACTCCCGATACCCTTGCGGGTATAGCGGTTTTCGAGACCGCCCGATTCAGCCAGGCTCTCGCACCCCTCCGCGCAGGCCAACCCCTATTCTACTATTACTTGTGGAAGACGCGGAGCCGTCCTTCGCGACCTGGAAGGCCTGCCGGCGGCGCCTCCCTCCCCCAGGGGAGGAGAGGGATGGGGCGGCATAAAAGCGTACCACACCGGCGCGCGGGAAACGCCGGGCGCGGGTGCGCCTGCAGCGTCCCGGCGCAAAGGGGGGGAGCACGACGATGAGACGCAGGCAGATCAGGCCGCCGCTGGCGGTCGCCCTCGTGTGCGCGGCCGGCGTTGCGCTGTCCGGGGTTCCGACGGGAGGGCTTGCCGCGGCGCCGACATCGATCACGATCGCGGTCGGCATCGATGCGGATACGCTGGACCCGGAGGGGCAGACCACCACCACGGTCGCCAACATGCAGGATTACATGTTCGACTCGCTGCTGTGGCCCGAGGACGAGCGCTCGGGCCTGCAGCCCGGGCAGCCCCAGTTCACGAAAGTGACCCCGCAGCTCGCCACCTCGTGGACGGTGAGCGGGGACGGGCTCACATACACGTTCAATCTCCGGCACGACGTCAAGTTCCAGGACGGGACCGACTTCAACGCCGAGGCGGTGAAGTTCAACGTCGAGCGCCAGCTCGATCCCGCCGTCCGCAACCCGAACCGCTACTACTTCACCGACATCGACCTGAGCCGGATCGAGATCCCGGATCCCTACACGATCACCCTCCACCTCAAGAAGCCCAGCCCGACGTTCCTTCTGCGCCTGGCCTCCGGCGTGGCCCACATCCTCTCGCCGGCGGCCGTGAAGAAAATCGGCAACGACAAGATCCCCCTCGGGCCCGTCGACGCCGGCAGCGGTCCGTACCGGTTCAAGGAATGGGTGCACGGCGACCACATCACCGTGGTCAAGAACCCCAACTACTGGGGCCGGAAACCCTCCTTCGACGAGGTCACCTTCAGAGTCGTCCCGAACGCCGGCACCCGCGAGACGATGCTGCGGGCCGGGGACATCCAGATGGCCTTCGAGCCGCCGGCCCCCGACGTGCCCGCCCTGCGAAAGGATCCGAGCCTCAAGGTGGTCCAGGGGGCGAGCGACCGGGACATCTTCATCGGCCTCAACAACCAGTGGGGACCGTTCAAAGACGTGAAGGTCCGCCAGGCGCTCAACTACGCGGTCAACAAGAAGGCGATCATTCAGAGCATCCTGTTCGGCCTCGGGACGATCCTCGACAGCCCGACCACCCCATTGCTGTTCGGCTATACGAAGATCCAGCCCGGCGGGTGGCCGTTCAACCCGGTCAAGGCCAAGGCGCTCCTCGCCGAGGCGGGCTTCCCCAATGGGTTCTCGGTGAACTTCTTCAGCCCGACCGGGCGGTACATCCAGGACTACCAGGTCGCCCAAGGCGTCGCCGCGCAGCTGGCGAATGTCGGGATCCGGGCGACGATCTCGACCACCGACTGGCCCACCTACGTCCAGACGCTCGTCACCCCGCTGCAGCGGACCCCGCTGCAGATGTTCGTCCTGGGGTGGGCCACGCAGTACCTCGATGCGGACGGCGTGCTCTTCGGCCAGTTCTATTCCGGGCAGTGGCCGCCCAAAGGCCTGATGTCGTCGTTTTACAAAGACCAGAAGGTGGACGAACTGGTCCTGGCCGGCCAGTCGACTCCGGACCCCAAGAAGCGGCAGGCGATCTACAAGGAGGCGCAGGAGCTGATCTGGAACGACGCGCCGTGGATCTTCCTGTGGAGCCAGGATTTCTACATGGTGACAAGCAGCCACCTGGAGGGCGTGACGGTCACACCCAACGAGAAGTGGGCCGCGCTGTACGCGACCTGGAAGTAGCCTCGGATCAGACCGGGCCGGCGCTCGCGCTGGAGGAGGTGAGCCGGCAGTTCGCGATCGCCGGCGGCGCGACGTACCAGGCGCTCGACCGGGTCTCGTTTGCGGTGGCGCGCGGAGAATTCCTGGCGATCGTCGGACCGACCGGCTGCGGGAAGTCCACGATCCTGAGCCTGGCCGCGGGGCTGCTCCGCCCCACGAGCGGGCGCATCCTGAGCTTCAACGCCCCGCTCGAGCGCCTCAACCGGCAGGCCGCCTACCTCTTTCAGCAGGACGTCCTGCTCCCGTGGAAGACCGCGCTGGAGAACGTGATGCTGGGGCCGCTCCTCCATCGCTGGCCGCGAGGGCGCGCGGCCGAGGAAGCCCGCCGGTGGCTGGCGCGCGTTGGGCTGGCAGGGTTCGAGGACCGCTTCCCACATCAGCTGTCCGGCGGCATGCGCAAGCGCGTGGCGCTGGCGCAGAGCCTGATCGTGGGGCCGGCGATCCTCTTGATGGACGAGCCCTTCAGCGCGCTCGACGTGCAGACGCGCGAATTGATGGAGAACGACCTGCTGACCCTCTGGCAGGAAGAACGGAAGACGATCGTGTTCGTCACCCACGACCTGGAGGAAGCCATCGCGCTCAGCGACCGGGTGCTCGTCCTCGCCGCCGGTCCGGGGACCCGGGTGATCGGGACACATGCGATCACGCTGCCCCGCCCCCGGGACGTCACCGAGGTGCGCCTGCACCCCGCCTTCCGCGAAGTCTACCGAACGATCTGGGCGCAGCTTCGCGGCGAGGTTCTGCGGGCCTATGCCGACCAGGCAGGAGCCCGCGCCCGCGGGGGGACCGCGTGATCTCCGGGCGCTTCCGGCTCCTCCCGTATCAGGCCGGCCTCTTCGTGGCGCTCATCGCGGCGTGGCAGATCGCCACCCGGTGGGGATGGGTGGATCCGTTCTTCTTCAGCCGTCCGTCGAACATCGCCGCCCGGATCGCGGAGTGGTTTGCGACCGGGTCGATCTACCGCCATCTCTGGACCACGGCGCTGGAGACGGTGCTCGCCTTCCTCATCGGTGCCGGGCTCGGGGTCCTGTTGGGCTTCGCGTTCGCGCGCAACCCCGCCCTGTCGGGCGTCTTCGACCCGTACCTGAAGATCGCCAACGCGCTGCCGCGCGTGGTGCTCGCGCCGATCTTCACCCTGTGGTTCGGGTTGGGGGTGCTGTCCAAGGTCGCGTTCGGCGTGACCCTGGTCTTCTTCATCGTCTTCTTCAACACGTACCAGGGAATCCGCGAAGTCGACGCCAACCTCCTCAACAACACCCGCATGCTCGGCGCGACGGAGCGGGATCTCATCCGGCACGTCCTGCTCCCCTCCGCGCTGGTGTGGATCCTGAGCAGCCTGCACACCAGCGTGGGCCTGGCGCTCGTCGGCGCGGTGGTCGGCGAGTACTTTGGATCGGCGCGGGGCCTCGGGTACGTGATCGCGCAGGCGGAGGGGACGTTCGACACCACCGGCGTCTTCGCGGGGATGACCGTGCTCGCGGCGTTCACGATCGCGGTGGACATGCTGGTCACCCTGGTGGAGCGGCGGCTGCTCGCGTGGAAGCCGGCGGCCGCGCACGCGGAGAGAGCCTAGGGGAGGTGCGGGAATGCGGAGAGGACTCGCGGTCGCGGCCGGGATCGGCGCGCTGCTGCTGGCGCTGGCCGGGAGCGGACGCGCGCAGGTCGAGACGCCGAAGCTGACCGTGGCGGTGGGCGGTCAGGCGCTGTACGTCTATCTCCCGCTGACGCTGGCGCAGCAGCTGGGCTATTTCAAGGACGCGGGGGTCGAGGTCGACATCGTGGACGTCGCCGGCGGCGCCCGGGCCCTCGAAGCCCTGCTGGGAGGCAGCGCGAGCGTGGTGTGCGGGTTCATCGACCACACGATCGAGATGCAGGCCCAGGGCAAGAGCATCAGGATGTTCGTCCTCTACGACCGGTACCCGGGCCTGGTGCTGGCGGTGACGAAGGCCGGGCAGGCGAAAGGGATCAAGACGATCGCGGACCTGCGGGGCGCCAAGATCGGGGTGACGGCGCCGGGCAGCAGCACGCACTTCTTCGCCCAGTATCTCCTGGCCAGGAACGGGGTCCCGGTCGATCAGGAGTCGTACATCGGCATCGGCACCGCCGCCACCGCGGTCGCGGCGGCGCGGCGCGGCGTTGTCGAGGCCCTGGTCAACGTCGACCCGACGATCACGATCCTGACCAGGAGCGGCGACGCGCAGATCCTGGCCGATACCCGGACCACGATCGGCACGCTCCGCGTGTTCGGCGGACCGTATCCGGCCGGCGGCCTCTACGCCACCCCCGCCTTCATCGCGAAGAACCCCAGGACGATCCAGGCGCTGGCCACCGCCTCGGTCAGGGCCCTGCGCTGGATCAAAACGCACCCCGCGGAGCAGATCGCCGAGAAGATGCCGGAGCGGTTCCTACAGGCGGACAGCGCCCTGTACGTGGCCTCGCTGAAGGAGAACCTCGAGATGTTCTCGCCGGACGGCCGGATTCCACTGGTCGGGCTGGAGACGATCGCCAAGGTGCTGTCGTCGTTCGACAAAACCGTGGTCGCGAACGCCGGCCGGGTCAATCCCGTCGAGGCGTTCACGAACGACTTCGTTGATACGGCGCACAAAGAGTTGAAATTCTAGACCGCGGAGCGTGTCGGCGATGGTCGCGCCGGGGGACCGCGCCACCCCCGCCGCGGGGGACGGCGTCAGCGGGGACGCTCGTTCATCGCCGCGGCGGCCGCCCGCCGCTCGCGCCCGCCCCGCCCGCGCGGCCCCTGGGCCTGGGCCAGCTCGACGCTGCGCTTGAGGGCCTCCATGAGGTCGATCACCTTGCCGGGCGCCGCCGCCTTGGGGGCTTCGACGGTCTGCCCCTCACCCTTGGCCTTGAGCATCGCCAGCAGCTTCTCGCGGTACTCGTCCCGGAACTCCTCGATCTTGAATTCCATCGCCAGGTTCTCGATGAGCTGCATCGCCATCTTGCGCTCGTTGGGGTGGACCTTGGTTTGGACGGGAAGCTCCTCCAGCGCCGAGAGCGCCCGCACCTCGTCGGCGTAGAAGAGCGTCTCCATGACCATCGCGCCCTCGTAGGGGCGCAGGGCCACCGGATATTCCTTCTCGCGGATCACCACCTGGCCGACCGCGACGCGCTGCACCTCCTGCAGGGCATCCCGGAGCAGCAGGAACGCCTTGGCGCCGCCTTCGTCGGGCGCGACATAGTACGAGTGCTCGTAGTAGATCGGATCGATCTCGGACAGCTGCACGAATCCCGCGATGTTGACGCTGTGGCTGGTGTCGGTGAGCGGGATGCTCTCGAGCTCCTCGTCGGCGACGGTGACGAACTTGCCTTTGCTGACCTCATAGCCCCGCACGACGTCCTTCCAGTCAATGACCTTATCGTGGAAGGGACAGTACCGCTGGTTCTTGATCGGCGTCTTGCACTCGCTGTGGAGGAGACGGAAGCGCACATCCTTCTGCTCCGTGGCGGTGTACAGTTTGACCGGGAACGTGACGAGGCCGAAGCTGATGTGTCCCCTCCAGTAAGGTCGCACCTTGGGATCCCTCCGTTGGCCGGCGAAGCGCACGAATCACAGTCACGAATTGAATACCGAATCGCAAAAATAGCGTTATTTCCGGCGCCGCATCGCGGCACCGTGGATTGTATACCCGGAGGGGAACGGCTGCAAGCCGTTCCGGCGGTCAGGCCGTCGCAATGGCGTCCTCATGGGCAAACGCGCGTTCGATAGTGGAACGCACAGCGCCGGCGCCGGCTCAGGCCCGCGCGGGACGGCGAGGCGTGAAACGCGCCCGGCCTATCCGGACGGGTGAAGTCCCAGCGCGGCCTCCGCCGCAACGCCCACCAGATCGGTCAGGTGGAGCGCGGCCATCACATCGGTCGACTTCATCGCGCGCAGCGTCTGAAAGGCCTGCTCGTGGTACGCGGTCGCCTCCTTGTACTGCCCCTGGCGCCCGGCCAGGCGCCCCAGCGCGTGATAGATCGTGACGAGCTCCGGCATCATCCCCGACCGCCGGCAGCGCTGCGCCGCCGCCAGCATCTCCTGCTCGGCCGCCGGGATATCCCCGCGTTCTGCGGCGAGGATCCCGAGCACGATCCGCGTGCGCGCCTCTTCGTCCGGCTGCCCGACGTCGCGGCTGCGCGCGATCGCCCGGGCCGCATACTCCGCGGCCAGCTGGCGGTCGCCGCACATGACATAACACCGCGCCAGGTCGGTCAGGGTGCGGCATTCCCCGACCGCGTCCTCAAGCCGCTGCGTGATCGCCAGGCCGGCGCGCAGGTGCTCGAGCGCATCCTGCGGCCGGCCCGTCTGCATCAGGAGCATGCCCAGACTCGTCCGCGCGCGCCCGGTGGCCTGCAGATCCTCATGCTGCTCGAACAGCGCCCGCGCCCGCTCGTACAAGCCGAGGGCGCTTTCCAGATCGCCGCCCGTGCTCAACACGTTCCCGAGGCCCATCAGCGCTTCGCCCACCCGCTCCGGCCGGGATGCCCCTTCGAACCTCTGCCGCGCCTGCGTGTACGCCTCCACCGCTTCGTCGACGTGGCCCATCCGCCCCAGCACGGTCCCGAGATGCAGGGAAATCTCGCCGGCCAGGAGCGGCTCGGCGTCCCCGAGCCTCGGCAGGACCCCGAGGGCCTCCTTGTCCAGGGCCATCGCCTGCGGGAAGTGATCCAGGTGAAGCTCCACCGCAGCCAGCCCATGCAGCGCCCGGCATTCCACCAGGGCATCTTCCGCGGCGCGCCCCGCCGCGAGCGCGGCGCCCAGGCGCCGCCGGGCCGCGTCGAACTGCCGCAGCCCCAACTCCGCCTCGCCCATCCCCAGCTCGGCGTGCATCTGCATCGCGTCGCTCCGGCACGCCCGAGCGAGGTCCCCCAGCTCCGCAAACACGCCGCGCGCCGCCTCGAACTGACGCCGGCTCAGTTCGCTCCGTCCCCGGCTCGCCAGCACGGCCAGGAACTTGCCGGACACGGTCTCCTCGGCGTCGAGGAAATACGACACCGGCTGCCCGAGCCGCGCCGCCAGCCGGACGAGCGTGGCGACCGACGGTTTGGCGCGGTCGTGCTCGAGAAGGCTGATGAACCCTTTCGTCAGCTCAGGCCTGCCCAGCGATTCCTGGGTGAGCCCTGCCGCCAGCCGGGCCCGTTTGAGCCGCTGCCCTAAGGAGAGCCTGGGCACGCTTCCCCCCGCTCGAGATCAACAGTTTATGATGACTGGACGAGTCGGGAACTTCATTAAACCGCGCCGGCCGCACTTCCTTCCGGCAGAGCAATGCTTCGCGGACCGGGGGCCGCCGGCGCCGGGCGGCCGGGGTTATCGTGCGGGCAGGTGATAGCCGGCCGGCCAGATCACGAAGGCGCCGGTTTGCCCGCGGGCCGCGTGGTTGTACAAGTTGCAGACGAACCCGTACTGGCCGCGCCCCTTGGCGACGAACGTGACCTCGGCCTTTTCCCCGGGCTCGAGCCGGATATACTTGGTCCCGTCGGTCGTCACGCCCTGCTTGCCCTGGCCGCTCACCTGAACGTCCACGGTCGAGAGATAGGCGGAGTTGAACGCGTGCGGCCGATCCGTGGCGACGTTCTCGAGCTGCAGGACCACGGTATCCCCTTCGTTGACAAAGAACAGGCTCGGCTCAAACTTGAACGAACTCAGGACGATGGGGATGACGCGCCTCGTCTTCGCCGGCGACCCGGCGCTCAAACCGAACAGCAGGACGCCTGCCAGTATCGCGGCGGCAGGAATTCGGAATCTCACGGTTTCCCCTCCTCCTCGCGGATCTCCGCGGTGACACGCACGGGGAGCCTACCATGCTGCGGTAAAGAACCTGTAAAATCCGCATCTACCGGGGCAGGAACTCGGTGATCGGAACGAAGACGATCCCGGCCCGCCGGAACTCCGGCAGCAGCCGCAGGACCACCTGCGGGGTCCCGGTGGTGATGTGGGCCGCGGCCAGCACCGCGCCCTGCCGCTGCGCGATCGGGATGAGCGCCCGCACCTTCCGTTCGATGTCCACCGGGGGATCGTCGAGATAGGTCGTGATCAGCACCCGGCGCACGCCCAGGCGGGCCGCCACATCCGAGGCGACCGACGACGGCGTGGTCCGGTTTTCCTCAAACCACAGCCCGCGGGCCTTCACCGTGCGCAGCACCGCGGCCATGACGCGCGGGTCGGCCGTCGCCCGCGACCCGGCGTGATTGCTGACCCCAACGACCCCGGGGGCGCTCGCCAGATCGTCCTCGACGATGCGCGTGATCTGGCCGTCCGTCATCCGCACCCACACCGCCCCGGCGACCGGCGCCGTGTCGGCGGGATTGCGGGCCTCCATGGGCAGGTGCAGGATGGGGACCAGGCCGTGCGCCAGCGCGTCGCGGACAATCTGCGCCGAGTAGCGCTTGTGCGGAAAGATCCCCAGGCCGAACGGCTCGTGCATCCGGTAGATCGGCGCCAGATCCGCGAGGCTCGCGCCGGCGTGCTCGAAGACGATGGCCACCCGCGGCGGCGCTGCGGCGCGGGCGGCGGGGGGGAGCGAGAGCGATGGCACGGACGCCAACGGCGGGACGGCCGGCGCCAGCAACAGCACGGCCGCCCAGGCGAGCGCGCGGGCGAGCGCCCTCAGGCGCGCCACCGGGATCCCCGAGGGCGATCGGGGCAGGGGCATCGTGAATATTATTATACACTTGAACCGAATGCACCAAACCCGGCGCCATGCCGATCGGGAGGTCCTCGACAACGGCAGCGTCTGCGCAGGAGTGAGCACAGCGGCGGCGGGGCCGCCGCACTTGACCGGGTGCGGGGTGGAGCGCATGGAACCGCTCGCAGCGTTTCACGTCCTGGAGCTGAGGGTCGGGCGCGTCGTCAGGGCCGAGCCGCTCGAGCGGGCCCGAAAGCCCGCCTACAAGCTCTGGATCGACTTTGGCCCGGCCGGGGTCAAAGCGTCCAGCGCGCAGCTCACGGATCTCTATCGTGTCGAGGATCTCATCGGACGGCAGGTCATCGCGGCGATGAACCTGGGCGACCGCCGCATCGCGGGGTTCACCTCCGAGGTGCTGGTGCTCGGCGTCCCGGACGACGCCGGCCGCGTGGTGCTGCTCGCCGCCGAGCGCGCGGTCCCCGATGGCGGCCGGGTGTTTTAGCCCGACCGGCGGGTGGTCCGCACGGCCCGCGCGACGAGGTTTGTGTTTGATGCCAGAAGCGGATAGACTTCTCCTTGGAAATCCCGTACTGTCGTGGCAGGAGCAATGGCGATGACGCGACACCTGCAGGTCCACAACGGCTTGGGAGGCGGCACCGGCGACCGCTACTGGCGGGCGGTCGTCGGCCGGGAGCCGGCCGCGGACGGAATGTTCGTGTACGCCGTCCGCTCCACGGGCATCTACTGCCGGCCGACCTGCGCGGCCCGCAAACCCCGGCGTGAGCAGGTCGTCTTCTTCCCGAGGCCGGAGGCGGCGGAGCGGGCGGGATTCCGCCCGTGCCGGAGGTGCCGTCCCCGGGACGAAGCCGCCGGGGCCGCCCAGGCCGCGCTGGTCCGGCGGGTGTGCCGCTACATCGATGCGCACCTCGAGGACACGGTCTCGCTCGCCTCGCTGGCCGGGATCGGCGCGGACGCCGGCCTGAACCCGCACCGGCTTCGGCGGACGTTCAAGCGCGTCCTCGGGATCACGCCGCGCCAGTACGCCGACGCGAGACGGCTGGACCGGCTCAAGGGAAGGCTCAGAGAGGGGGAGACCGTGACACGAGCGTTGTACGACGCAGGGTATGGATCCAGCAGCCGTCTGTATGAGCGGGCGCCCGGCCGCCTCGGGATGACCCCGGCGACGTACCGGCGGGGCGGACAGGGCGTGCGGATCGGGTATGCGATCGCGGACTCTCCGCTGGGGCGCGTGCTCGTCGCGTCGACCCCGCGCGGCGTCTGCGCGGTCTACCTGGGCGACTCCGACCGGGCGCTCGAGGCCGCGCTCGCCGAGGAGTATCCGGCCGCGGAGATCCGCCGGGGCGGCGGCGACGCCGATCGCTGGATCGGCGCGCTCGTGCGGCACCTGGAGGGCCATTCCCCCCGCCTGGATCTGCCGCTGGACGTTCAGGCCACAGCCTTCCAACGGCGCGTCTGGGACGAGCTGCGGGCGATCCCGTACGGCTCGACGCGCTCCTATGGCGACATCGCCCGGCGCCTCGGCGCGCCCGGCGCGGCGCGGGCGGTCGGCCGGGCGTGCGCGACGAACCCGGTCTCCGTGGTGGTCCCGTGCCACCGCGCCGTCAGGGAAGACGGCGGCCTCGGCGGCTACCGCTGGGGGGTCGAGCGCAAGCAGCGCCTCCTCGCCTTGGAGCGCAGCGCGGCCGCGCGCAGGGGACCCGCGCGCCCCGCGGAGGCCGCGTCGACGGGAGCGTAGTCAGCTGACGCTGCAATCCAGAGCGCGCCTCAACAACAACACAGCCATCCCGCTGCTGGGATTGGGCGTGTGGCAGATCCCCGACGGGAAGCCGACCGCGGACGCGGTGGCCTGGGCGCTCGACGCCGGCTACCGGCACGTCGATACCGCAAAGATCTACGGCAATGAAAAAGGGGTCGGGGAAGGGATCCGGCGCAGCGGGATTCCCCGCGCAGAGATATGGGTGACGACAAAATTATGGCCGACGGATCAGCTGAACATTCGGAAAGCGTTTGACTCCAGCCTCGGCAGACTCGATGTCGGGCACATCGATCTGTATCTGGTGCACTGGCCCACGCCGGGCCTGGTGACGCGAACCTGGAAAGCGATGGAAGAGCTCTACGCGGGAGGCGCCTGCAAAGCGATCGGGGTGAGCAACCACTCCATCGGTCAGCTCTCCCAGATCCTCCGCATTGCCACCACGCCTCCCGCGGTCAACCAGGTGAAATGTTCCCCGTTCGGCTTTGATCCGAAGCTTCTCGAGTTCTGCACCACCCACGGCATCGTCGTCGAGGCCTACAGTCCGCTGACGAAAGGCGCGAGGCTCCAGGACGACCGGCTTCGGGCCATCGCCCAACAGTACGGCAAGTCCCCGGCGCAGATCCTCATCCGATGGGCGCTGCAAAAAGGCACCGTGGTCCTGCCGAAGTCTCAGCATAGAGACCGGATCAACGAGAACGCCCGGGTGTTTGATTTTGCGATCACCGCGCATGATATCGACCGGCTCGATGGGTTCGCGGCGTGAGCAGGCTGCTCACGAACGCCGGACCCGACGGGCCGCGGCGCTTGCGGCAGGGCCGCCTCTTCTGATACGATCGCCTGTGGAATGATTGTGACCCGTCCCTTCAGCCAGCGCCCGCGCGAGTGCATCTGTCCTCCGCGGAGGTAGTCCGCCTCCGCCTCCGCTTCCCGACGTCACCCAGCGTTTCAACAACCGAGGAGGATCACGATGAGGACACAACAGCCTCGCATTGGCGTTGTCTATGAGCACCCGGAGTGGTTTGGCCCCCTGTTCGCGGAGCTGGACCGCCGCGGCCTCCCGTACGACCGCATCGACGTCTCCGCCCACACCTTCGACCCCGAGCGCCGGGACGTCCCCTGGTCCCTGGTGCTCAACCGCATGAGCCCCTCGGCCTACCTGCGGGGCCACGGGCAGGCGATCGCCTACGCCCACGAACTGCTCCGCTACCTGGAATCCACCGGCGCCGACGTGGTGAACGGGACGGCCGCCTTCGCCCTCGAGACCTCGAAGGTCGCGCAGTCGCTGCTGCTGCAGCGGCTGGGCCTTCGGACTCCGCGGACCCGCGTCATCAACCATCCGTCGCAGGCTCCGGCCGCGGCGGCCGGGTTCCGCTTTCCCGTCATCGTCAAGCCGAACATCGGCGGCAGCGGCGCCGGCATGCAGCGCTTCGAGACGCCCGAGACCCTCCGCGGAGCGGCGGCGGAAGGCGCCCTGTCCCTGGGGATCAACCACATCGCGCTGGTTCAGGAGTTCCTCCCGGCCCGTGACGGGCACATCGTGCGCGTCGAGATCCTGGACGGCCGGTTCCTGTACGCGATCAAGGTGTACCCGAACCCCAACGCGGGGTTCAACCTCTGCCCGGCCGATATCTGCCACCCCGACGCGAACCCCGCGGACCTGTGCCCCGCCGACCTCCCCAAAATCGCGCTGCGGGCCGAAGGCTATACGCCGCCGGACGCGATGGTTCGAGACGTGCTGGCGATCGCCGCGGCGGCCGGGCTCGATCTCGGGGGAGTGGAGTATCTCATCAACGATCGGGACGGGCACGTCTACTACTACGACATCAACGCGTTGTCGAACTTCGTGACCGACGCGGTGCGCGTGGTGGGGTTCGACCCCTACGCGGCGCTCGTCGACTACCTCGTCGCGCGCGGCCGGGTCCGCGAGCCCGCGCAGGTCCGTCCCTAAGGTCGGCGACCGGGGCGCGTATCGCGTGGGCCCGCCGCTGGCCACCGTCTCCTTCGGGCTGGCGGCCGCCGCATCTTGGGGCGCGGGTGACTTCACCGGTGGAGTCTCCGCCCGCAGGACGGATGTCTACACCGTGGGCCTGGTGTCGCAGGCGGCGGGCGTCGTGTCGCTCGCCGCGCTCGCGGCCGCGCGCGCAGAGCCGTTCCCGCCGGCCTCGGCGCTGGGATGGGGCGCCGTCTCGGGCGTCTTCGGCGCCCTGGGCGTCGCCGCCCTGTACCGCGCGCTCGCCGTGGGCCGGATGGGAACCGCGGCGCCGGTCACCGCCGTGCTCGCGGCGGCGCTGCCGGTGTGCTTCGCCGCGCTCTCACAGGGCCTCCCCTCGCCGCTCCAGTTCACCGGCTTTGGCCTCGCGCTCGGCGGGATCTGGCTGATCTCACGACCGGAGGGAGCGGGCGGATCTCCGGAACGCCTGGGTCTGCCACTGCTCGCCGGTGTGGGATTCGGAGGATTCTTGATCTGTATTGGCCAGGTGCAGGCGCCGGCGGTGTTCTGGCCGCTCGCCGCGGCGAAGGTCGCGTCCTTGCTCTCGATGTTCGCGAGCGCCCGCGGCGCGGGCAGACTGCGGCTGTCGCAGTTATCGCTTCTTCAGCCGGCCGCGCTCGCCGGCGTCCTGGACGCCGGAGGCAACGCGTTCTTTGTGCTCGCCAGGCAGGGAGGACGCCTCGACGTCGCGTCCATCCTGGCCTCGCTGTACCCGGCCGCAACCGTGTTGCTGGCGCGCCTGATTCTGGGGGAACGCGTGTCCAGGACCCAGGCGGTCGGGATCGCGGCCGCGCTCGCCGCCATCCCGCTCATTGCGACCTGATCCCGGCGGCCGGTGGCGCAGGAGGCCTCAGGGCGCCGCGAACAACTCCTGGCCGTGGTTGTCGTGAAGCCGGAACTCGGGCATGCCCGCAGGGAGGACCGACAGCGCCGCTCGCTGCTGCTCCTGCGCGCCAAAGAGGACGATCCCGGTCGCTCCGCTGCGGGCCACGAACAGGCCCAGCCGCTCCTTCTCCGTCCCATCGTAAATCCTGAGCACGGAGGCGCCGTCGCGCGTCATGCCCATCCGCAGGCGATGGTGGCCCGCGCTGTCGACGATATCGATCCCCCGGCTCCGCAGCACACGGTACGACGTCACCTGCCGCAACGTGAGCGTCAGAACGGTCAACAGGATGGTCGCAAACACCAAGGCGATCGTCATCAGTTTCATCAGCCGCTCGAGCTTGCCAATCCTGACCTGCAGCGCGTCAAGCATTGCGGGCTCCATGAGAGCCACCTCCGTCACACTCGAGGAAACAACGACGAGGAGACAGCGACTCGGTCTTCGCCGCGGCCGAGCCCAATTCCCTTGCCGCACCGCCGATTGCGCGAGGCGGGAGTTCCACGAAAGCTCCAGGAATTGTACAGCGTGAAGGCGCGAGCCTGAGCGGGGGGCGGCCTGGAGCGCCGGCGACGTGAAGATCACGCGGATCGAGGTCTTCGGCTACGATCTGCACTACGTGCACGGCAGCTACGTGATGTCCGGGGGGCGGGTGGTCACGGGGCTTCCAAGCACCGTGGTGCGCCTCACCGCCGATGACGGCCTGACCGGCTGGGGGGAGGTCTGCCCCCTGGGGCCCGCCTACCTGCCCGCGTTCGCCGAGGGCGCGCGGGCCGCGCTGCGGGAACTGGCTCCCGCCGTGGTGGGCCTCGACCCCCGCAACCTGGGCCTCATCAACGACCGGATGGACGCCGCCCTGCGGGGTCACGGGTACGCGAAGAGCCCCATCGACATCGCCTGCTGGGATCTGCTCGGCCGTGCGGCGGGGTGTCCTATCGCCGTCCTGCTCGGCGGCCTCCGACAGGCCAGCTTTCCGCTCTATATCGCGGTGCCGCTCGGCGCCGCGGAGGAGATGGCCGCGTACGCGCGGGCGAGGCGGGCGGAGGGCATCCACCGCTTCCAGCTCAAGATCGGCGATGATCCGTACGCCGACCGCGATCGGGTCGAAGCCGTGCTCGGGGTGACCGATCAGGCCGACATGGTGATCGCCGACGCCAACGGCGGGTGGACGCTGCAGGACGCGACGGTGGGCGCCCGGCTTCTCGAGCCGCTGCCGCGGGTCTACCTCGAGCAGCCGTGCCCGACGCTCGAGGAATGCCTCTACATCCGCCGCCGCACCACGCTCCCCATCGTGCTCGACGAGATCATCACCGACGTCCACTCCCTCCTGCGCGCCTTCCAGGCCGGGGCGATGGAAGCGATCAACCTCAAGATCAGCAAAGTGGGCGGGCTCACCAGGGCGAAGCTGATCCGAGACCTGGCCGCCGCGCTGGGCGTGCGGATGACGATCGAGGACACCTGGGGCGGGGACATCGTCACGGCCGCGATCAGCCACCTGGCCGGCAGTACCCCGCCCGAGATGCTGTTCACCGTGTCGTTCATGAACGACTGGGTGGAGGAGCATATCGCCGGACACCGTCCCCGGTCGGCGCGCGGGACCGGCGCGCCGCCGGATGGTCCCGGGCTGGGGATCGAGGTCGACGCATCGTCCCTGGGGATGCCGCTCTTCGCCTGGCCGTGACGGCGCCGGAGAGACCCGCGGGAGGGCGGCACGCCCCGGACGAGCGCCCACCTCACGTCCACCATCACCGCCGGACGTGGCGGCAGTTCTTCCAGGTCATGGGCCCAGGGGTCGTGTCGGGGGCCGCGGACAACGACCCGGCCGGGATCGTCACCTATATTCAGGTCGGGGCGACCACGGGCGCGGGGCTCCTGTGGTTGTTGTTGCTGTCGACTCCCATGCTCTACTACCTGGAGGAGATGTCGACCCGGCTCGGGGTGGTCACCAAGCGGGGGATCGGGCGGGTCCTCCGTGGCCGCTACGGCCGCGGGGTGGCCGCCGCCGTGATCGGGCCGCTCGTCCTGTCGAACGTCGTCACCATCGGCGCAGACCTCGTCGGCACCGCGAGCGCCGTCCAACTCCTCACCGGGATCAACTGGGAGTGGTGGATCGTTCCCCTCGCCGCCCTGCTGGCCGCCGCGCTCATCTTCGCCAGTTACCGGACGATCAGCCGGTTCCTCCTGGTGCTGACGCCGTTGTTTGTTCTGTACATCATCACGGGACTCATCGTCCATCCCCGCTGGGACGCGGTGCTGCGGGCCACGTTCATCCCCGCGGTGCGGTTCACCCCCACGTATCTGACGGCGGCCCTGGGGCTGCTCGGCGCCACGCTCACGCCCTACATGTTCTTCTGGCAGGCCACCGAGCAGGTCGAGGCGCGGCGCAAGGTGGAGGATCTGGCCGATGAACAGGTCGACGCGGCGGCCGGAATGGTCTACGCGAACCTGGTGTTCTACTTCGTCATCCTTGTCGCCGGCGCCGTGTTCTACGGGAAGGGCGTGAGCGTCCGGACCGTGCACGACGCGGCGCTGTCTCTGCGCCCCCTGGCCGGGGCGGGCGCGGCGCTGCTCTTCGGGCTCGGCATCCTGGTGAGCGGCATCCTCTCGATCCCCGTCATGGCCGCCTGCACCGCGTACAGCCTGGCCGAGCTTTTCGGGTGGGTGGAAGGGCTGGACAAGGAGGTCTGGCGGGCCCGCGGATTCTACCTGATCATTGCCGGAGCGCTCGGCACCGGCGCCGCGATCGGGCTCCTGCGCATCTCCCCGGTCACGCTCATGTACTGGTCGCAGATCATCAACGGGTTCCTCCTGCCGCCGCTGTTCTTCGTGCTGCTGCGCCTGGGGAACGACCGCCGGGTGCTCGGGACCCACACCAACGGGGCCCCGTCCAATGTCGTGGGGTGGGGCGCGGTGCTGCTGACGCTCGCGCTCGCGATCCTGACGCTCCGGCAGCTCATCGGGGGCCACTGAGCCGCCCGCCCTCCACAATATCTCCACATCCCGCTCACGACGGGCGCACACACCCGCCGTATCCTCGATTCAGCGCAGAGCATCAGCGCCGAGAAGAGGAGGCGGAACATGAGAGCGGTCTACCCGGCCGCCTGCATATAGGCGTCGAGTTCGCCGGCGAGACGCTGCCGCTCCGTGGCGGGGAGGAACGCGGCCTGGAACGCGTTGCCCGCCAGGCGGTGCACATCGGCCCGGCTCAGCCCCAGCGCGTCCTGCGCGGCCTGAAAGTTCTCGCCGATGTACCCGCCGAAATAGGCGGGATCGTCGGAGTGCACCGTGACGCGCACCCCCCGGTCGAGCAGGCGCTTGAGGTTGTGCTCGGCCATGGAGCGGAACACCCGCAGCTTCACGTTGGACAGGGGGCAGACGGTCAGCGGCACCTGCTCGGCGACCAGCCGGTCCACCAGCCGCGGGTCCTCGATGCACCGGACGCCGTGATCGATGCGCGACGCCCCGAGGAGATCCAGGGCCTGCCAGATGTACTCCGGCGGCCCCTCCTCGCCGGCGTGGGCCACGGTCAGGAACCCCTCGGCGCGGGCCGCATCGAAGACCGCCCGGAACTTCTCCGGCGGGTGCCCCACCTCAGAGGAGTCCAGCCCGACGCCCACGATCCACTCCTGGAACGGCAGAGCCTGCCGGAAGGTGTCCATCGCCGACTCGAAGCTGAGGTGCCGCAGGAAACACAGGATCAGCTTGGACGAGATCCCCAGCGAGCGCCCGCCGTCGGTCAGCGCGCGGTGGATGCCCGAGATCACGACCTCGAACGGGACGCCTCGATCGGTGTGGGACTGCGGGTCGAAGAAGATCTCCGCATGGCGGACGTTCTGGGCGGCGCTGCGCCGGAGATAGGCCCAGGTGAGATCGTAGAAGTCCTGTTCGCGGAGCAGCACCCGGCATCCGGCGTAGTAGATGTCGAGGAAGGACTGCAGGTTCTGAAAGACATACGCCCGCCGCACTTCTTCAACGGATCGGAACGGCAGGGCGACCCGGTTCCGCTCGGCCAGCGCGAACATCAGGTCGGGCTCCAGAGCGCCTTCGACGTGGATGTGCAGCTCAGCTTTGGGCAGCCCCTGAAGAAATGGGTCCATCGTGCGTTTACCCGACCACGTCCCGGAAAACCCGGAGGAAGTTCAACCCCAGGAGCTTCCGCAGTTCCCCCTCGTTGAAGCCGCGGCGGGCCAGGTGCACGGTGAGGTTGGGCCAGTCCCCGAAGGTGTCGTATCCCCTGAGGTGGTACTCGGGGGTGAGGCGGTGCTCCTCGAGCCTGAACCCCGCCCAGTCGAACGAGCCGGGACGGTGCCGGGGCATCGAGGCCGGGTACTCCACGATCGACTCGGTGCCGGGCCCCGGGCCGGCCTTGTCCGTGCCGATCCCGACATGATCGATGCCCATGACGCCGACCAGGTGCTCGACGTGCCGGGCAAAGTCGTCCAGGGTCGCCTCTGTGGACTCGGCGATGAACCCCGGGACGATGACGACCCCGAAAAACCCGCCGCGGCCGGCGATCGCCTTCGCCAGCTCATCGCTCTTCCCGCGGTCGTGGTAGCAGACGGCCTTGCTGGCGGCATGGGAGACCACGATCGGAGCGGTCGACACCTCGAGGGCGTCCCAACCCACCTGCTCGCTGCAGTGACTGACGTCGACGAGAATCTTCGACGCGTTCAGGCACCGCACCATCTCCCGGCCAAAGTACGAGAGGCCTCCCTGGTGGGCCTCGGTGCAGCCGTCGCCGACCAGGTTGCGGAGGTTGTAGGTCAGCTGGATCATCCGCACCCCCAGATTGTAGAAGTAGCCGACGCGGTCGAGATCGTCCCCGATCGGCGTCGTGTTCTGGAAGTCGAGGACGATGCCGTGCCGGCGGTCGCGGTGCGTCCGCTCGATCTCGCCGGCATCGCGGCAGATGACCAGGTCCCCGCCCAGCGCGTGCGCGAAGGCGTAGGCCCGGGCGATCGATTCGACGGCCCGATCGAACGCGCCGGTGCTCCGGTGGGCGCCGGAGAACGTCCCGCAGGCCACGGTCACGCCGGACCGCCGCCAGAGATCCAGGTACTGCTGCCGGGCGGCCGCGGAGGTCTGAATCTCCTGGGCGGCGAGCGCGGCCATGTGGGGGGCGACCTCGTCGCGTCCGAGGCCCTGCCGGGCGTACTCGGCCACCGCCGCCTTCATCCGTTCCGTGTAGAGGAATCCGTTGATCACCGGCGGCTGCTGGGCGTCGATCACCAGCGCCTCATGGTGGAGCCGCCTCGCCTCTTCAGGGGTGAGACTGGGTTTCCGTTCCGGGGTCACGCCGCCGCTCCGCCGCGGTGTTCAGCGACGCCTACTGGAGCGAGCGGAGGCGCGGATCGAAGGCGTCCCGCACCGCATCGCCCAGCAGGTTGAATCCCAGGACGGCGAGAAAGATCGCCAGCCCGGGGAACGTCGGATACCACCAGAAATCGATCAGGTAGCTGCGCGCCTGCGCGATCATCGACCCCCACTCCGGCGTCGGCGGCTGGGCGCCGAGCCCGATGAAGCTCAGCCCGGCGGTGGACAGGATGGCGTAGCCGACGTCGATGGACGCCTGGATCACCACGGTCGTGCCGACGTTGGGCAGCAGATGGCGCAGGAGGATGCGGGCGGGCCCGGCCCCGAGCGACACTCCCGCCAGCACGAACTCCTGCTGGCGCAGCGACAGCAGCTGCCCGCGGACGAGGCGCGTGTACCAGGGCCACCAGGAGAGCGCCACGGCGACCATGGCGTTGTAGAGGCCGGGACCGAGGGTGGCGGCGATCGCGATCGCGAGAACGAGGCGGGGGAAGGCCAGGAAGACGTCGGTGGTGCGCATGACGGCCTCGTCCGGCCACCCGCCGAAGTACCCGGCGAGCAGCCCCAGCCCGACCCCGACGCTCATCGCGATGGCGAGGACGAGGATCCCGACGCTGAGCGAGATGCGGGCCCCGGCGACGATGCGGCTGAGGAGGTCCCGGCCGAGGTCGTCGGTGCCGAGCGGGTGCCGCGCCGACGGGAACTGGAGCTTCTCCGGCGGGGCGATGCGCAGCGGGTTCATCGGCGTCACCGCGGGCCCCACCACGGCGACGAGCAGCAGCGCGGCGACGATCGCGGCGCCCACCCAGGCCGCCGGCGTGCGGGCCAGCATGCGGATGGAGTGGCTGAGAAAACTAGTACCGGATGCGCGGGTCGAGAACCGCATAGGTGAGATCCACCGCCAGGTTGACCAGCACGAACACGAGCGTCAGCAGCAGCGCGGTGCCCATGATGGCGGAGTAGTCCAGGGCCAGAATCCCCTCCACGCTGTAGAGGCCCAGGCCCGGCCAGGCGAAGATCACCTCCACGAGGAACACGCCGCCCAGCAGGGCGTTGGCGTGGAGGCCCATCACCGTCACGATCGGGATCAAGGCGTTGCGCAGGCCGTGCCGGATGTACACGGTGAACGGGACCAGCCCCTTGGCCCAGGCGGTGCGCATGTAGTCCTGGGAGAGCACCTCCAGCATCGTCGAGCGGGTCATCCGCACCTCGAGCGCCAGCAGCGCGAGCGCCAGGGTCAGGGTGGGCAGGGCGAGGTGGACCAGCGCGCTGCGCAGGGTGGCGAAATCGCCGGTGAGCAGGGCGTCGACGACGTAGAGGCCGGTGATGTGCGCCGGAGCCAGGTTGCCGGTCGCGAGGCGCCCGGCCAACGGGAACCAGTCCAGCCAGCGGGAGAAGACGAGCTGGAGGATCAGCCCGAAGAAGAAAATCGGAAAGGAAAGACCGCTCAGGCTGACGAGCTGCGCCAGCAGGTCGAGCGGACCGCCCCGCCCGATCGCGGCCACGAGCCCGAGGGGGACGCCGATGGCGATCGTCGCGATCATCGCCGCCCCGGTCAACTCGAGGGTGGCGGGAAAGTACTCGCGCAGGTCGGACCCGACGTCGCTGCTGGTGCGCATGGAGACGCCGAGATCGCCGCGGGTCAGCTTCGCCAGATAGATCAGGTACTGCTGGGGGAGGGGGCGGTCCAGGCCGAAGGCCTTGCGGACGGCCGCCACCTGCTCGGGCCCGGCGTGCTCGCCCGCGATCAGTCTGGCGGGGTCGGCGGGGATCAGATGGGTGAGGACAAACAGGAGCAGGCTCACCCCGAGCAGGAGGGGCAGCAGCAGGGCGAGCCTTCTCAGGATGTACTGCGCCACCTGGAGCGCTGCCGGTCAGCCCTTGTGGATCCCGTACAGGTCGAACGTGTTGCCCAGCAGCGGATTGTAGCTGAATCCCTGGACGTCGCTGCGCATGGGGACGCGGTTGATCAGGGTGCCGATGAAGATCGCCGGCGCCTCCGCCACGATGACCAGCTGGGCTTCCTGGAACATCTGGAGCCTCCGCATCTGCGCGGTGATCTCATTGGCGCCCGCCAGCAGCCGTTCGACACGGTCGTTCGCGTAGAAGCTGAAGTTCCACCCGGCGGTCCCCCAGGAGTCCTTGCCGAACGTGGCCTCGATCATGGCGGACGGATCCGCGTAGTCGGGATAATTGCGGACGGGCAGCAGATCGGGCGCGGTCTCGGGCTTGCCGGCCTTGTCCAGCAGCACGGAGGACGTCATCTCCTGGATCGTCACCTGGACGTTCAGCTCCCTGAGGCCCGCCTGGAGGATCTCCGCGGCCTTGCGGAACGTGGGATCGCCCTGGAAGAGGAACAGCGACAGGGTGAATCCCCCCTTCGGGCGGCTCGACTCGCTCAGCAGCTGCCGGGCCTTCGCCAGATCGAACTTGTACGGCTTGGGCGTGACGAGGTGCGCCGGATCGTTCTCGGGCAGGGGACCGTTGAGCGGCGCGAGGCGGTTGTTGAAGATGGCCTGGCGGGCGCCCTCGTAGTCGAAGGCATACGACAGCGCCTGGCGGATCTTCGGATCCTTGAGCGGCTCGCGCTGGCAGTGCATGGCGATGTAGAAGATCCGCATGGTGGGATGTTCCGCGATCTTGATGCCCGGCTGCCTGGCCAGGGCGTCGATGAGGTCGGGCGCCACGATGGTGGCGACGTCCGCGTCCCCCCGCTCCAGCATCAGCCGCTGGGTGGACGCCTCCGTCACGATCTGGAAGATGATGCGCTTGAAGTGTGAGCCGTTCCATCCGCCCCAGTATCCCGGAAACTGGGTGAGCGTCACCTGCTGCTGCCCCTTGTCCCAGCGCTCGAGCATGTAGGGGCCGGTGCCGGCGGTATGGTCCCGGAGCCACCCCTGCGCGAGGTCGTCGCCCGAGGCGTGCTCGGTGACGGCCTTCGGACTCACGACCAGGCCGCCCGAAATCGACGCCAGCTTGGCCAGGAAGGCGGCGTCGGGGGTGCTCAAGTTGAACCGCACCGTCATGGGGTCGGGCGTCTCGATGCCCGCGACGACCGGCTTGAAGGCATAGGCGAAGCCGCGATTGATCTTGATCAGCCGCTCGAACGTGACCTTGACGGCCTCCGACGTGAACGCGGCGCCGTCATGGAACCGCACCCCGGGCCGCAGCGTCAGCGTCCACTGGCGGACATCCGGGGCGGCGGTCCAGGCGGTGGCGAGCCTGGGGACGATCCTGGGAGTGCTCCCGTCGAGCGCGACCAGGGTCTCGTACACCCCGCGGGTGATGCGCACCGTGTTGTCGTACACGATCTGCGGGTCGAAGGTCTGGACGCTGGTATCCTGCGCGACCACCAGCGTGTCGCCCGCCGCGATGACCTGTCCCGCCCGGATCAGCCGCTCGAGCTCCGCCCCGCCAATGCCCAACGCGGCGCCGGCAAGGCCCACCCCCCGGAGCAGTTCCCGCCGGGACAGCCTCCCGTCGTGCGCGTGCCAGTTCATGCTCTCCCCTCCTCTGAGGCGACCTGGATGACCGGCCGGCCTCCGGATTCCCTGGCAAAGATGGCGGCGAGGACGTCGAGGACCAGGCGCGCCGCCGAACGGGCCGTCACCTCGGCCCAATCGTAGGGCGGGGAGACCTCGACGAGGTCAAGCCCCACCACGCGGCCGCGACTCACGACGGCGCGGGCGGCCTCGCACAGCTCCCGGTACGTGAGCCCCCCGGGCTCGGGCGTGCCGGTCCCGGGCGCCTGGGCGATGTCCAGCACGTCGATGTCAACGGTGAGATAGCACGCCGCGCCGGCGGGGACGCAGCGGGCCGCCGCTTCCGGCCCGTCCCGGCGCAGCGCCGAGGCCGTCACGACGCGCGCCCCGTAGGTCCGGGCCGCCGACAGGGGCTCGGGATACTTCTGCAATCCCTTGATCCCGATCTGGGTGATGCCGGTGACACATGGCAGTTCGGAGGCGCGGCGCATGACGTTCCCGTGGCCCAGGCGCGTCCCCCGCCGCTCGTCCACGAAGTCCTGATGCGTATCGAACTGCACGACGTGGATCGGGCCGCGACCGGCAAACGCGCGCAGCGCCGGATAGGTGATGGAATGGTCGCCGCCGACGATCACCGGCAGGCGGCCGGCGCCGACGATCGCGGCGACGCCCTCCGTGATCCTGTCGAGATTCGCCGTGATGTCCGCGGGGGCGATCTCCACGTCCCCGCAGTCGGCCATGGTGACCCCCTGAAGGATCCACCGCCCGAGGTCGAGGTCGAACCAGCCGCCCGCGGCATTGCCATCGTCATCGGTGTAGCGGTACCAGGCCGACGCCGCGCGGACGGCCGCCGGGCCGAAGCGGGCTCCGGGACGGAGCGTGGTGCCCAGATCGAACGGCACGCCCACGAACGCCACATCGGCGT